>VYLF01000135.1_pt1 | contig 36636 bp, 38 predicted proteins | sample 5114371 | NCBI WGS metagenome assembly VYLF01 (sample SAMN12291773, study PRJNA351875) | freshwater metagenome | isolation source: freshwater lake | place: USA: Michigan, Kent Lake | collected 2013-08-15 | reverse complement strand
AGCTTTTCCCAATGAATTACATATTTTACAAGTAGATAACGCTCCTGCACATATGGCGGTACACTTAGAAATTCCCGACAATATTATCTGGTTTTATCAACCTTCTTGTTGTCCCGAAGTTAACCCCGCAACAGAGAGTTTGGCTTTACCTGAAAAATTCTCTGGCATGGGAAACTTTTGAATTGGCGTTCTCATGATTTCCCTGGAGATATTTTAAGGGAGTAAATAAAGTGGGTGTTAAGTATTGAGTTAATTCTTCTACCATTTGAGGAATTTCTAAGACTGGCGACTGACATTGACGGCGTAAGTCGGGATTCCTCTCTTTTTTCGGTCGTTGCTTAGAGCGCGTTTTCACTGACTCACCTCTGACTTCTCCGCCTTATTTTACCATTTTTTACTTCCTTCCTCTTGGATGATCAGCTACTCTTTATAATTAAGCCTCTTGCTTAAGTTGACACCAATGGTATGCGTTGCGCCCAAATGTAATATAGATATTTCTACAAAATTGATATCTACCCATTATTAACCCTATTGCTGAATAACTATTTTAGGCTGTAGGTAGTAATCATCTTCTATGACAACTATCTCACCAATGCCGAGAAATTGAGCCTCTAAAGACTCCACAGCAACCATAGAACCGATCCTAACATTTGTATCGGTTAGATTAATTTTTCTGCCGTGAAACCAATCGATAATTCTCTCTGATATTAAATAAATCCAGTCTAGATGAGCCAAGGCAATGCGAGGCGAAATTAACCCCTCGGAATTAGCCATTAAAGCTTCGAGATTAATACTATCGGCTAATTGAAAACCACAGCTTTCTGTGCGAGTTAAACTGGCTAAAGTACCACCGACAGCTAACACCTTCCCCAAATCTCTGGCCAGGGAACGAATATAAGTCCCCGATCCACAGTGAATATCTAGCTCTATTTGCGGAAATTCGCCCTCTAACCAGTCTAAAACCTTAATTTGGTCAATTTTGACCTGACGAGGCTCCACTGCGATTATTTCCCCTTTGCGAGCCAATTCGTAGAGACGGCGACCATCCTTTTGAATAGCACTATACATCGGCGGAATCTGGGCGATCTTGCCGATAAATTCCGCTAAATGGGGCTTAACTGTCTCTAAAGTTAAATCGGGACAGGGACAAGCAGCGATCGCTTTTCCCGTAATATCATCGGTATCAGTGGTGAGTCCTAACTGGATTTTTGCCCGATAAGCCTTATTTTCGGGTAAATAGGCCAGTAATCGGGTGGCAGCCCCGACGGCGATCGGTAAAACTCCCGTAGCCATAGGATCTAAAGTTCCCCCATGGCCGACTCGTTTACTCTTAAGAATTTTTCGTACTTTAGCCACGCAATCGTGAGAAGTCCAATCGGGGGGTTTATTGAGATTTAAAAAGCCAAACATGATGAATTATGAAGTGGGGTGTGGGGTGTGGGGTGTGGGGTGTGGGGTGTGGGGTTGGGGGAGAAGGGATAATAAATAAAAGCTGTCTCCTGTCTCGGAGTCTCCTGACTTGAAAGAGGGTGTAGGGTGTGGGGTGTGGGGTGTAGGGAAGGAAACCTCTTTCATCTGTGGGGGTGAAAATTTTTTCATCGGGACTGACTCGGAGAATACTGACGACCGACGGTTAGAAGCTAATATTATATAATTGCATAACTTCGCTTAAAGGTAAACGGGAACGAACACCGATAGAAAGGTCAGAAAAATGACCAAGATCATAATGATCAACGGCAGCGCGAGCAATCATAGCGGCGTTATCGGTACAGAGTTTAAGCGGCGGAAAATAGACGGTTAAATGATGATTTTTGGCGGCAGTTTCCAGATGATTTCTTAAGGCACTATTGGCCGCCACTCCTCCCCCGATTGTGATAGTTTTTAAGTCATAATCTAAGGCACAATTGATTGTCCGACGGGTTAAACTTCTGGCTACCGTATCTTGAAAACTAGCGGCTATATCAGCTACAGGTAAATTATCTGGCTCGAATTTCTCTACTAAGCGCAAAACAGCAGTTTTTAAACCACTAAAACTGGAATCGTAGGCATGAAAACCGCCAGTTGGTAAAGATATTTTACCTTCAGGCAAGGGAAAAGCTTGGGGATTACCATCTTTGGCCATGCGATCGATTATCGGACCACCTGGATAACTTAAGTTTAATAATCGTGCCACTTTATCAAAAGCTTCTCCGGCTGCATCATCTCTAGTAGTTCCTAATTGTTGATATTTACCGCAGGCCTGCACATGGATTAAACTGGTATGACCCCCAGAGACTAAAAGAGATAAAAAAGGAGGTTTAAGATCGGGTTCAGCTAGATAGGAAGCATAGATATGACCTTCGAGATGATGAATGCCGATAAAGGGTTTATCCTGGACAATAGCCAGGGTTTTAGCTGCCGTCATTCCCACCATTAAAGCACCTACTAAACCAGGGGCAACTGTGGCGGCTATTCCATCAATTTCTGACCAATTTAACCCAGTTTCTTGCCAAGCTTTTTCTAGACAAAAATTAATGGTTTCTAGGTGTTGTCGGGAGGCCATTTCTGGCACAACACCGCCATAGAGACGATGGAGATCAATTTGAGAAGAAACCACACTACTCAGGACATGGTTATTGTTAACAATAGCCACAGCTGTTTCATCGCAACTGGTTTCGATCGCTAAGATAATTGTCATGAATTAATAAGTAATAGGACAAAATTAACTTCTTGGTTAGGATAGGCAAAAGGCAAAAGGCAAAAGCTAGTTAGATATGTGTAATTAATTTTGCTTAGGTACTTAATTAAAGTTATCGTTCAGCAATTTCCATAGCCACCACCGCCGGGGGTTTCAATAATAAAAATATCACCAAGGTTCATTTCTACAGTCGCAGTACCGGGCAATTCTTCGATAGTTCCATCGTTTCTTTCCACGGCATTACGTCCTATTTTACCTGCTTTTCCTCCCGCCAGTCCAAAGGGGGGAATCAGGCGATTACCCGATAAAATATTGGCGGTCATAGCCTCTTGAAATTTAATCCTTCTAATCACACCATCACCTCCAGAATATTGTCCCTTACCGCCACTATCGGGGCGAATGCTAAAACTTTCTACTAACACAGGATAGCGCATTTCTAATACTTCTGGATCGGTGAGACGGGAATTAGTCATCTGGGTTTGTACCGCAGCGGTTCCCGCAAAATTTGCCCCCGCACCAGAACCGCCACAAATAGTCTCATAATATTGATATTCTTGATTGCCAAAAGTGAAATTATTCATCGTCCCTTGGCTGGCTGCTTGAATGCCTAAAGCACCGTATAAAGCATTAACTATTGCCTGGGAAGTTTCTACATTTCCTGCTACTACGGCCGCTGGATAAACGGGATTAAGAAAACAGCCAGACGGGATAATTAAATGGAGGGGTTTGAAACAGCCAGCATTTAAAGGGATTGCCTCCTCCACAAGGGTACGAAAAACGTATAAAACCGCCGCTCTTGTCACTGCTAGGGGTGCATTAAAATTATTATTTAACTGGTCAGATGTGCCAGTAAAATCGATGGTTGCTTGACAATTATCAATATCTATGCTAATTCTGACCTTGATGACAGCACCGTTATCCAGATAATAAGTAAATTCACCATCTTTCAGGACAGATATAGCTTTTCTAACCGCTAATTCCGCATTATCTTGAACGAACTGTTGATAGGCTTTAACCATAGCTAATCCGTAGCGCTCAACCATATTATGTAATTCTCTTTCCCCCTTGGCATTAGCGGCTATTTGTGCCTGAAAATCGGCAATATTTTGGGCAATATTGCGAGCGGGAAAAGGACTATTAGTTAAGTGATTAATTAATTCTTGTTCCCGAAACTGTCCCGCCGCTACCAGCAAAAAATTATCGAATAAAATTCCTTCTTCGCTAATATGGACAGAGTGGGGAGGCATAGAACCGGGGGTAATTCCACCGATATCGGCTTGATGTCCCCGGGAGGCAAGATAAAATAATATTTCCTGATTTTGTCGGTCAAAAATAGGACTAATTACTGTGACATCTGGCAGGTGAGTACCGCCATTATAAGGATTATTAGCCAGATAAACATTTCCGGGACGAATCGTCTCCCCTTTATCCTGAATTAAGCTTTTAACACTATCGGCCATAGAGCCTAAATGGACAGGGATATGAGGAGCATTGGCGATTAAATTTCCCACCTGATCAAAGATAGCACAGGAGAAGTCTAGGCGCTCTTTAATATTGACACTTGCTGCCGTATTTTGGAGAGTAATCCCCATTTCTTCGGCAATAAATTGATAGAGATTTTTAAAGATTTCTAGATAAATAGGATCGGCAATGGTAGTTATTTCTGTGCGGTGAGAATTGAGAGGGGACATAAATCTAAAAACCTTGTTGGATAAGACTTTTGGACTTTTTTCCCCTCAAAAAGTGCCAGCCATTGCGGGGATCGGGGGGAAAATTCCGGGACTTTTTCCCTGAAAATTAGGTACTTGACCACCTGAAAATCGATAAAACCCCACACCCCACACCCTGCCACCACCGAAAAGCTTTTTCAGCAAGCCCTAAGTAGGTAGGTGTTAAGCTAAACGGCTTTTACTTCGGATCACCGATATAGACTCCAAAAGGGTTATAGCTGTTGGATCATGCAGGTTAAGCGCCGTTTAGCTTAAAAATTGTCAGCTCCCTCCGCCTATCGGCACCCCCCTGATCAAGGGGGACAGGGCAGGGTAGTTTCATAAAAGTAAGGCAAAAATTGTGTCAATTTGATTAGCCCATAAACGCCGAGCTTGGGGAACTGTCCGAAACCCTCCACGGCGAACCAAGGTAATCAACCAACTAAATAGGGTTTGCGGCAAAAAGTTTGTTGGTGGGGTTAGGAGTCAGGAGGGATAATGCCAGGTTTTTGAAGGTCTTAATCCTATTTTCGCAGCATGAACATCGGATTTTAACAGGTCAAAAGCCTTATTTTAAAAGGGTTTTACCATTATTCAGCAAGCCCTAAATAAAATTGCCCAGTTAACGGGAGAATGACCCCCCGCCGAGGCGGTTTATCCTCCTTCAAGGTGACATCTTTCACCCAGTGTAACTGATTTTCAATACTCCAATGCCCCTGAATTGCCTTCAAAAAGGCTTCCGCAAACAATCTTTCACTACTGATGAAATAAGCCTTCTCCTCAAAGTTCTTTCCTTCCCGTTTGCCTTGACGTTCCACTAGGACAAAGCTTTGTCAACCTTTCCATCTTGCTCATGGTTATATACTGAAACGATGCTGACTCACATCTTGCTCGCAAGTCTGTCCACCTTCTACCGTACACTTAATACTTTACAATACTTTTTCCGTCGATGGAAGAGTAGCGACCTATCTCTTCTGAGACCGTTGATTTTGCCTATATGTTGTACACCGTTTCCCACTCTCTCGACTCCACCTCTATCATTAATCGTCCCAACGTTGAATAGGATGGACTGGCCATTGTTTCCTCTACACCCAAAAGCTCCCACAGTTTCTCTTTTTGGCTACGGCAAAAGTCCGCGCTTGTCTCTGTCACCGTCATAACCACAAAACTTCCCGATGATAACGATTATCATCAGTAGCCACAGAGGATACTTTTTGCCCCAGTTGCCACGATGGCCTGGTATTTGCTTTAATTGTTCTAGAAGGAGCATTTTTCTACGGTAGCCTCTTTACTTACACTGTGTAGTTTACTCCTTCTCTTTTTTTATGAAACCACCTATCCATTATAGGGATCTTTCTTAACAATTTTGTCAGTAAGCACTCCTTTTTCTTTGTCAGTAAGGGTGTCAACAAGGAATATTACAGATTGTTAACCGAGTCTTGAAAGCCTTGTGCTACAAAGGTTTCAAATGTTAAGAAAGATGTGACTAATGGACAGGGGGAATCTGACAATTTTTAACACCTAACTACTTACTGGCTACTGACTCCTAACCCTAACAACAATTTTTGATTTTTACAATGAGGTGTAATCACCCTGAAACTTTCTCAAAAATAAGATAAGATAAACAAGATAGCGGTTATTACGTTTAATTTTCTATGGTTACAACTTCTCTATCCCTCCCCGAAATCGCCAGAGAAACCCGTCAAGCGAGTCGTCAACTGGCTATCCTGACTAACGAAGAAAGGAATGAAGCTTTAGAGGCTATTGCTGATGCTTTAACTGCCAATGCTGATAAGATACTAGAAGCTAATATCGCCGATGTTCAAACTGCCAAAGCGATGCAATTATCCCAGGCTTTATGTGCGCGATTAGAGTTAAGTCCCAGCAAATTAAAAGCCGCCATTGCTGGGGTGCGAGATGTGGCTAAATTAGCAGATCCTTTAGCTACGATGCAAATTAATCGGGAATTAGATCAAGGTTTAATTCTTCGGAGAATAACCTGTCCTTTAGGGGTTTTAGGGGTGATTTTTGAAGCTCGTCCCGATGCTTTAATTCAAATTACCAGTTTAGCGATTAAATCTGGTAATGGCGTTATTTTAAAAGGGGGGAAAGAGGCACTCCGTTCTTGTCAAGCTTTAGTAATAATTATTCATCAGGCATTGAGTCAAACTAAAGTTAATCCAGCGGCGGTACGATTATTAACAACAAGAGAAGAAATTCAGGAACTCTTAAAACTTGATCAATACATCGATTTAATAATTCCTAGAGGTTCTAACGAATTTGTTCGTTATATCCAAAATAATACCCGCATTCCCGTCCTCGGTCATGCCGATGGTATCTGTCATCTTTACATCGATAAAGAAGCCGATTTAAGCAAAGCAATTAGGATTACCGTCGATGGCAAAACCCAATATCCTGCCGCTTGTAATGCCATTGAGACTTTATTGGTTCATCAAGACATCGCTAGACAATTTTTACCCGCAGTGGCACAGGCATTAGAGGAAAAAAAGGTTAAATTATTAGGAGATGAAGCAACTTGTCAGATTATTAACGTGCCATCGGCCACAGAACAAGACTGGCAAACCGAATATAGTGATTTAATTCTGTCAATTAAAATTGTCGATAGTCTAGAATCAGCGATCGAACATATTAATTATTACGGTTCTCGACACACGGAAGGCATTGTCAGCGAAAATCTTAACACAGCCAAAACCTTTAGCGATCGAGTCGATGCTGCCGGAGTTTTTCATAATTGTTCCACTCGATTTGCCGATGGTTTCCGTTACGGTTTTGGGGCTGAAGTGGGTATCAGTACCCAAAAAATGCCCCCCCGCGGTCCGGTGGGATTAGAGGGATTAGTGACCTACAAATACCAATTAGTGGGAGATGGTCATATTGTCGCCGATTATTCTGGGGAAAATGCCCAATCTTTCACTCACAAGGATTTATAGTCGAGAAAAAAAGCAGATGTTTACAGGATTAATTCAAGCCTTGGCAACGATTCGTGTCGTGGATACCGATAGACTCTATTTGTCTGTATCTTCTGATACAATTATCCAAGATTTAATGATTGGTGATAGTGTGGCTGTGGATGGGGTTTGTTTGACAGTTGAGGAAATTCTCCCAGAGGGTTTTCTGGCCACCGCTTCCCCGGAAACCCTACAGCGCACTACTTTAGGACGAAGAATTCACACAGAAACCAACGTTAACCTAGAAACCTCTTTGCGGGTGGGTAGTAAAATCGGCGGTCATTTTGTCACTGGTCATGTGGACGGAATTGGCTGTTTAGTCGAATCGATAATCGTGGCTAATTCTTGGGAAATGACCTTTGCTGCCCCTAGTTCCCTAGAAGAGCAGTGGAATAACTACATAGCTCGTTATATCGTCGGTAAGGGCAGTATAGCTGTTAATGGCATTAGTTTAACCGTGGCCGATTGTGATGCCTCCGGCAGCTGGTTTAAAGTGGCTGTCATCCCCCACACCTACGCCGAAACCAATCTTTCCCATTTAAAATTAGGCGATTGGGTGAATCTAGAAGGGGATATTTTAGGCAAATATGTGGAAAAATTGCTAGGAATGCGCTCTTATCACGCTCCTACCGAGATTAGCCTAGAATTTCTGGCTGAACATGGTTATTAGTTTTCCAGAAAAAGCCTTTTCAACATATAAATTTATTGGCAATTTATCCATTAATTTTAGTTTTAAAATTGCCAACCTTCTCGCTCCATTAAACCCTGAACATTGGTACAATCGATAGAAAAGTGTTGACAGACTGTGGGGATTTTGGGAGCATTAGGCTTCAAGGCTTCTTCGGTAATTACGCAACCGTCTTTTATCTTAGCAGCGGCAATAATAAATGGGTCTGCCACTGGCTTTCCTTGTAATCTTACTTTTTCACTCACTAAATCCTTAAAGTTTCGGTTCTTCCGAACTTACACTGTAGAAAATTCCCCAAGCTCCCTCTCTGTCCAGCAATGCTCTAAAGTTGATAAATATCAATCTAACAAAAACTCAAAGCTTTGCTGTACAAGCTTTACAAGCATGAGTTGTTAATAGTTTTGCATGACAGATTCGGTAGAGCCAAAGTTTCTTATAGAAAAAATTTCAGGAATAAATAAAGTTTCCTGAGCAGTGGGTGGTAAAAATATTTGTTTATTGAAGTCTATCCAATCTAAACCAAATTGTTTATTATTGCCATATTCTACTTCTTTAAGCACTTCGCGTACTGATTGTAGTTTACCTTCTGACACAATCAAATCGATTTTTTGCCAAACGGTAGGAAAACTTTTGGGAAAATAGTTTCCTAAAACCTTAAAACTACTTGTGTCAAAAATGTAAACCATCAAAACAGTCCTTTCTTTAATAAATATTGTTCAAGTTGTTCCACCATAGCAACTTTTTTAATGTTTAGATAATCGGCAACGCGCTCGATATCGTATTGGCCTTGATAGTATTTATTGAACACAAGTTTTAGGTAATTTTCTCCCAAATATGTCGCCTGATTAGCATAGGGATTACCCCCAGATTTTTTATTTTTGTCCTGACTTTTTCCCACCTGCTCACTGTACCACTCGTTTACTTTAAGAGTATATTCTTTCTGAGAAATTAAGTTATTATCTAATAGTTTTCGTAAAACTACTTCTCGACTAACCTTATAATCACTGGAAATTTTCGAGATAATTTTATCGTTATCGTTATCGTTAACGTTAACTATTGTTTCTCTGATTATCTCAGAAAAAACATGATTAGGAAGCAAAAACTCCGCAGCAAATTTATTACAAAATATCTCGATATATTTATTTTCTCCTTGCAAACTATTAATATATCTATCGTCAGACTTAGTAATTCCATTAGTCTGCAAAAGAATATGTGCTAATTCATGAAAAATGGTAAATATTTGTCTAGATTTTTCCGTGCTATTATTAATATAGATGATCGGAAATTCAATATCTATCAAGCAAAATCCCGAAATTTCTCGCTGCTTAAAAGAACGCTTAAAAATAAAAATACCAGCTTCTTCCACGGCACTACGCCATTTTTTTAAGGCAGTTTCCTGATCATTCCAGGTCAGTTGTTCTTCTAGAGTAACGTTTAAATAATTTCTGATCTGTTCGGCTAATTTCCTTAAATCATCACTAGAGCTAACCGCAATATCCTGAAAGATTTTCTTGGTACTAGGATTAATACCATTATTAATTTCCTGTAGCGACAATTGCATCGCTTTTGCTTGTCGTAAAGCATAGATAGTATCGGCGGCCAAATTTTCGATTTCAAAGTCTGGCAAAGTTCTAAATTCTTGTTTTTCCTCCGCTTCTAGGGGAGGTTCTGGGAAAAAGAATAAAGCGAGAGGACGTTTATATATTTCTGCTAACTTTTCCAATTGACTATAAGTAGGAAAGTCTTCTCCTGACTCCCATTTCTCGATAACAGAAACATCTTTTTTAAACTTGACCGCTACAGACTCAAGAGAATATCTTGCCCTTTCTCTTGCCCATTGGATTATATTGGGATTAACGCCTGTCAGTTTGTCGCCCATCAGTTCATCTTATCATCACGAGATAGAGATTTCTAGCTTAATTTAGATCATACAGTAGTTTTATTGTACTATATAATTACCCAAAATAGAGACGATGTACCGATTTCTGGATAGGTCAGCGAGGAATTGATAACTTTTTCCTATATAAAAAACCAGCCGAAAGCTTGACATTAGCCAAAATACCCAGACAATGTTAAGTTAAATTAACCAATAGCCGAGGCTTGTATTTAAGGAAAACCCCTTATGGTAGCAACACCAGTTCAACAGAAATACGACATCAAAGATATTAGTTTAGCCCCCATCGGCAAACAGCGCATCGAATGGGCCGGACGGGAAATGCCCGTTTTGCGTCAATTAGCCGAACGTTACGCCATCGAAAAACCCTTTGCTGGACTGCGTTTAGTCGCTTGCTGCCACGTTACCACCGAAACCGCCAATTTAGCCATCGCACTCAAAGCCGGTGGCGCTGATGCGTTATTAATTGCCAGCAATCCCCTTTCCACCCAAGATGATGTGGCCGCTTGTTTAGTCGCTGATTACGGCATCCCCGTTTATGCAATCAAAGGGGAAGATAACGACACCTATCACCGTCACGTTCAAATCGCCCTCGATCACAAACCCCAGATTATCATCGATGATGGTTGTGATGTAGTGGCCACCCTGGTTAAAGAAAGAAGTCACCAATTACCCGACATTATCGGTACTACCGAAGAAACTACCACCGGTATCGTCCGTTTGCAAGCCATGCTCAAAGCTGGGGTGTTATCCTTCCCCGCAATGAACGTTAACGACGCAGAAACCAAGCATTTCTTTGATAATCGCTACGGTACAGGTCAATCTACCCTTGATGGTATCATTCGCGCCACCAATATCCTCCTTGCCGGTAAAACCGTGGTTGTGGCTGGTTATGGTTGGTGTGGTAAAGGTGTCGCTATGCGGGCCAAAGGTTTAGGATCTAATGTAATTGTCACCGAAATTAACGCCGTGCGTGCCATTGAAGCGGCGATGGACGGTTTCCGGGTTATGCCCATGGATGAAGCCGCTAAAGAAGGCGATATCTTCATCACCGTTACCGGTAACAAGCACGTTATCCGGGCTGAACATTTTGACCTGATGAAAGATGGGGCGATTGTTTCCAACTCCGGTCACTTTGATATTGAAATCGACCTGCAAGCTTTAGGCGCAAAAGCCGATAATGTCAAGGAAGTTCGCAACTTTACCCAACAATATAGCCTAAAAAGCGGTAAATCCGTCGTTGTTATCGGTGAAGGTCGCCTAGTTAACCTCGCGGCCGCCGAAGGTCATCCTAGCGCCGTTATGGATATGAGTTTCGCTAACCAGGCGATCGGTGTAGAATACTTGGTTAAAAATAAAGGTAAATTAGCCCCCGGCATCTACTCAATTCCCTACGAATTAGACCAAGAAATCGCCCGTTTGAAACTGCAAGCTATGGGGATTGAAATCGATACCCTCACCGAAGCCCAATTAGAATATATCAACTCCTGGACTTCCGGAACCTAATATCAGTTATCAGTTATCAGTTATCAGGTGTGATTTTTCAGTTTTCAGTTCACTGAAAATACTTCCCCAACCCCCTTTTTTTCCTTTTAAACTGTTTTCTAAATCATAAAAAAATATGACTGAATGGATTACAAATACAATGACTTCCATGGGCTATTTAGGCATAGCCCTATTAATGTTTTTAGAGAATCTTTTTCCTCCCATTCCCTCAGAATTAATTATGCCCCTGGCGGGTTTTACCGTCCATGAGGGACAAATGGAATTTATTCCGGCAGTGGTAGCGGGGATTGTCGGAACCGTAGTCGGAGCGCTACCTTGGTATTATCTCGGTCGCGTTGTGGATGAGGAAAAAATCGAAAAACTAGCCGATAAATACGGCAAATGGATTACCGTTTCCGCTAAAGATATTCAAAAAGCTAATCAATGGTTTAACCGTCACGGTAGTAAAGCGGTTTTACTCTGTCGTTTAGTCCCCGGAGTCCGAACCCTGATTTCTTTACCCGCAGGGATGAATCACATGGCGATGATTCCCTTTTTAGTTTACTCCACCATCGGCACGACCCTCTGGGTCGTTTTTTTAACGGCAGCAGGTTACTTTTTAGGGAAAAATTACCCCCTTGTCGAAGAATATCTGGCTCCCGTGTCAAAAATAGCTCTACTTGCCCTGGTTATCTGGTTTATCCTCTGGATTATCCGCAAACGTAACCGCCGGTACGAGTAAATGTTGATGATAGGTGGTGCGTTACGACGGATTGTCACCTTCCAGTCAAAGCAGCAATTTTTGCCGTCTAACGCACCCTACTGGACTGTTTCAGCTAAAATAGGGCAATAGCTCGAACAAGCAGAGGACATTTTAAGGGGAAGAGGTCGGCGAGATAAAGTCAATCTAACAGGGGAACAAAGAGAAAACCTCGAACAAATCAGTCGTAATGGCTATGCACCAGCTAAAAAAATTCTCCACGCTCGGATTTTGCTGATGTGTGACGAGGGAGAACAGGCGAAAAGAAAATGGACAGATGAAGAAATAGGCGAAGCTTTAGAGGTCCATAGAAATACAGTGGGACGTATTCGGCAAAGATTTCTTCAAAAAGGCGAAAAACCAGCATTAGAACGGAAATCGAGAAAAACTCCCCCCACTCCGGCAAAAGTTGATGGAGCCGCCGCCGCCCAAATCATTGCCCTGTGCTGTTCGGAGCCACCATCTGGCCGAGCCGAGTGGACAATCCGACTATTAACCTCGGAACTCAAACAAAGACAAATTATCACCGAGATTTCCAGTCCAACGGTGTGGCGTACTCTAAAAAAAACCAATTACGCCCTTGGAAAACCCAAAGATACTGTATTCCGGAACAGGATTTAGCCCGATTTGTTGCCCAGATGGAAGTTGTCCTTGACCTGTATGGCACTCAGCCATGGGAAGAAGAACCGTTAATCGCGATGGATGAAGCATCAAAGCAACTACTTGGAGAAGTTTACCCCCCGATACCCATGCAACCTGGACAAGATAAAAAAGAAGACTATCACTATAGTCGTGAAGGGGTTCAAGCCTTGTTCATGTTTTTTGACCCCCATCGAGGATGGAGACGGGTGAGTAACCGAGATAGTCGAACCCGAATAGATTGGGCAGAAGAAATTCGTCAATTATTGGATGTGGACTATCCAAAGGCTCGAAAAGTCAAGCTCGTCTGTGATAATCTCAACACTCATAACATAGCCTCGCTTTATGAAGCATTTCCAGCACCCGTTGCTCATCGTTTAGCTAGAAGACTGGAAATTTATTACACACCTCGTAATGGTAGCTGGTTAAATGTAGCCGAAACTGAACTAAGCGTCTTATCGAGGCAATGTTTAGATAGAAGGATTTCTAGCAAGGAAGAACTGAAAAGGGAGATAGAAACCTGGCAAAAAGAACGTAATCAGACTGCATCTACAGTAATATGGACGTTTACGACCAGCGATGCTAGGGTCAAGCTGAAACATCTTTATCCTGTGTTTGAGCAGGAGGAATCGGGAGAATCTATTGCACCAAATTAGTTGAAACAGTCCAGTAGGGTACGTTAGACGGCCAAAATTGCTGCTGTGACTGGAAGGTAACAATCCCTCGTAACGCACCATCTATCATCGACTGTGATTGTGTGATGGACTATGATTGAAGTAACGCACCACCTATCATCAACTAAGTAGCCAATTACAATTAAAGATAAAATACAAAGAACCAGAAGCTTGTCCCACTATCTAAAAATTAATTGAGATTACTTACTTATAATAACAGTGGTACGATAAAACCGATCAAATATCTAAGGAGTTGTCATGAATTACAATCGCAATATAATACCATTAATGGCGGGGGGAATTTTAATATTAGCTTTTACTACCATACTGCGCCCTTTTGCCGTTATTGATACTGGCGAACGCGGCGTTGTCATGTACTTTGGCAAAGTGCAAAAACAAATCCTCGATGAAGGAATTCATCCCGTTATACCGATTGTCACCAAGATCAAGCCCATCAACGTTCGAGTCCAAACAACGGAAGTAAAGGCAAAAGGATCTTCCAAAGATTTGCAAGATGTGGAAACAACTATTATCGTTAACTGGCACATCGACCCCGACAAAGTCAATCAGATTTATCAACAAGTTGGGGATATAAATGAGATTGTCTCTGGTATTATCAACCCAGCAGTATCGGAAATTGTCAAAGCGGCAACAGCACAACGTCCCGTACAGAATATCTTGCAAGAGCGAGGAGAACTCAAGCGTGAAATTGACACTTCCCTCGCCCAAAGACTAAGACGTTATGGGATAATTATCAATGATGTATCTCTCGTTAATTTTGGTTTTTCCGAAGAGTTTAACGCGGCGATTGAAGCCAAACAAGTAGCAGAACAAAAGGCACAAGAAGCAGCTTTTCGCGCACAACAAGCAGCACAGGAAGCGAAAGCGGAAATCAACCGCGCGAAGGGACAGGCAGAAGCTCAAAAACTATTGCGCCAAAACCTAACAGCAGAAATTTTACAACAACGAGCAATCGAAAAGTGGGATGGACGTTTTCCTGTCGTCATGACTGGTTCAGGCTCCCTTCCCCTGATTAACATCGATTCCAATTTATTATCATCTCAAAAAAAGTAAATAACTTTAGTTCGCGTTAAAGAGATTTTGCCATGACTTCCACGAAAGAATAAGTCCGACCGGCTACGGGAAAATTTCCCACAAGAACTGCTGGGGCCGCATCTTAACTTTGTAGAAATATCGACAATCGGGAATTATCAGTGACTCTTAAATTATTAAGCCCTAATTTAGATATCCGTAGGCTGGGTTGAGGGCAGGAAACCCAGCATTACTTTTCTCCATCAATACTAAACAAAAGCACGATCTCACCTAAAACACATCTGCACATCGACCCTGATTAGAATCGGATAATTTCAATCGTACATCGCGATCGTTGAAAACAGACATCAAATTGGCGAAAAAAGTTGGTTTGCCCAAGAATTAAGGGTATCTGAGAGGCCTGTACCCAAGCAAAGGCTAGACGAACGGGTTCCAAATTCCCAATTTGAACATAGACAAATAACCCCCGTGCTTCAACCCTAGCCAGATTTCCAGCCAACGGCAAGCGGACAGTTTGTTCCTGCCAAGAGCGTGTTAGGGGTTGGGAAGCAGAGAACAGGGAGAGAAAAAGCCGACGGCTGATGGCTAAAAAGCTGATAACTGATAACTGATTCTGTCTCCTGACACAAACTAACTAGGGTTTGCGGCAAAAAGTTTCTCGTGGGGGCAGGGTGTGGGGTGTAGGGTGTAGGGTTTTACCCATTTTCAGGACGTCAATTACCTAATTTTCAGGGAAAAAGTCCCTGAATTTTCCGCCCGCTCACTCCCATATCCGTTACTTTTTGATTGACAAAAGGTCTAAAAGTCTTACCCAACAAGGTTTTTAGATTTATTCAGCCAACCCTAACTAGGAAGAATATTTAAGAAAGCATCGAAGTCTTTTAATGCTTCTTGGAATTGAGTAGCAGCGAGACTAGCATCTTTTTCTTTGGCTGCCGCATCGATACGTTCAAAGTGAACGAAAAGATTTTTCGCTAACTGCTTGGCTTTTTCTTGGTCTTTGGGCAGTAAATTACGGGATAATCCTACCATTTCCTGACGCAATTGCCCCAAAGGACCGTGGATATAGGTGCGAGTGTCTACCCAATTTTTGTCAGCGATGAGGTCTTGCAAAACGCTCATTTTTTCGCGAAATCCTTCTATGGGTTGGATGTAAACCTGTAACTGTTCGATTTTTTGCGGACTATAGACGGTGGGGATAGTTGCTTGCGGACCACTGCAGCTAACCAGCAGCGTAGTAACTAGGACTAAAACTAGGGAAATAATCGAGCGAAGACGTGGCATTGGTTTATATGTACTATTTAACAAACTATTGACGTTTTCTCCCGATAACCAGTCAAGCTATCGGGACGATTTTTACTTTATCAGGTTGTGGGATTCCGAAATCAGATTTTACTCCCTACGGCCTTGACAGTAACTCTTACTTTTCCCCTTAAGTCTGAAATCCCTGCACAGAGAGAGGCGGTCGGCAGGAAGAGACCTGCCTTCGTTATTGACTAGAGCTTATCAAACTGTCTCATAAAAGCTCGATCGATCCGATCTTTCCATGACCATAATAACGGTGATTGCCATCCGAAACCACCCCAAGATGCGATCGCTTTTTGGTCTCCTGTCCCGATTAAACTCAGATAATTTTTCTGGGGAAAATAGGGTTTTAGGGGCCGATTTTGCAGAATTCTTGCTAAATTATCGAACAGTGGTTTTCCTTGTCGGACGGCAAAAACTCCCGCTTTCGGACGGGGATAATCTGGAATCGTGGCAATATCTCCCACGGCAAAAATATGGGGATGGGAAAGAGATTGCAGATAATTATTCACTAAAATAAACCCTTTTTCATCTGTCAGTAATCCTGACGCTTTTATCCAACTAGGGGCCGAGGCAGTCGTTACCCAAATTGTATAATCCATGGGTAAAACTAACCCCGATGAACAGATAATCTGATCTGCTTGCACTGCCGTCACATCCGTTGATAAATATAATCTAATCCCCCTTTGTTTAAAAATATTCTCTAAACGTTGACCGACCCAATTATTATGGTTCGGTAGTAGTTTTTTTCCTCGATGAATTAGAGACAAATTCAAATTACTGCTAGAGTTGAGAATTTTGGCCAAACGGGACTGCATATTTAAAGCTAATTCTACCCCGCCCGCGCCACCACCAACAATGACAATATTTAAAGAATTATTAGGGTTAATAACCGCTTTTTTCAGGATTTCTTGCCATCCTTCCCGAAAAATCGGCACCGGTTTGGCGGGAATAGTGTACTCTTGAGCACCAATAACATTATCTACTGCCGGGATGCTGCCGATATCGATCGAGAGATAATCAAAGGGAATCTGTAAAGAATTATTACAAATTACTTGACATTTTTCCCTATCTATAAAATTAGCCTTAGCTAAACAGAATTGCGCTTGAGAATACCTAGCTAGAGAAGGTAAATCGATATGAGTCTCAGCAAAATCATAAAAACCGGCGATGTGGCCGGGTAACATTCCCGAATAGGGGGTATGGGTGACATCGCTAATTAAAGTTAATTGAACGTTTTTTAGGGGTGATTGCCCCCAAAGACGAAGGGCGATCGCATGACTATGACCACCACCGATAAAAACCAAGCGCTTGACTAAATCCATAAAAAAACGGGATTGCTGCCAGAAAAGTTAAATTCTAATGAATATATCTTCTTACACAGAAATTCTGTTGCAAAATCGAGGGTAGATAGACAAAAACTCAAGGCATCGAGGCCATAAACTTTTAACCAATGACAGTAAATTGGGATTTTGATTTTTTCGGACTCGATATTCTTAAGCAAATTCTATCTATTATCTTCACTTCCCAATAGAGAGAAGTCTATGCAAGAAGTTTATATCGTGGCCGCAGTCCGGACTCCAATTGGTCGTTTTGGTGGGGGATTGATGGGATTATCCCCAGCCGATTTAGGGGCAACAGTGATGAAATCCGCCCTAGAAATCGCTAATTTGCCACCAGAAGCCCTAGATTTGTACATTTTCGGCAATGTTTTGGGATCGGGCCACGGCCAACTCATCCCTAGACAAGCGGCGATTAAAGCGGGAATTCCCCTAGCCGTGGGCGGATATCGGGTGGATATGGTTTGTTCTTCGGGAATGATTGCCGTTAGTAATGCTGCTACCTTAATTCGCGCACGCGAAGCTGATCTCGTCCTCGCCGGTGGCATCGAATCCATGTCCCAAACCGGCTTTTTTCTCTCCCATCGGGCCCGGTGGGGTTATAAATTACTGATGGGCGCGCCAGAACAATTAACCGATTTATTGCTCCACGATGGCTTAACCGATGCTACCACGGGTGAGGGCATGGGTTCCCAAGTTGATCGCCTCTGTCTCGATCGCGGTGGCTCCCGGCAAGCATTAGACGAAATTGCCGCTTTATCCCACCAAAGAGCGGCCACAGCCACAGAAAAAGGCTGGTTTAATGGGGAAATTGTGCCGATCGAGCTTAAATCTAAGAAAGGATCCACAATAATTGACAAAGATGAGGGTATTCGTCCCGATAGTACCCCAGAAGGCCTAGGAAAACTGCGACCGGCTTTTAGTCCGTCAGGAGTTTTAACCGCGGGTAATAGTAGTCAAATTTCCGATGGGGCCGCCGCTATCCTTTTAGCCAGTCAAAAAGCGGTGGCTCAGTACGGTTTAAAACCAATTGCCAAAATCCTTGGCGGGGCCGTGGCTGCCGGGGAAACCTATCGCTTCGTAGAAACCCCCGTCCTCGCTGTCAAAAAATTACTGAATTCTCTCGGTAAAACCCTAGATGACTTCGATTTAGTGGAAAATAACGAGGCTTTCGCCTTAAATAATCTGCTTTTTGAGATGGATCTGGGGTTAGCTAGGGAAAAACAAAACGTTCACGGTGGTGCGATCGCATTGGGTCATCCTATCGGCGCTTCCGGCGCGCGGATTCTGGTGACGTTAATTAATGCGTTGAAAGTACAGGATAAAACCCTCGGTCTGGGCTCTATCTGTCACGGGACGGGTGGCGGAACAGCGATCGCAATTGAAAGAGTTTAGGAGGAAAAAGCTATGGTATCTCTGGGACTAGAGGAAAAAGTTATCGTCGTTACCGGCGGAAATCGGGGCATCGGGGCGGCTATTGTCTCTCTTTTGATAGATTTGGGGGCCAAGGTGGCTTACACCGATTTAGTCACCGATAATCCCCAGGGTTTGGGCATCGTTGCTGACGTGACTAAGTTGGAATCGATGGAAGTGGCAGCTAAACAAATTGAAGCGGAATTGGGACCAGTGTACGGTATCGTCGCTAACGCGGGGATTACCAGAGATAACTTTTTCGCTAAATTAACGCCGCTAGATTGGGATTTAGTGATTAATGTCAACCTCAAAGGGGTTAATCACACGATTAAACCGTTTATTGAGGGAATGTACGAACGACAAGCGGGATCGATCGTTTGTATTAGTTCTATTTCCGGTGATCGCGGTAATGCCGGCCAAACTAATTACGCGGCCACAAAAGCGGCAGTTATTGGTTTAGTCAAATCCTTGGCCCGGGAAGCTGCCCGTTATAATATTCGCGCCAATGCGATTGCACCGGGGTTTATTAACACGGAAATGACTTTAGCGATTCCCGATAAAGTTCGCGATAAAATCACCGCCGAAATTCCCTGTCGTCGCTTCGGTGAACCCGCAGATATCGCCTGGGCAACTGCCTATTTACTCTCTCCTGTTGCCAGCAGTTATGTCTCTGGAGAAGTCCTCAGAGTCAATGGGGCCCATCACACCTAATCAGTTATCAGTTATCAGTTATCAGTTATCAGTGGGTAAGTTATCAGTGGGTAAGTTAAGTAGGTGGATGGAATTAAATATAAGATGAACGTAGGTTGGGTTGAAGCATGAAACCCAACGCCCGATTATGTTACGCTACCGCTAACCCATCCTACAAATAATTGTGCTTAATCAGTTATCAGTGGGTAAGTTATCAGTTATCTGTCTTCTGTCTCGGAGTCTCGACTAGGAAATTAATTTTACACGACTACTTATCAGTTATCGGGTGTAGGGTGGGTTAGTAAACTAGCGAAATTAGAGTTAAAGGAAAAGGGCAAAAATAATGGATAAACCGACACAAGCTTGGAGTGAGATGGCCGCCGATTACGTCAATCTTTGGACGGAAACTGGGGCAAAAATGTGGTCAAGTTGGTTTGATATGATGGGGGCGATACCGACTCCTATGGGCAATATTAAACCAGAATTGCAAGAGGCAACCCAGCGCTATTTTGATAATCGGGATTTATTGATCAAATTCCTAAAATTATCGATGGAAGCTTGGGAAAGTATCTTCCCGAAAATGCAAACAGGAGAAGACTGGCAAACAATTTTAAATAATTATACCCAACAGATGCGCGGTCAACTGAATAGTTTTACTACCACCAGTTCCCAAAGTAGTCAAGATGTCAGTCAACTATGGACAATTTACCTGCAACAATTGCAAAGTCTCAATCATTTATGGTTCGATCCTTTCGTCCTGTCAAATGACACAATAACCAAAGCTTGGTTAGGTAATACTTCTTCTTTGATCGAACTCAATAATATCTATTGGCAGAAGTTTTATGATGAAACTTTTGGCCAATGGTTACAGATGCCTTTATTGGGATTGCCGCGAGAATTTAACCGCAAATTACTCGATAGTTTTGAAACTTGGCGGGTTCTTTATCAAGCTAGTATTAACTATCAAATTGTGCTGGCTGATATTCAAGTTAAATCCTTTGAAGCTTTAACTAAAAAATTAGTTTTCCTAGCAGAAAAAGGTCAACCTGTCAAGAATTGGCGAGAATTTCAAGATGTGTGGAGTGTCGTCGCTGATGATATTTTTGAAAAGGCTTTTTGTCAACCAGAAAACCTAAAAGTACGGGGAAAATTCATTAATTCCCTCAATGATTATCGCCTCAAACAGCAGGATTTAATGGAAATTTACCTGCGATCAATGAATCTGCCTACCCGCAGCGAAGTCGATGAAATTCATCGGACTATCTATGAATTACGCAAAGAGGTAAAAAGTCTCAAAAAAACTTTAGGAGAAAAAAAAGCAGTAGAAAGTAACAATTAGTTAATTGTGCTTGACAATCAGTTATCAGTTATCGGATTGCAGTTTTCAGTATATAGTGTTAGGTGAAAACTTCGGAACTTTCTTTTCACTGATTACTGTTTACTGTTTACTGTTCACTGCTCACTGAAAAATCCCCACTTCCCCACTTCCCTAGGAGAATTAAATTATGTGGCCATTTTTGACGCAAGTGAAACTGGAAGATTTTACCCAAGATTATCTAGAATTAACTCAAAAAAATCTCAAAGGTTTAGACAATCTCAAACGAGTTAAAGAAGAAGATATTCAGTGTGGAGTATCGGAAAAAGAAGCAGTTTATCGGGAAGATAAAATCATTCTCTACCACTTCAAACCCGTGGTCGAAAAACCCTTCGAGATACCCTTGCTGATGGTTTATGCTTTGGTCAATCGTCCCTACATGGTAGATTTACAGGAAGGGCGTTCTTTAGTGGCAAATCTGCTGAAATTAGGCTTAGATATCTACTTAATTGATTGGGGCTATCCCACCAGAAGCGATCGCTGGTTAACCCTTGATGATTATATCAATGGTTATGTGGATAATTGCGTCGATTTTATTCGTCAAAGTCACCATCTTGACAAAATTAATCTGTTAGGAATCTGTCAGGGAGGAACCTTTAGTTTATGCTATAGTTCCCTCTATCCCGATAAGGTAAAAAATCTGGTGACAATGGTGACACCGGTGGACTTTTATCAAACCGAGACCCTCTTAAATATGCGCGGGGGGTGTTCCTTGGGAGCCGAAGCATTAGACATCGATTTAATGGTAGATACTATGGGCAATATCCCGGGAGATTTTCTCAACTTAGAGTTTCTGGAATTGAAACCTTTGCAGTTAGGTTATCAGAAATACCTCGATTTTCCTGACATCATGGAAGACGAATCAAAATTAGTTAATTTTCTGCGTATGGAAAAATGGATTTTTGATAGTCCCGACCAAGCGGGAGAATCCTATCGACAGTTTCTCAAGGATTTCTATCAGCAAAATAAACTGATTAAAGGGGAAGTGATGTTAGGAGATAAACGGGTAGATTTACATAATCTGACCATGCCAATTCTCAATCTTTATGCGGATAAAGATCACCTTGTACCTCCCGCTTCTTCCCTCGCTTTAGGGAATTATATCGGTACTTCTGACTATACCGCTTGTGCTTTCCCCGTCGGACATATCGGAATGTATGTCAGTGGCAAAGTGCAACGGGATTTACCCCCCGCTATTAGTGATTGGTTGAAAGCAAGAGGTTAACAATCTTCCCACCTATCCCCTTTTCCCGGTTTGGGAGAGGGGTTTAGCACTTTTCTTCTCTATCGGTGTAACACAATACAACACATCGATAAAAAAACATCTACGGGCAGTAAAATAAACTTTTGTAACAGAGGATGTTAAGCACTGTTGCAAGATCGGGCAGAATCGGAGAATCTCGTTCCTTTCGGCTAAACCCCTGTGGTACACTGCAAAGCGTACTCGCTCGTAAGTATGTAGGAGAAAACCTGAGTGTTAAGAGTCGCTGTTGTGGGTTCAGGGCCGGCCGGTTCTTCGGCGGCAGAAACATTAGCTAAAGCAGGCATTGAAACCTATTTATTTGAACGCAAATTAGATAATGCTAAACCCTGTGGTGGAGCGATTCCTCTCTGTATGGTGAGCGAATTTGACCTACCTCCTGAAATTATCGATCGCCGGGTGAGAAAAATGAAAATGATCTCCCCCTCTAACGTCGAAGTCGATATTAATCTCGATAATCAAGACGAATATATCGGAATGTGTCGTCGGGAAGTCCTTGACGGTTTTATGAGAGAACGCGCCCATAAATTAGGAGCGCATTTAATCAACGGAACCGTTTACGGTCTCGACATTCCCACCAATAGCACCGATCCCTATACCCTACACTACGCCGATCACTCCCACGGCAATTCCCAAGGGGAAATGAAATCTCTGAAGGTGGACGTGGTTATCGGCGCCGACGGTGCTAATTCCCGCATTGCCAAAGCTATTGATGCCGGGGATTACAACTATGCGATCGCTTTCCAAGAACGCATCCGTCTTCCCCAAGATAAAATGGCCTACTACGAAGACCTGGCCGAAATGTATGTAGGAAAAGACGTATCCCCCGACTTCTACGCTTGGGTATTCCCCAAATACGATCACGTCGCCGTCGGTACTGGCACAATGAAGGTCAATAAAGCCATGATTAAAGACCTACAAGCTGGTATTCGCGCTCGCGCGGCCCGTCGTCTGGAAGGAGGCGAAATCATCCGCGTGGAGGCTCACCCCATCCCCGAACATCCCCGTCCTCGTCGTGTAGTCGGTCGCGTGGCCCTCGTAGGCGATGCTGCGGGAACAGTTACCAAGTCTTCGGGAGAAGGCATCTATTTCGCCGCTAAATCGGCGCGGATGTGTGCCGAAACCATTGTCGAAGTGACTAACGGCGGCCAACGTATCCCCACAGAGGACGAATTAAAACTCTACCTCAAGCGTTGGGATAAGAAATACGGTATGACCTATCTGGTATTAGATATCCTGCAACGGGTTTTCTACCGTACCGATGCCACCCGGGAAGCTTTTGTGGAAATGTGTTCCGATAAGGACGTACAGAAGATGACTTTTGACAGTTATCTCTATAAAACCGTTGTTCCCGCTAATCCTCTCGTACAGATGAAGATTACCGCTAAAACCATCGGTTCTCTCCTGCGCGGTAACGCTTTAGCTCCTTAAAATCAATTGATAACCAGAAAACCCAATCTCCCCATCGCGGTGGTTGGGTTTTCTTTTGGGTTGTTTCATCTCCTGTCTTCTCTAATACTAAATCTGGTTATTAAAAACTGATTATTTATTCTCCCTTTTGCATGAGTGCCTCTTGCATGAGTGCCTCTCCTGATATGTAGCCTATACTCAAGGGATTTAGTATAATTCAAACAAAAATAAGGTATGTTATGTTTGATTAACGCATCCGACGAGAGCGACTTGCCGCTACCCAGCGCCTTCGGCATCGTAACTATTGATATAGCTTATGACTGAAAATTCCTTCTTCAATGAGCAAAAAGAACAGTCCTTGATCAAAGCTAGGATTGTTGAGAAATATTTCTGGGCTTGGGCAAAAGTTATAATTTCAAAAGTTAAGGGATCGTCTTCAGTCCAGAAAATCGCTTATGTTGACCTTTTTGCTGGTGCAGGACGATATAAAGATGGCTCAAAATCAACCCCAGTAAAGGTTCTAGAAACTGCCATCGCCGATCCAGATATGCGAAATATGCTGGTATCGATCTTTAACGATGCCGATGTCGAAAATGTTAATTCTCTTCAACAAGCTATAGATTCAATTCCGGGCATAGAAAATTTAAAATACCGCCCTCAAATATCAAAATATGAGGTGGGAGAGGACATAGTTAAAACCTTCCAAAGCATGAAATTAGTTCCCACTTTACTTTTTGTTGATCCTTGGGGTTACAAGGGGCTATCTCTTCAACTTGTTAATTCGGTCGTCAAAGATTGGGGTTGTGATTGCATCTTCTTCTTCAATTACAATCGCATCAACATGGGTTTAAATAATGATGCAGTCAAAGAACACATAAATGCGCTATTCGGACAAGTGCGAGCAGATCAACTCCGCGAACGATTGAAAACACTTACTCCACAAGAGCGTGAGTTAACCGTTGTAGAATATATCTGTGAAGCCTTGAAAGAAATGGGTCGTAAATATGTTCTTCCATTTCGTTTCAGACATGAAATGGGAAATCGTACTAGCCATCACCTAATTTTTGTAAGCAAGCACCCTAAAGGCTATGAAATTATGAAAGAGATAATGGCTAAAGAGAGTTCTGAACAGACGCAGGGCGTACCATCTTTTGAGTATAATCCTGCAACTCTTCAACAACCGTTACTCTTTGAGCTAACCCGTCCTCTTGATCAACTGGAATCTATGTTGTTGGACAATTTTTCAGGTAAAACTATGACGATGGCAGAGATTTACGACCAGCATCATCTGGGAAAACCGTACATTAAAAAAAATTACAAAACTGCCCTTAGCAATCTTGAATCTCAAGGAAAAGTCACAGTACATTCACCCGAGGACAAAAAACGGCGAAAAGGAACGTTTGCGGATGATTTAAAGGTTACATTTCCAGTTAAGCAATAAGCTCTAATTTTTCTGAACGCCTCGCTGATTTAAGTGGGACACTTCCCCATGTTTGGATATGCTGATTCCAAGTATTAGGCATCTCGTCCCAGATTTTATCATCAAGTAATCTACCCCCTGCTTTCGGTGTCCTTCCCCCAACTTGTTTGAAAAAAAATGCTACCCCTGAATTTTGACATTGATTGCGGATATCCCTTGCCCAGTCAAGTTTCATCTGGCGATATTTCTGTCCGGATTCTCCGCCGACAATAACCCAATCAATGCCAGTTAAATTAAGTTCTAGGGGTCCTAAAAGTGGCTCACATGAAATAAAACGCACTGAAACAGGCACTGTCCGAAGATGTTCAATCCGATCTATGTGGTTTTGGTTTTCGACAGATACACCTAGCCAAATGTTTTCTGGAAAATCTAATTTAGACGCTAAATCACCTAAACGGCTTTGTCGCTTTGTTAGTATCTGATATATATGCCAAGGTGTTGAACGAATAACTGAGAAAACTTGTCTAATGAAGTCGAGAGGCACATTATCATGAAAAAGGTCACTCATTGAGTTGACAAAAACTCGACTGGGAGTGCGCCAACGTAAGGGTTCTTCCAATCTTTCTGGATGCAAAGTTAAACTGAATCCATTGGGAAAGCTTTTGGGAAAACGCTGTGTAATAGCTTCGGCATAACAATGCAGACAGCCAGTGCTAATTTTATCGCACCCAGTTGTTGGATTCCACGTTTTATCAGTCCACTCAATACCAGTGTGTGTACTAGACATATTTTAACTCCACAAGCTATATCTATGACAGACGCTACCTGCCGATAATCAGCAATTTACTTGTACTATACCATTGTTTGACAAGTACAATTGTCGCCGCACTCACTTTCTACATTACGCAATCGTCAATGAGTTGCGGTGTACACAAAATATTACATCGTTTAACGAAAACAACAGGCGCTTACGAAGTTATAAGTAGGGAGGCACAATTATTTGTAGGATGGGTTAGCGGTAGCGTAACATGAGCGGGCGTTGGGTTTCATGCTTCAACCCAACCTACGTTCATCTTACATTTAATTCCACCCACCTACTTAGCTGGTGCTATGAAATCTAAGCGGCGATCGCCTCACCAGCAATCTCTAAGTACCGCCTCACCTCAAATCTAGAGAAATAACGCTCTTTTAATACCATAATTCGGGTATCAGGTCATAATAACCAGCTTGGGTCGGTGGGTAAATACCCGCTTCGATTTTTTCGATAATAGTCGGCCAAGCTTGCCTAAAAGCGGCAGAGCGCTCGTTGGGGTGCAGAGTCCAACCCTTGGCATTGGTGAGAGTGGCGCGATAGTAGTTGCTTTGTTCTAGGGAGCGAGAAACCATAATTTCCCAAGAGTCGAGTTTTCCTTTGCCGGTCAAAATATTGCCCCAAGTTTTTAAACCATCGGGTAAATGATCGAGAAAGGTATTTTTATAAGAGCGCCAGAGGGGGGTGATGGGTAAAAGGCGATCGTAGCGACGACAATTAAGTAGATAGGCACGACTACCAAAAAATTTAAATTGATAGAATCCATCGGGATTTTTCGTGCAAGGATGGGCAGAATCAATCGTACCATCGGGCCGCGGTGGACCGGACAAAGGACGCACAAACATCATTTCTGGATGGGTTTCCATTAACTCGATCCCTTCGCGGATCCAACTGTAATCCGGTTCTTGGTAGAGCATCATGTCACTGTCATAATGGACCATATAATCGCTGCGACAGGACTCGATTTTGAAGATCGAGCCGAAAATCGGATAACCTTTGTAGTTATGGGTGGAACGGAGGGGACTGCCGAAATGCTTTTGATAGATGCGCTGACGATAGCTGGGATCGTAGTTAAAATCCACTAGGCGATCGATTATGCCATCTTCAACTAATTTTTCGGCACAGGCTCTTAATTCCTCCATTGTACCCAGTCCGGGGCGATTGACCTTTTCCCCGCTTAAAGGGGCCGTGTCGATAGCCAGTACCTTTTCCTCGAAGGGAAACTGACTCATTTTGACTAGATGGGGAATAGTGTTCATCATAAACCAGACATCGGTTCGCGCCGTAAAAAACCAGAGCGAACAACTTGGCAATCCCATTTTGTATAAACCTCACTTTTGTTTGGGTCTTAAATGGGATACATTATAGGGGAATCTTAGCGACAAGTTGACACAATTCCTTATTAACCTATGACTATAGCCCTCGATCGCTTACCCCAATCTTGGCAGGGTTTAACCCATCGTTTAACTTATAAGTATTTTCAGGTACGCATTGATACACCCAAAGACCCCTATAAAATTCTCTTTCGTCCCCAACCCTATCAGGTTTTATTTATTCTTAGCCATATGCGATCGGGTTCGTCTTTATTGACCCATATCCTCAATTCTAATCCTGAAATTATCGGTTTTGGCGAAACTCATCTGGTTTATGAGAGTGAACAGGATTTTAAAACTTTAATGTTTCAACTCTACTGGCGTTTGAAAGATTTAAACATGAATCATAAATATATTTTAGATAAAGTTCTTCACGATCAGAAGTTTTTAGATCATAGTTTTTTGCAATCTGATGCAGTTAAGACCATATTTTTACTACGAGAACCGCGGCGCACTTTAGCCAGTATTCTAGATATTAAACCCCATCAAAACGAGCAGCACGCCCTAGGTTATTATACTGGTCGTTTAGCCACCTTAGAAAGTTATGCTCGATTAATTAACAGCAAAGAAAAGAGTTTATTTATCACCCACGATCAGGTATTAAACCAAAGTCAATTTGTCTTTAATAGTTTACAGAGTCATCTCGATACTAAAACGGGATTTTCTGAAGAATATCGAGTTTTAAAAACCACTGGCACTCGTGGTATAGGCGATTCTTCCGAGAATATCAAAGCGGGTAAAATTATTAAACAAGCCAGAAAATTAGATATAGAAATTTCCGACGCTGTTTTAACCCAAGCCCAAAAAGCCTATGATCGATGCTACGAAACCCTCAGCCATTATTGTCATTGTATCTAAGCTGAATTGGGGATTAGTAATAGCCTTGATTCTCTCCTCCGAGTCCCAAGAAAATCCCCCTAACTTAACTCTAGGTTGATCTTTTAGCTGGTCTGATTAGCCTTCAATATTAGCAATTGTAAAGCCCATCTGACACTCGTAGAGATTGGGCTGTTGGCTGCCCCCTTTGCCCAAGGAGTGACCACAGCCTAGTTTACCCTCTCGCCACCGGGGTTGCCCCTGCTGGTTGGCTAAAAGACAGCCCTGACACACAGAACCCGTATCGAGAATGTGTTCGTCGGTTAAAATCACTAACATGACGTTCACCCCCATTGATCTCCGATCATTCTTGTCTCCATTGTAAGAGGTTTTTTCTGAGATGTAGTGGCGCGCTATACAGTCCGATGCTTTTTGGCTTTTTTTCGCCTGGACTCTTCTTACACAAGGGATTTACCGATTAATTTTGGCATCCTCAGAAGATTAGTCCTTCAACAAACCTGCGTCAGTCCCTACCCGATCACTTAGCGGGGTGGGGAGGTAGAGTGCAGCAATTTGAGGACTCGATGTCCGAAAAATTGCCAAATAGAGATTTTTATCTCAAATGTCGGGGTGAAGACCCGAAGTGCTTAGTGCGACGGGATGAAACACCGACCAATATAAAACAGCGAAGCACGACTAAAATCTTGACAATCTATGCTGTACAGGTTAACTTAATATAAGTTGTTTGAGGTCGATAAGCAATGATTATCTTAGAAATGAAAGCATTGGTCAAACCGAGTCAGTGTTCTGCCATTGATGATGCTATTCGTACACCCTACTTATCTCTCTCTTACTCAAAGGCAGAAGCACCATCTTCTTCATGAATCGGCAAAATTCAGTAAAATAGCAATAGACCAAATCAAATAGAAAAAATTAGCTGTGGCAACTACATCCGAAGACGTATGGCGACTCTTAGCCGAATTAGCGACTGCTCAAAAAGAAACTGACAAACAACTGAAGGAGACTGACCTACTATTGAAGGAAGTTAGTCAGCAACAGAAGGAAAACGCGCAACAACAGAAGAAAACTGACAAACAACTCAAAGAATTAGGTCAGCAAATTGGGGGACTCGGTGCCAAATTCGGCAGCTTTACCGAAGGACTTGCCCTTCCTTCAATGGAAACGATTCTCAGACAACGCTTTGGTATGGAAGTTATCAGTCCCAGTGTGCGAGTCAGTAAAGAAGGACAACACCTAGAAATTGATGTCCTTGCCTATACCAATGGTGAGCTAAATACTGCTTATATCGTCGAGGTTAAAAGTCATGCCAGAGAGGAGTCTATTTCACAATTAAAAAGTATTTTGCAACGGTTTCGCAGCTTTTTCCCTGAACACAAAGATAGAAAACTCTATGGCATATTAGCGGCGGTTCATTTATCATCAGAATTACGGGAAAAAATTCTGCAAGAAGGGCTTTATGTGGCTCGGATTCATGACCAAGTATTTGAATTGGATATTCCCGATAATTTTCAACCTCGACTTTATTAAAAATTTAGATATAATACTAAATCCTGTTATTAAAGACTGATTATTTATTCCCCTTTTTGCATGAGTGCATGAGCAGAAAACGGGTTTCTCGGAGAAACCCGTTTTCTGTGCGTTACTCAACGGATTATAAAAGGACAGGGTTTCAAACCCAGGATTTGCGATGATACAATAAAGCTAGGCCAAAATGCGATCGCAAGAGATAAAGCATGGTTCAAGCACCCATCGAACCCCAACTTTTCTATCCTGACTCCGACGGTAAACCTATGGCCGACAACACAGTTCAATATCGCTGGATTGTTCGCTTGGTTGCCAATCTCAAGTATTTATTTAAGGAGCAAACCGTCTTTGTCGCCGGGGATTTGCTCTGGTATCCCCAGCAGGTAACTGTCCCCCCCGCTCCCCGTCAAGCTCCCGATGCCATGGTGGTTTTCGGCCGTCCACCGGGTGAGCGCGGCAGCTATAAACAATGGGAAGAAGACAATATTGCCCCCCAAGTAGTGTTTGAAATCCTCTCTCCGAGCAATAGTGCCAGGGAAATGCTCAAAAAGCAGTCTTTCTATCGGGAGCATGGGGTATTAGAAATGTTTTTCTATGACCCAGACTCCCATGATTTCTGGGGATTGGTGCGGGCCAATCAGCAAGAGGATTTTTTCCCAGTAACGGCCTTGAATTTTCCCTGGACTTCCCCAATCCTAGGGATTCGGTTTGAGATGTTTGAAGAGGGTTTAGAGGTCTTTTATCCCAATGGGGAACGATTTAAAGACCCTGAAACCCTCTTTGAGGAACGCAACCAAGCACAACAAGAGCGCGACCAAGCACAACAAGAACGCGACCAAGCACAACAAGAACGCGATCGCGCTTTTGCCCGATTACGCGAATTGGGCATTGATCCGACACAGTTGTGACTATAATTAATCTTCAGCGGAGATACCGTCATCTTCCACCACCGCTTCGGTGATAGGAGAGGGGGGAATTTCCGTTAAGGGAGATAAATCGGCAGGGGGGGCCACCACGCGATCGAGTTTTAGGGTTAAATAACGAATAACCTCATCACTTAAACGCATGGCCCGTTCCATGGGGGCGACTTGTTTGCCGCTGGCCTGATAATTCATCTGCACATAGACACCATCATTGAGTTTTTTGATGGGATAGGCCAGACGTTTTTTACCCCACACCTTCACTTGAATGTCTGTGGCGCTGTGTTCGGTAATCAGAGTCCGATAACGTTCCACTTGTTGCTGAACGACTTCTTCCCCTAAATCGGGACGGAGAATGTAAAGAGTTTCGTAGTTATTGCTCATCTCAGAATCCTTATGGACTAGAAGGCTTCTTTGTCAAGACCGGAGGTTAATTGATTTTCATAACTCTCTAGCTTTTAATAAAGAAGCAAGGATATATGATCATACTACTATCCGAGAGTCGATCGCTAGTCATTCCCAGAAAAATATGGCGCAACGCTATGTACGAGTGAAACATCGTCAAGGACAAATCTTCTACGGACTGTTACAGCTAAACCGTAGCGTTGCTGTCTTTGATGCCCCTCCCTGGCAAGGAGGGCAACTAACCAAACTAGAATTAGAACCTGATAGCTACCAACTATTAGCCCCCTGTTTCCCGTCGAAAATTATTGCCGTGGGCAAAAATTACCGCGCCCACGCCGCCGAGATGGGAACACCTGTACCGGAAGAACCGCTTTTATTTCTCAAGCCACCGACGACAATTATCGCCGATGGTGAAACTATTTTTTATCCGCCCCAATCGGAAAGAGTGGATTATGAGGGAGAATTGGCATTAATTATCGGAGAAACCGCCAAAAACTGCACCACAGCCCAGGCCAGAAGTAAAATCTGGGGTTATACCATTGCTAACGATGTCACCGCTAGGGATTTACAGAAAAAAGATAGCCAATGGACGCGGGCGAAAGGATTTGACAGTTTTTGTCCCCTCGGCCCCTGGATTGTCCGGGAATTGAGTATCGGGGCGCAATTAACCACTTTTCTCAATGATGGCAGCGAACCGAAACAAAGCAGTTATCTCAGCGATATGGTCTTTCCTCCCGATGTCTTGGTGGCTTATATCTCTCAAGTGATGACCCTGCTGCCGGGGGATGTGATTTTAACGGGAACTCCCGAAGGAATCGGACCGATGCAGGTGGGGGATAAGGTTCGGGTGGAAATAGAAGGCATCGGGGTTTTGGAAAATAGCGTCATGGCAGCAGAAATCAATTAGCGATAATTAACAATCCTAGCGAATACGGCGGGGTCTAGACTTGCCCCACCGACTAAAGCCCCGTTTATCTGCGATTGAGCCATAATTTCATCGATATTATCGGGTTTTACCGAACCACCGTACTGAATGGTTACTTCGGGATTATCTAATTGTTGCCGAATCAAACCGATAACGCGGTTAGCTTCCTCGCTTTCGCAGGTTTCCCCCGTCCCAATCGCCCAGATGGGTTCGTAGGCGATAACGAGGTTGTTTTGGTCAACATTGACTAAACCCCCTTGAATTTGCTTGATAATTACCTTTTCCGTTTCTCCGGCATCTCTTTGGGCTTTACTTTCTCCCACGCAGATAATCGGGATTAAACCTTGTTTTTGGGCAGATATAACCCTTAAATTGACGGTTTCATCGGTTTCGCCGAAATATTGCCGGCGTTCACTGTGACCGATAACCACATAGTGAACCCCAATTTCGGTTAACATATCCGCCGAGATTTCGCCCGTATAAGCCCCCGATTTTTCCCAGTGGACGTTTTGCGCCCCCAAGCGAATACGACCGCCGTGGAGGGTTTTAGAGAGGACAGCTAAAGCTGTGAAAGGGGCGCAAAGAACTACTTCTCGGTCGTCGGGGGTTTCATCTAGATGGGATTTAAAATCTTGCAAAAACTCCAAAGCTTCTCTCTGGGTTTTGTGCATTTTCCAGTTACCTGCAATAACAACTTTCGGCACAGCTTAATTAATTTAGTAGATTTGATAATTTATGGTACATTTTACTGTAAGCCTTTTTGTTACCCTAAGCAAGATCACCGATAATCGCTGTCTGTCGTGAGCAGATTTTTTTAATACTTTTACCCGTACCTAGGGTTTGCTGAATAAATCTAAAAACTTTGTTTGATAAGGCTTTTAGACTTTTTTGACCTCAAAAATTGCCTACCATTGGAGGGATCGGGGGTAAAATTCCTGGACTTTTTCCCTGAAAATTAGGTAACTGACCACCTCAAAATCGGTAAAACCCTACACCCTACACCCCACACCCCACACCCTGCCCCCACGAAAAACTTTTTGCCGCAAACCCTACCTATGCCCTAATCCCCTACTAAATCCTCATGCGAACCTTAGCGATCGGCGATATTCATGGTTGCTCGAAAGCTCTAGATCACTTGCTAGAGATCGTCAACCCCAAACCGCAAGATACTTTAATCACCCTCGGTGATTACGTTAATAAGGGCAGAGACTCGAAAGGGGTGATCGATCGCCTGATTTCCCTACATAAACAGGGAAATTTGATTCCCCTCAAGGGTAATCACGAGATTATCATGCTACAAGCCCGTAACAACCCCCTCAAACAGCGTCTCTGGTTAGAAAAAGGCGGTAAAGCCACCCTCAAATCCTATAGCGAAGGCCACCTGATTAAAATTCCCGAATCCCACTGGGATTTTTTAGGAAAAGTCTGTATAAATAGCTACGAAACTGCCAATCATTTATTTGTTCACGCTAGTCTCGATCCCCATCTACCCCTAGCCAGACAACCAGAATACAAACTCTTTTGGGAGAAATTTCAATATCCCGCCGCCCATAGTTCGGGAAAAACCATGATTTGCGGCCATACCAGCCAAAAAAGCGGGAAACCGATTAATCTCGGCCATGCCATTTGTATCGATACTTGGGCCTACGGCCAAGGCTGGTTAAGTTGTTTAGATGTGGAAACGGGGAAATTGTGGCAGGTTAACCAGCGAGGAAATTTTCGGATTAGCCAGATTCAAGATTATTATCTTCCATCCTCTCTACGTCAGGACATTAAGGACGGTTCGCCGATTTTTGGCGGTTCACTCTTGTCGAGAGCGGCAGCAATAACATTTAAGGGCAAATAACTGGGGTAAACTCCCTCGCGAGCGCGTTCAATATCCGTTTCCTCTAGGGGAAGTTGGTATTTAATCGCAATTGCCTTGAGGATATCGCCGCGATCGATCACTCCCGCTAAGGCGGAGGCTGGTGTTAACACCGTGATCATCGGGTCCTGGATGGTTTCCAATTTCTGCACCACTGTCACTAAGGGGGTTTTTTCCTCAACACTGGGAATTTCCGTGAGGGGATGGGCAATATCAAGCAGTTGTTTTTCTGACCAGAAACTCCGCTCGATCGCCTGTAAATCTTCCACCCGAATTAATCCCCGATAACGCCCCTCGGAAGCGGCAAAATAAGCAGTATTGGCAGCCGCGCAGTCTAAAACGTATTCTTGGGCGAATTCCTGTAGGGTTTGATGGGCGTTTAAAACCCGCAAATGTCTGCTCATCACCTCTCCCGCTGTGAAATTGAGGAGACTTTCCTGTAAATTAGTTAAATTATCGTAGGCGCTGGCATTTCTGAGGATAAACCAGCCTATTAATCCTAACCAGGCACCCCCCACATCTGCCGTCAAGAGAACCAAGAAAATCCCTAAAATAATCCCCAACCAACCGATGAATTGACCACTGATCGCAGCCCAATGTAAACCCTTCCAGCGATCGCCAGTCGCTTGCCAGACCATTGCTTTGAAAATTTGACCCCCATCGAGGGGTAAACCGGGGATAAGATTAAATAGAGCCAAAAACAGGTTAATTATCGCTAAATGCCCGCATATATAAGTTAAATTGGCGTTTAAATAGGGTAAGTGACTGGCTAGGGATAAGAGACAAAACAGGAGAAAACTAACGGCGGGTCCAGCGATCGCTACTTGCAGGGCCTCTGGAGGAGTCCGCGATTCTCGATCGATCGAAGCCATACCCCCAAAGAGAAACAGGGTAATGGAATTGACCTCGATGCCTTGGCAACGAGCCATTAAACTATGACCTAATTCGTGGAGTAAAACCGAGATAAACAGCAATAAAGCCATGATAAAACCAAGTAACCACGCTAAAACAGAACTCTGGGCGGCCAGAGACTGAATTTCTGCATCAGTGGCATTGATCAAGGTGACAAAAGCCAGAATCAAAAACCACGAGGAATCAATATAGAGAGGAATGCCCAATAAAGAGCCGATTCGCCAATTTGTACGCATAATTTTCAGTGAGGAAATGGGGAAGTGGGGAAATGGGGAAGTGGGGAAGTGGGGAAATGGGGAAGTGGGGAAGTGGGGGAATTCAACTAAAACCCTAAAACCCTAACCCCTAACCCCTAACCCCTAACACCTGTACCCTTTTAAGACATTTGGAAAATAAAAGTCATTTTGTCCCCTTTACCGAGGGAAATGCGATCGCCAGCCCGGAGACGATGACGATTACCGGGGGGTAGGGGAGTGTGATTAACGTAGGTTCCGTTAGCGCTGCCGCTGTCTTCGAGGTAATAGATGCCCGCTTCGACGCGGATATCGGCATGAACCCGGGAGACGATATCAGAATCGGGAAAACCGGAAACATCGATATCGGGGGGAATGCGATCGTTAGGTTTGCCGATATGAATTACCGATAGATGTAGGGGTAATTCAATTTTGCTATCGGTTTGCAGGTGCTGCAAACTAGCTATTTCCGTCTGTAAGCGGGTGGCAGCCCGAACCGGTGGGGGGGCAACAGGAGGAGGTGCGATCGAGGCGACGGTGGGTGTAGGGACTGGTGGGACGGGTTCAGGTTCCGATTCGGGTTGGGCTGCCACCATGGGAACGGAATTAGGCTGTAAATTGTAGCCACACTGACCGCAAAAGGTGGCATCAGTTTGGATGGTTGCCCCACAACTAGGACAGGAAGACATCCGCGGCAAGGGAGTGTAACAGGCCTCGCATTGACTGGCCTCATCGGGGTTAGTATGTTCGCAATTAGGACAAACGATCATTTTTAAGGAAAAAGTAAAAAGTAAAAAGTAAAAAAGCAGATTAGGGGTTAGGTTTTAGGGTTTTAGTTGAATTCCCCCATTCCCCTATTCCCCTATTCCCCTATTCTCTAGACAAAAGAGGAACCAGCGGCCGCATCGAGCAACCAATATAATTCCCCGGCCGGGGGGTGGATGAGACGGGAAGGATAGGAGAAAGAGTCACCATAGGCAGAGAAAATCTCATGTAGAGCGGGGCGTTTACTTTCGCCGGCAGCGATAAAGATCACACAACGGGCCTGATTGATCAGGGGAACGGTAAAAGTTAAGCGGGGATTGCCGTCTTTCTCGCCGACGGTGATACAGCGATCGCTGACCGTTAAAGCTGCCGTGTGGGGGAAGAGGGAGGCGGTGTGACCATCATCGCCCATTCCCAATAAAATCAGGTCAAAAACGGGAAAATCGGGAGAATTGACCCCAAACCATTGGCGGAGATGATCATCGTATTTTTGGGCGGCCAGCTGGGGATCGGGGTCATCCGTGGGAACATGATGAATATTAGCGGCCGGGATCGGTATGCGATCGAGCCATGCTAACCGGGCCATGCGTTGATTACTGTCAGGATGATCGGGACTAACGTAGCGCTCATCTCCCCAGAAAACGTGAATTCTTGACCAGTCGAGGGGTTGAGAGGATAAAGCCTCGTAGAGAGGTTTCGGGGTACTACCGCCAGACAGAGCGATGGTAAAATAGTCCTGTTGGTCGAGGCTGGTTGTGATTTTTTCCAGAACCAGCGCCAGAGATTTTGCGATCAGAGCTTGTTTATCAGCTAAAACTTCCACCAATTTCTGCATGGGTTTTGTTATCAACTCAGGGGGCTGTCTTTACTATAGGCTAACCATTCAGGACTCATCTGAGAGCTTGGGAAAATTTTATTCTTTGACAGCCTCTGTCTTAGGTAAGAGATCTGGGGGAAAACCTAGTCTGAGAGCTTGGGAAAATTTTATTCTTTGAAAGGGATTAAGTTTACCGATACCATATTGAGGTAATATTTCTAGAGTCGATTCTCGAAGGGGGTTGACAAGCAGAACGATTTAACCATAGTGTTGGGCAGGAGGTCGAGCGAGAGTTAATTAGAAATTGCAGTTTGTCAGAGTGCCTCTCGGCAAAATCCTTCTGGGAATCCCCAGCGAGAACTTTTAAACAGACTAGTCACTAACCCCGCCCTAAAAGGGACGGGGCTTGCCTAAACCAATTTAGGCGACGCAAGTAGAGACTACCGCATCGAGACACAATCTGGCCCAGACCTCCGAATACTTCCCTA
>VYLF01000281.1_pt1 | contig 36775 bp, 30 predicted proteins | sample 5114371 | NCBI WGS metagenome assembly VYLF01 (sample SAMN12291773, study PRJNA351875) | freshwater metagenome | isolation source: freshwater lake | place: USA: Michigan, Kent Lake | collected 2013-08-15 | reverse complement strand
AACTAATAAAACGGAGAGGCTATGGCTTTAGAAACTTTCGGAATTTTTGGGTTAGAAGTATGTTATCTTGGCATCTTGTCTGTTGATTTAGCATAAAGGGTAACGAAGAGCCAGATTTTGTCAAGACGGGTTCAAATTGATATAAAAATTAACATTGTATCGATCTTGCAGTTAAGGATACTGGCAAAATTTACCCTTTTTTGTTCAGGTTGGTTAAAAATTTAGCAATGATAAACCAAAAAAAAAGAGAGCGCAAGCTCTCCTTCTTGGTTATTTGCTAATTTTACTAACTAGCGACAATATACTCCTTGACGTTGGCCCGGCGACGGCGTAAATGAGCCAGGGCCTGGTGTTCTAATTGTCGCACCCGTTCCCGACTGATGTTCATTCTCTGACCGATTTTGGCTAGGGATAACTCTTTGCCATCGGTTAAACCGAAACGGAGAGTAATCACTTCCCGTTGTTGGGGAGTTAATTCGGCCAGGAGATTGGCTAAGTCTTGCCGTAATAATTCTTGGGTGATGAAGGTATCGGGAGAAACTCCGCTATCTTCTAATAATTCCGACAATTCCGTATCTTGGTTGTCGCCGACGCGCACATCAAGGGAGATGGGTTGACGAGCCATACTGAGATATTCGCGGATTTGAGCGGGTTCTAGCTCTAATTCCAGGGCAATCTCGGCAGGAGTGGCACTTCTCCCCAGTTTTTGGGCGAGTTCGCGCTGGGTTCTTTTGATTTTATTCAGTTTTTCGGTGATATGGATGGGTAAACGAATGGTGCGGGCCTGTTGAGCGATCGCACGGGTAATCGCTTGTCGAATCCACCAGTAGGCATAGGTAGAAAATTTATAACCTTTGGTGGGATCAAATTTCTCTACACCCCTTTCTAATCCCAGACTACCCTCTTGAATTAGATCTAGGAATTCCATGTTCCGCTTTTGATATTTTTTGGCGATCGCAACCACCAAGCGGAGGTTAGCTTCAATCATTTTCCGTTTAGCTCGATCGCCGGTCTTCAAGGCTCGATCCAGTTCATTTTCGCTTAAATTCACCGAATCCGCCCACTCCAAGCGCTGTGGTTCCCGTCCTAATTGCTTCGATAGTGCTTCTTTCGCTTCTAACAGGCTCATCATCCGTTGGACTTGTTTGCCGTAAATAATTTCTTGTTCGTGAGTTAGGAGAGGAACTCGCCCAATTTCGTGCAGATAGGTACGCACCATATCGGCATTGAGGGTGGGCTGTGATTGAGTTTGGTTGGTTTTTGCGGTGGGCATTGGTTTGGTGGTGACTCCTTGACACAGAAAAAGTCTGTTACTATTCCGACTCGCGGGTGAGTCTGGCTTATCTGAAGTCGGTATGAGTTTGATCGGAATTTCTTTGATTGTATCCTGCGCCTTTAGATGCGGGCAATCCCCTAAAGGTTCAAAGTTAATTCATTCTTTGGTATGATGTTAAGTTTATGCTTTTTTCTCAACATCCAGAACAAAAGTATTATAGTGTAGGACTATCAACTACAATCGCTTGTTTTTGGGTCGCTTTTTCCTGAATCCTCGGCAGTGCCGCTGATACTGTTAGGTAAGATTACAAAACAAAAAGGTGATTTTCCCGATTAGCTGTAAACAATCTGGCCGACTTTCGACCTTTTCGCCCTCAGCTTTGAGAGCAAAGCAGAACCAAGCTGAAAACTGACAGACGAGAACCGACTTCTATATATATAATGACCGATCAACACCAGCAAAGGGAGAGATAATCATTGCGGATTTCCGAACTATTTTCTGTAGTATTTGCTACAAAATGCCAAATTAGCTGCCATTGAGAATCGGGAAAAATTGTTATAAAAATTAGGATTGCTAGGGGGGTAATAACTATCATAGAGACAGCAGGGCGGAGATCGGGATAAATTATCGTTGAAACCAAACTCGATCGCACTCTCCACAATACCGTTCTGTGGAACTCCTGAACAATGAGGACTTACTATGACTAAAACCGTCGTTATCGATCCCGTCACCCGGATCGAAGGCCATGCCAAGATCTCGATTTTCCTTGACGATGCGGGGGAAGTGGATGACGTGCGTTTTCATGTGGTCGAGTATCGCGGTTTCGAGAAATTCTGCGAGGGACGGCCGATGTGGGAGATGGCGGGAATTACTGCCCGAATTTGCGGCATTTGCCCCGTTAGTCACCTACTTTGTGCCGCCAAAACTGGTGATAAAATTCTAGCGGTGCAAATCCCCCCCGCGGGTGAAAAACTGCGGCGCTTGATGAATTTGGGACAGTTAACCCAATCCCATGCTTTAAGCTTTTTCCATCTTAGCAGTCCCGATTTTCTGCTTGGTTGGGAAAGTGACGCCGCTAAACGGAATATTTTCGGTTTAATCGCCGCCGATCCCGACCTAGCGCGAGCGGGCATCCGTTTACGTCAATTTGGACAGAAAGTTATTGAACTTTTGGGAGCAAAAAAAATTCACCCCGCTTGGTCTGTCCCGGGAGGTGTGCGTTCTCCCTTAAGCGAAGAAGGGCGACAATGGATTAAAGAACGACTGCCGGAGTCTAAAGCGACTCTTTACACGGCCTTAAACCTGTTTAAAGGACTTCTAGACAATTTAACCACAGAAATCGCCGCTTTTGGTAATTTCCCTTCCCTGTTTATGGGATTGGTCGGTAAACGGGACGAGTGGGAACACTACGGCGGTCATATTCGTTTTACCGATAGTCAAGGCAATATTGTGGCCGATAACCTCAGCGAAGACAATTATCGCGATTATATCGGCGAATCAGTAGAAAAATGGTCTTATTTAAAGTTTCCCTACTATAAACCCCTCGGTTATCCCAACGGTATCTATCGGGTTGGTCCGTTGGCGCGCTTAAATGTTTGTTCCCATTTTGGCACGGAGGGGGCGGATATCGAGTTACGGGAATATCGCCATCGGGTCGGTGGTGTAGCAACCTCTTCTTTTTACTATCATTATGCCCGATTAGTGGAGATTTTAGGCTGTTTAGAGCGTATCGAACTTTTAATCGACGATCCCGATATAGTTTCTCAACGCTGCCGGGCCGAAGCAGGAATTAATAATCTGCAAGGGGTGGGAGTTAGTGAAGCGCCCCGGGGTACTTTATTCCATGATTATAAAGTGGATGAAAATGGTTTGATTGAAACGGTGAATTTGATTATTGCCACGGGTAATAATAATTTAGCCATGAATCAAACGGTGAAACAAATCGCCCAACATTATATCCATGGTGGCGAAATTCCCGAAGCGATGTTAAACCGGGTGGAAGCGGGTATTCGTTGCTATGATCCCTGTTTAAGTTGTTCCACTCACGCTATGGGACAAATGCCTCTACAGCTAGAGTTAGTTAATGCAGCCGGTGAGGTGATCAATACTCGACAACGGGGTTAATTATCTAAGTTGTTGGGGGGTTAGGAAATAGGGGAAATTTATCCTAGTACCTGACCCCATTTTACTATTTATTTTTACGGTGAAGATTCTAGCTAAGAATTTCTAGGTTTTGATAAAGAGTTTCTATCGGACAAGAAAAGTTAATACAGTTAATAGTGATTAAATCTCCCGCGTGATAAATATGGGGAATCCAGAGGTTATTAGATTGACGTTGATATTGTTCAATTAGGACTTTTTTTTGCTCGATCAGCAGATATTCCTCTAATTCAGGGATAGTTTGATAATCGGCAAATTTATCGCCTCTATCAAAGGCTGCCGTAGAGTCGGATAAAACTTCGATAATCACTCGCGGATGCAGGATAAAATCTTCCTGGGAAACTCGATCTCGTTGGTCACAAGTAATGGCAAAATCGGGATAATAGAAGATATTTAAGCTAGGGAGACGCACTTTCATATCGGTAGCGTAGGCAAGACAACCACTACCCCGTAAATGATTAATTAATTGGGCTGAAAGATTACCTGTGATGATAACATGGGCTTTACTGTCCCCCGCCATCGCCAAGATTTGCCCTTGCATATATTCATGTTTAATGGGACTAATTTTCTCTATTTCCAGATAGTCTTTTGGAGTAAAATAAGCGTGACTTTTACCGGCTGTCATGGTGTTTACCTCGCTCATTGTTAGTTTTCTAACGGACAATTAAGCCAAATAATTGAATCTAAATCAGTCTTACTGCCTTCAGTAATTAGCTTTCGTATTAGTTCAATATAATTAAAATTACTCTCGAATAAAACAAAACGTCTATCTAAAGAAGCGGCCGCTAGTCCCACGGTTCCTGAACCAGCAAAGGGATCTAAAACCACATCGCCTTTAAAAGAGTAATAGGTAATCACTTTTTCTGCCAATTCTACGGGAAAAGCGGCGGGATGTTTTGAGTTAGTGACTGGGTTAATTTTCCAGACATTAGTGCGTTCATAACCATCGGCAATTTTTGAGGCTTTTACTACTTCTTGATCGGGATGATTACGAATATGCCAATCGATGAGTAAATCCGTGTGTTTACGATAGACTAAAACGTATTCAGTCACTGGCACAGTTTTGTATTGGAGAGGATTGCGATCGGCGGCAAATCTGCGCCCTCTACCAGTTGCCCACCCTGCTCCCTCTGGTTTTAGCCAAATAATATCATCAATAAAATCGTAACCTTCCTCAACAAAAATTCGATGCAAATCAAAAGGGACAGCAATACGTTTAGAAGCTTGATTACGGGAAGCACGACGCAACAGCACGGGAGAAATATTAATGACAAAAAAACGCCCTTCACTCAAAACTCGATGACATTTTCTGATCACCTGTCGCAGCTTCAATAGATAGGTTTCGTATTCTTCAAATTCCGAATATTCCGGGCGAGCATTAAAATAGGGTGGTGAGGTAAAGATTAAATCAACACTTTCTGCGGGCATTTCCTCCAAAAGTTCGCCACAATCACCAAATCCGATCGTATTTCTCAGAGAGGAAAGCTTGTATTCTTTTTTGGTTTTCTTGCGGTTTTCTAATTTAGATTCATCCTGTTTTAACAGACGAGCGATAATAATTTCAGTCCGGGTTGTCCTATCGGCTAAAATTTCGGTGGTGTAGGCATCGATCACCACTTCCCCAACGGTTTTTTTCTGGTCATTACATAGAGGAACTCGCCAAATATGATATCTGTCATCCACTTCTGGTAAACCTAATTTAATCGCATTAACTAAATTTATTTCCCGCAACCAATTAAGGACAATTTCTTTAGCTTCTGCCACCGTGCGAAGTAGATAACCGCGCTTTTCCGATACCAGTTCTTTTTCCATGACATTACTCTAGTTCTCTCTAGAATTCTAGCTGATCATTATCCAAAAAACCAGGAGAGTCTCAAGATAGAAATTGGCCACTCTTTAAAAATTCCACATTTCTAAGACTTTTCCCGTAATTGTTTGATTTAACCAGAAAGTATTGTGACTGAGGGAGTGAAGATTATTTGCTGTTACTTTCCAGCTTGCTTGGGGATGAAAAAGAATTGCTTCTGCGGGATTACCCGGGTTGAGAGATGCCGGTTTTTGTTGTAAACAATGACAGGGATTGAGACTAAGCGCTTGCCACAATTGTAAAGCTGATAATTGCCCAGTTATTACTAATTTTTCCCAGAGTAGCGGTAAAGCTAATTCTAACCCGATCGCGCCGGGGGGTGCTTCTGCAAAAGAGACGGTTTTTTCTTCGTAGGTATAGGGACGATGATCGATCGCGATTGCATCGATAATTCCCTCCTTAATTGCCGCAATTAACGCCTTGCGATCGCTTTCGTTGCCCAAGGGGGGAGCGAGGTGTAAACTGGGATGATAGCTGGCGATCGATCCTGTATTTAAGAGGAGATGCAACCACGTCACACTAGCGGTTATCGGCAATCCCCGCATTTTTGCCTCGCGAATTAATTCCACTCCTCGACGGGTAGAAATTCGCATTAGGTGAACAGGTGTATTAATTTCGCCGACGATTTCTAAAATTGTGGCTAAAGCAGTGGTTTCGGAAATAGCAGGATCTCCGGGTAAACCGAAGCGAATCGAGGTTTCTCCCTCACGCATGACTCCATTACCCTTTAATTGCTGATTTACCGGGGAAAGGGCGATATTTTTACCGAGGGGTTTTAGGTATTCCAATAAGCGCCGCAACAGTCCCAAATCTTCCAGACTGCGATTATCGGTAAAACCCACCGCTACAGGCATTAAATCGGCTAATTCGGTCATTTTTTGCCCTTGTCTTCCTAGGGTGAGACTTGCCCAAAAATGCAGACGAGTCGATTTTGAGTCAAAAAACCCTTGACTTTTTTGCTGTAATGTGCTAATGAGTGCGGGGTGATCGAGGGGGGGGAGAGTATTGGGGAGAATTGCCAACCGGGTGCAGCCTCCGGCCGTGGCCGCTTTGATCAGAGATGCAAGGGTTTCTCTGTCCTCGTGGCCGGGTTCCCCAGAATGACTGTAGAGATCGACTAATCCGGGGGCAAAAATACAGTTTTGACCGGAAATATAGTTACTATTTTCTCTTGGGGGAAGCTGAGATTCGATCGCTTTAATTACCCCCTCCTCAATCCAGACATCGGCAATGCGATCGGTTTGTGTCAGGGGGTCAAGGACTCTAACCTGTTCTATGATCGTCGAGGATTGGCTATTCACGCAGACTAATTAAAACGTCATTTTTTCCTCTGGCAGTATATCACGTTAAGTAAAAAGTAAAAAGTAAAAAGTAAAAAAGTTGAGTTCTCGGTTAGGTTAAGGGACGATAAGTTAGAATATTGATCGACTACGGTTTTAATCTTTATTTTAATTGGCTGGCCTACCCTAGGGAGAATTGATAGCCGAATCATGCAGTTAGAACTTTTCGATTTTAATAATTTAGAAGGATTTAATCGCGGGGTTCCGCGATTAGTTTCTTTTCGAGATTTAGTACCAGAAATCACCAGCACCAGTTATCTAACCCATGGCATCTATTATTATCCTGCCAAATTTATTCCCCAAGTGGTGAGATTTTGTCTTGATAGTTACACTAAAAAGGATGATTGGATCATCGATCCTTTTGCTGGTTCGGGTACGGTGGGTTTAGAGGCTAAACTTTGTCAAAGAAATGCTGTTTTAACTGACCTGAATTATCTTTTAAACCATATTATACCGATTAAGATCACAGAACACAAAGAACCATTGAGTTACTCAGAGTTAGATAAAAAAATCTTAGAAGTTTTTGCCAGCAAGGATAAATTTATCCCTCAGTGGTCAAATTTAAACTATTGGTATCCAGAGAAAATTTTAGCAGTTTTGCAGAAACTTTGGGCAGGTCAAAAAAGTCTAGAACCTGATTTGTATTCCCAGATCATTCAAGCGGTTTTAGTGAAAGTTAGTAAACAGTTTTCCTATGCAGAACATACCAAACCTAAATTATTTCAATCGAAATACAAAAAATCAGATATACAGGAACTATTACAAAGAGATTGGCAAGAGGAATTAAAACGAACGATTAAAGAGATGAGTTTTGAAACTTTAACCAGCGTTAATCAATATATTGCCGTCACTTGGCATAATTGTAATCAGGTGCTTTTTTATGGAGGAGTAGATAGTGCCACTTTTGAGATCGATCAAAATCTAGAGTTAGATTGTTTAATTAGTTCACCCCCCTATCTGCAAGCACAAGAATATATCAGAACAGCAAAACTAGATTTATATTGGTTAGGATATACAGAAAAAGAAGTGCAAAAAATCTCTAAGCTAGAAATTCCCTACCGACAGGCTACCAGATTAATCGAAACCGAAACATTAAATCAGGTGAGAGCGAGTTTAGAGAAAGAGAATTTACATAAAATACTCGATTCCTATTTTTGTCACACTATCAATGCTTTAGAAAATGCCACCAGAAAATTAAAACAAGCTGGGAAAGCTTGCATTTTTGTCGGTAATCCAAAAGTGGATGGAGTGGAAGTAGAAACTTGGCGAATATTAAAGGAATATTTTCAGGAAAATGGCTTTATTTTTAATACCGTCTTTGAGGATAGAATTAAAACCAGACAATTATTCAAATCTCGCAAGAATAAAAATCCTGATGGCATGAAATCCGAATATTTACTAATTTTAGAGAAAAGGTAGCTCTAGTTTAATCAAATCGAATACAAAAAATATCAACAATTTACCAAAGATAGCACTGGGCAGCAAGGTTAAAACATCCTTCAACCGGCGGTTTCTTCAGGACTTGTTTTGATAAAAAATACCGATTTCTGGGTTAACATACTGAATGATTAAATCTCAGAAGCTCTCCTCTATTTCTCCCAAGTTATTAAATTTCTTAATTTGGGTTCGCTCCTAGAGACACGCTCCCAACTATCGGGATAACTCTTGAATTCTTTTTTCATTTTCTGATAACATTGGCTTGTTCCTGCCATGGAGATAGATTCTGAATCGTAAGTTATAACTATAATAATCTCATTTCTCTTTTTGATCAAGTTCAAGGTAAGATGAAGGTAACTGAAAATATTATATCTTATTGTTGGTAACGAAGCTGATAAGCCGTAGGGTGAATAAAAAATGACAGAACAAGCTTGGTGGGTACAAAAATGGCTAGAACTACTCGATTCCTATCGCTTTAAAAAACGCTTGGAACGAGCTAGACTGTACGCTAGAGAGGGCAATGTTTTAAGTATTGACTTTGAAGACTCGCAAGTTATTGCTAGAGTACAAGGCAGTGAATCCGAACCTTATCTAGTGGATTTATCCCTAGTCGCTTTTAGTGATGAAGAATGGGACTATATTATTAAGCTTCTCTCCAAAAAGGCCATTTATTCCGCTCAATTGCTCACGGGACAAATGCCCGATAATATCGAGCGTGTTTTTATCGATAGTGGGGTGAATTTATTCCCCTTTTCCCTAGCGGATATTCGCTCTCGTTGTACCTGTCCCGATCAAGCCAACCCCTGCAAACATATAGGAGCAGTATACTATCAATTGGGTGATCGTTTTATTGTCGATCCCTTCCTGCTTTTGCAACTGCGCGGCCGAACCAAAAGCCAAATTCTGGAAGCTTTACGAGAAAAACGCTCCTATTCCTCTGATAATCAACCTTTAGCAGTCAGTGAACCCCCCAAAGTAGTTGAAAAAACTGCCCCCGACAGCACTATCGATCGCTTTTGGCAGTACGATGAGGAGCTAGATCCCTCCCTAGTTGTGATTACGCCGGGGAATGAAAATCAAACCATTCTCGACATTTTAGGCAATTTTCCCCTCGCTGCCCCCGAATCGGATGCCATAGAACAATTTTTAAAACCAATTTACCGACAAATTCCCCAAGAAGCGATGGCGATTGCTTTACAGTAGGGAATTTGGGGTATATGAGCAGCTCGTTCAAAGTGGTGCAAAAGACAAAAAAGCCAAACAGATTTGTCCTCGCGTCAGGGCGAGGAATTAACCGTTGAGAAAATCGCCCCGCCAGTAACCGCTAAACCGTCTTACTTTTGCTGGTTTTACTGCCTGGGGAAGTAGTTTTTTTGGTGGTGGTTTTCTTGGCAGTGGTTGTCTTGGCCGCTAGGGCCGATAAAGCTTGTTCTAGGGTGAGCGTTTCGGCGGTTTCTCCCTCGGGAATCTTGGCGTTGGTCTTACCGTGCTTGATATAAACTCCGTAGGGACCTTCGTACAATCCCACGGATTCCCCATCGTCGGGATGTTTACCCAATTCTTTTAAGGGTGGTTTGCCCGAACCGCGGGCGCTGCGAGTTTTTTTCGGTTCGGCTAATAAGGCCAAAGCTCGATCGAGGGTTATGGTTAAGATATCATCGCCGGCTTTCAGGGAACGATATTCTTTTTCCTTACCCTCTTCCTGAACTACATAGGGGCCAAAACGACCTAAGCTGGCTTTAATTTTGCCTCCGGTGAGGGGATGGGTTCCCAGTAGTCGCGGCAGTGCCAATAAACCCACTGCTTGCGGGAGGGTGACATCCTCTGGTTTGACTCCTTTGGGTAGGGAGGCGCGTTTCGGTTTGGGGTTGTCATCGCTGACATCTCCTAACTGAACGTAGGGGCCGTAACTACCCACCAGCAGATAAATTGGCTCTCCGCTGTCGGGATGAAGACCTAATTTATCGGGACCCTCGGTTTTTTGTCGCAGCAGGGTTTCTACCTGTTCGGGGTTGAGGTCGGCGGGGGTTAAATCGGCGGGGATGGAAGCGGTGAGGATTTGATCGCCTCGAGAGACTTCCAGATAGGGACCGTATTTGCCGATCTTGATAGTTGCCTGTAAATCCTCTAAAATCACCGATTTGGCGGTGCTAGAGTTAATTTGACTCTCGCGCTCTTTGACTTGGCTTTCTAGCCCCTTTTCCCCCCGATAGAAGCGATCGAGATAGGGCAACCATTGGGCGGAACCGGTGGCGATATCGTCGAGGGTTTCCTCCATTTTCGAGGTAAATTTGGGATCTACCAGGTCGGGGAAATGATTTTCTAACAAACTAACCACGGCAAAAGCGGTGAAGGTGGGAATCAAGGTTTTATTCCGCATTTGGGCATAACCGCGATCGATAATTGTGCCGAGAATGGTGGCGTAGGTGCTGGGTCGCCCGATTCCTTCACTTTCGAGGGTTTTTACGAGTGAGGCTTCGCTATAACGGGCGGGGGGTTGGGTATCGTGGCTAATGGCTTCTAGTTGGCGACAATTGGGGGTGTCACCGACGTTGAGGGCGGGTAAGATTATTTCTTGGTCGTCGATGGCGGCTTCGGGATCGTCGGAACCTTCCACATAGGCGCGGAAAAAGCCGGGGAAGTCGATTCTTTTGCCAGAGGAGCGAAATCCGGCATTTTCTACCTGAATATTGACGGCGATCTGGGTAATGCGGGCATCGGCCATCTGTGAGGCGACGGTACGTTTCCAGATCAAATCATAGAGGGCGAATTCTAGTCCGCTCAGGCCGGTTTCCCGGGGCAGGCGAAAGCTACTACCGGCGGGCCGGATGGCTTCGTGGGCCTCCTGTGCGCCTTTGCTTTTGGTGGTGTACTGCCGGGGTTGGGGACTGAGGTAATTTTTTCCGTACATTTGTTCTACACAATTGCGGGCGGCGGTGATGGCCTGATCGGAAAGATGGACGGAATCGGTCCGCATATAGGTGATGTAGCCCTGTTCGTAGAGATTTTGGGCGATTCGCATGGTGTCGCGGGCGGATATGCCCAGTTTCCGGTTAGCCTCTTGCTGTAGGGTGGAGGTGGTGAAGGGGGGGGAAGGTTTGCGAGTGGTGGGTTTTTCTTCGGTGTGGCTAACGCGCCAGATTTTGTCTTGGATGCGTTCTTTTAAGGCGGCGGCGGTGGCTTGATCCAAAAGTGTCACCTGGCGACCGGGGAGCAGTCTGCCGGTGTCGGCATCGAAATCGCTCCCATTTGCTACTTTTTGACCGTTTAAGGTGACTAATTTCGACTCGAATTGATTTTTGTCTTTTTCGAGGGTGGCTTTCAGGTCCCAATAATTGGCGGTTTTAAAGGCCCGTCGTTCTCGTTCGCGCTGCACGAGCAGACGTACCGCCACGGATTGCACGCGGCCGGCGGATAACCCTTTGGAGATTTTTTTCCAGAGTAGGGGGGAGAGGGTATAACCGTAGAGGCGATCGAGTATGCGGCGGGTTTCTTGGGCGTGAACTAAATTTTCGTCGATGGAGCGACAATTTTTGAGGGCGGCTTGGATTGCTTCTTTGGTGATTTCGTGAAATACCATCCTTTTGGTGGGTATTTTCGGGTTGAGTACCTGCAAGAGATGCCAACTGATGCTTTCGCCTTCCCGATCTTCGTCGGTGGCGAGGATCAGTTCGCTGGCTCCTTTGAGGGCTTCTTTTAATTCTTTGACGACTTTACTTTTGGTTTTGGGGACGACGTAGAGGGGGTCGAAATCGTTCTCCACATCCACGCCTAAGTTGGCCCAGGATTTGTCTTTGTGGGCGGGGGGAATTTCTTCGGCAGAGGCGGGCAGATCGCGGATGTGGCCCATGGAGGCTTGGACTCGATAGCCGCTAGGCAGATAATTACTGATCGTCCGAGCTTTGGTGGGGGATTCGACAATAACCAGGGTTGACATAGGAATTGATCACGAGGGCATGGCCACAGCGACTGTTTTAGTTAGACTGACCATCTTTGTTTGATGATGGACAAAAGTTACTATTTATCTTGACCGGCTTGATTCGGGTCAAAAGCCACTTACTACGATAATAGAGATTAAAGCTGGTCTTTTGTCACTAACTTCTTAATAAAACTTAATATTTTTCTGAAGCAGGGAGATGGGAGCAGGGAGTGGGGAGATGGGGAGAAAAAAGCTGACTCGGAGAATACTGACTCCTAACCCAATGTTCGCCAAAGATAAGCAAAATTTATTGATTGATGCCAAAAACTTGAGAATATTTAAATTAACATTCCGCAATATTTATAAATTCTTAAAAATTAATTGAGAAAGATTTTTATTTAACAACGATGTTACAATGGTTACAGCGATTTTACTGAATTTCATAATGGGGTGTTCTGTGCTTTTTTAGGCAGCAATGGTTGAAACCCTCACCAAACCTAGAAGGTTATCCTAATTAGGACGGGTAAATTAGTCAATTTCACCAACAACGATGATCTTTTTTGTGTGTAGTTTTATTGCAAAAAAAAAGTTTTTTTGACAAAAAGCACAAAGTATGATATGAAAACAACGTATTTCTGGCTGCCAGTAGTTATTGCAGAGTAGGATGGGGAGAAGGGAGAATAAATAAAAATAATCCTCCTGACTGGAAAGAGGGTGTAGGGTGTGGGGTGTGGGGTGTAGGGAAGGAAACCTCTTTCATCTGTGGTGGTGAAAATTTTTTCATCAGGACTGACGCCTGACGCCTGACGACCGACTCCTAACCCCACCAACCAACTTTTTGCCGCAAACCCTAGTTATGTCTGATTTACGTCAATATGCTCCGGCAACAGAACGCAATCGTCAGCCGATTTTAGAAGTTCTCAGCCAATTTTTACCGAAGACTGGGAATATCCTAGAAATATCTAGCGGCACGGGTGAACACGCTGTTTTTTTTGCTCCTCGTCTTGCTCCTTGTCGTTGGATTCCCTCGGATTGTAACCCTCTGGCTCTAGATAGTATTCGCAGTTGGTGCGATTATTGTCCTAGTTCTAATCTCGATCGCCCCCTATTTATCGATGTTCATCAGTCAGTTTGGGCGGTAGAGACGGAAAATATCGTCATTAATGCGATTGTTAATATTAATATGATTCATATCGCTCCTTGGTCTGCTTGTTTAGCTTTAATGGCAGCAGCGAGTCGCATTCTCGGTTCGGGGGGAATTCTCTATCTTTATGGTCCCTATAAACGACAAGGAAAACATACTTCTCCTAGTAACGAAAGCTTTGATTTTTCTCTCCGTTCTCAAAACTCTGCTTGGGGAGTTAGGAATTTAGAAGATGTGGTGCAAGCAGCGAGCGATCGAGGTTTACAATTGTTAGAAGTAATTCCTATGCCAGCTAATAATCTCTCGGTTTTATTTCAATTGCCTTAACATAGCAATTATCAGTAATCAGTAATCAGCTTCTAAAGGCAATAGGCAATAGGCAAAAGAAAGAATCTGGCAATTCTCCTACCTAAAAAGAAGTTTATAAACTAAGTACATCAAAGCTTTTAGCTTAACCAATTAAGTAGGGAGGCACAATTATTTGTAGAATGGGTTAGCGGTAGCGTAACATGAGCGTGCGTTGGGTTTCATGCTTCAACCCAACCTACGTTCTCTCGGTTTTATTTCAATTGCCTTAACTGATAACTGATAACTGATAACTGATAACTTATTTCCAACCAGCGCGATTCATTACCTGTACCGCTTTGGCTAAATTAGGACCATAATTAGCCACGCTAACTGTATCTTCTTTCCCGCGTCCGAGTTTTGCTAGGAAAGGGTCTAAAGCAACCCCTGGAACGACGGGATATTCTCGATTACCCTTAGCAAAAAAGTTCTGTGCTTCATTGCTAGAAAGATATTCTAAAAATTTAATGGCCGATTCTCGATTGGGGGCAGTTTTAATTAAACCACCACCGCTAATATTAACGTGAGTGCCGCGGCCTGCTTGGTCGGGGAAAATTACGCCTACTTGGTCATAAATTGCCCGTTTAGCGGGGTCTTTTTCTTCGGCATACCCCGCTAAGTAATAGGTGTTAGCTAGGGCTAAATCGGCAATTCCTGCGGCTACAGCTTCGATTTGTGCCTTATCATTACCCTGGGGTGGACGGGCAAAATTAGCCACTAATCCCCGACACCATTTTTCTGCGGCCGCTTCCCCTTGTATGTCGATTAACCAAGCGGTAAAAGATTGACTATAGATGTTACTGGATGACCGGGTGACGACTTTTCCTTTCCATTTGGGATTGGTTAAATCTGCATAGGAATCGATTTCTCTGGGGTTAACTCTGTCTTTGTTGTACATAATTACCCGCAAGCGTTTACTAAACCCGAACCAGTGACCTTTGGGGTGACGCAAATTAGCGGGAATTCTTTGGGTAAGAATGCGGGAATTGACCGGGGCAAAAATTCCCTGTTGGTCGGCCCGCCATAATCTCCCGGCATCTACCGTCAGGAGTATATCAGCAGGACTATTGCTGCCTTCGCTTTTAATCCGTTCGATTAATGGGTCCGCTTCCCCTTCCACGAGGTTAATTTTTATTCCCGTTTGTCGGGTGAAGTTGTCATACAATCGTCGGTCGGTGTTGTAGTGACGGGAGGAATAGAGGTTTAATTGTTTAGTTTGGGCGGAAACTTCGTTTATTTTCCCTAATTGACCCACTGCTAACGCTAAGGTGGCTGTTCCCGCGCCTAGAAAGACTCTCCGAGTTATTTTATCGTTCATTGCTCGATTCTTGGTAAAGTTGTCTTTTCCTATTGTACAGCTATTGAGAATAATTCTTATCTGCGGGAGAAATTATTTGTCGGACTAGGGCGGTAAATGGGGGAAAATACTGGTAAAATCAGGTTTTTTTGTTTTGATGGGGCTAATAAATCCTCGAATCTATCGCTAGTTAAGTTCAATAAGCCCAAAATGTTACCCTAAGCTCGATCGAGGGTATTGTGGAATGAGCGCAACGAGAGTGAAAGATAATGATCAACAGTGATCACCAACAAGCGATCGAGCTAATGTTAGCATCGGAAGACTATAATCAGTTATTGTTATTTTGTCAGCAAGTGCTGGCGGTTCATCCGGAAGTGACTGATTATTATCCCTATCTGGGATTAGCTTATCTGCTGCTAGAGCAGCAAGCAACAGCGCAAGAAATTTGGTTATTTTGGCTATTACAATCAGAGTCTAGTCAAGATTTAATTATGCTCCTCAAAAAAGAGATAATTAGAAATCTTGATTGCTGGCAGTTTGGCCAAGCTAAATTAATCTATCTTCAGTGGCTAGAATTAGAGGAAATAGAAGGGGATGAAGAGATAGAAAATTATGCCCTGACTGCGATAAACTCCTGTCTTCAAGAGGTGCAAGAGGCAATTAATCGGCGAGAATATACTTTAGCTGAGGACTTTTACTTAAGAATTTTATCTTGGCGTGAACAATTAGCTTACATCTGGCACGATTTAGGATACTTATACTATATAATTAACCGACTAACAGAATCTTTTAACTGTTTAGCACGAGCCATAGAATTAGAGGAAAATCAAGCCTTATATCATTATACTATGGCCATGGTGCTAGAAAAACAATCACGTTTAGATATAGCTTTATCAGCTTATCAAAAAGCGATTGATCTCAATGCTAATTTTGTCGATGCTTATAATAAACTGGGCAATTTATTTTATCGATTAGGGCAGCTAGAGTCAGCCGAAAAATTCTATCAACAGGGAATTAATAACCAGGCTGATTTTTATCCTTTCTATATCAATTTAGGCAATGTCTATTTAGTTAAACAAGCTTGGACAGAAGCAAAAAATGCTTATAAAACTGCCCAACAACTGGCAGGAGATAGACGAGAAATTAGTCAAAATCTCTCCCTTTGGGAAATCCTGCAAGCTGACCAAAAAAGAGCGTATCTTTACTCAGGTGATTATTTTTATCAAAGAAAAATCTATCAATTAGCATTAAACTATTATCAAAAATTATTAGCAGTTAAAGTAGAGGACAGCAATTTTTATTTAAATTGCGCCCATTGCCATCTCATTCTCAAAGGAGAAAAACAAGCTTTAGAAGTGTATAAAAAAGGAATTGCCTATCATCCAGAAAATATTGATTTACATTTGCGCCTAATTTGGTTACTACAAAATAATTATCCGATCAAGGTGGCAATTCAAGCAACTAAATCAGCTTTAGATTATCTTCCCGATCACCTATCCCTGAAGTTAGAATTAATGCGGTTAATGCCGATAGTTTACAAAACTCAAGCAGATATTATGCTATATCGATCAAACTACGAGAAACAGTTAGATAATATCTTGGAAAATCTTGATTTAACCACTACTAATCAACAGCAGGATGCTTGGAAAAGTATTGGATTAAGAACTAACTTTTATCTTCAATATCAAGCTAAAAATGATTTAGAAATACAAAAAAAATATGAAGAATTGGTTTATAAAATTGCCTCGGTTAACTTTCCTAATTGGGTGAAAAACCTAACCATGCCTACGGGAAAAATTCGCCTTGGCTATATTTCTGCTCACTTGCGTCATCACAAGGTAGCGAAACTCTTTCAAGGATGGTTGCAGTGGCGAAATCGAGAGCAATTTGAAATTTATTGTTATGGAATAGATATTAATAACACCTTCGATAATTTTACGAGAGAATATCAACAGCAAAGTGATTATTTTTATCAGTTTGATAATCTAGTCTATAGGGAAAAAATTGCTAAACATATTTTAGATAATCAGTTACATATTCTGGTTTATTTAGATATTGGTATGGATGCTGGTACTACCCAACTAGCAGGATTGCGTTTAGCTCCAGTACAATGTGTAACTTGGGGACATCCAATCACCTCAGGATTACCAACCATTGATTATTTTATCTCCAGTGAATTAATGGAACCCGCGCAGGGAGATAATCACTACAGTGAAAAATTAATTCGCTTATCTAATTTAGGTATTGCCTATCCCAAACCTTCCCTTCCTCCCCAGAGAAAAACTCGTTTAGAGATGGGATTAGCCGAGGATAAAATCATCTACTTAAACTGTCAAAGTTTATTTAAATATCTGCCAGAAAATGACGATATTTTTCCTAGAATTGCTCGACAAGTTCCCAACAGCCAATTTATTTTTATCTGCCATCGTAGCGAATTTGTGACCCATTGCTTTCAGTCGAGATTAAGTCAAGCTTTTAATAGGTATGGACTCAATTGGCAAGATTACGGGGTAATGATGCCACAATTAGAACAAAATGATTATTTTCAGCTTAACTTATTAGCAGACATCTATTTAGATAACTTAAGTTGGTCGGGAGGAAATACCACCCTCGAAGCAATTGCCTGTCAGCTTCCAGTTGTTACCTGTCCTGGGGAATTTATGCGCGGACGACATTCCTATGCTATCTTGAAAAAATTAGGCATAACCGAGACAATTGCTACGGATAAAAATCACTATATTGAAATTGCTATCCGTTTAGGTTTAGATAATCAAAGGCGACAAACAATCAAAGATTATACTAAAGTGAATATCGATACAGTATTTAACGATCGAACCTCTGTAGAAAGTCTAGAAAGATTTTATCAATCTGTAGTAAGTAAGTAAGTGGTTATAATTAAATTGAAGATAGATTTTGTCTTTGATCCCCCCTGCCCCCTTAATAAGGGGGGTGCCGATAGGCGGGGGGAGCCCCCCTTGATAAGGCTGTCCATTAGTCACATCTTTCTTAACATTGTAATATTCCTTGTTGACACCCTTACTGACAAAGAAAAAACTGAAATCAAGTCAGGATAAGGGTTGGAGTGCTTACTGACAAAATTGTTAAGAAAGATCCCTATAATGGATAGCTTGATAAGGGGGGAATCTGACAAATTTTAACACAGATGAATTAGATGTAATCCATTTAATTGAGGAATTAGAAAGCTTGAGTAAAAGAGATAAAAACCGAGTCAGTAGCTTACTTGAACAAGTGATCAGGCATTTATTACTTTTACACTATTGGACAACAGAAGCAGAAATAAATGGGAATCATTGGCGAGCGGAAATTATTAGTTTTCGCACGCAATTAAGAAAATATTTAACGGCAAATTTACAGAATTATTTAGCTGAAGAATTACCGATAATCTATCAGGATGCTTTAGCCTATGTTCAACAAAAAACTGGGTTTTCTAGCGATTTTGCCTCAGAATGTCCTTACAGTTTAGAGCAATTATTAGATAAAAATTGGTTCAACTGTGAAGATTAGACATTAAAGATGTTAAAATTATCAAGGAAAGCCGTTCTAAAACGATGGGTTTTTTAACCCAAATTTGCGATAATAAGATGCGCTCAAATTATCCCCTTGGCATCAATGCAGATTTTTAGTTCTTTTGTCTCATCTACGGCCACTTTTGCCGAATTATCCCTACAAGCAGCCAAGGCCCCTGTTGATACCCTCACCGGTTGGTCATTAGAGGATCGCGATCCGCAGGTGATCGAAAAATTTGTCCCCCTTCTGGATTGGTTTTATCACCATTATTTTCGCGTTAAAACCGATGGTTGGGAAAATATTCCCCCCTCAGGACAGGTATTATTCATCGGCTCCCATAACGGCGGTTTAGCGGCTCCCGATATGTTTATGATGATGTATGATTGGTTTCAGCGCTTTGGCAGCGAGCGCTTAGTCTATGGTTTGATGGATTCGCGAGTCTGGCGAGTTTTTCCATCCCAAGCGCATCTAGTGGCCCAAATGGGGGCCATTCATGCTCATCCGAAAATGGCGATCGCTGCTTTAAATAGTGGCGCTAGTGTCCTCATTTATCCCGGAGGTGCTACCGATGTTTTCCGTCCCCACAGTTTAAGAAATAAAATTCATTTTGCCGGTAATCAAGCTTTTGTTAAACTAGCTTTACAGTACGAAGTGCCGATTATTCCCGCCATTTCCCACGGCGCTCACTCGACCCTGTTTGTCCTCGACGATATTTATCCTCAATTAAAAGAATTGCATAAAAAGGGTATGCCTTGGCCCTTCGGTATTGACCCCGGGACTTGTCCCATCTATTTCGGTTTACCCTGGGGACTAGCTATCGGTCCCTTGCCGAATATTCCCTTACCCGTATCGATACAGACGCGGGTTTGTCCCCCAATTATTTTTGAACGTTACGGCAAAAAAGCGGCCCGAGACCGCCGTTATGTACGGGAATGTTATGAGAAAGTCTGTTATTTGATGCAGCAACAACTCGATCAATTAGTGGCGGCCAATTCTCCCTGATACTATACAGGAAAGTGGGGACAGAGCGATCCCCATTGAGGATTTCTGCGGTCAGATTGGCCCGCTTGTGAGATAATGAAGTGTTTTGAGCAAAGTTATCAGTACAGAGTTTTCTCTTGAGATTTGACGATTATTTGGGGAATGCAGAAAATTATGAAACTATTACCCGCAGAATGCCAGCATTTACAAGACAAAGTAGCCATAGTAACCGGGGCCTCGCGAGGGATCGGAAAAGCGATCGCCTTAGAATTAGCCAGCCAGGGTGCTACTGTAGTGGTGAACTATGCTAAATCTAGTAGTGCTGCCGATGCCGTTGTCGAAGCAATTACCGCGGCCGGGGGAAAGGCAATAGCTCTACAAGCAGATGTGGCTAAAAGCGAAGAAGTGGATAATTTAGTGGACAGTACCAAAGAAAAATTCGGTCATATTGATGTCTTAGTTAATAATGCCGGTATTACCCGGGATACCCTAATGTTAAGAATGAAATTAGAAGACTGGCAAGCGGTCATCGATCTCAATTTAACCGGGGTTTTTCTCTGCACTCGCGCCGTCAGTAAATTGATGTTAAAACAGAAAAGCGGCCGCATAATTAACATCACTTCTGTATCCGGTTTGATGGGTAATCCGGGTCAATCTAATTACAGCGCCGCTAAAGCTGGTGTTATCGGTTTAACGAAAACTTTAGCGAAAGAATTTGCCAGTCGAGGCATCACTGTTAATGCCGTGGCCCCCGGCTTTATTGAAACTGATATGACTCATGACCTCAAAGCAGATGAAATTCTCAAATATATCCCCCTCTCCCGTTATGGAAAACCGGAAGAAGTCGCCGGAATGGTGCGTTTTTTAGCCGCCGATCCCGCCGCTATTTATATCACCGGTCAAGTCTTTAACGTCGATGGTGGTATGGTTATGGCTTAATTCAGTTATCAGTGATCAGTTATCAGTGATTAGTTATCAGATTAAAGTGATAAGTTTTAAGTTTTAAATGATATTATTCACCGATCAATCTTCACTAATTACTGATTACTGATTACTAATTACTAATTACTGTTCACTGATTACTGTTTACTGATTACTGAAAATGACTTACTGTTTAGGAATTATCAATCGTTTTGGCATTGTTATGGGGGCGGATTCTCGCACGAATGCGGGAGTCGATTATATCTCGGCCTATCGGAAATTATTTGACTTTTCGGTATCGGGAGAAAGAGTAATTATGGTCTGTACATCGGGCAATTTATCGATTAGCCAAGGAGTGATTCACGAACTAAAAAGAGATCTGCACAATCAAGAGGATAAAAATCTCCATTCTCTGACTCATCTCTACGATATCGCCCACTATATCGGTGATAAAAGTCGTCAAGTACAAGCTAGGGAAAGAACTTGGCTAGAACAAGATAATATTGATTTTAAATGTAAGTTTATTCTTGGGGGACAAATTAAAGGAGAAGAACCGCAATTATTCCTGATTTATCCCCAAGGAAATCATATTCAAGCCACCAAAGAAACGCCCTTTTTACAGATAGGTGAAACTAAATACGGTAAACCGATTCTCGATCGCACTATTACCTATGATACACCCCTAGAGGAAATGGCCAAATGTGCCTTACTTTCCATCGATTCGACCATGAAATCGAATATTTCCGTCGGACCGCCTATCTATTTGAGTATGTATGAAGCGAATAGCCTAAGCCTACGTCATAAGTTACAATTGCGCCTAGGAGATCCCTACCTAGCCAAAATGCGGAAACTCTGGGAGGATTACGTCCGGCAAGCTTTCGAGGCTATGCCCAATGTGGAATGGCATTATACCGATGAAGACCCCAAAGAGGATATCATAATAGATTAAGTAGCTCTTTTTAACTTAACTTTACAACTCGATGATCATTGTTACCTTGATGTTGGCAGGTAGTCTAGCTTGGTTTTTTAGCACCCTTGCTGGTGGGGGCAGCCCCCTGATTCTACTCCCCGTTTTAGGTTGGTTTCTCGATGCTGCCGTCATTCCTCCAGTTTTAACCACGGGGATGCTACTCGGTAACGTCCAACGCATGGGAATGTATTGGCGCGCCATTGACTGGCCCTCGACGGTGTGGTATCTACCCGGGGCAATTATGGGATCTACCCTCGGTGCTTTTGTCTTTGCCCATTTACAATTCAAATGGTTGCCGCTAGTTTTGGGAATTTTTCTGGTTTTCTCCTCGCTTAAACAATTATTTCCCCAAGAAGAAAATCCTTTTTTTGAGATTAAAACTTGGTATTTTATGCCCTCGGGATTTATCTACGCTTTCCTCTCAGGATTAGTCGGTAGTACCGGCCCGATGATGAACCTGTTTTATATCAACTATGGGCTAGTTAAAGAACCAATGGTGGCCACGAAATCCGTTCACATGGTAGTAGTTCATGTGGCCAAATTAATCGCCTACGCATCCTTTGGAGTTTTACATCTGCCCTTTCTCGGTTACGGTTTATTATTAGGATTAGCGGCCTGGCCGGGCAATTGGTTAGGACAAAAAGTTTTAGAAAAAATGAGTCCCCAACAATTTAAACAAGCAGTGATGTTATTCGTTTCGATGAGTGGCCTATTGATGATCTGGCGAGAACGCGGCATCGTCTTTTAAAATTTTGCTGACAAGGGGACAAATTTTGCTAGAATACTAGATAAAGGTGAATTGTATTAACCCCGTGTAATACGCCGATAACCGTTAAATTTGCTCCTTGATTAACCCCCTAGCTGAAAATGACAGAAACCGCCAATTTTACCCTCGAACAAGGTTTAGAACGCTACCAACAGGGAGAAAGCGCCGCCAGTTTATTGCCGGAATTTAAACAATTAAGCGATCGCAGTCCGAAAAATGCCGCCGTTTGGTCCTGTTTAGCTTGGTTATATATGCTCACCGATAAACCGGAATTAGCCCTAAAAGCCGCCCAAAAAGCCGTTAAACTTGATAAAGTTTCCCCCCAAAACCGGATCAATTTGGTTTTAGCTATGTTGGAAACCAAAACCGCCGGAGTTAGGGAACATATCGAACTGGTGCAACAATTAGTTAGTTTAAACAAAGAAGTTCGCCAAGAAGTGGATGAAAATATCGCCGATGGTTTAGCTAGAAAACCGGACTGGAAAAGTTTAGAACGCGTCAAAGCTTGGTTAAATGAATAAGAATATGGAATTATCAAAACAGTTATTACTCGGCTTAAAAGCCAATGATTTTCGGCATCCCATCGACCTAGAGGCCACTAATTCCCTTAAACAGTTGCCTGGGTTAGATATAGCCGTGAGAAGTTTATTAGGTTCGGTTGCTGAGGAATTCTTTTACTTAAATAACATTGCTGCTAGTGTTTTGGTGGGGGAAAAACAATTACCCGACCTGCATAATCTCCTCCTAGAAGCTTGCCGAATTCTCGACTTAGAACCACCTCAATTATACATTCAACAAAACCCCGTTCCTAACGCCTATACCTTCGCCATGCGGGGCAAAAAACCGTTTATGGTGATGCACACTTCCCTAATTGAAATGCTGACTCCCGCAGAAATTCAAGCGGTAATGGCCCACGAATTAGGTCATCTCAAATGTGAACACGGCGTTTATCTGACTTTAGCCAATATTATGGTCCTAGCGGCGGGATTACTGCCCAATTGGGGGACAATGTTAGCACGATCCCTACAGGAGAGAATGTTAGCATGGGTGCGCTGCGCCGAGTTTAGTTGCGATCGAGCGGCTTTATTGGCAGTTCAAGACCCAAAAATCGTCATGTCGGTGTTAATGAAGTTAGCCGGAGGTTCCCCCAGTCTCGCACCTTTATTAAATTTAGAGGCTTTTATCGATCAGGCCAAGTCCTACGATGCCGTCAGCGCCTCGGAAATTGGCGAAATGTTAAAGGGTTTGCAAACCCAACAGTTAACCCATCCCCTCCCCGTCCTGCGCGCGCGAGAAATCGATCGTTGGGCCAGTTCCCCCGATTATCAAAATTTGTTAAAGGGGCCAAAAATGGGTTATAATGACAGAACTAATGCCAAGGGCGAATGGCGAAATTGGTAGACGCACCACACTCAAAATGTGGCGAGGCAGCCCCTCATGTCGGTTCGAGTCCGACTCCGCCCATTAAATTACAGTAATTTCTAGCTATTATGGTGTTGATGCTTCCATCCGACTAAACATTAATCTCACGCCGAGGAGTAGATTTTACTGTCTCTAACGTGAGATTAAAAAGTGCAATTAGTCACAGACTAGAGGATAAAGTCTGTCGCCGCAATCGCAGCTAATCCACCATTGAGTTGAATTTGCATATCAACATTTAAGTTACCATCTCCCTCAATTTCTGCCTGAACAATCAAAGTGCTACCAGAAATAAAGTAGTTGACTTGACCAACGCCATGGGGAGGAGTACCAAAGGGAGCAGTACCAATAAAAGTGAAACCTTGATCACCCGCTATAGTAGTATTGGCATCGATCTCCGATAGGTCAATCTTATCAAATCCAGGAGCGAAATCTGTAAGTACGTCCCGCGCAGCACCGACCTGACTATCTGATACATTCAAGAATCGGTAAATGTCGTTACCCGTACCATTGGTCATTGTGTCAGTGCCGCTGCCACCAATCAGGGTGTCGTCACCGGATCCACCAATCAGGGTGTCATTACCTGAACCACCTTGAATATTGTCGCTGCCCGCATTACCTAGAAGGCTATCGCTGCCCCCATTACCATACATTAGATCATCACCAGCACCACCGTCAGAAGTGTCATTACCGTTATCAAGAACGATATTATCGGCGAGGCCAGTACCGTTAGTTATGTTATTGTCTAAGAGATTGCCGTCAAATATATCGGAAAAAATCGGGTTCATTGTCTTTCTTATGTCCTAATTAACTGTATTTCAGGGGAACGAAAGCTAGGGAACAATCAAAAAATTAAATTGGCTCAAGGTCACTTTACCTTAATCTTGCGACTGATTAAAGGTAAAGAATTGAGGACGCATTACCGCCTCTCCACCCAGCCCTAGAGATGGAAACATCTAGATTATGACAGGGAACAACTCACACAACAGGCAATAGTGGAGAGAACCTTGTCTATTAGATGGCAGAGCAACACCAGGATTATACAGCAAAGAATAGCCAAAAAGTAATTAGCAAAATAAATCTTAACATTGCCTGAGTTCGGGTTAAACAGATTATCGCCACCCATGAAAATATTCTGATTGACGAATTTGCCTTATTTCTGAACTTCCCCCCTATAAATATAGTAGCTATGGCTAAAAGTCTTACAGAGCTTGAGCTAAAGCAATGTAAAACCAATAAACTACTCTAGATACAGTCAACGGTACAGCCATACTTACCACTTCCCACTGACAGAAGAGGGCTATAATTAATCTTAATAGACAGTCGATCGAGAGAAACAATATGTTAAATGCAGTGGAATTTAAAGCCAAAATCAAACAAGGTATCATCGAAATTCCCGAAGAATACCAACAGGAATTGAGGGAAGACAGCGAAGTTCAAGTTATTGTGATCAAACAAAATAAAAAAATATCAACCACTGGAATCATTGCCCAATTAACTCAGAAACCCGTTGCTGTTCAAGGTATTCGTCAATTAAATCGGGAAGAAATTCATCAGCTATAATTATGACCAATTCTCTTTATTTTTGTGATTCTAATATCTGGCTCTACCGTCTTTTAATAGACCCAGAGTGTAACGATGCTGAAGAAATGCGAAAACACAATCTAGCGACCGCTTTAACTAGCAGGGAAAATATCTTAATCAGTACGCAAATTATTAATGAAGTTTGCGCTGTTTTATCCAAAAAAGCTAAAATAAGTGAAATTCAAATTAGACAAATTATTCAATAATTTTACGATGGATGTCTTGTTATTCAACTCGATCGCAATATTATTTTAAGAGCCTCTGAACTCCGCACTCAATACAGTTTTTCTTTTTGGGATAGTTTAATTGTAGCTAGTGCCTTAGCATCCGAGGCTAATATTCTTTACTCTGAAGATATGCAGGATGGATTAATAATATCCAATCAACTAACTTTAATTAATCCCTTTCGAGCGAGTTGATTATAAGTATGATATTATTGAATTACTCATTTAATCAATAGTGATGAATAGGCAACAAAAGCGAGTTTTATCTCTATTTTCTGGCTGCGGGGGAATGGACTTAGGATTAGAGGGAGGTTTTTGGGTACACCAAGACTGTGTTAATGAAAATATTCATCAAGATTGGATAGTAGAAAGACGGGAACCATGGCTAAAACTACCGCGCACTACTTTTGAAACTGTCTTTGCTAATGATATAACTAAAGCTGCCCATAATGCTTGGATTCCCTACTTTGAAAAAAGAGGTAAAAAGAATGTATTTCACTTGGGTAGTATTGTAGATTTAGTCAAACAAGCAGAAAAAGGAGAATTTCAGTTTCCCAGTAATATCGATGTAGTAACGGGAGGTTTTCCCTGTCAAGATTTTAGTGTTTCAGGAAAAAGAAAGGGGTTTAATTCTCACAAAAGTCACACGGGGAAACTGCTAGACGAGAGTGAAGATAGTTTTCAGGACAATCGCGGGAAACTCTATTATTGGATGAAAAGAGTTATTGAATTAACCTTACCTAAAGTTTTTATTGCTGAAAATGTTAAAGGTTTAATCTCCTTGGCTAATGTTAAAGATATAATTGAAGATGATTTTAGTGCCATTGGTAAAGATGGATATATAGTTATCCCTAAACTTCTCTTTGCTCCCGATTACGGAATTCCCCAAACTAGGGAAAGAATTATCTTTATCGGTTTAAATAAAACCTATTTAAAAGCGACAGCGATAGGACATCTAGAAAATAATGATATTTTTCCGCATCCAACCCATAAAGTTATTAAGCATCAATTAAATCTGTTTGAGTCAATATATCCTCTTAAAACTTACAGTACAGTGGGTCAGATATTATCAGGTTTAGAAGAACCAGAAGATGAGTTATTTGACCTCTCACAAAAAAGCTATTCAAAAGCTAAACATTATGGTAAAACTCAGGGACAAATCGAGGTTAATTTACAGGGTTTAGGTCCGACTATTCGCTCGGAACATCACGGTAATATTGAATTTAGGAGATTATCTTTAGAATTAGGGGGAAAGATAGTTAATGAGTTAGAAGCAGGGTTAAAAATGAGACGTTTAACTGTGCGGGAATGTGCGAGAATACAGACTTTTCCCGATGATTTTCAATTTGTGCGTCCACAAAATAAGGGAGATGAAAAATATTCACTTTCGGCTACGGATGGTTACAAATTAATTGGTAATGCTGTCCCACCTTTGCTTGCTTACCACATTGCTAGACACCTAGAACATCAATGGGATTATTTGTTTGAAGATATTTATTCAGCTACTAAAGACAATTTACTGATGGAATTGCAGTAAAAATCCGTGCTTTGCTTTCTAAAGTATATAGTTAATAATGATAACTATATAATACTTCATCGGGTTGGATAAATAGGTTTATAAATTTTAGATAAACTCTCTTGATTAAGAGAATTATGGATATATAACTTAGCTTCTGGTATGCCATTAAATTGTCCATGAGAGTATCTTAATTCATTTCTCAATTGAAGAATATCACCTGTCTCGGTGTTTTCTATGGTAGTAATAATATTAAGTTGAGATTTGGGAACCTCATAATCAATTTTACTGATTTTGATTATCGAATTAAATTCTTTTTCCGAAGGAACTTTATAAATTTCTTGTTTACTATCATTGGTTTTAGCATAATAATATTGACGATCTAATATCTGCAATAACTTTTTAAGATTTGATAAATTCGGAGATAAATGATTTTTTAAATAATTGACAAGACTTTTTCCTGCCTGTTCAGAACACTTTGCTTTTAATTGTAGATAATCGTCTTGATTTCTCAATTCTTGAGAAATCCATTTTGATAAAGTTTTTTCTCTTATGGTAGCAGTGGTCTCTTTTTCATAGGTATCATAAGTTAATTGGGGATTACAAGGTAGGGTTGCTGATTTGTTTTCAACAGGATCAGAATAGTTAAATTTTATTTCATCATTATTGTTTTTAGTTATTTGTGATCTAGCTCCCTTCTTTTCATTAACATAATGCCAATCACCATGTTGATCTAGATATTCTAAAAGTTTTCCCCAGGTAAAAACGAACCATTGATTGTATTCATCTTTGGCATAAGTCTGAAATATATGTATTCCTCTTTTTTGAGTATCATCAGTTAAAAGATTAATCAATTGATATAACCCCATATTATTAAGTATATTGCTCTTTTCTTTCAAAGAAAACTCAAAATTATCAACAGTTATATCTATTAACTCATTTTTTTGACTATTGCCAACCCATTTAATTTCTGGTTTTGCAGAAATCTTGTTAAATTCATCGTGGGAACAAATGATTTTAGCTAGTTTCATTCCATTATTTATTATTTGAGTGCGAGCATTAGTAAAAGAAGGTAATCCTTTTATTGAATCATACTGTGATTCATTTATATCATCCTTAACAATTGCTTTTTTACATATTTCTATAAATTTTTGTGGATCCTCTGTCTTGGGAATTTCATTTTTTACTATATATATACCGTAAGCAACGCTCAACTCTCTTAATACTGTTTCTATACTTGCCATGGTTTACTAATCCTAAATTGAGAAAACAAATTATAATCTTTTTAGATGAACGTAGGTTGGGTTGAAGTATGAAACCCAACGCCCGATTATGTTACGCTACCGCTAACCCATCCTACAAATAATTGTGCCTCCCTACTTAATTGGGCATCAACTCCTCAAAATCACAACTTTACACCTCACCCTTAAGATAACTGCCATAACCTGAGTTCGGAATCAGGGAAAACTGCAAAATTTCCCTAACCCGAACTAACCTTGATTACAAAACCTTATGGGTGTGAGAATGTTGTTTGACGTTATCCTCCGTCCGCACCACATGAACAGCATTCAAGATGCGTTTTTTCTCTAGAGAAAAGTTTAAATCGTCTTTTTGGCTGCCCAAGGGGATTAACCCTTGCAGATGGGGTTGATTTTTGTAGGTGCGAGTGGCCGCAATCGCCCTTTCGACAAAATTCTCGCATAATTGAGCATTATCGGGGAAATTACTGGGTATTTGAGGATTATCGTCCTGAAAAACCTCTCCTAAAGCCATGGCGCGGGCAAATTCGTAGGAAGTGGGAATTCCTTTGACAATTGCCTCTAGGGCTGCCGAGGGAATCGGTTCTAACACCGCCACTTTTTCTAATTCTCCCTCCTGTTTGAGAAAACAAATCGCTAAACCGAATACACAATAATCATCTTTTGTCAAGTCAGAAATGTTTAAGAATTGTGTCGCTGTGGCCATTATTTTTATCCTGAGTCGCTCTTTATTTAATCTTGCGGGCGATGAGCGATCGAATCAAGGTTTTTATTAAGAGATATGAAGGAGAAAAATTTAGCTGGGTTGGGCCGCGCTAACCCACCCCAATACGGAAAAAACTGAGAACTGTTAGACTAGAAACCAGCAGATTAACTGATAAACGAGCTTTATGTCACCCACTCTACTCATCTCCAAAGAACTCCCCACCCTGAAATATAATCCTAGTCTGGAGCGCTTTGATAGCTCTTGGGCGGCCCCTTTGTCCACTCTTCTGGGACTGGGACGGGCTGCCGGGGCGACTTTTATCGAATTTTTCCTCGAAAGAGTCAACTATATCAGTTGTTTAGCCGAAGATGACACCATCACCAGTCTCTCACCGAAACTATCTACAGGGGCAGGAATCCGCCTTTTTCGCGGTAAAGCTGATTGTTATGTCAGTACCAACGATTTAAGCTTCCAAGGCTTAAAAAATGCCCTAGAAAAAGGTTTATCGATTCTCGGTTTAAACCTACCCAGTCCTAACGCGTATATTCCCGAAATCAATCTGGAAATGTTCCGGGATTATGCCACGGTCAAAAATAAAGATATTTGGCTGAATAATTGCAGTTCTTTGCGAGAAATGGGTGATATTCTCCTAACTGCTAACGTTCAACTCAATCAGAAAGCCTCTCACGTCCAATCTCGTCGCGCCGCTTATTTTCGCGATTGGCAAGAAATTTTAGTTGCCGCTAGTGATGGCACTTTTGCCCGGGATATTCGCCTCACCCAATCGGTGGGCTATAATCTCCTCTGTGCCGATGGGACTAATCGTTCTAGCATTGGTAAACGGGTGGGTAGTACCAGTAATCCCGATTTTCTGCGGACGTGGAATGCCGAGGAATCGGCGGCAGAAGTAGCCGAATCGGCGGGTAAAATGCTTTACGCTGACTATGTAGAATCCGGCAGTTATCCCATCGTCATGGCCAATGAATTTGGCGGTGTTATCTTCCACGAAGCCTGCGGTCATTTGCTAGAAACTACGCAAATTGAGCAAAAAACCACGCCCTTTCTCGATAAAAAAGGCGAAAAAATCGCCCACGAAAACCTGACGGCTTGGGACGAAGGATTATCCGATAAAGCTTTCGGTACTATCGATATGGACGATGAGGGAATGCCGGCCCAGCGTACTCTCCTAATTGAAAATGGTATCCTAAAAAACTTCATTGCCGATCGCACCGGTTCAATTAAAACCGGTCATCCGCGCACAGGTAGCGGTCGCCGTCAAAACTACACCTATGCCGCCGCTAGTCGGATGCGGAATACCTACATCGCACCTGGGGAATATACCCTCGATAATCTCTTTAATTCCATCGATAAAGGCATTTATTGCAAAAAAATGGGCGGTGGTAGTGTGGGGGCGACCGGGGAATTTAATTTCGCCGTCGAGGAGGCCTATCTTATCGAAAATGGCAACCTGACTAAACCCCTGAAAGGCGCGACTTTAATCGGTTCAGCCAAGGAGATTATGAATAAAATCTCTATGTGTTCCCAAGATTTAGGACTAGCGGCGGGTTTTTGCGGTTCCGTCAGTGGTAGCGTTTATGTCACCGTTGGTCAACCCCATTTAAAAGTCGATTCTATTACCGTTGGCGGTCGTTAATCATGACTTTAGTAATTCTCTACTATTTCCTCATTGCCATCATGATAGTGGGGATAATTGGCGAACTGCTGCCCGCTGTCCCCGGCATGAGTTTGATTTTAATCGCCATGCTGGTGTGGGGTTTTGTCACCAAATTCGCGGGGATGGGGGTCGCTTTAGCCGTTGCCTTTGTTATCCTTCTCCTCAGTCTGGGGGTGGAATTCCTCGCTAGTTATCTCGGTGCCCAAAAAGTTGGGGCTAGCAATTGGAGTCAAATCGGTCTAGTAGTGGGTTTATTAGCGGGAATATTCGGGCTTTTACCCGCTTTACCCATTGGCGGCCCGATTATTGGCCTATTTGTCGGTCCTGTGGTGGGGGCTTTTGTCGGAGAATACGCCTATCGTCGCGATTTGGAATTAACCCCCCGTTTGCAACAATCCCTAAAAGTCTGTGTCGGTATCGTCGTCGGCACGGTTATCGGTCACGTTGCCAAAGCTATGCTGGCCACGGCCGCCGTTATCGTCTTTATTGTCACCACTTGGCCCAATCTCTCTTCAGTTATCAGTTATCAGTTATCAGTTATCAGTTATCAGTTTTCAGTTTTCAGTTATCAGGTTTCAGTTTTCAGTTTTCAGTTTTCAGATTTGAGTTCTTTGTTTTTCAATTAATCAGCCATTTTTCTGATAAATATCACTTTTATCTAGCTGACTGCTGATGGCTGACCGCTCAATTCTACATTCATCTCATTTCTGACCAAATCTATGCCAAAAGTTGAAGATATCGCCCAAATCGCTAATTCTAGCGCCCAAGCTTTAGGAATTGCTAAATACGACATCTATGGTTCTTCTGTCGATGAAACCGATGTGGATGTGTTTCAAGGGGAACCCAAACAGGTACAAGCTTCCAATCGTTCCAGCGTTATCGTTCGCGTCTGGAATCGGGATAATCAAGTCGGTGTCACCTCGACCACCGATGTGGACCCGGTGGGACTGCAATTAGCCCTGAAAACCGCCCAAGAAGCCAGCTTTTTTGGCGTTAAGGAAAATGTCCCCGATTTTAGTCCTGCCGCCACCGCACCTACCACAGAAGTGGCCAGCGAAATGTATAATCAAGCAGCTGTATCCACTCTCGTCGATAAGTTATTAGCCGCCGAAAAATCCCTACTAGCGGCCCATCCGGCTATTGCCAGTGTTCCCTATAACGGTTTGGGACAACAGCAGGTCAGACGTTTTTATCTCAATAGCGACGGGGCAATGCGTCAGGAAGCGCGTAGTTATGCCAGTGTGTATTTATACACCAAAACCGAACAGGAAGGCAAAAAACCCCGCAGCGCTGGTGCTTTTCGGGTGAGTCCGGGCCTGGAAAAATTAGATATCGATGGTTGCATCGAGGAAGCGATTACCAAAACTGTTAGCCATCTGGACTATCAACCGATTACCACGGGTAAATATTTGGTGGTTTTTGCCCCCCGCGCCTTTTTGAGTCTCATAGGGGCATTTTCTAATCTGTTTAATGCCCAAAATGTCCTTGATAAACAGAGTCTTTCTACTCCTGAATCCCTAGGAACACAAATCGCCGCTACGGCCTTAAATTTGTGTGATGATGCCCTCCATCCAGCTAATGTTGCCGCAGAAACTTTTGATAGTGAAGGCACTCCCACCCGTCGTGTGGAATTAATTAAAGAGGGGATTTTGAGGAATTTTCTCCATAGCACGATTACCGCTAAACGGATGAATACAGAACCGACTGGCAACGGTAACATTGGGTCAAAAGTAACGGTTAGTCCCCATTTTTATCACGTTTTTGCTAGTGCTAATCAACCAAAAAGCTATTCTTTGGAAACAGCAGAAAATGTGGTTTTAATTGATAGTTTACAGGCACTTCATGCAGGAGTTAATTCTCTACAAGGTTCCTTCTCTTTGCCCTTTGATGGTTGGTTAGTTAACAAAAATGAGCGCGTTAGCATCGATTCCGCTACCGTAGCTGGAGATATTTTAACACTGCTGAAATCGATTGTTTATCTGGAACCGGAAGCAGTTATTACTCCCAGTGGTGTTTGTCCCTACGTTTGGGTAGAGGGTTTATCAATCACAGGAGAAGCTTAACACTATATCGGACCAAAAATAGGGGGTATTAACAAGGGTAATACCCCCGCAAGATGGATGCTAATTTTATAGTCGTGGGTAAGCTGTTGACTATCCAAATTACACTAAATCCAGTTATTAAAGACTGATTATCGATTCTCCCTTTTGTCTTTTGCATGAGTAGAAAACGGGTTTCTCCGAGAAACCCGTTTTCTGTGCGTTACTCAACGGATTTAGTATAAATCTGGTTATTAAAAACTGATTAGGGTTTGCGGCAAAAAGTACGGGCGAAGCATTCGGATAGAAAATCTACGGTTTCACCATAGGTTATTGCCCGAATGCTTCGCCCCTACAGGACGCGGGCCGATGAAGACCCAAGGTTTTGAACCACGATTCTCTCAAAATCTTGCACCTGTGGGAGCGAAACAGGACACTAAAACCCTTATCTCGTTTATATTTCACATTTATTCAGCTTTAGTATTACTCCTAATTAAGAACTATTTTTCAGCCGGGGGAAACCAATTATCATCTAATGTTTGTTCGAGGGATATATGAGCGTCTGAATTGAGGGAAAAAAGCTGAGAAACCGATTTAATCGCCACCGGATAAACTTTATCATACATGGCTGCTAATTCTGTTTTTAAACTGGGACTATCTTCTAAACGATGCTGAATTTGGGCGCGAAAATTGACTATTTCTGCCGCCCAATGATTACCTGACCGTTTTTTTTCTTCTTGCCAATAAGCCAGCTTTAAACGATGTTCGATAAGACGGGTTAACAGACTCATTAAAGCTCGTCTATCACTTTTCCTTATACTCTCGATTTCTTCAATTAAATTATCCCAATCCACCTGCTCAAAATTTCGCTCTTGTAACTGTTTTACCGTCTCTTTTAGCCATTGATTATAATCAGTTTCGTAGGCAGTTGACGACATAAGACCTCTTGTAAAAATCAAAAATTGTTGTTGGGGTTAGGAGTCAGTAGCCAGTAGTCAGGAGTCAGGAGAATTAAGAATGAATAATAATTCATTAAATGGTCTATTTACATATTTTATGCAATTTAATCCTTATTTTTGCCGTTTTTGAACCCTGAAAAATTAATTATGCAAGAGGTTTATAATTTTGGGTGGAATTAAATATAAGATGAACGTAGGTTGGGTTGAAGCATGAAACCCAACGCCTGCTCATGTTACGCTACCGCTAACCCATCCTACAAATAATTGTGCCTCCCTACTTAAATGGCTCTCTATCTAGGGCTGGTTGAATAAATCTACTTTTCTTGCACAGGAGAATGACGGTCAGGAAATTCTAGCAAATATACTTCATCCCCGTCTATTAAGAAATATTACCATAAACATGAGTAGATTAAGAAAGGTTAATGGGTGTATCCATTGATAGATAGGGTTTTTCGGCTATTGTAGTAGATATCTATGGGGGAAATCCAGATATATTCTAGAACGCGAGGTGTGGAAACTGACGCGATTGCCCATAAAAATGCCAGGTTTTTGAACGTGGACTCGTTGAACCAAGAATCCCGAAGCGCTGGGGTGGGAGTGTCAATCGGATTCTCTCAAGAAACCCGCTTTCTGACTTGCAGTAAGATTGAGGGCATAGTATGGCAATTTTGCGGGCGATGAAGGCAGCAGCAGTTATTGAACAGTACAAAAACGGGCGGCGGGATTTCCGGGGGGAATCCTTGCGAGGCGGTAACTTTCGCGGCGCGGACTTAGCAGGGGCGGATTTCAGTGGTTGTGATATACGCGGGGCAAATTTTAGTCGGGCGAATTTGACGGGGACGAAGTTTGCTGGGGCGAAGGCGGGATTACCGAAGCGGTGGGTGGTGATTTTGCTGGGGTTGGCTTTGGCGTTAATTGTGGTTTCGAGTTTTTTCTCCGCCTTCGGCGGTTATATGGTGGGCTTAATTTTTTATTCCAATCCAGAAAACCAAGTTACTGGTTGGTTCACCTTAATTTTTCTCATCTGTTTTTGCGCTGTCACTTGGCGTAAAAATATTTTGGCCGGAGTCGGAGCCTTCGCCGTAGCCGTAGCCCTAGCCCTAGCCGGAGCCCTAGCCGGAGCCTCAGCCCTAGCCGGAGCCGTAGCCGTAGCCGGAGCCGTAGCCCTAGACGTAGCCTTAGCCCTAGCCAGAGCCGGAGCCGGAGCGGGAGCCGTAGCCGTAGCTATATCCGTAGCCCTAGCCGGAGCGGGAGCCGTAGCCGGAGCCGGAGCCGGAGCCTTAGCCCTAGCCGTAGCCGGAGCCGGAGCCTTAGCTGTAGCCGTAGCTATATCCGTAGCCCTAGCCGTAGCCATATCCGTAGCCGTAGCCGGAACCGTAACCGCAGCCGTAGCCATATCCGTAGCCGTAGCCTTATTTTATTGTTGGCTCGGTTGGTTGACCCTCAAACAGGAAAGCCGCGATCCTTGGTTGCGTAAAATTGTGATAGCCTTTGCTGCTATTGGTGGCACATCCTTTTTTCAAGCCAATTTAACCGAGGCGGATTTTACAGGAGCCACCTTAAAAAGTACCAATTTTAATCAGGCAATCTTGAATAAAACAATTTTTAAACAAGCAATTAAATTGGAATTAGCCCGCCCCGACAATACCTTATTAGCCAATCCCCGGGTTAGAGAATTTTTGATTGATTCCCGCACCGGAAGCGGAAAAGACTTTGCCCAAGCCGATTTACGGGGGGCATATCTGGAGGGGGCAAACCTGCAAGCTGCCAACTTGCGCCTCGCCGATATCAGTGAAGCCAGCTTGCAATACGCCAACCTTGCGGGGGCAAACCTCACCGAAGTCAACGCCGTCAATGCCGATTTGCGCCATGCTACTCTGACGGGTGCTTGCGTGGAAAATTGGAATATTGATGCCACCACCCAACTGGATGAGGTGGATTGTCAGTATATTTACCTGCTTAATGGGCAGAAAGAGCGCCGCCCCAGCAGTGGCGAATTTCAACCGGGCGAATTTACTAAATTATTTGCCGAAATGTTCGACACCGTTGACCTGATTTTCCGCAATGGGGTGGATTGGAAAGCTTTCATCGCCGCCTTAAAAGAAGTGCAAGTGCAGAATGAAAATACGCCGCTTCAGGTGCAGAGCATTGCCAATAAAGGAGATGGCGTGATAGTGGTAAAAGTCCATGTACCGCCAGATACTGATAAAGAGAAAATTCACCAAGAATTTAACCAAAATTATCAACTACAACTCGCAGCCATCGAAGCCCAATATAAGGCACAACTCACCGCCAAAGAGACAGAAATTGCCATCTATCGCCAACAAAGTGTTGATATGATGGAAATTACCAAAACCCTCGCCAACCGTCCCATCCATGTAGAGGCAAAAGCCATGAGCCACAGTAACGACAGTTCCCCAAATATTACCATCCGCGATATTAATAATTCCGCCGTCAATTTCGGCGAAATTATCGGCGATGTAACTAATACCATTAACCAAATTGCAGCCGATGCTTCCCCAGAAAATGCCCAACTCAAAGCCTTACTGCAAGAACTAACCCAGGCGATTGAAATTGACAGCCATTTAGATGAAGAGGAAAAAGCCGAAGCCGCCAATCAAGTGAAAAAGATTGCCCAAGCTAGTCAAAATCCTGATGATGCCGGACTGCAAAAGAAAGCCCAACGAGCAGTTAATTTTCTCGAAACAATTGCTAAAGCTTTGGAACCTGCCAGCAAACTTGCCCAAGCCTGTCAAAAAGCCTTACCGATAATTTTGAAAACATTAGGCTTCTGATAGGTTTGTAGTTGCGCTTTAGCGCAGTTCTAGTTAGGGCTATAGCATCGACTTGTCGCACTTTTTTTTAGTCCAAACTTGCGCCATTTCTAACCTATTAGTAACCCCAATAAACTTGTCTCCTTCCCCATCTAAACTATAATTAGCCGCATAGGTAGGGGTTGCTGAATAATGGTAAAACCCTTTTAAAATAAGGCTTTTGACCTGTTAAAGTCCGATGTTAGTGCAAGAAAATAGGATTGGGACTTTCAAAAACCTTGCATTATCCTTCTTGTAGTACATCGCTTGGTACAAAAAACAAGGGCAACAAAGCCTGAAACGACTGGCTACTGACTCCTGACTCCTGACTCCTACCCCCAGGAAAAACTTTTTCAGCAGACCCTAGGTATTAGCAGTAGGACACAACATTGACACTCCCATCGCGCTTAAGCGAGGGATTCTTGGTTCACTGAGTTTCCTTAATCTGGCAGGACGTATCCAACATTCGCCAGAGGGAATCTCTCCCCAAGCGTATTAGTTTCCGTGTGTCCCACGGTACTTAGTCCCTTTTTGAGAATATTGATAGCGGCGTTAATATCTCTATCTTCTACATAGCCACAGTCAGGACAAATATGGGTTCTTGTAGATAGAGATTTAGGGACTTTTTGA
>VYLF01000160.1_pt1 | contig 37012 bp, 33 predicted proteins | sample 5114371 | NCBI WGS metagenome assembly VYLF01 (sample SAMN12291773, study PRJNA351875) | freshwater metagenome | isolation source: freshwater lake | place: USA: Michigan, Kent Lake | collected 2013-08-15 | reverse complement strand
AAATATGGTGGCTCTACCACAAGACATGGGTTCCGTAAAGGAGATTTAGTTTCTTCTCCCAAAGGAATTGGTTATGTTAGTGGAGATACCGAAAAACAGCTATCTGTAAGCGATACCAATGGTCAACGATTGGGACAGATAGCTGTTAGCAAGATTCAGTTAATTCGTCGTTCTAACGGTTTAATTGTTTCTCGCTAACTTATATAAAGCCGCCCTCCGTTATCGCTAAAGGGCGGGGTTTCAGACCCAGTTTTTCGATGAACAATCTTTCTTTTGGAGGAATGACCGATCCTGGTGTAGTGCGATCGGTTAATCAGGATAGTTATTATATCGACCCCGAGCAGCGCTTTTTTATCGTTGCCGATGGTATGGGGGGTCATGCGGGAGGCCAGGAAGCTAGTCAAATCGCCACTGAAACTATCCAAGCTCATCTAGAAGAACACTGGAATTCGCCCCGGGCTGCCGGGGAATTGCTGCAGGAGGCAATTACTGCCGCTAACGAGAAGATTATTGAAGATCAACTGAAAAATCCCGAAAGACAGGACATGGGGACAACCCTAGTCATGGCTATCTTCCGAGATGATGGCTCTTGGTACACCCATATTGGTGATTCCCGTCTCTATCTCTTTCGTGAGCAAAAATTAGAACAGGTGACGGAGGATCATACTTTGATAGCTAGGGCGATAAAAATGGGCGATCTGTCCGAAGAAGATGCGAAAAACCACCCTTGGCGACACATTTTATTTCAATGTCTCGGTCGTCGCGATTTGCCCCCAGTGACGGTATCTCCCCTCGATGTGCAATCCGGCGATAGTTTAATTCTCTGTAGTGATGGTTTGACGGAAGAAGTGTCCGACGAGGAAATTAGCGATTATTTGCAAACCGGTGCTGATTGTCAGGAAATTGTCGAAAATTTAGTGGCAGCGGCCAAAAAAGCTGGCGGTTCCGATAATATCACCGTGGTCATGGTAAGCTGTTGACTATCTAGGGTTTACTGAAAAAGTTTCCCGTGGGGAAGTGGGGAAGTGGGGAAGTGGGGGAATTTCAACTAAAACCCTAAAACCCTAACACCCTAACACCCCCCGCAACGCGCACGCAGTGACCACCCTATCTCCTGCCTCACAGCCTCGCAGCCTCATCTCAACAAGCAATTTAAATTTGCGGGCAGCTTACTCGATCGCTCCTGCTTGTTGTAATAAAGAAACGATCGCCTGATGGTGATTAAATTTAGCTAACATTAAAGCGGTCATTCCCCCTTGATTTTTCTGATTTAAGTGCACTTTTCCCCCGTCTAACAAGACTTTAACCGTGTCGAGACAACCGTGATAACTCGCCCACATTAAAGGGGAAGCACCGCTAAAATCGAGTTTATTGACATCAGCACCGATATCGATTAACCGGCGCACCAATTGACTATTATTGCCCTCACAAGCTTTCATGAGGACGGTTTTGCCATCGGGATAAACGGCGTTGGGATTAGCCCCGTAGTCGAGAAGATAACGACAGATTTCCCTAAATTTGCGCTGTAGAGCTAAAGTTAACGGTGTTTCTCCCTGCTGAGTTAGGTTAGGCTCCGCCCCCTGTTTTAACAATTCTAAAACGATCGCTTCGTATCCTTGCATCGTGGCGATGATCAAGGGTGTATCACCAAAATGGTTGCGGTGATTGACAAAAGCGCCAGCTTGTAGTAAGGCCTGGACGATCTCTAAATGTCCTTCGATCGTCCCTAAATGCAAGGCCGTTTCTCCAGCCTGATTTTGATTGTCAATACGCGCCCCCTGAGCGAGTAAAAGTCGGACAATATCGAAATATCCCTCAGCAGCAGCGATCATGAGGGCAGTTTCTCCCTCCTCCGTGCTGATATTCGGATTTGCTCCCGCTTGCAGTAAAGTTTGCACGCTGCCGAGATTTCCCCTCTCTACAGCCAAAATTAGGGGAGTTTCCCGGGATAAAGTGGGAGAATCGAGGGGCATACCACGGGTAATAAACAATTCGAGGATTTCTGGGCAATTAGCGGTGAGAGCCTGTAACCAAGCTTCTTGACGTATTTCGTCATCTACACCACTATCGAGCAATAAACCGACAATTGCGGCGTAATTTTGTTTGATCGCTACAGATAAAGCCGTATCTCCATCCTGATCGCGCATATTGACCCGAGCGCCGGCGGTTAATAACTGTTCTGCGATCGCTGTATGACCCTTATAAACGGCGATCATTAGTGCTGGTGTACCATCTTGATTAACCTGATTGACATTGGCACCGGCGGCGATTAATTGAGCAAGGATTTGACTGTGATTGAGGGCGGCCGCTAACATGAGAGGGGTTAAACCTTGAGGTTGTTTACTTTTGTTGATATCAGCCCCAAATTCTCGCAAAATCGCCACAATTTCCCTATGACCCCCCTGCACGGCATAGATTAAAGCCGTAGTATTTTGCACATCGGTGGCGTTGACATTTGCCCCCTGACTCAGTAAAGCTTGAACCCGCGCGAGATTGCCCTGACGCGCCGCTTGTATTAACAGGATATCCCAATTAGAAGCCATTAACAGTGACCGATCGGCAGAAAGTATTTTTTCTATTATCGATCTTTCTAGACAGGTAAACGGACAGAAACGCTACTACCCCGTTCTAATTCTGAGGTGACGGCAATAGTTCCCCCATGAGCATCGATAATGCGACGGGAGAGATAAAGTCCTAACCCATTGTTGGAACTGTCTGGGGAACCGGAGTACAGGCGCTCGAAAATCCAGGGTAGTTCTTCTGCTGAAATGCCTATACCAGTATCCTCGACGACAATGGTGACAAAAGTATCTTCCTCTGTGGCGGGGATGAGATGAATTTTCACATCACCCTTTTGGGTAAATTTAATCGCATTGCCGATGAGATTGGTAAAAACGCGCCGCAGTTCCAAGCGATCGCCAGTTAGGAAAATTTCCCCAGCATTTTCGGCATTTAAGCTTAATTCTAGTCCTTTTTCTCGGGCAAGGGGAGTTAACTCCTGACAGACTTCTTCGAGAATATCGATAATCTTTAATTTAGTAAAATTAAGTATCTTTTCGCCGTTTTCATAACAATAAACTTCCAAAAGATTATTAACCATTTCCAAGAGATTTTTATTACTGCGAATAATCACATGAATGACTCGACTCATTTCGGGAGTAATCTCACCGTATAAACCTTCTTGAAATAGTTCTAATATGTGATTGACAGACACTAAGGGAGTTCGCAAATCGTGGGTCATCCTCGAAACAAAATCTTCTTTTTGTCTAGCCAATTGCTCTTTTTCTTGTTTGGCAATCGTCACTTCTTGTTCCGCTTCATAGATGCGTAGGGCGTTTCGCATCGCTTGATTTAAGCGCGAGGCAGAAAGACGAAATTTACTCATATAATCGGAAGCACCGGCTTTCATCATATCTACGGCAATTCCTTCGTCTCCGTGACCGGTTAAGACAATTAGGGGTATTTTAACTCCCTGCTGCCGAATTTCCCGCACCAAAGTCAAACCATCTCGATCGGGTAGAAGATAATCGATAAACATACAGTCGAAAAGATTATTGGACATCTGTTCTTTAGCATCTTCATAGTCAGCGGCTTCTGTTATTTCTATCGCCATCTCCGATGTTCTTAAGAATCGGCGCACGGCGATCCGATCTACTTCATTATCATCAACAATTAGAATTCTTAACTCGTTTAACATGGCCAATTTAAATCTGAATTTCATTACTGTCTGATCTACCCTGATAGAATACCTCGAATCGGGTTCCATGGTCAAGACATTTGCGAGGTCGATTCTTACAGCTTTTTTCTTAAAGATGAAGTATAACCTAATTTGCTATTGACGACCGAATCGTGACGACTGGCCACCCAAAACGAAAAATTAGTAAGCTAAACGGCGCTTAACCTGCATGATCCAATAGCTATAACCCTTTTGGAGTCTATATCGGTGATCCGAAGTAAAAGCCGTTTAGCTTACCTCACTATTAAGATGACTGCCACAATCGGAAACAATACTTAGGGTTTGCTGAAAAAGTTGGGAAAAAGTGCCTAAATTTCCCCCCGATCACCCCAATGTCTGGCACTTTTTGATGGGAAAAAAGTCTAAAATTCTTATCCAACAAGGTTTTTAGATTTATTCAGCAAGCCCTACTTAGGGTTTGCTGAAAAAGTTTGTTGGTGGGGTTAGGAGTCAGGAGTCAGGAGTCAGGAGTCGGGAGTTTCAGGCTTTGTTGCCCTCTCTTTTTTTGTACCAACTCATGTAAGCTAAACGGCGCTTAACCTGCATGATCCAACAGCTATAACCCTTTTGGAGTCTATATCGGTGATCCGAAGTAAAAGCCGTTTAGCTTACTACATTAAGTATAATGCAAGGTTTTTGATGGTCCCAATCCGATTTTCGCAGCATGAACATCGGATTTTAACAGGTCAAAAGCCTTATTTTAAAAGGGTTTTACCATTATTCAGCCAACCCTACTTAAACAAAATGGCAATGCTTCAACAGAGCTCCTTCAAGTAGGGGATGATATTCTTTTTCGGAGATAGTATAGGCCCCAAATCTAGCCAGATGGGGATTTTGCATTTGGGCATCAAATAGACAGAAATCCCGTTCTCTGAGGTGTTCGACTAACTTGACCATGGCTACCTTAGAACCATCGGGAATTTTATAGAACATCGATTCCCCGATAAAAACCCCGCCAATGGCCAAACCTAAAATCCCTCCCGCTAATTGATCCCCTTGCCAAGTCTCGAAACTGTAAGCCCAACCGGCCTGGTGTAATTGCTGATAGATTTGGATTAACTCCGGGGAAATCCAAGTCAGCGAGCGATCGGCGCAACCGGCACAAACCCCAGCAAAATCGCGGTTAATAGCCACGGTAAAGCGATTTTGATTCAAAACTCGTTTTAGGGACTGGGGATACCTAAAACGCCGATCGAGAGGGATAAGAGCGCGATTTTTACTAGAATACCAATCCAATCGCCCTCCCTCATCGGCCATGAGAAAGTAACCGCGTGCGTATCCTTGTATAATAGAGGCGGTATCCACGACTCCCCCCAAGAATTCAGTCTCGTAGCCTGATCATTCTCTAATTATGCCTGATCATCCCCCACCAATTCCGCCCATTACTTTACCACCGATCGAAAATCCCCAACAGGAACAAACTTGGCTGCGCACCGCTTTGCATCGTTGGTTAGATGCAGAATTTATTCCCGAAGCTATTAATGAAACTATCGCTGAACGTGCTAGTCAAATTTTTCTGCGTCAGCGTTTGGAAGGGGAAAACGATCTCGGTAACTTGGTGATTGCGATCGTTACCGAGATGCAGGCTTTTGATTTTCGCGAAAGTTTTTATAGTGAATTTGCCATCGCTAACGCTGTCAGTGATTTAATTTTAGATAGTTTAGGGATCGATCGCTGTTGTGGTCAAAGTTAGACAGTTTTTCTCTGCTATTGGAGTTTAATTTCTATTAGCGCCCCTGCTAATTTTTCTGTACGAATTGGGTACTGCTCATTTAAAAAGTTAACAAAATCTTCTTCGGGATGTGCCACGACGATGTTACTGTAGTTTTGGGCTAATTCCTTGAGATTGAGTTTTTGCCGCCAGGATTCCACATCGCCATCCTGAAATAATTGAAACTTAACTTGATCGTTAACTAAATAGGATAATGCCAAAAAGAAACTAGGGGTATTATCGCTGATAACTATCGGCTTGGTCATGGAGTTTAAAACAGGGGCGATTTCTAGATTAGCTCCACTGGCTGTACCTCGTTGATCATCTAAAGCCCCATCAGGAGTTAACCCGAGAAATACACCGGATATTATACCTAGTAGCAGGAAAATTAGCAAGATTTGTTGTCCTAAATAGTGCAGCCAATTTTTTGGGGACTTTGATCCGATATAACTGGCAATCAGGTACGATATAGCAATCTGTATTCCCAGAAAAACCGGTAGATAATATCTGGCTTGTAGGGAGCGGATCGATGGTTTTAATAAATCAGGTACAATTTGAAACAGTGTAGGAACAACAATCAAAGTTATTAGGAATAACCAAACTTTCGGCGAAGTGTATCGGATGAGATGGTAAAGAGAATAGATCGCTAATAATAAAATTAATAGATGAAAAGCCGATTCTAATCTGCCTTGGCGGTGAAAGAAATCCACAAATACATGACCAGTATGACGAAATAAGGTTTGAGATATTTCGATGATATTAGTCTTAAACTGTCGATAGTATTGGGTGTTACGATCAATTTTGTCTAGGTTGCTAAAAATCACGAATAGCCAAGGGCTAAATAAAACTAAGCTGCCAACAACTGCCAATACATAGCTAACAACTGTTCTTGTAATTTTCAATCTCTCTAGAAGAATCACATATAAAGCTTGGGCGATGGCGACGGTAGCAGAAAATAAATGAGTATAAAAAGTCAAGGCTAAACTGAGGCTATACCAGAGCCAACTTTTAAGCGTATTTTTACGGATTGCTCGTAAAAGAGCAATTCCTGATAAAAGAATTGTCAATGTCCAGAGACTATACTGGGTGGTATTTTGAGCCACAAGCATCTGAAAGGGAGAAACAGCGAATAAAGCGATCGCTATCCAGCCCGTTAGGGAGGAATCGAACAATTCTAGGCATAACCAATAAAGGCAAGGAATGACTAAGATGCTTAAGAAAATCGAGAAAGTTCTGGCCGAATGTTCGATGGGGATTAACTGCATCCAGAAGCGCGCTGACAAATGGTATAGGGGAGGATGTTCTGGATTCCCCATCAGAGAGCGCAAGGCATCGGATAGAGAGCGTTCGGAATGAGGATGTTGAAAATATTGTAGGTCTTTCCTGCCAATAATTTCACCGTTAAAAGCCTGCTCCCGTACGTCTTGAGTCGTGTATCCCGAAAAACGCATAATACTTCTAACTTCATCGGCACTATAGACTTTTTGCTCTAAATTGAAAAATCGTAGGCCAATTCCGATTAATAAAATAGCAATGATCAAAAACTTTCCGAAATTAGCGGCCAATCGATCGGGTAAATATTTTCTCTGATCCATCATAAGTTTATTTGTCCGTAGGTCATCAATCGACAACAATTTACTGATAGTTGCTTTAAAAGTTTAATTAATTTCCAACCCAGCGATCTCAGCGATTGTATAGGCTGGTCTGCCCTTAACTTCTTCGTAAATTCGCCCGATATATTCCCCTAATATGCCAATACTGATCAATTGTACCGAACCCAAGAAAAACACAGCGATCAAGATAGTAGCTAAACCGGTAACGGGAGAGTCGGGTTGCTGTAAGCGCCAGTAGAGAACCAGTAAAGCCATCAACAGGGCAATTAAAGCGGAAAATAAGCCTAAATAAGTGGAAAGACGCAGGGGAATCTTAGAAAAAGACACCAAGCTATTAATCCCTAAAGCGAGGGATTTTTTAAAAGTGTACTTGACTTCCCCGGCAAACCGGGGATCCCGCTCAAATTTAACAGCAGTTTGTCGGAAACCAATCCAAGCTCGCAAACCGCGAATATAACGATTCCGTTCTGGCATAGAATTTAATACGTCCACCACCTGACGATCCATCAGACAAAAATCCCCCGTGTCCGCAGGGATATCCACGTCAGCTAATTGTCGCAGCAATCTATAGAAAACGTAGGCAGTCAGGCGTTTAAACCAACTTTCTTTTTTCCGTTTTGTTCTCTGGGCGTAAACCACATGATAACCTGCTTGCCAAGACTCAATCATTTTGGGAATCAATTCCGGTGGATCCTGCAAGTCGGCATCAAGGACAACAATAACTTGACCCCTAGCAAAATTAAGTCCTGCCGTTACTGCTGCTTGATGGCCAAAGTTACGAGCAAAGCTAATGTAACAGACCCTAGCATCTCTTTCCTGTAGTTCCCTCATTAAATTTAAGGACTGGTCGCGACTGCCATCATTGATCAGAATCAGTTCCACAGAATCATCTAAACTATCCATGACATCACTGACACGGCGATAGAGTTCTGGAATGGTTTCTTCCTCGTTATAAATCGGGATAATTAGCGAATATTTCGGCATTTTCGAGAGTTTGAACGGACGGAAGCAGTGTTTTGATGGCGGCCGCTACGCTCTAAATATTCTGCTAAAGTATCCCTTTTGTCAACTTAATAGATTACTGCTAGACAGTGCTTTTAAATTGCCAAGGAATGATCGACCATTGCTTGCCGACGTAAACAATTCCAGTAGGCTGCATAAAGATCCGTCTGTTGACCGCGCAGGGAAGCGATCGCAGGTGCGGCAGGAAAAGGCCAGAGACGATCAAAAACCACTTCTCGATGAGCCAGACGAAACTGTAGCAAGTAAACGGAAGCAGGAGCCTGTAAATTATCCAGTAATTGCGCTGCCAGCCGATGTAAAGACTTAAGACTCTCTCTTTCCAGACTAATCGGTTGACTGTAGGCGTTGGGGATCATGCCTTCTCCGATTACCTCACCGTATTCTAAACCCTTAGATGTCACCGTGATCGGCAACCAAAGATCCCCAAAAGAAGAATCTCCCTGACTGGTTTTATAGTGCAGGGTATGGGCAACCCAAGTGCGTCTTTCCTCGATATCCCGACAAGCTTGATAAACTTTTTTACCAGGAAAATTCACCCAATTGGGTAATTGAATTGTTAAGGGACACCAGATTAAATTATTTTGGCTGGTTTTACCCGACTCCATTTTTGACCACAAAGAAGCCGTCCCCGTCACCTCCACCGCCAAGGATTTAGGAACCGCATTTTTTAAGGCAATCACCATCTTTTCGGTAACGGGCGATAGCCGAGACATCTGACCACTGGCTTGAGCTTCGGCATTAACGAGAATGATAACTTTGTCCATTTCTTGTTGTGGGTTGGGTGAACTTGAACGATCAGCGGTGAGGTTGGTTAAGAGTGAGAACTGACTGGGGTTCAATGCTTCTGTAGTCGCCATGGCAAAAGCTATTTCTCTGGATTTTAGCGGATTATACAAGAGCGCAACTATTTTTTACGGATTTTTTCAACAACAAGCATCTGTAATCAGTGATCAGTAACCAGTAAACAGTGATTAGTCAAGAAGAAATTCGACCGAATCTAAAACCTAATTGGTTAAGCTAAAAGCTTTGATGTATTTAGTTTCTAACCTTCTTTTTAGGTAGGAGAATTGCCAAATTCTTTTTTAGAGCCTCTTGTCCCTTGCCTCTTACCTGTTGCCCCTTGCCTTCAGCAGCTGATCACTGATCACCGATCACTGAAATTACTCGTCTTCGGCGAAAATAAAGCGAGTTAGTTCACTAGGATCGGGTTCGGGGCTAGATTCGGCAAATTTAACCGCTTCCTCGATTTCAGCTTGAATTTTCTGCTCGATTTCTTTTAATTCCTCTCTCGTGGCCAGATCTCGCTCGTAGAGGTAGGCGGCAAAGCGAGTGATCGGATCTCTTTCGCCCCAGAATTGTTTCTCGTCAGCACTGCGTAACTCGTCGGGATCTGCCAGAGAGTGACCCCGGAAACGATAGGTTAACGCCTCAATTAAAGTCGGTCCCTCACCGGCGCGGGCCCGAGCCACGGCTTCTCTGGCAGCGGCATGAACGGCGACCACATCCATACCGTCCACTTCCACACCGGCCATACTAAAAACACTGGCTTTTTTATAGATTTCCGGTTGAGAAGTGGCTCGATCATGGGCCATACCGATCGCCCACTTATTATTTTCCACCACATAGATAATCGGCAACTTCCAGAGGGCAGCCATATTCAGACACTCAAAAAACTGGCCATTATTGCTCGCCCCATCCCCAAAGAAACAGACCGTTACCTGATCGGCACTGGCATCACCCATGGCTTCGCGACGGTATTTACTTTGAAAAGCCGCCCCGGTTGCGACGGGAATCCCCTCGGCCACAAAAGCGTAACCCCCTAAAAGCTTATGTTCGGCGGAAAACATATGCATGGAGCCGCCCCGTCCTTTACTACAACCAGTAGCTTTGCCGAATAACTCCGCCATTACCTCTTGAGCGGGAACTCCGGCGCTGAGGGCGTGGACGTGATCGCGATAGGTGCTAGAAACGTAATCTTCTCCCTGACGCAAGGCTTTAATAATACCGCTAGATATCGCTTCTTGACCGTTGTAGAGGTGGACAAAACCGAACATTTTGCCCCGATAATACATTTCGGCACATTTATCTTCAAACATCCGCCCCAAAACCATATCCTCGTATAGGCGAAGACCTTCAGCTTTGGTAATAACGATGGAAGCAGGATTAAAGGTTGGTAAAGTACGTTCGGAAATCATAGGGTCTGTAGTATCATTTAGACAACAAAAAGGCAAGGGGAGAGGAAGCGGTAGATTTTTCGAGAATTCTGGCAGTGAATTTTTTAGGCTTAAACCAAGGGGTTCTTGGTATTTTCTCTCTCAAATCTAACCTTAGTCAGTCAGAGATTGGCTAGGATAAGATGGTATCTTGTTATTTTACTCGCTCCGCTCTCACTTACATCACTTAATTCACCTTAGATGTCGGCAGGATGCCCCCGTTACACCCTACGGGTTGGCGGCGGAGGAATGCCGACCAGTATAAAACGCGCGTAGCGCATCGACTCTAAATATGTTATGCTTCCTGCTGGTGAGTTTTTTGAGGCCGTGGAACAAGTCCTGACGCTAGTGATCAAGCTTCAAGTATGTAGCGAACAACAACAAGCGCTGTCCGATACCTGTACGGCTTTTGCGTCGGCTTGTAGCTGGATTAACGAGAACGTCAATCCCCGGCTGACTAACCGGAACTCGATTCAAGCCGTCTGTTATCAGGACGTTAAGGATCGGTTCGGATTGACGGCTAACCACTTTGTCAGAGCTTGCGGTCGGGTGGCGGCTAATCGTTTGACAGCAAAACTTCAAGGGAAGAAGGTCAAGAACTTTGCTCCAACAAGTTTCGACTGTGACGCTCGAACCTTCCGTTTCGTCGAGAAAGATTGGGCGATTACTGTTAGCACCACGGGGAAACGGTTAACCATTCCCCTGAGAGCGAGCAATTACCATCGGGGGAAACTTACCTGGCAAAATCCGACCTCCGCTCAAATCTGCCTACATCGTGACGGCGGTTGGTATGTCCACATCCAACTAAAATCGGAACCGCCGAAACCTATCAACGCGGATAACATTATCGGGGTCGATTTCGGCCGTCGTGACATCGCGGTAACATCAACCGATCAATCGTGGTCGGGGGAGGGAATCAAGGAAACGAGGGATAAATACAGTCGCGTTCGAGCTTCTCTGCAAAGGAAAGCGTCTCAAGGCACTAGATCCACCAGGCGTAGGTGTCGGGAGATCTTGAAACGGCTATCGGGGCGGGAGAGAAGATACCAAGCGCACTTAAATCATGTAATCAGTAAAGCTATCGTTGCCGAGGCAAAATTAACTAACTCGATTATCGCTATTGAAGACCTAACCGGTATTCGAGAGAGAATCAATCAACAACCACGAAATAAGACCGAGAGAAGACGGTCTAACTCTTGGGCTTTCTATCAACTTCGACAATTTCTCGAATACAAAGGCATTAAAGAAGGAGTTGAGGTTATCGCGGTTAATCCACGATATACCTCTCAAACCTGTCATTGTTGCCTACATATCGGAATTAGAAGCGGAAAATCGTTTAAGTGTAGCAATAAGACTTGTGGTTGGATTGGTGACGCAGACGCGAACGGTAGCAAGATGATTAGACTTTTGGGGCTGAGTGTAATCCAGCCCAGAGAGCCGAATTTATTGGCTTGCCCGATAAGTTTAGGGTTACAGAAAGCTCCCGTTAAGCTGACGCTTTAACGGGAGTAGATTACTAAGGACTCTCCAGAGTTGAGGTACAGCTAACCGTGCGAATTCCTCTCGACTACTACAGGATATTGGGAATCCCCTTTCAGGTGAGTGCCGAGCAAATTGATTTGGCCTACGCCGACCGGGGACGGCAATTGCCACGTCAAGAATACAGTCAAACAGCGATCATTGCCCGTCAGCACTTGTTAGATGAAGCTTACCAAGTGTTAAGTGCTGCGGACCGCCGTCGTGATTATGATGCTCAATTTTTCGACCCGAATCCCCTGCTTCTCGACCCAGAAAGCAGCGCCGAAAACCTCGATTCTCACGGTGGGGAGGTGGCCGCGGCTTCGCCGGAATATCTCACTCCCCAGATTACCATTGCCCCCGCCGATCTGGTGGGAGCTTTGCTCATCCTGCAAGAGTTGGGAGAATACGAGTTAGTGATTCGTTTGGCCGAAACTTATCTAGATTTAGAGCCAACTACTCGCCCAGACATGATCTTAACCTTGGCTTTGGCCTATGGGGAATTAAGTCGGGAATATTGGCAGGATAAAAATTATGAACAGGCGGCCAGCACCTCGGCCAAAGCCCTGACTTGGTTGGAACAAGAACAAATGTTCCCGCAAGTGGCCAGCGAGATTCGCCATGATTGCGATCGCCTGCGTCCCTACCGGATTCTGGAATTGTTATCCCAAGAAAAAAAACCTAGTCTTGCCCGTCAGCGCGGATTAAATCTCTTGGAGGAGATGTTGGCGGCTCGCGGCGGCATCGATGGCCAGGGCGATGATCGCTCTGGGTTGGGGGTGGATAATTTTTTACGCTTTATTCAACAGTTACGGGTTTATTTAACTCAGGCCGAACAGGAGAAAATCTGGGCAAAAGAGGCAGAACGCCCCTCGGCGGTGGGTAATTATCTGCTGGTCTATGCCTTGATCGCCCGCGGTTTCGCCCAAAAACAACCCGCCGCTATCGTCGCAGCCAGCGAGCGCCTGCAGCAATTACAAAAACATCAGGATGTCTCCCTCGATCGCTCGATCTGCGCCCTCCTGCTCGGCCAGACGGAACAGGCAAGCACAATTTTAGAAAAAAGTCAAGAGCAAGAAATATTAAATTATATTAAGGAACAATCCGGGCAATCTCCCGATCTTTTACCTGGGTTATGTCGCTACGGTGAGCGTTGGTTACAAACAGAAGTTTTCTGCCATTTTAGTGATTTAGTCGAGCAGAAAGCCTCACTCAAAGAGTATTTTGCCGAGGAAGACGTACAAAATTATTTAGAAGAATTGTCAGGGTTTCCTGACGAAAAAGTTGCCTGGTCGGTTCGAGAAAAGGTTGGCGAACCTTTAGAATCGGAAGTAAATGTTCTCAAAACCCACACCCCCCCCACCCATTTAAACCCAGTGCCAGGAGCGACACCGATGAGGGAATCTGCTTATTCTTCTTCCCACTCTCGTCCCCAAAAACCGTCTTTAGCTAGAGTTAACGGTGAGCGGACAAGCACTGCTGTACCCGCTCTGAGAGCCACCGCTCAGGAGGAAACTCTCACCCCCTATACTCAGGGCAGTGTGGTGGTGACAGCAGCCCATCGTCAACCGGCACTTAATCCCCCCCGTCGTCGTCCTAGTCGCCCCCGTCCCCAAGCAGCGGGCGACTCCCGGCCGGCAGCCCTAGAAACGGTAAAAACTGCCGTAGTCGCACCGAAACGGAGACGACCGGCCCGCAGGAAACTGCGACTCGATCGAGTGGCGATATTAGGGGTAGGATTAGTGGGAACGCTCGCGGTCTTGGCTCTGGGGGTAAAGGCAATTGTCGATAGTCAATCTCCTTTGGCAGCCTTGCAAGGGGAACAGTTACCGATTTCTTTAAATACTCCCATACTAGAAATTCCCTCGGCTAACGCGGAAGTGATGGAAGGGATTCCCTTGGGCAAGGAAACAGCCAAGGAGACGATTCAAGCTTGGTTAGCGGTAAAATCGGCCGCTTTTGGCAGTGAACACCAAAAAGAGCAATTGAAAGAGGTTTTAACAGGTTCAGCCTTGGAAATTTGGCAAAAACGAGCGGCGGCTTTACAGGGAAATAACTATTGGCGCTACGATCATCAAGTGGATGTGCGCTCGGTCACTAATAATGCGAAAAATCCTAATTTAGCGACGGTGGAAGCGATAGTAAACGAAAAGGCCATGTATTTCCATAATGGCAAGGAAATTGTCAATCGTTCCTATAATGAGTCCTTGAACCTGCGCTATGATTTGGTACGGCAAGGAGATAAATGGTTGATCGAAAAAACCCAAGTCTTACCCTAATTTTTTCCGATTAAATCCCCAAAAACTAGGCTTTAGGCTGCCCGCACATCTAATTAAGAGTGCATGGCAGCCTTTTCAGTGATCGGTGAACAGTAACCAGTAATCAGTGGGGAAGTGGGGAAGTGGGGAAGTGGGGAAGTGGGGAGAAGGGAGCAGGGAGAAAAAAGCTGATAACTGATAACTGATAACTGAAGACCGACTCCTGCAAAGGCAAACTTTGTACCTCGCCATTAAGATAACTTCTATATCTTTAGACTGATAAATGCTCGATTCGCTTAATATTTTTTAACATAAAATAGGCTCTTTGATTGCTGTAATTAGTTCCCTAGAAGTCAAGCTAATGAGTTATGATCCTAGGTAGGAATCCATAGTTCTTAGAGGAGGAAAGCGGGGCAATCTCAATGTTTTGCCCACCGACAAGACCATGATTTTGATGTTTTAAAAATCTCGCATAAGTCTTTAAGAACTTTTAAAATCAGCATTCACACAGGAGGGATATTATGACAGGTAAGAGTAAACGCGGTTTTGCCTCTATGGATCAAGCTAAACAACGGGAAATCGCTAGTAAAGGTGGTAAAGCTGCTCATCAAAAAGGTACAGCCCACGAATTTACCTCCGAAGAAGCCCGCGAAGCGGGACGAAAAGGGGGTGAAGCGGTTAGCCGAGATCGCGCCCACATGGCCGCTATCGGACGGGAAGGGGGCAAAAATTCCCACAAAGGCAGTGGCAAAAACTCAAACTCCGGCGAAAATTCCCCAGCCAACGAGTCTATAGTTGAAAATTTCTCGGATTTTAGCAACTCGGAAGCAAATAGTTGACTTTGGTTGACCTTTTCTCGGACTAAGAGGGTGTTGGGGTTTTAGGGTTTTGGGGTGGTCACTGCGTGCGCGTTGCGGGGGGTTTTAGGGTTTTAGTTGAATTCCCCCATTCCCCCATTCCCCCATTCCCCCAATAAATACTTAAGGTTCGATACTGACAATCCAAGTCCCAACGTAGAGACGGACGGGAATATTGCCAGAGGCAATCACATCACAGGTAAAGTAATAAGTGCCTAATTCGGGATTTCTGACATTAGACATGACGATTTCAACTTTGCTGGTCGGATCGATCGGTTGTTGGGGGACAATTTGAATAATGCGACTATCCTTATCCCAAACCACTTCCTTTAAAGGTAAAGATTTGCCGTTGGTGCGTACCTCGATTTTATTAGTGTCAAACTGGCCGTTAAAATAATCGGGATAGGAAATAAAAAAAGCCGCAGCCCCTTGGGAGAGTTTTTTCGGGGGAATATATAGTTTATAACGATCCATTTGCCGGGGACGACCACCAAATTGCAAGAAATAATCTAAGATATCCTTGCGATCGACTCCACTAAAAATTGTTAGGCCAGGGTTGCCATTGGCTAAAGTTATTTTTGGTAAAATAATTCCCGCACCCACCCCTAAGGATAGAGCAATCAAAGCGGGTGTCCTAGCATATTTAATTATTTTTGTCAAGAGTTTTAACATAAATTTTAACCCAAGGTGAGGGGGACGGTGATGGCCGCAAGGGGCCGAATACAGTTCAACTCTAACAAAACTCGATCGTTTCTTACCTAGACCTTTGCCAGTCCGATAAGTGTCTTGGTTAACGCTTCATCGCTCGTGCCATATCCCGTTGATCCTGACGACGTTTCAAATCTTCGCGTTTATCGTGTAATTTCTTGCCTCTACCGAGGCCAATGCTGATTTTTACCCAACTACCTTTAAAATACATCTTCAAAGGCACAAGAGTTAAGCCTTTCTGTTCCACTTGACCGATGAGTTTGCTGATTTCCTTTTTGTGCATCAACAATTTTCTCGTCCGGCGCGGATCGTGATTAAAATATTCGCTACTCTGTTCGTAGGGGGAAATATGAACATTAATTAACACCGCTTCACCATTGCGGACTAAAACGTAACCATCCCGCAGGTTTACCTTACCGGCACGCACAGATTTAACCTCGGTCCCCAGTAACTGCACCCCCGCTTCAAAAGTCTCTAAAATCTCGTAGAGATGGCGTGCTTGCCGGTTATCACTGATAATTTTGATTTTGTCGTCTTGATTGGCCATATAGTCAAGTGAAAAGTGAAAAAGCTTTTGGGTGTTAGGGTGTTGGGGTTTTAGGGTGTTGGGGTTTTAGTTGAAATTCCCCATTTCCCCATTCCCCATTCCCCATTGCCCTATCTTACTCGCTCTTTTGCTCTCTCTGGACTGACTGCTGGCCGCTCTTTGGTGATCACTGGCCTTGTCAGGGGGAACGAGAAGGGAGAAAATGAGAGCAGTGTTAAATTTTTATGAAGTTTGGTTCTGTGGACAAAATTCGTACTGTTTCCGATAGTAAGCGTGATTTTTATACTCGCCACACCCGCCCCATCAATTCGGTGTATCGGCGCGTGGTTGAGGAATTATTAGTCGAGATGCACCTGCTCTCCGTTAATGTAGATTTCCATTATGATCCAATTTATGCCCTTGGTGTGGTTACTTCTTTCGAGAAGTTCATGGAAGGCTATCGTCCGGGGGAGGATAAACCGAATATTTTTAATGCTTTGTGCCAAGCGGTTAACGGTAATCCCGAAGTCTATCGTCGTGATGCCGAAAATATGATCGCTATTGCCAAAGAAACTAATATTGATTCCTTGCTTTCCCAACTGCAAAACCCTGCTCTGGGTGGTAACAATCAGTTGTCTGATAGTTTAGTTTCGGTTATCAACGCGCCTAAGTTTAAGTATAGTCGCCTGTTTGCCATCGGTCTCTATACTATTTTGGCGGAAGCACAACCGGACATGATCAAGGAAAAAGAAAAACGCGAACAAATTTTGCAAAAGTTCTCAGAAATTCTCCATCTCTCCAGCGAGAAACTGCAAAAAGACCTCGATGTTTATCGCGGTAATCTTGATAAAATGGATCAGCTGCTCAAGGTTATCGAAGATGCCCTAGAAGCAGAAAAGAAAAAACGTCAACAAAAAGAACAGGAAAAACAAACCACCCCGCAATAAAGGCTCTCAACCGGAAATTACCGCGTGCAGACAAGGGAATAGGGAACAGAAAAAGGATTAAATCGGCTCTCTTTCTTTACTGTTCCTTCTGACCTCGTTCTACAATTAGGATCGGCAACCCTTAATATTTATCTCCCGTGACTAACTCCTCCATCACCGCACCCGTAACCGATATTTTGGCAAAAGCGCGGTCAGGGGCGAATTTATCGGCGAAAGAAGCGATTATCTTGCTAGAAACTACCGATAACCGTTTAATTGCCCAGATTCGGGAAACGGCCGACTTTTTACGTCGTCAACAGGCGGGAGATACCGTCACCTACGTTATCAATCGCAACATTAATTTTAGTAACATTTGTGAGCAGCATTGCAGTTTTTGTGCATTCAGACGCGATGAAAATGAAGAAGGGGCCTTCTGGCTTAATTTAGAGGAAATTATCGCTAAAGCGGCGGATGCCGTCCGTCGTGGGGCGACGGAAATTTGTATGCAGGGAGGATTAAACCCAAAAGCCAAGATTAAGGGCAATTCCTTAGACTATTACCTCGAAATTGTTAAAAACCTGAAACAAGCCTTTCCTGACCTGCATTTACACGCTTTTTCGCCCCAAGAAGTCCAATTTATTGCTAGGGAAGATGGTTTAAGTTACGAAAAAGTTATCGCTTCCCTGCAAGAAGCAGGAGTCAATTCTCTGCCGGGGACGGCTGCCGAGGTGTTGGTGGATGAGGTAAGACGGGTAATTTGTCCAGAAAAAATCGATGCCGCCACTTGGTTAGAAATAGTCGGTACTGCCCATCGCTTGGGGTTATATACCACCAGTACCATGCTCTGCGGTCATATTGAAACCCCTAGCCAACAGGTGCAGCACCTTGAAAAAATTAGAAAACAGCAAGAAATCGCCCTAGAAAATAATTATCGGGCTAAAATCACCGAATTTATTTTATTGCCTTTTGTGGGACAATCAGCCCCCAAACCCCTGAGAAATCGAGTCGGACGAGATCAACCAATTTTAGCCGATACATTAAAGTTAACGGCAGTGGCGCGGATTTATTTGGGCAATAGCATTAAAAATCATCAACCCAGTTGGGTAAAATTGGGCTTACAGGGGGCGACAGAGGCCTTAAAATGGGGTTGCAACGATCTCGGTGGCACTCTCATGGAAGAACATATTACCACTATGGCCGGGGCCCTGGGCGGTACTTGTTTGACCGTCGAGGAATTAGCAACGGCGATTAAATCCCTCGATCGCCCCGCCCGTCAACGGGATACAATCTATTAACTAGGGTTTGCTGAAAGAGTTTTTTCAGCTTAATCAAGCCCAACAATCTCCCCCTTACCGGCAATCACTTCGCCGATTTGGTAGGCATTAATCCCAGAGGATTGTAGTTGATTAATAGTCAATTGCGCCAGATCTGATGGGACAATGATCACAAAACCGATACCCATATTAAAAGTATTAAACATGGCTTCGGAATTAACCGAACCCATCTGGGCTAACCAGTGAAAAATTGGCAAAACTGGCCAACTTTCTCGGTAAATCTGCACGGAATGCCCTTTACCTAAGCAGCGGGGCAAATTTTCCGGGATGCCACCCCCAGTAATGTGGGCCATGGCGTGAATATCTAACCCAGAGCGCAGCAGTTCTAGCACAGGTTTGACATAAAGTCTAGTGGGAGTTAACAAAACTTCACCTAAGCTAGAGCCGGCCAAAATTTCGGGGCAATCTTGCCAATTTAAGCCCTGGGTGTCGATAATCTTACGAACAAGACTAAAACCGTTACTGTGAACCCCACTACTGGCTAAACCGATAGCCACATCGCCGATTTGCACCTTACTGCCGTCGAGTAATTGACTTTTTTCGACAATACCGACGCAAAAACCCGCTAAATCGTACTCTCCGGCCGAATAAAACCCCGGCATCTCCGCCGTTTCCCCTCCCAAAAGAGTACAACCACTATCACGACAGGCCCTAGCGATTCCCGACACCACCGCTGCTAACTGTGACGCTTCCAGTTTACCGGTGGCGAGATAATCCAAGAAAAATAAAGGTTCAGCCCCGGAGGTTAAGACATCGTTGACGCACATGGCCACGAGGTCAATTCCCACCGTATCATGGCAATTGAGACTATGGGCAATTTTCAGCTTGGTTCCCACACCATCAGTTCCCGATACTAACACCGGTTGCCGATAACCGGAAGGTAACTGAAAATAGCCGCCAAAACCGCCTAAACCGCCGATAACTTCAGGACGGAAGGTACTTTCCACATTTTGGCGAATTTTCTCGACAAAAGCGCGTCCCGCTTCCACATCCACGCCCGCTTCTTTATAATCCATGCCCAATTGACCGATTGTATCTCTCAAATTTTACCCAGATTTCGAGCGCACTCGCTCCCTTTTCCAGCTAAACCTAACAACAATTTGTGATTGTTGCAAGAGGTCTAATCTTCTTGGGGATATTTTTCCCAAAGATCCGTGATTTGGCGAAGACTTTGGAAGTTGCCATTACCGAGGATCAAATGATCTAGGAGAGGAATGGCTAAATAGGTAGCTCCCTGTAATAATTGTTCTGTGAGTAAAATATCGTCTTGACTAGGCACAAGTGACCCGGTGGGGTGATTATGGGCGATAATTAACTTAGTAGCTGATTGTTTAACCACTTCTCGAAAGATTTCTCGCGGATGTACCAGGGTTTCCGTGGCTGTGCCGATAGTAATCACTTTTAGTGCGATTAACTGATTTTTGACATCGAGTAAAATAACTGCGAAACGTTCCTGAGACTGATACATTAGTTCGTGTCCAAGAATAGCGGCAGCGGTATCGGGACTATCGATGACCATTTTTTCCGTCGGTCGTCGTTGAAAAGCTCGTTTTCCCAATTCGATCGCCGCTAGAATAGTAGTGGCCTTAGCCGGTCCAATGCCATGAATAGCGGTTAATTCTTGGGGCTGAATATCCCTCAAAACGTCCAAAGGCTCCCGGCGATATTTACTCAATTCGTTGAGAATATGCTGTCCTAAACCCACTGCCGAGAGTTTCCCCTTACCTTGACCTGTAGCCAGTAAAATCGCTAATAATTCGGCGTTACTGAGGTTTTTTGCCCCGACACTGATTAAACGTTCCCTTGGTCTTTCACTGACAGGAATATCGGCAATTCTTAAGCTGTAGGTCATGGAAGTGGCAAGCTACCGCGATAAAATTCCATCATAATCGCAATTTTAGCCAGTGCCTAGAGGGATTTGGCCGATAAATCAAGGGGAAAAACTCTCCTTACCAGACCTTCTGTAAAAGTAAGTTATCGAGGCACTGTCGGGTCAAAATATCTAAAAACTCAGATAAATTTGACGTAATCTTAGGCTTTATGGATAGGGTAGTTGTCTCTTGTCTTTTTTCTCCTCCTATCGACCGTCTCGTGTCTCCTGTCTCCTATCTCCTCGCCCAACGGAAGATTTTTGATTTTTGCAGGAACTCTAATGATAGCGAATTCCCGCATCTTCGAGGCGCTGTAAAGCTTCCCCTAATCGCGGGATATCGGCGATTAAACTGACGCGCACATAACCTTCCCCTCCCTCTCCAAAAGCATTGCCCGGAGTGACAACGACACCAGTTTTTTGCAAAACAGTAAGGGCAAAATCCGTGGAAGTCATGCCGACGCTACAGGGAACCCAGAGATACATTGTCGCCTTAGAGGGGGGAATATCCCAACCTAATTGCCCCAAACCTTTGATTAAAAAATCTCGTCGCTGCCGGTATCTTTCCTGTACTTGTTTGACGTACTCATCGGGCAGTTGTAGGGCGGTTTCGGCCGCCTTTTGGATGACGGAAAAGATACCATAATCGAGATTGGTTTTCAGGGTGCGTAACCCTTGAATAATATCGGAATTGCCCACGACAAAACCGACGCGCCACCCGGCCATATTATAGGTTTTCGAGAGGGTATGAAATTCTACACTAATCTCTTTTGCCCCCGGAATTTCTAATAAACTGGTGGGCTGATAACCATCAAAACTTAATTCAGCATAACAGAGATCATGGACGAGCATAATCTCATAGTGCCGGGCCCAAGCAACGATTTTTTCAAAAAATTCCCGAGGGGCAACGGCGGACGTGGGGTTACTGGGATAGTTAAAATAGAGGATTTTCGCCCGTTTAGCCACATCTTCGGGGATAGAATCGATATCTATCAGCCAATCCTGTTCCGCTTTTAAAATGATCGGGTATAGCGTCGCCCCAGCAATCAAGGGACCGCGAAAATGGGCGGGATAGGCGGGACTGGGAACCAAGACCACATCGCCGGGGTTAACATAAGCCAAAGCCAGGTGGGATAGGCCCTCTTTGGAACCTAGTAGGGGTAAAGCTTCGTTATCGGGATTGAGTTCCACACCATAAGAGCGATAATACCATTTAGCGATCGCTTCTCGGAAACTGGCGGTTCCTTCAAAGGGTGGATAACCGTGAAATTGGGGGGTTTCAAAAGCTTGAATGGCCGCTTCGATAACTGGACGCGGGGCAGCACCGTCCGGGTTGCCCATACCTAAATCGATTAAATCTAGTCCTTCTTTGCGGGCTAAGGCTTTTAATTCATCCAAGCGGGCGAAAACGTAGGGGGGTAAGGCACTTAATCGCTTGGCGCGGCTATTCGTCCAATCTACACTCATTACTTCTTGGCTTACTGATCGAGGTAATCTAACATTATGACACGAGTGTATGGCTAATTTAGCAGTCAGTTATTAAGCTGACTTCTTTGTGCCTCAATATTGCTAGAATTGCCTGACATCGGAGATGGAGAGCCAAACTAAGGTAATCTGATTAATAGAGGCTGAAAATTACTGATTAGCCCCGGCATTACCCCCATTCTTCGCCATTATCGGCCGGTAAGTCCTGACTCCTCACTCCTCAATTCTTTTGTAAAATATGACTGCGATCGCTGTTCAGATAACTTCTATTTTACCCCCCGACACGACGGTTATTACCTGGCAACAAGTGCCAAAAGAGGAACAAGAAAGATTATCAAGGGCAATTAGGGGCAAAAGTCCTGAAATTATAGTTTATCCCGCTAATACAACCGCTTTATCCTCTCTGGTGCGTTTTAGCAACGAAAATCGTCTGTCTTTACTGGCCTACGGTCAAGGCAGTAAATTAGATTGGGGTGGGTTAGTCGAGTCGCCCGATATTTTAGTTAGTACCCAAAATCTCAACCGCATTATTGACCATGCGAGGGGAGATTTAACTATAACCGTGGAAGCTGGGCTTAAACTAGCGGATTTACAGGCTTTTTTAGCTCCTAGCGGTCAATTTCTTCCTCTTGATCCCAGTTACGCCGATAATGCCACGATTGGCGGTATTATGGCCACAGCCGATGCGGGAACATGGCGGCAAAGATACGGTGGAGTCCGGGATCTGATCCTAGGATTCTCCTTTATCCGTCACGATGGCGACATTGCTAAAGCTGGAGGGCGTGTGGTGAAAAATGTGGCGGGATACGACATGATGAAGCTATTTACGGGTTCCTACGGCACTTTAGGGATTATCGATCAGATTACCCTGCGACTGTATCCCCAAACCCCTAACTCAGAAACCCTGATAATCACTGGAAATAGCGAAAATATTAGCAAATTGAGTCAAGTTATTCGGCAATCGTCCTTAACTCCCACCGTGGCTGAATGTTTAAACCTAGGGATGACGCAAGCATTAGGATTAGGGGAAAAAGTCGCTTTACTGCTGCGTTTTCAAAGCATTCCCGAAAGTATTAGCGAACAATCGCAACAGGTGAGTTATTTAGGGCAACAGTTAGATTGTCAGACTAATTATTATCGGGATGAGGAAGAAGTTTCTCTATGGCAAAGATACCGAAAAACAATCGATAATTATGACCAAGAGGGCAATTTTTTCGGCAAAATAGGATTATTACCTAGTAATTTAGCTCTAGTTATCGACCAAATTAACGGACTAGCCTCGATTAATATTAGTAGCGGGGTGGGTAAAGTTATCTTAAAATCGGAGGAAAATCTTGACAAAATTCGCTCTTTATGCAGCGCCCATCAGGGTTATTTAACGGTGTTAACTGCGCCGCCATCGCTAAAAGAAAAAATTGAACCTTGGGGTTATACAGGTAATGCGATTACCATGATGAAAACCCTAAAAACTAAATTCGATCCTCACGGTATTTTTAGTCCTGAACGCTTTCTTAACAAAATCTAATTAAAAATCATGCAAACCTCCGAGAATTCCGTTAACTTTCAAGAATTAATCGACCAAAAAAATCAAGGATTTGACCCCAAGAATCCCCCTGCCCAAGAATTAATCGATAGTTGTGTTCACTGTGGTTTTTGTCTATCTACCTGTCCCAGTTATCGAGTCATTGGCAAAGAAATGGACTCCCCCCGGGGCAGAATTTATCTGATGAATGCCATTAACAAAGGGGAAGCAGTTTTAGACGAAACCACTAGCCAACATTTTGATACTTGTTTAGGCTGTTTAGCCTGTGTTAGTACCTGTCCATCGGGAGTACAATACGATCAATTAATCGCCGCAGTCCGTCCGCAGGTGGAACGCAATCAACCCCGCAGTTTTAAAGATAAAATTATTCGTTTTCTCATTTTTAATCTCTTTCCCTATCCCGTCCGTCTCAAATTATTTTTACCCTTCCTCTGGTTATATCAAACCCTGGGATTACAAACCCTAGTCAGGAAATCGGGTATCTTAAAAATGCTCTTTCCCCGTCTAGCGGCGATGGAATCAATTTTACCCAAAATTACCCTGTCCTCTTTGTTTAAAAACTATGCCGATGTTATTCCCTCCCAAACTGAAAAACGCTATCGAGTGGGAGTAGTTTTAGGTTGTGTGCAGCGCCTCTTTTTCTCGCCGGTAAATGAAGCAACAGTGCGGGTTTTAACTGCCAATGGTTGTGAAGTGGTTATCCCAAAAACCCAGGGTTGTTGTGCCGCTTTACCCGCACACCAAGGACAGGAAAAACAAGCACAAAGTTTAGCCAGACAAATGATCGATAGTTTCGCAGCAACCGAGGTTGATTATATTATTATCAATGCGGCGGGTTGTGGTCATACTCTCAAGGAATATCATCATATTTTAGCCGACGATCCTGAATATAAAGATAAGGCTAAGGAGTTTGTGGCTAAAGTCCGCGATGCCCAAGAATTTTTAGCCGCAGTGGGGTTAACTGCCGATTTATCCCCGATTACCGAGACAGAATTAACCCTAGTTTATCAAGATGCCTGTCATCTTTTACACGGACAAAAAATCTCCGTGCAGCCACGGCAATTATTGCAAAAAATCCCCAATATTAACTTAAAAGAACCTATCGATGCGGCTTTGTGTTGTGGTAGTGCCGGAGTTTATAATATGCTACAGCCAGATACTGCCGATCAATTAGGTCGGCAGAAAGTAGGCAATTTATTAAATACTGGGGCTGCGGTGATTGCTTCTCCTAATCCGGGTTGTTCCCTACAAATTAAAAAACATCTACAATTACAGGGAAAAGATACACCCGTTATTCATCCCATGGAATTATTAGATTATGCGATTCGCGGGCTGAAAATTGGCTAACTCCCACCATTTGAGTTGTGTTAGTGGTGTCAGGGAAGCAAAAGAAAACCCCACTGTCAAAGACCCTGTAATGATAGAATCGACAATGGCGACGGCTTGGCCATTAGTATTTTTTGCGTCGGACTAGCAGGAGATAAAAGCGTGACCTTTAAGATTGGTTTACTCGGTTTCGGGGTTGTGGGGACGGGAACAGCGAAAATCCTCCTCGATCCTTTTGGTCGTCATCCCGTACTCAAAGAGATTACCATTGGACGAGTGGGAGTTAGATACCTAGATAAACCGAGAGAAATCGAGCTTTCTCCCCATCTTTTGACCACTGACCTAGAATCGATCGTTACTGACCCCGAAATTGATATTATTGTCGAATTATTGGGGGGTTTGGAACCGGCGCGCTCTTTAATTCTCCAAGCAATCGCATCGGGAAAGCACGTTGTTACGGCAAATAAGGCGGTTATTGCCCGTTTTGGTGATGAAATCTACGCCAAAGCTAACGAAAAGGGGGTTTATGTCCTCCTAGAAGCGGCCGTGGGTGGTGGAATTCCCGTCATTAAACCCTTGAAACAATCCCTCGGCGCTAATCGCATCAGCAGCATCATGGGAATTGTCAACGGCACAACTAACTATATTCTCACGGAAATGAGCCAAAAAGGGGCAGATTTTAGCGAAGTGCTGGCCAAAGCTCAGGAATTAGGCTATGCAGAAGCGGATCCCACTGCGGACGTGGATGGATTCGACGCGGCCGATAAAATCGCCATTTTAGCTTCTCTGGGTTTTGGAGGTCGGGTAAAACGGGAAGATGTTTACTGTGAAGGTATCCGGCAAGTTAGCGCCGTCGATATCGCCTACGCTGATAGACTGGGATTTGTGATTAAATTATTAGCGATCGCGAAAGATACGGTTAAGGAGGATTCCGATACCCTAGAGTTGCGGGTTCATCCAACCCTAGTACCGAAAACCCATCCCCTCGCTAATGCTAACGGAGTCTATAACGCTATTCTCGTCGAGGGGGAACCCTTGGGGCAAGTGATGTTTTATGGACCCGGTGCCGGTAGCGGACCGACGGCCAGCGCGGTAGTATCGGATGTGATGAATATCGTCGGAATTTTAAAAAGTAGTGGCAAAACCAAGGAACTTGACCCGCTTTTAAGCTGTATTCACCAGCATTATTGTCAAATTGCCCCGATGGAGGATTTATCAACCCGTTTTTATGCTCGTTTTCTCTGTCGCGATGTGCCGGGGGTAATCGGTCATTTAGGTATGGCTTTCGGCGACCATGGGGTTAGCCTAGAATCCGTGGTACAAATTGGTATTAGGGGTGATTTAGCCGAAATTGTCGTTGTCACCCACGATGTGCGCGAGGGCAATTTCCGCAACGCTTTGGCAGCAATAGAGTCTTTAGAAGCTATTGACAGTATTCCTAGTATTCTCCGGGTTTTGTAGTCAAGAAATCGCTTTTTTTATGGTCATGGGTCGGAGAATCAGAAGTGAGAAAATTTGGCTAAGTTTCATTAGCACAATTTGGTTTTTTTGTCTAGGTTTTTTGACCTTAAATCAAAAATTAATTTTTGCCCAAGGGTCTGATAATGTTTGTCCCCTGCCGATTTTATCAAGGTTACAACGCCATAAAATCCAAACGGGAGAAACGATCGCCTCAATCGCCGAAAAATACGCTCTCATCCCGGCAACGATAATTAAACTCAATCCGACTATTCTCAAAAATGGTTTGGCCCCGGTGGGGAAAGAAATCTTCATTCCCCCGATGAACGGCATTCGCATCGAAGCACCCAAGGGTTCCACTTGGCGCGATTTAGAAGCGGCCTATGGTATTCGTGCCGATATACTCTTTGAGCTTAACGGTTGTGGTCGCCGGCCGACAATAGTTTTTATCCCCGGCACCAATTGGTCCGCCGCCAGCAAGCGATCGGATTATACTGGATTAAGTTCTTATCCCTTACCCTTTGCCAGTACTGTCGGATTAGCCTACGGTTGGCAAAAAAGCCCCACGGAACCGAAAAATCTCTTTCATAGTGGTGTTGATCTTCTCGCAGATGTTGGTACACCAGTTCTAGCCGCCGAGGATGGTCTAGTGATTTATGTGGGTCAGGAAGGGGCCTATGGTAATTTGGTAGTAATTAATCATTTAGGTCGCCGGCAGACCCGTTATGCCCATTTAAGCAGGGTTACAGTTAGAATTGACCAACGGGTACGAGCAGGAGACGTTATCGGTACGGTTGGCACCACGGGACAACCGGATATTATTCCCCCCCATCTTCATTTTGAGGTGCGCTTAGATACTCCCGTCGGTTGGACAGCGCAGGATCCGGCTTTGCATTTGCCCCAAATCGGCCCGCAATCAAGTCAAAAGTAAACGGTTAAGTGGGATTAAGTAGTTGGACAAAAGTAAAGTTAACTGTGGGGTAAGGAGTCAGGAGTCAGGAGTCAGTAGGAATTGCGGCAATTTACATTTCTTAAGATAGACAACAGAATTTATGTCTGACTACTTATTGATTTATTTAGGGCTTGCTGAATAATGGTAAAACCCTTTTGAAATAAGGCTTTTGACCTGTTAAAATCCGATGTTCATGCTGCGAAAATAGGATTGGGACCATCAAAAACCTGGCATTATCCTTCTTTTAGTACATAAACTGGTACAAAAAAGAGAGGGCAACAAAGCCTGAAACTCCCGACGACCGGCTACTGACGACCGGCTACTGACTCCTAACCCCACCAACAAAATTTTTGCCGCAAACCCTATTTAACTTTGACAAAAGGAAACTTATTTTGGAACCCTAAGTTATCAAGTCCCAGGGTTAATAAAAGTAATGCTGCCATAATTGCGATCGTGATCAGTATCCCCGCTTGGGGTTCCGGAGAGGAAAATAGTTTCCAGAATAAAACAACGTTATTGATAAAAATAGCGAAAAATACTAATATAGAATGCCAATCTATACTATCCTGCTTCGCATTTTTTTGCTCACTTTTCTCGTCAGAATTAACTCTCTTTTCCTTACTAGAATTAGCTTTCAAAGTTAGAATCAGCAAGAAAGTTGTCAAGACTAAGACAGCTAAAAAAACTACAGATGCTTGCTCGGAATATAACTTAAACGCTAACAAAAGGTTAATCACCCAAATAAATACAAACACAAAATTTTGTTTTGCAGACATAACATAAAACCCACAAGAGTTGACTATTACTTTGGCTGGATTATAGCGAATTTACATATACAGGATATATCTTCCGCCAAAAATCCCCCTCTTTGGGGAGAAGGGGAAAAGCCAACCCAAGATTAACCCTGCACCATCACCGAGGCAGCCGCAGCCACACCGGCGCCAGGGGTGACACCTTCGACACCTAACTCGATTAAAGTCGCTTCAATGGCAGCGATAACCGTGAGGATATCCCTCTCACTAGCAAAACCTAAATGACCGATACGGAAGATTTTACCCTTGAGGTGATCCTGACCACCAGCCACAGCGATGTCGAACTTTTTATTGAGAGTCGAACGAATTTTTTCCGCATCCACCAGAGTGGGGGCCACCGCAGTAATCGCCGTGGAAGCCCAAGAATCCGCCGCGTAGAGGGGCAAATCCAGGGCGCGCATACCGGCCCGCGTCATCTTCGTTAAGCGTTGGTGACGGGCGAAAATTGCCGCTAATCCCTCCCTTCTCATCATTTGCAGAGAAGCTTGTAAACCGTACATCAGGTTAACTGGAGGGGTAAAGGGGGAACTATCCTCATCGGTGGCTTTTTTGTATTTGCCCAAATCTAGATAAAAACGGGGCAGTTTGGCGGTTTCGTAGGCTTTCCAAGCTTTTTGACTTACGGAAACAAAACCTAAACCGGGAGGAATCATATAACCTTTCTGGGAACCAGAACCGACCACATCTAAACCCCATTCATCGATGGGAATATGATAAGCTCCTAAACTGGTGACGGCATCGACGATAATTAAAGCTTCCCCGTGGTCTTTTACCGCTTTGTTAATGCTTTCCAAGTCATTGAGAACCCCGGTGGAAGTTTCCGAATGGGTGATAATTACCGCTTTGATGGCTTTTTCCTTGTCTTCGGTCAGTTTAGCGGTAAATGCCTCTGGATCTAGGGGTTTACCCCATTCTGCCTTAATGACATCCACATTTAAGCCGTATGCTTTCGCCACTTTCCCCCAACGTTCCCCAAATTTACCATTATCCCCCACCAAAACTCGATCGCCGGGGCTGAGAAAATTAATAATTCCCGCTTCCATGGCACCGGTTCCCGAAGCAGTTAGCATTAAAACATCGCCACTGGTTTGATGCAACCATTTAAGATTTTCGGTTAATTCGGCGATTACCTTGCTAAAAGCACCCGTCCGATGACCTATAGGTGCTTTAGCCATAGCCAATAATACCGCTTCCGGCACTGGTGTCGGGCCGGGAATCATCAACATATTTTTATTTTCCATGGTTCGTCCTCTCTCGTTGGGCCATATTCAAAAAGATAAAAAACCAAATCTCGATCGCATCAATTCTGAGGGGATGATTTAAGATTCGGCAAACTCTGATTATATCCCGGCAGATAGCCTTGTCAGGAGTCAGTATTCAGGAGTCGGGAATCAGGATTCAGGAGATAGGGTGATAGGGTTTTGGGGTGATAGGGTGATGAGACAGCTTCCCCAATTCCCCACTTCCCCACTTCCTAACTCCTATTCCCGATTTTCAAAGAGTTTCTGGATACCGACGGCAGCATCGGGCAGTTTTACCAAAGATTCGCCAATTAGAACCGCATTTGCTCCCGCTTGCTTCACTTTCGCCAGATCTGCAGCTGTGTGTAATCCCGATTCGCTGACGATCAGAATACCTTTTTCTCGCACCTGTTCGCCCCTGGCTTCTAGTAATTGGCGAGTATTATCTAAATCGACTGTAAATGTCTCTAAATTGCGGTTATTAATGCCGATTAGTTCGATTCCCTCAATGGCTAACACTCGATCGAATTCAGCCAGACTATGCACCTCTACCAAAGCTGTCATCCCTAAACCCTTGACAATTTTGACAAAATATGCTAGGTCTTGATCGCTTAAAATAGCGGCAATTAAAAGGACAGCATCGGCTCCTTTAGAGCGAGCGTAGTAGATTTGATAGGGATAAAGGATAAATTCCTTGCATAATAGGGGTAAAGATACCGCTTGCCGGACGAGGGTAAGATTTTCGTAGCTACCTTGAAAAAATTTACTATCGGTTAAAACCGATAAACAAGTGGCCCCACCCTGTTCATAGGTACGGGCGATCGCTACAGGATCAAAATCTTCCCGGATAACTCCCTTGCTAGGAGAAGCTTTTTTCACTTCGGCAATCAAAGCGGGTTGGGTTTTACCCTGTTTTAAGGCGGCTAAAAAGTCGCAAGGTGGCGCAGTATTGGCTATTTTTTGGCGTAATTCCAATAAAGGCAACCGTTCGCGCAATTTATCGACTTCTATCTCCTTATGCCAAACGATTTCTTCTAAAATATTTTGCGGTTGTGCCTCCGGCACTTTCACCACATAACTCAAACTCTCAACTTTGACGGCAGGATTGGGGTGTTTTCTTCGGATCTGCATTTTTTCACTGTCCAGAGCGTGAACAGTGATTAGTTTAACAGTGATTAGTTATCAGTAATTGAAATAGAGACGCAGTCAACCACGTCTCTACAGATATTTAGGGTTTGCTGAAAAAGCTTTTCGGTGGTGGCAGGGTGTGGGGTGTGGGGTGTGGGGTGTGGGGTTTTATCGATTTTCAGGTGGTCAACTACCTAATTTTCAGGGAAAAAGTCCAGGAATTTTCCCCCCGATCCCCGCAATGGCTGGCACTTTTTGAGGGGAAAAAAGTCCAAAAGTCTTATCCAACAAGGTTTTTAGATTTATTCAGCAGACCCTATTTATCTAGACTTGTGTGGATATTCCCAGTCTTCACCAATCTCCTCAAGGCTATTGCATAGCTTCGATCGAACGTTCTAAAATCTTATCTTGGAGTTTTTCGTCTTCTTGACGATTTTCAGTTAATAAAACCCGCGCTTTTGCAGTTCCTGCCTCCCCTTCCCCTAAAAGCTCCTCTGTACGAGTTAAGACATTTTCTGCGAGCATTCCTTCTGCTTGTCGTTCTTGGGTTAAATTAAGACGTGCTTTTTCTTCAATATTCATAAATTTATCCTTGCCACAGGTGCGATCAACTTCTACCTTTAGTCTGACACAAATTTAGTATTCCGTATCATTAACTACAGAAAAATTTAGAATCTTACTGGCAAAACTGAGATTTAGGTATTTGTTCTCATTCCTTAAATGGACAGGGATCGATCGACCTCAAGCTATACAATAAAACCTATGGAACAATTCCCCAGCGTAATCAAGCTTGTATATCGGGCGAATAATTATCGATTACCCAAACCAACAGATTTCTTGACAGTATCCGACTCTATCGTAATATCCTATTTGCAGAGCTTATGACCAAAGGTAATTTAAACGATCTCATCCGTACAGAAGCTAATAAAGAGGTAGAATCCCAACCCTCTCCTTCTCCCAAACGTCCGAAGGAAACTAACGCCACCTTACAAGCAAAAATTAACGACTTGACGGCAGAATTAGAAAAAACCGAGAAAAATCAGCAAACTCTCCAAGAAAAAGTTATTTCTCTGGAAAAAGAACTTAAAGAACATCTGGAACTCTCTGTCAGGTTACAGCAGTTACAACAACAGACCGAGCAGTTAGAATCCGTCCTCTCGGAAAAAACTACTTTGGTGGCACAATTATCGAGGTAAGACAGAAACAGAACTGACGGAGAAAAAACAGTTAATTGAAAAATTATCGAGTCAATTAAGTAAGACAGAAACAGAACTGACGGAGAAAAAACAGTTAATTGAAAAATTATATAATCAAATTAAAACCCTAGAAAATAGTCCCACCCCCACCCCTGAATCGTCAGCAATTACCAAACTATTGCCTAAGAAACCCAGTCTTTATAACTTTGAAATGGCCACTTTAGCCCGTTATATTGCCCCCAATCCTACCCCCACAGAGTTAACGGATTCCGATATCGGTTGGTTCGATTAATTATGGCTAGTAAAAATCAAGAACAACAACATCCACAGGAAAGACTCGATCGCCCGATTGTTGATCAGCTGCTGCAATCAGAACCCAATGATTTAAACTTAGCTGAATGCGCTCGTTTACGCATACGTTATCAAAACTTTCCGGGGGCAAGAGAAATCCAAAGAGATTTAGATTTAATCCTAGAAAAATGGCAGTTAGATGAAGCCAGTTTATGGGCAAAAACTCGACAACTGCACAGTCACGGACAAGTGTATCAAATTCGCCAAAGCGAGGAGCAACAGGATTGGAGTTAAATTGCAGCAGTTATCTTAGAGGATGTTTGAAAAGTCAGGAGACCACTAGGGGTAGTGTAGAGATCTAGATATTTCTCCGGTCCTGAAGATGACAACATAAAAGCCTATCCGGTCGACCTGACACGAGCGCAAGCCGAATTACTCCTCCCTCTCATTCCACCGGCCAAAGAAGGGGGTCGCCCCCGAAGTGTAGATATGCTCGGTGTCATCAACGCCCTATTTTACGCCCTCTGTACGGGATGCGCGTGGCGGTGGTTGCCCCATGACTACCCGCCTTACGGGACAGTACATCTGAACTTTCCCCATACATATCTACTACAATAGCCGAAAACCTTTATCCATCAATGGATACACCCATTAACTTTTCTTAATGTACCCATGTAATTTGTAACATTTATTAATGGAAAAGAATTCTCTCGATTTGCTAGAATGATAGCCATGTATATAGAAAAAGTTCCTAACCGTAATTCCCCTCCCGCTGTTCTTCGACCAGATTCCTATCGAGAAGGAGATCAAGTCAAAAAAAGAACCCTTGCCAACCTCTCAAAATTACCCGATGATATTATCGACAATCTAAAACTAGCTCTTAAAGGGGCAAAAGTTTCAATGACTGAAGGCATTCCCGATCATTTTGAAGTGATTAGAAGTCTTCCTCATGGTCATGTGATGGCTATTTTAGAGACGATTAAAAAATTAGGTTTAGATAGAATAATCAGTGAAAAATCCTCTCGAATCAGAAACTTAGTGGTGGCGATGATTGTGGCAAGAATTATCATCTCTCAGTCACGAAACCATCTATCAAATGATCTATCAGAACTATCGAGACTGTGGAGAGTATCAAGAATACCTACGCGGCTGGACGAGGAAAAAGAAAGAGTCGAAGCGGAGCGAAAAGTAAGCGTGGAGCGATTCTGGGGCGTGTAGGAATCGAAAACCGACCAGCAATCGCTGACCAGAAAACCGAAATCGGTCATTGGGAAAGTGACACGATGATTGGAGTCAATCATCTAGGAGTTCTCGTTACATATATGGACAAAGCCTCGAAATTTTTAGTAGCAGGATTGGCCAAGAACAAAACCGCATCGGAAATCAACCCTTGTCACCGAAAAACTTTTCCAAGAGATTCCCCCTGACAAAAGAAAAACCGACCCTTGTGACAACGGCAAAGAATTTTGTGGACATCAAGAGTTGAGTCAGAAACTAGGAGCAGATTTTTATTTTGCTACTCCTTATCATTCTTGGGAGAGGGGATTAAACGAGCATACTAATGGACTATTAAGACAATTTTTTCCCCAAGGGAACGAATTTTAAAATCCTTAAGCCAGAGGAGGTAGAAAGAGCCGTAAACTTAATTAACAATCGTCCTCGAAAATGTCTTGACTATCGTACCCCGAATGAGGTATTCTATGAAGATAGATGAGGCAGTGATGCAATTCAGACTTGAATCGGCCTTCTATTATCCTGATGAGAAACCTCTATTTTCTCTTGCCAGGTACTACTTCTCCCTTTGGTGGGGGTGGACTGTGGGCAGAAATGAAAACTGTCAATTTGGCTAGTCAAATTTGTACCGCCCAGATTGTGACTTATCGTCAAAAAGAGTTAAATTATCCTTTTTTAGAGGATATACTCGCGAAAATAAGCTCGGATGACAGTATTTTTGTGGTTAGCTGGGGTTTTGATGTTCCTAAACTGGTGCAAAGATTGCGATCGCATAATATCATTTATCATGCCCATAGTACAGGTTACGGCTTCCGTTTACCCTCCCAAATACCAATTATCGCCGTTAGCCGTAATACTATGGGTTATTGGGGAGAAAAGGCTCCTAATGCTTTAATTTACTATCTTCCTAATCAAATTGGCTCAGAATTTCTCAATTTAGGCTTAGAAAGAGATATCGATGTCCTAGTACAGGGGCGCAAATCCTCAAAGTATCTTCTCAATCGTCTAGTTCCCGCCCTCCGTCCCCACTGTTGCGTTAAGGTTTTAGATAGCTATGTGGAAGATTTAGTGGGATTATTCAATCGCAGTCGAGTTTATCTCTACGATTCGGCTGAATATTGGGCTGTAAACGGTTTAACGGAGGGTTTTGGCTTACCGCCCCTGGAAGCTTTAGCCTGTGGTTGTACGGTATTTTCTAGCGTTAATAGCGCCTTAGCCGATTATCTCGATCCCGGTTTCAATTGTCAAAAAATCGGGGCTTATTCCACTCAATACGATCTGGGACGTATTCTTAATTATGCCCGTAATTTTCCCGTTAATTCTTTACCTGCTAATTTTCTCGATGATTATCATCCCGAAAAATTACTACCACGTTTTGAAACAATTTTAAGAGAAATTAATGATTTCTTTGATATTAAAAAACGCTATCCGGCTGATATAGAAGGTTTAGAACCCCTGCGACTTAAAAAATTATGGGTGCAGAGTTCCCTAGCTAAACTTAAGAAAAAACTGTTTAAGTAGCAGTGATCTTTCCTTAATTATTCGCCAATTCAAAAATGAAATGCATCAGCCTTAAGATTGACAGAGAAAGACCGATCGGCTATGATCCTTTCCAGACATCTCATATCAGTTAAGTAGTCGGACATAAATTCTGTTGTCTATCTTAAGAAATGTAAATTGCCGCAATTCTTACTGACGACCGACTCCTGACTCCTGACTCCTGACTCCTGACTCCTTACCCTACAGTTAACTTTACTTTTGTCCAACTACTTATCATTTATCAGTGAACAGGAATATCGGCAGAAAAAAGCTGACGACCGACTCCCCAAAAGGAAAACTTTGTACTTCACCATTAAGACAACTGCTATATAATTATTTCTCACTCTTACCCCCAGGATATTTATGAAGCGAGGAATTTACATTACCGCTAACGATCGAGTTATCGATCAGGCGATCGCATTAATGAATAGTATTCGTTTGTACGATCCCGATTCTCCCGTCATCTTGATTCCCTACGACAATAATTATCAAAAAATTGCCGATTTATTGGCAGAAAAATATGGCGTTATTCTCTATCCCGATCTGCAATTAGTGGAAGAATTAGCACAGAAAATCTATGATATTTTTGGAGAAAAATTCTTTGCTCGTCCCAATCAATTTCGCAAGCAGGTGTGTTGGTTTGGAGAATTAGATCAATTTCTTTATATCGATACTGATATCGTAGTTTTTGAAAAAATAATAGATAATCTAAATTTCCTCGATACCTACGATTTTCTCTGCTGTGATTACCAACACAAAAAAGGGATTACTAACGTCTTTAATCCGATTGTTTTAGAACAAGGAATCTTCACAGAAAAAGAGCTAACTGGAATGTTTAACGGTGGTTTTTGGGCTAGTAAAAAGAATCTGTTCTCAGAACAGGAATTATATAGTGCTTTTCAAGAATGTGCCGCTCATCCAGAATATTTTGATTTTTCTCAAAAAACCTCCGATCAACCGATTATTAATTATACCATTCTCAAACGAGTTCCCAATCGATTTAATATTGTCTGCGCCCCGGGTTGTCAAGCGGGAAATTGGGGGGGAAGTTCTCATTTTCAACGTCAGGGGAATATCTTAATCGATCCGAGATTAAATCAGCCCTTAAAATATTTACATTGGGCAGGAATTCGTATTGAACCGGGATGTCCCTACTGGGATATCTGGAAATATTATCGTTATCTAGATGATCCTAATCCCCCCGCAGATCCGCCAGCAAGCAAACCAAAAAATCGGTTTCAGAGATTATTAGATAAAATCCAAGGACACCTCGAATAAAAGATTTTGTTAACAAAGTGTTGGTCGAGGAAATCTCCTCGATATACAGTGGTAAAGGGCAGGGTAATCGCATGTTGATAGAGTTCTCAAATTCCGAGGAGTTAGGTCTAAAATTCGATGGCCAACTCAGGCTTTGACCTGCACAAGGCTCCAGAATCTCTGGTTTTGCCAGTCATTATGGCCTAACAAACCCCGAACTGACCTTATCTACTCAGTTCCTTAAATTGCCAAAACTCCTCATCAACTACAGGATTAACATCTACCTCCTCTCTCTGTCAAAGGCACTGGCGGCTAAGATTTTCACCATGAAATCATTGTTCATGCTTGCCGTAAGCGCGTTTCATCGACCGGCTCTTCTTGGAAGGCTCTCGCTTTAGCAAATTTACACTGAGGCGGCGCAACAGACCTAGGTTTTCCGCCCCATAGCCCAGACAAATCCGACTGGCATCTTCCTTAAAAGTGACATCAAGTAACCAGTGTAGGCTATTTTCGATACTCCAATGTCCGCGAATTACACTGGCGTGTTTTTGGGCCTCCTCTGCCAAACTACTGAGGAAGAAGCGAACTTCCGTGGTGACTTTATTCCACAAGCGGCGGACACTGCGAACCATGACCACAGTGGTTAAGCCAGGCCACAGACTCTGCCGATGCAGGGGAGGTAATTGAGACACTGGCACTACCCAAATTTGACGGGTTTAGAGCCGGTGATGCCCCGACTCCACCTTTTCTTGGTAGCTGTATTCAATCCCTTGCCAATCCCCGGCTATAGCTTGGTCAAACCAGTCTTCTACTTGTGGAAAGAGCTTGCCCTGATTGCCTTTGAGGGCTAAGACGTAATCTCCTCCCCCGGACTTGATTTGTTGGGCAATTTCAGTCTGGGTTCCCATGGCATCCAAGGTGACTATCGCTCCCTTGAGATTGAGCAATTGCAGCAGGAGCGGCACGGCGGTAATTTCATTGGATTTACTATCGACTTTTTCTTGGGCTAAGACTAACCCATGTTCGCTACTCCAAGCGCTTACTCCCGTATTTCTCACAAAAAGTGCGATCACCAACCCCAGAAGCTTTACAGAATGAGGGTTTGAACAGAGCGCTCGCCTCGAAGTACAAACGACAGTGTGTTGGTGGTGATTCGGTAGTAGTGATGGCGGCTTAATCCTTTGCTTTGCTGTGCATTGTAGTCATGGATAAAATACCAAAGGGCTCCCCAACGTGATTCTCCATTTTTTTAGAGAAA
>VYLF01000103.1_pt1 | contig 37557 bp, 35 predicted proteins | sample 5114371 | NCBI WGS metagenome assembly VYLF01 (sample SAMN12291773, study PRJNA351875) | freshwater metagenome | isolation source: freshwater lake | place: USA: Michigan, Kent Lake | collected 2013-08-15 | reverse complement strand
CGCACGTTCGCCCGCCTCGCCTCACCCCCCAAGCCCCCCTGCGGCGGCCGAAACCGCCGCCTCAGCCCCTCCGCGTACCTCACCCCCGCACCCTCCGCCGCTGCACGGGCCAGAATCGCCGCGTGATCGACCCCGCGCACCAGCCGCCTGAACCAATGGCTCGGCACCGGCATCACCACCACCCGCTCGGCCTTGATCCCCTCGCGCCGCAACTCCGCCCCCAGGACCGCCCCCATCAGCGTCCCCAGATCCATCCCCACCCGCCGCCACCGCTGGAACTTCAGCTCCCGGATCACATCTCCCAGGAGCCCCTCGTACTCGCCCACACGGATGATCCTGTTCCACGGGGCCGTCTCGCCCTCGCACCCGCCGCAGCCAAACCCCGCGCGACCTCCCCCGGTCCAGGTCCGCCCGCACCTCGCGCAGTACGCCGCGGGCGCATCGGGCACGAATCCGGCCTCCTTCGCACGCTGAACAAACGGGGGTGTCGTCACTCCCAGCCAGGTGCGCTCCGCACTCTCCCACCACGTTTCCGCGCGAGCCACGCCCTCGCGGCCCCCACGCGACGCGCCGCCACCCTCCGCTGGCTTGATCTCGATGAACGTTGCTTCGGTCGCGTCGGGATCGACACCCACGCCCCCAGCGTCAGGCTGTGGGGCTTTCGGCGGCCACGTGAACCGATCCACCCTCTCGCTCGCCACACGCCCCTCCCCCGGGCCACGGGCCCGTGCGAAGCCTCACGCCTTCGCGAGTTCTGCACGGAGCACCGCTGCACGCGCCGCCCTGCGCTGTTCCTGATCGAGCTCCGTCCCGATGATCCGCTGCAGGTGCGCCGGCTGCACCGCGAGCATGAGTTGATTCACCTTCTGGTGCGAGAGCCCCTTGGCGATGCCCAGCACCACGCCCAGCCGCACCAGGCTCAGCAACTGCATCGCCTCGTCGGTGGCGAGCAGCCGCGCGTGCAGCAGCGTGCCGTACGCGCGGAAAATCTGATCCTCGATGCCCAGCCTCCGCTTGGCGAGCAGTTCCCGGCGCGAGACGCGCTCGTACTCAACGACCTTCGGGATGATCTCGTGTTCGAGGTCGCGGAGAATGGCCTCCTCCGGCCGCCCGAGCGTGGTCTGGTTCGAGATCTGGAACAGGTCCCCCACCGCGTCGGATCCCTCGCCGTAAAAGCCACGCACCGCGAGCGACATGTCCTGGGCCGCGCGCTTCACCTTCTCGAGTTCCCCGGTCAGCCGCAGCCCCGGCAGGTGCAGCATCGCGCTCATCCGCAGGCCCGTGCCCACGTTCGTCGGACAGGCGGTGAGGTACCCGAATCGCGCGGAGAACGCGTAGTCGACCCCGGACTCGATCTTGTCGTCGACCTCGTTGATCCGCTGCCACGCCGGCGTCAGCGCGATCCCCGGCAGCACCACCTGGATCCGCAGGTGATCCTCCTCGTTGATCATCACGCTCAGCCGCTCATCCGGCACCGAAAACGCCACAGCCCTCGGGTCCTCGCTCGACGGCGCACCGCCGATCGCTCGCCCCTTGCTGTGCTGCTTGGAGATCAGGTGCCGCTCAACCAGCAGCGTGCGGTCGTGGGGCGAGGCCTCGTGTAGATCGACCCACACCATCTTCGGCGCGAGGTTCGCACGAAAGATGTGCTCCCTTGCGATCTCCAGCGTCCGCAACCGTTCGCGCTTGCCCGACTTGGGAATGAACGGCAACGCCGCGATGTTCCGCGCCAGCCGCACCCGCGACGACATTACCACGTCGACCGCTTCACCCTCGCCGCACAGCCACGGCGTCGTCGACTCCAGCGGGAGCGGGTCACGCGGGGGATTCGGCTTGCGGGGTTCGGGAGGTTGGCCTGTCATGGCTGGTTCGGGCTCTGATTCGCTTCCTGGAGTCGCCGGATCTCGTCACGCAGCTTCGCCGCGAGTTCGTACTGCTCCGACTGCACCGCCGCGTCCAACTCCCGCCTGAGCGTCGCGAGCCGCTGCGACCTGCGTTCGAGTTCGGCGACAAACTGCTGCACCTGCGGCGGGGTCGGCACCGCCCCGCCACGCCCCGTCCCGCGCTTGGGCATCTTCCCCATATGCCGCACCGCGCCGTCGTGGGCACGCTCGAGCAGCGGTCCGAGCTGCGCCGCAAACACCTCGTAGCACGTCGGACATCCCAGCAGCCCGTGCTGCTTGAACTCCGCGAACGTCGTCGCGCACTGCGGACACGCCGTCACCCGCGCCGCAACACCAGCGCCCGCCATCGGCACCCCCACCACCGCCTTCAGGATCTCCGAAATCGGCGAACCCGCCTTCTGCGTCAACCCGTGCTGCGCGGCACACCCCTCACAGAGGTGCCGCTCGATCTTCACGCCGTTGCAGATGCTCAGGTCGTGGACCGTGGCCTCGTTGTCACACTGGTCGCACTTCATGCGGATGTCAGTGTAGGAACCACCTCACCCGCGCGGGAAGATTCACCGCTCCCACCCGACGACACGCCGAAAAACACAAGCACCCCGCCTTCGCAGGGTGCTTGGAAGCTTCAACTCATCAATCGCTCAGACCGCCGCGGCCTTCTGAGCACGGGTGTACCCGTACTTGCGACGCAGCGCCTTCACCACCAGCCCGCCACGGATCGCCTTGGTCGAGGCCTTCACGCGAACGGCCGTGCCGTCGATCATCGCGTTCACAGGCTGCAGATTCGGCTTGAACGTGCGGCGGGTGATGCCGGTGGGCTTCAGACCGAAGCCGCCCTTGCTGACGGCCTGACCACGCCACGCGCGCTTCATGCCGCGGCTGACCTTCTTACCGGTGAAGTGACACTTGCTGGGCATACCGACCTCTTCGTCAAGAAACTCCCCGGCAACGCGATCGCACAACGCCGCGTGTGGGGCCACAACACTAGGGTTGCACCCCCGCCCCCGGCAAGTGCCCGGACGGATTTGGCACCCTGCCCCCCACCACACCCTCCCGCAACACTGCCGCGGACCGTACATCGCCCAAAATAAGCCCCGCGTACGCCTCGCTCGGACGAATCACCGGCCCCGCCGCCCGCTTCCGAGCGATCGTCACCCCCGGGCACCGGTACGGCGTCCGCCCCTCCCCACGCGGGTAGTCCAAGGTATGCCGCGGGGAATCGAGGGTCGTCACCTCAAACCGCCCGGAGGCCTCGACGGTCTTCACCGCGGCCCCCACCCCGTCGAAGTAGAGCGAGTCGTGGAACAGCATGACCCCGCCGACCTCGAGCAACGGCTCGAACGCCTCGATCTCCGCCGCCACGGTCGCGTACGAGTGATCGCTGTCCAGCAGCAGCATGTCGAAGCGCCCGTCGAGCTTCCCGCCCATCGGCAGCTTCGCCGCTTCCCCCTGCACGAAGTGGATGAGCCGGGCGATCGACTCCCCCTCCCACAGGTGCGGGTGCCGCTCCACGTCGATGGTCACGATCTCCCGCGGCGTTGCGTCGAACGTCCCCAGATACTCGAGCGCCGCCGCGAGGCAGCACGTCGAATACCCGCGGTGCGTTCCGGTCTCGAGGATGCGTCGCGGCCGCAGCAAGGCGACGAGCGCGTACCACAACCGCCCCACTTCCAGCTCAACCGGCGCGTGATCCACCGCCCCACCGGGCGTTTGCCGCCAATCCCCGTACCTCGCGTCGTACCCCGCCTCCGCTGCACGCACCGCGTCGGGCATCGCGCCGAACGCGCCCGCCTCGCCCTGGTTACCCCGCAGAAACTTGGAGAAAAACGGGATCACGCCCCGCGTCCGTCCGCCTTCTTCTTCGGCTTGGCCGGCGGCGGAAACGCACCCGCATAGCCGTCGGCCTGCAGCGCCATCGCGAAGTCCTTCTCCGTGATCCCCCCCGCGTCGTGCGTCTGCAGCGTCAGCGTTACGCGGCTGTATCGAATCAGCATGTCAGGATGGTGGTTCGCGGCCTCCGCCGCTTCCGCAACCTGGCCCACGAACTTCATCGATTGCAGAAAGTCCCTGAACTGGTACGTCCGCTGAATGGCCTCGCCAACCAGCGCCCACTCAGGCACCCGCTTCATCTCCCGCTCGATCTCGTCCTCAGTTAGCTTCGGCATTCCGTGCTCCGGTCCGCCCCTGCGGAAGTGTAGGGTATTCTACAGCAATCCCACGCCACGCCTCCGCCGCGAGGCGAGGGCCCCTCCCGCCGGGAAAGGTGCGACGATGCCCCAAGCATCCGAAACAACACGACTTGCACCATCCCCGACCGGCGCGCTGCACCTGGGAAACGCCCGCACCTTTCTCATCAACTGGGCGATGGCCCGCGCCTCCGGGTGGCGGATCGTCCTCCGCATCGAGGACCTCGACGGCCCCCGCGTCAAGCCGGGCGTCATCGACCTCACCATCGATCTGCTGCGCTGGATCGGCATCGACTGGGACTCTGGCCCCATCATCCAGTCCTCCGATCTTGGCCCATACTCCGACGCGATGTCGCGCCTCGCGCACGCCGCGCTCGCCTACCCCTCGGACCTTTCGCGCGCCCAGATCGAGGCCGCGGCGTCCGCGCCCCAGGACGGCACGGGCGAGGTGCGTTTCCCCCCCGAACTCCGGCCGCCGCTGGCGCCCCGCGCCTTCGACGACCCCGCCACCAGCTGGCGCTTCGCCACGCCCGATGCCCGCGTGGACTTCGTCGATGACGCCGCCGGCCCGCAGACCCACTCCCCCGCCTCGACCGTCGGCGACTTCGTGGTCTGGACCAAGCGCGGCCAGCCCTCGTACCAGCTCGCCGTGGTGGTCGACGACGCCCGCCAGCACGTCACCCGCATCGTCCGGGGCAACGACCTCCTCGACTCGGCGGCTCGTCAGGTCCTGCTCTACCGCGCCCTGGGCCTGAGCCCGATCCCCACCTACTGCCACCTGCCCCTGGTTCGGGGCGCGGACGGCAAACGCCTCGCGAAACGCCACGGCGACACCCGCCTCGATTCCTATCGCTCGCGCGGCGTGCGTCCCGAACGGCTGATCGGGTTACTCGCCCGCTGGAGCGGCCCTCCCGAACTTCGGACCAGCCGAATCGAGATGTCCGCTTCAGAGTTCCTCCGGGTCTTCCGACTCGATACCATGCCACGCGAGGATGTCGTCTTTACGCCGGAGGATGAAGAATGGCTCTGTCGAAGCTGATGCTGCTTGCCCTGATCGCGATGCTCTCCCTGAGCTGCGCCTCGATCGCGGGCTGCGACGAGAAGGAAGACCAGGGCCCCAAGACGGCCGACGTCAAGCTCGACGGCCAGTCCTTCACCCTCGACCTCGCCCTCGACGACGAAAGCCGCTTCAAGGGCCTCTCGGGACGCACGGATATCCCCGACAACGGCGGCATGCTCTTTGTCTTCAAGGACAGCGGCGTCCGTCAGCACAGCTTCGTCATGCGTGACTGCCCGGTCGACATCGACATCATCTACCTCGACAAGTCCGGCCGAATCGTCGCCATGCACGCCATGAAGGCCGAAACCCCCCGCGCCGACGACGAGAAGGTCCTCAGCGGCGGCCCGGGCGTCCCCGAATGGGCCAAGACCAACGACAAGTACGAGAGCCGCCTCAAGAAGTACCCCAGCAAGTTCCCCGCCCAGTTTGTTATCGAACTCAAGGGCGGAACCCTCGCCAAACTCAAGCTCAAGAACGGCGACAAGATCGACCTCGACACCAAAGGCCTGAAGAAGCGGGCCAAGTAAGCCGATACCCCCATCCGGAAGCGTGCCCGGACTCCTCCGTCCGCGGACGCCGTCTGTTGTTCTGGGGGTCCGTTGTCCATCACTCCGGCGAAGCCTCTCGTCTGCGTCACCCACGGCGGCCTCGATGCCGACTTCGTGCGCCGCTGGACGGCCGATCTGCTCGCCGCATGGCCCGCTTCCCCTTCTCCCTCCGTCAACTGCCGCCCGCTTCCGGCCGTTCTCGAATCGCTCGATAACCTCGGTGCCGCGCAGCCCGAGGAGTCGCTCCTCGTCCTCCTCGCGCACGCACGAACCTCCCCGATCGAAGTGGACCGCTTCGTCGGCGTCGCGGAGAACGCGGGCCTCCCCGCGGTCATCGTGCTCGAGGACGCCGAGTCCTGGCGACCCCTTCAACGCCACGGCGTGCTCTTCATCGATCCCAACGCTCCGCCCTCCACCATCGCCGCGATGTGCTACGCCCTGGCCGAACGCCAGGCCGCGGTCGGCATGCTCGCGGGTGAAGTCCGCATCGCGCAGCGCTGCGAGGCCGGGGTTCGCCTCGAGATGGAACGCATGTACGAGGAACTCAACCTCGCCGCGAGCATCCAGCGCGAGTTCACCTCCGCTCCACTCCCCGCCGTTCGAGGCTTGGACTTCGGCCTGCTCTATCGCCCGATGAACTTCGTCAGCGGCGATATCTACAACGTTCACCAGATCGACGACAAGACCATCGCCTTCCTCGTCGCCGATGTCGTCGGCCACGGCGTGCCCGCCGCGCTCCTCACCATGGTCCTCCCCAACTCGCTCGCCGGCATCGAGCGAACCGCCCTCACCGACGGCGGCCTCCGACCCGCGGAAGTCCTCCGCCAGCTCAACCTCCGGCTCTGCGAAAACTCCGGCGGCGGCGGCAGATTCGCCACCGCGGTCTACGGGATCCTCGACGCCCAGGCCCGCACCGTCACCCTCGCCGGCGCGGGTCATCCCTCGCCCATTCTCGTCCGCCGCGGACTCGCCCACGCGATCGAGACCAACGGCCCGCTCCTGGGTGTCTTCGACGACGCCGAGTTCGACGAGACCCGCATCATTCTCCGCGAGGACGACTCGCTCTTCATCTACACCGACGGCCTCGACCTCGCCCTCTGCGACCAGACCGAAGCCTCACGCCAGGCCATTCCCTCCGCGAAGATCCAGGCCCTGCTCGCCCAGATCCACCGCCCCGAGCACGACTCGATCGACGCCGCCATGCAGGAGATCACCTCGCTGCTCGACGGCTCCATCGGCAGTCTCCACCAGTCCGACGACGTCACCGTCCTCGGCATCCGGGCTACCCGCGCCGCCGACGAAGCCGGCCTCCGCGCCGCCGCGTGACGCGGCCGATCCCGCGCCTCACGGCGACGGACGGCTCGCCGCACTCCCGCTCCCCCGACGTGCCGCACGACGCGCCGCACGCTGCGCCTCACGCCACTCGTCCACAGGCACCGCGTTCTGCGTGTAGAAGTCGTTCGCCGCCTCGACATCCGCCCGAATCGCCGACACCGCCGGGTACATCGCCGCCGCCCCCGCCGCATGCTCGCCGTACGTCATGAACGGCACCGCCCGCTCCGCGTACAGCCCCTTGTAGTCGTCCGCCGACCCGTTCCGGCTCAGCAGCGTGTCCCGCCCGTTGTTCGCGCCGATCACGATCGGCCTGTACACGTTCCCCGGCCGCATCGTGTCGTCTGTCGTGCTCCCCACCAAGTCAATCGCGATGATCCGGTTCATCCACATCCCAGGCCGCTGCCCCGCCGACGGCTCCGAGAAGAACATCCCGTAGTTCGGCTGCGGCAGATCACGCCCCACGCGCCCGCCCGTGCCCCCAGTTGTCGCCGGCGCACGCAGCCGCTTCAGGTACACCGTGTTGTTCGCGATCGGCTCCCAGATGAACTGCCCAACGCCGTACAGAATCGGGAACCGATCCCGCGACAGTTCCTGCGGCGCTTCCTCCGTCTCCGTGCCGTGCAACGCCGCGGTCCTCTTCAACGTCCCCGAGGCCTCAAACCGGTACAACTGCCCCACCGACGCGAACTCCGATTCCGTGAAATAGTCTTCCCCCGTTACCGGATTGAACGCCGACAAGAACCCCAGATACGGCCGCCCGTGCTCCGGCAGATCGCGCAACATCAGCCTCGACGGCGGATAGATCTTCACGAACGCCTGCTCGTGCGCCGACAACCCCACCACGTTCACGTCCCCCACCGGCCCACCCCACGCGCACCGCCGGCCATCCGCCCACGCCAACGTGCACGGAATCAGATCCGGCCGCGCGGTCGCATCCCGCGCCGTCCCCGCGTCCACGATCTGCTCCCGCGTGATGAACCGGATCGCCGGGTCCGTCGGCGCCGTCGCCCCCATCGTCGCGTTCACGCTGTCGCTCCCCGAGGTCGGAGCATTGCGCATGAAGTACGTGAGCGCCAGCGTCGCCGGGCTGCACGCCCAACCCGGCGTCAGCACCTGCTCGGGCCGCAGTCGCGCCAGACTCGCCGTCGTCGGGACGTTCTCGAGCCTCGTTCGCGTTCCCCTCGCCTCCCCCCAGTGCCACGTTGCAAACCGCCAGAAGTTGCTGTGGTCCGCGCTCGTCGTGTGCGTGAAGTCCCCGCCGTTCGCCACCCCTCGTCCCGCTAGCCTCGTCCTCCCCGCGATCGCGAACTCCCCCGCGTACATCATCCCCCGCGTCCACACCCGCTCCCGCCCCCAGTTCCCCATCCTCCCCGTCGCGTCGTTTGCCCACACCGGCCCGCTGTGGTACCACCCCCCCACGGCGAGGCTGAGCAACAACTGAAACCGCATCGCCAGTATGTTGTCGTGCAGCGACGCGTCACCCGTCGGCACCGACCCATCCGACAACAACACCGTGTTCCCCAGCGCCGGGTGCCCACGCCCGTTGAACCGCATCCCCATGTACTGCTGCGCCAGCGACGATCGATCGTTCAGACACACCGCCAGAAACCGAAAGATCGGGAACTCCACCACGTCGCCCGGATAGAACCGCGCGCTCGGATTCCGCACCTCCCGATTGTCGTTGTCGTACCGCAGCGAAACATCGCTCTCCGGATCCCCGGGCCCCGCCCCCGGCACCGGGTGATACAACACCCGCCGCGGGCCCTTCCACAGCCGCACCCACGCCGGCAGCGGCAGATCCATCGTGTTCCCTTGCTCGACCGACGCCGGCCGCGCCGCCGCCGCCCCCATCCCCGCAATCACGGCATCAACCCACGTACTCCCCCGCAAGCACCGATTCTCCCTCGCCGCCGGGTACCAGCGCGCCAGCGCCAGCCGCGCGTTCGAATCCCTCAGCTCGTGCGCCCACGCCCTCAGCAGCTCCACATACGAACACTCGCCCCTCACCACCGCCCGCCGCAAAGGCACGATCCAGTTCACACTCGGCATCGCTCAGCTCCTCGCCGCCGCTTCGTACACGCTCTTGAGCTTCTCCCGCGTCGCATCGTCCGCTTCGCCCGTCCCCTCCAACCCCTGCGCCACCTGAAACGCCGTCAGTGCACCTCGCAACTCCTCCGTCATCTGCTCGTTCTCTTCCCCGCACGCATACCCGAGACTGTTCAACCGGTGCTTCACCCCGCTCACCCGCGTCACCGGATCCAGATGCCCCACCGCAAACGCGTACTCCTCCTGCCCCGCCTCACCCTCGAGCACCATCTCCACCCGCGTCACCGTCGGCCCGATCCCAAACTCCGCGTACCCCTCATCGTCCAACCGCCCGCTCGGCCCATGAACCCCGTCCAGCTTCGTCGAGAACGCGAGCCCTTTCCGAGGCTCCCCAGCAAACAGAAACCGCATCTTGAACACGCTCGGCACCCCCTTCCGCACAAACCGATGCCGCGCCTCCGTCCCACACCCCTCCTCCCGCACCACGAGCTCCGGCACGAACACCTCATCCCCAGGATGCAGCACGGCCACGCTCCGCTCCTCCGAGCGCAGCCCCGCGTTCTGCTCGTGCTCCCACAGCGTGCGCGGATGAAAGCCGTGCGCCGCCGCCAAACTCACCACCGAATCACCCTGCGCAGCAACAACCACACCCATAGAACCTCCCGTCTCAACAACGACATCGGCCATCCCCGCTCACGCGCTAAACCCCGCCGCCGCCCCCATTCACAGGTTTTCACTGGTGGTACCATCCCCCCATGACACCCGCCCCCCTCCTGACCCCCCTCCGCACCCTTCTCCTCACCCTCCTCCTCACCCTCGCCGCCCCCGCGCTCGCCCAACCCGAGCCCGGCCCCGCCCCCGACCTCTCCTCCCGCCTCGAGCAGGCCTGGAAAGCCAACGACACCGCCCAGCTCGCCTCCATCCTCGACGACGCCTGGGCCAACGACCCAGCCTCCGCCAAGAAACGAACCCTCCAGGTCCTCGCCTCCGATTCCGACCTCTTCCGCCCCGCCGCCATCGCCGCACTCGGTCGCCACGCCGACGCCAAAACCCTCGCCTCCGTCATCCGCTCCACCAACCGCCGCGCCGTCGGTGAACGCCGCTGGCTCACCTACGCCCTCTCCGACCGCCCCAAAGAAGAGTCCGCCGAACACCTCACCGCCCTCCTCCGCGACCAGGACCTTCTCATCCGCGCCGCCGCCGCCACCGGCCTGGCACGCCTCAAAGACCCCGCACTCCTCGAGCCCCTCCTCCCACTCCTCCGCGAACACCCCGCCTGGAAGCCCGAATCCTCCGGCGACGACCAGCACTCCCTCCAAATGGCCCTCTTCGGCGCTATCGAAAACGCCACCCACCAGCGCCCCGCCTCCTCCCGCGACGCCAAAGCCGCCCTCGCCTCCCTCCAAGACTCACCCCCCGCCACCCCCGACCCCGACAAGAAGCCCGACCGCTTCTCCCTCCGCGGCAAGACCTTCCTCATCCTCCCCCGCTTCAACCTCTCCTTCGACCTCGGCCCCGCCGCTCAAATCTCCGACGCCCGCGTCCGCCAACTCGAGAAGGAGGTCTTCCCCGTCGCCGACCGCATGAACGCCGCCGCAACCAAGGTCTTCGGCCCGCTCCTCCCCGCCTCCGTTCGCCTCATCATCGCCGACCAGCAGCGCTTCTCCGGATACGCCGGAAACTCCTTCCGCCCCGGCGTCTCGCAGGGCAACCAGGTCGTCCTCCGCGAGATGTCCCCCGAACTCACCGAGCAAGTCCTCGGCCACGAGTACATCCACGTCCTCCACGAAGCCGCGTTCCCCAAGCAACCCCGCTGGCTCATGGAAGGAATGGCCGAGAGCATCTCCCTCTCCACCGCCGAAAGCGTCTGGAATCTCGAAGAAGTCCGGCGCGCAGGCCTCGAGCGCGACGTGAGCAAGGCCGTCTTCGCCGCGATCCTTAACTGGGACGGCGCCGCGTCCTCCGGCGATCAGGAAACCCGCCTCTACCGCCTCGCCCACATGGCCGTGGATTCACTGCGCTTCGGCCCCTACGGCGACCGCGACGTTCGTCTCTTCCTCATGATGAGCCGCATCGGCGAGGGTGAAAATCCCAACGCCGTACTCAAGTCCCTCTACGGCGCAGACCCCCGCGAACTCGACCGCCGTCTCCAGCAGTGGCTCGCCCGTTGACCGCTCGCCGAACCCCTCAGCGAATGACCGTCCGGCCCCGACGCTTCGCGTGACGGATGATCTCGCCCGTCGCCAGATACACCACGTCCTCAGCGATCGACGCCATCAGGTCGCCGATCCGCTCCAGTTCGCGACTCATCCGGTACAGGTACATCCCCAGTGCAAGTTCCTTGTCGTCCTGACGCGCCACCTTCATCATCTCCATGACCTCGTCGAACAACCGACGCTCGAGCTGGTCGATCGTCTGGTCCGTCTTCACGATCCGACGCGCCGCCTCCACGTCCTCGTTCACCACCGCACGCATCAGCTCGTGACACAGCGCCGGAACCCGCTCCGCCAACTCCGTCAACGCCGTCGGCCACTTCGGCCCCGGCAGCCCCAGCGCCGAAATCTTCCCGACCAGCTTCGCGATCGACGCCGCGTGATCCGCCGTCCGCTCAATGTCCGCGTTCACCCGCAGAATGAACGTCACCACACGAAACTCGCGCGCAAAGGGATGGTGCAGCACGAGGATCTCGTAGCACTCAAGCTCGATCGCCACTTCTTCATTGTCGATCGAATCGTCCGACAGCCGTACCGCCTTCGCCGCTTCCGGGTCCAGCGAAAACAAGGCCTGGATCGCCCCCTCCAACATATGAATCGCCGCCGCGGCCTCCCGCATCAGCCGCCGCTTCACGGCGACAACCCGGCGCTCCGTGGAGTTGTTGAAATCAGCAAGGGTGTTGTTGGGGGCGTCTTCGCTCATCGGCCGGCTCTCCGTGCTCGCCCCGGCTGGGGATCCGTGGTCTATCCACTAATATAGCGGGCCTCTTCCCCCGCCGCCTCCCTTCTTCCCCTTCCTGCCCCCTTCGCCCCTAATGTCCGCGCCCCGCTTGGCTCGGCATCGAACCGGCGTATAATCGCTCAACCCCTCCCAGAGGGGTGTTTCGGATCGGTAACGGTCGCCGTCAGGGTCCCGTCCGCTCCACCGACTATCTGCATCCCCTCGTTTCTCGGAGATTCAACCAGTGACCGACCAAGAGATCGAAGCAAAGGTGATCGACATCGTCGCCGAGCGCATGGGCCAGGACCGCGCCAAGATCACCCGCGAAATGAGCTTTGTCGACGATCTCAACGCCGACAGCCTTGATCAGGTCGAACTGGTCATGGAGCTCGAAGTCGCGTTCGACATCGAAATCCCCGACGAGCAGGCCGAAAAGATCAAGACCGTCGGCGACGCCATCAGCCTCATCAAGACCGAGTGCCAGGGCGGCTAAGGCCCGGCTCACCCATCGAGAGCCGTCGCCCACCGCTCGCGGAGGACTGACAGCGTGTCCACACATCACGGCAACCATCACCCCAAGGTGGTCATCACCGGTTTCGGTGCACTCACCAACCTCGGGCTGAACGCTCAGTCCACATGGGACGCCATGCGCGAAGGCCGCAGTGGTGTCAGCACCATCGAGGGCGAAGAGTTCTCCCGCTGCGAGCCCTCCCACTGGAGCGTCACCATCGCCGGGCAGATCAAGGGCTGGGACCCTTGCTCCGTCATCGACCCCCGCGAAGCCAAACGCCTCGACCGCTTCGCCCAGCTCGGCCTCGGCGCCGCCCACGAAGCCTTCCAGCACTCCGGTATCGACCTCTCCAAGGAAGACCCCGAACGCTGCGGCGTCGTCGTCGGCTCCGGCGTCGGTGGTATCTCCACCATCGAAATGGGTGTCGTCGCCCTCAAGGACCGCGGCCCGCACCGCATCAACCCCTTCACCGTCCCCCGCCTCATGGCCAACGCCGCCGCCGGCAATATCTCCATCCGCTACGGCCTCCAAGGCCCCGCCTCCTGCCACGCCACCGCCTGCGCCTCCTCCGGCCACGCCATCGGTGACGCCGCCAACTACCTCCGCCGCGGCCTCGCCGACGTCGTCATCGCCGGTGGCGCCGAAGCCGCCTGCACCCCCCTCTGCCTCGGTGCCTTCATGGTCATGAAGGCCCTCTCCACCCGCAACGACGCCCCCACCCGCGCCAGCCGCCCCTTCGACAAAGACCGCGACGGCTTCGTCCTCTCGGAAGGCGCCGCCATGTGCGTCCTCGAGACCGAAGAACACGCCAAGAAGCGAGGCGCAACCATCTACGCCGAACTCGTCGGCTTCGGCAACTCCTGCGACGCCAGCCACATCACCGCCCCCGACGCCGAAGGCTCCGGTGCCTCCCGCGCCATGCGCATGGCCATGCGCGACGCCTCCGTCAACCCCGCCGATATCGACTACATCAACGCCCACGGCACCAGCACCCCGCTCGGTGACAAGGCCGAAGTCGCCGCCGTCCTCAAGGTCTTCGGTGACCACGCCCGCGCAAGCTCCAAGGGCCACCTCCTCATGAGCAGCACCAAGAGCATGCACGGCCACTGCCTCGGTGCCAGCGGCGCAGTCGAACTCATCGCCTGCATCCACGCCGTCCGGGATGGCATCATCGCCCCCACCATCAACCTCGACTCCCCCGACGAAGGCTTCGATATCGACCTCGTCCCCCACCACGCCCGCGAACGCCGCGTCCGCTACGCCATGAACAACACCTTCGGCTTCGGTGGCCACAACGTCACCCTCATCGTCTCCCGTTACGACGGCTGACCCCCCCTCTGGCACAAGCTTTGCGTCTGCCTCCTGTCGGCCCCTCTTCCCGCCGATGAAGGCTCATCATGCGCATCGCCAACACAGAACAAGTCCTCCGCCTCGAAGTCCCCGTCCTCGTTCTCCTCGGCGAACGACAGATGTCCATCAAGGACATCCTCGCCCTACTCCCAGGCTCCATCATCGAACTCCCAAAGAACGCCGAGTCCGAACTCGACCTCATCATCGCCAACAAACAAGTCGGCTGCGGCCACGCCGTCAAAGTCGGCGAAAACTTCGGCATCAAACTCTCCTACGTCGGCGACCCCTCCGTCCGCCTCAGCGCCGTCGCCGACGCCTCCGGCCAATCCGAGACCGACGGTGGTGCCTCCGCCGAAGAACTCGCCATGGCCCTCCTCGCCGGTCAGATCTGACCCCGCACGCGATTCTTGCGCTTCCCCGCGCATTCCGTGCATCCCCATCACATCCCGGATAACCTCCCTCAGGATCCACGCATCCCGGCCGTCAAAACGGCCGATCCCTTCCGCATCGGGCGCCAAGGCCGCCCCGTGGTCCCCTTGTGAGTGTGTTCATGGCGAGAGATATCCCTGTCGGCAACGGCGATCTGCTGGTCACCTTCGACCGCCTCTACCGCGTTCGTGACATCTACTACCCAAACGTCGGCCGCTTCAACCACACCGAAGGCCACGTCCAACGCTTCGGCGTCTGGGTCGACGGTCGCTTCGCCTGGATCGAAGACGGCTCATGGACCCGCTCCATGCGCTACGCCCCCGACACCCTCGTCACCGAGGTCGTCCTCACCAACGCCACCCTCGGCCTCGAAATCACCTGCAACGACTGCGTCGACTTCCACGAGCCCGTCTACATCCGCAAGTCCGTCGTCAAGGACCTCCTCGGCAAAGACCGCGACGTCCGCCTCTTCTCCCATTGGGACCTCTCCATCCGAGGAACCCCCGTCGGCGACACCGCCAACTACGACCCCGCCACCGCCAGCGTCGTCGTCTACAAGGACGACTCCTACTTCCTCTTCAACGCGTGCGACGAGAACAAGTGCGGCATCGACAACTGGGCCATCGGCACCAAACGCCTCGGCGGCGCCGAAGGTACCTGGCGCGACGCCGAAGACGGTCAGCTCGGCCGCAACGCCATTTCCCAGGGCTCCGTCGACGCCACCATCGGCTTCAACCTCCAGGTCCCCGCCGGTGGCTCCGCGCACGTCACCAGCTGGCTCGCCTGCGGTAAGTCCTACCACGACGTCAAAGAACTCAACCGCCGCATCCTCGACAAGTGGCCCGATCGCATGATCGTCCGCACCGAGGCCTACTGGCGCCTCTGGGTCTCCAAGGAACGCATCGAAGCCTCCGAACTCCCCCCCAAAGTCGCCGACCTCTTCAACCGCAGCCAACTCGTCCTCCGCACCCAGATCGACAACGGCGGCGCCATCATCGCCGCCAACGACACCGACATCCAGGCCTTCGGCGGCGATCACTACTCCTACTGCTGGCCCCGCGACGGCGCACTCGTCGCCTACTCCCTCATCCTCTCCGGCCAATCCGAACTCTCCCGCAGCTTCTTCAAGTACTGCGCCAAAGCCATCCAACGCGACGGCTACTTCCTCCACAAGTACACCCCCTCGGCCGAACTCGCCAGCAGCTGGCACCCCTGGATGCTCGAAGGCCAACGCATCCTCCCCATCCAGCAGGACGAAACCTCCCTCGTCGTCTGGGCACTCCGCAAACACTTCGTCCGCTACAAGGACGTCGAGTTCGTCAAGCCCCTCTACGGCCCCCTCGTCATCGGCCCCGCCGAGTGGATCCTCTCCTACCGCGACGCCAACGGCCTCCCCCACCAATCCTGGGACCTCTGGGAAGAACGCCGCGGCGTCCACCTCTTCACCGTCGCCTCCACCATCGGCGCACTCCAGGCCGCCGCCGCTTTCGCCTCCGACTTCGGCGAGTTCGACCGCGCATCCCGCTACCGCGAAGGCGCCGACAAAATGCGCGCCGCCATGGTCCGCCACATGTGGAGCCCCGACCACGAACGCTTCGCCCGCATGGTCACCCCCATCGCCGGCGGCAAGTACCGCCTCGATATGACCGCCGACTCCGCCAACTTCGCCATCTGGGCCTTCGGCGGCCTCGACCCCCACGACGCCCGCGTCGAAGCCGAAATGGCCGCCCTCCGCTCCAAGCTCTGGTGCAAAACCTCCGTCGGCGGCTGCGCCCGCTACGAACACGACTACTACCACCAGGTCGAGCGCAGCAACATCACCGACGTCCCCGGCAACCCGTGGGTCATCTGCACCCTCTGGCAGGCCCAGTACCTCATCGCCAAAGCCACCTCCCCCGAAGAACTCCGCGAAGCCATGTCGCTCCTCGAATGGACCGTCAACCGCGCGGGCGAATCCGGCGTCCTCGCCGAACAGTTCCATCCCTACTCCGGCGACCCCATGAGCGTCAGCCCGCTCACCTGGAGCCACGCCACCTTCGTCATCGTCGTCATGGAATACCTCGAGAAGCTCGACCAACTCCGCCGCATCCGCCGCGCCGAGCCCGAGCCCATCAAGACCCCCGCACGCAACAAGGTCTAAGCCCTCGCGGCCCGATCCGCCTCGCCCCGTCCCCCAAAAGCCAGAAAACCCCGGACTCGCGCCCAGGGTCTCCTGCGTGACTGATCCCTTTCGCGCCCCGATCAACCGATCGTCAGCGCGCCGATATCGAACGCGTTGTTCGTCGTCACCGAGTCGCTAAAGCCGCTCGAAGCCGACGCCGAAACCACAATCGTGTACTCGCCCGCCGCCAGCCCAGACGGCAGCCGCAGGTTCAGCTTGTTCACCGTGATCGCCCGGCCCGGCTTCAGCTCCACCCGCTTCAGCACCGGAGAACCGATCGCCGTCTCCGTGCCCTCCGCGTTCCGCAGCGAGAACGCGATCGACACCGTGCCCTTGCCCTGCACGTTGCCCAGGTTGTTCATCGTGATCGAGCCCCGACCCGCCGCGTCCGCCACGCCCGGGCTCACAAAGCTCGTCGAACCGCCCGTGACCGTCATATCCACGAACGGCGCGGCAATCGTGAACGTCCCATCCGCGATCACCTCGTTGTTGCCCTCGTTCGTCTCGCCGATCTCCCCACGCGAGTCGATCTTGAACACCAGCACGTACGAACCCGCGCCCAGCGTCGACGGCACCTCGATCGCGATCGCCGCGTTCTTCCCACGCGACAGCGTCCCCGACGACAGCGACTCCAGCTTCTCCCGCGTCACCGCGACGTCCTGGCTCGCGTCCGTCGCGTCCGCCGGGCGGAAGAAGCCCTGGATCGACATCTTCGATCCCTTCACGAACGAATCCGCCCCGGCGTTGCTGTACGTCAGCTTCGCCGAGCCCTTCACCTTCGTCCCCTGCACGATCGCGTCCGCCAGCCGCAGCTGATCAAGGTCCCCCGTCAGATCAAAGGACCCCACATCCACCGCGCCCGAAACCCCGGAGGATCGATTGTTGCTCTCGTCCGACTCGCTGTTCTGCGAGTTGTCGTCCACCACCGCGTACACCGTGTAGTCCCCGCTGCTCAGCGAACCCGGAACCACAAAGCTCACAGCCTGCGCCGCAGACTGACCCGCCCGCAGGGCGGCGACCTGCGCCGTCGTCAGCAGCCGATCCTCGCTCGGATCCAGCGTGTCGTCGCTCGACGCGTACAGACGCACCGACGACTTCCTCGCGTTCCCCGACCCCGAGTTGCTCACGGTCACAAACACCGTCTCCCGCGTGCCCGTCCGCAGCGTGTCATCGCCCGGCTCAAGCCGCGTCGACACCGTCAGGTCCGGAGACCCGCTCGGCGCCGCCGCACCGGCCGCGAACACCACCGAAACCCCAGCCGACGTGTTGTTCGTCTCGTCCGATTCCGTCACGATACCCGAGCTGTCAATCACCGCGAACAGCGTGAACCCACCAGCGCCCAGCGACGCCGGCAGCACGAACTCGATGTCCTCCAGCTCCGTCTCGCCCGCGCTCATGAACGACAGGCTCCGCGCTCCCAGCAGCACGTCCGCCGCCGTGTCCAGCGTCCCGTCCGCCGACGCATACAGCGACACAACCGGCCGCACACCCGTGTCCGTCGTCCCCAGGTTCGACGCCAGCACCATCACCCGCTGCTGACGACCAAGCACCATCGTCCCGCCCGCCGTCGGTGACGTCACCGACACCGTCAGGTCCGATCCCGTGCCTCCCCCGCCGCCACCACCCGGGCCGCCCGTGACAAACGTCACCGACACGCCCTCCGACACGTTGTTCCCCTCGTTCGTCTCCGTGATCTCGTTCGCACGGTCAATCACCGCGAACAGCGTGAACGCGCCCGCGCCCAGCGAGGCCGGCAGCACAAACTCGATGTCCTCGATCTCCGACTCGCCCGGATCGTGCAGCGTCACCGTCCGCGAGCCCAGCAGCGTGTCCGCGTTCGCGTCGAAAACCCCATCCGCCGACGCGTACAGCGCCACACCAACGCGCGGGTCGATCCGGAACGCGCCCAGATTCCGCGCATTCACCAGCACCCGCTGCTCACGTCCCAGCGTCATCGTCGTCCCAGACGCCGTCGTGATCGACACCGCGGCATCCGAAACGCCCGTCCCGCCGCCACCGTTGTCATCGTCGTCACCGTCGTCATCACCACCGCCGCCACCGCCACCACCGCCGTTGTCGTCCCCGTCGTCGTCATCTCCCCCGCCGCCGCCGCCGCCCCCACCACCAGCGATCGTCACCGAGACCCCCGCCGACACGTTGTTCCCCTCGTCCGTCTCCGCGAACACGCCCGACGGATCGATCACCGCAAAGATCGTGTACGTCCCCGCCGCCACCGCGCTCGAGATCGTGAACTCCACGTCCTCCACGTCGCTCTCGCCCGCGCTCATCGTCGACAGGTTCCGCGACCCCAGCAGCACGTCCGACGAATCAAACGTCCCGTCCGTCGACGCGTACACGCTCAGCCCCACGTCCCGCACCCGCTCCGTCCCCGTGTTCGCCACGGTCACCAGCGTCCGGATCTCAACCCCGGTCGTCCAGTTCGCGCCCGCCGTGGGGCTGCTGATCGTCGCAGAGAGATCCACGGACAGCATCTGGCGACTCTCAAGCGTTTCCAGCGTTTCGGACGTCGTGTTGATTCGGCTGTTCATAGCGGTCGAGCTCCTTGGTCCCGGCGCAGGGCACCATCGATCATGCGATACCCCTCCCCACACACTGTCACAATTCGTCGTCCGATACCACCCGTTCTTCCAGCATTTTCCGCTTCCCCGTCGGTGCTTCAACCACAGACCCTCACATCCACCAAACCACTTTCCCTGCTCCCTCCACGTCACACCCGCCAGCCGCCCGCACTCATCTCCTCGGAGCCCCTCCGAACCGTCCGAGGGGGAGAAAGCAATACGAGGAGATCAACCATGTCCGCCGTTCGTTCCTTGCCCGTCATCATCACCGCCGCCATCTTCGCCGCCACCGCCAACGCAAACCAGATCAGCAACGGCTCCTTCGAGTCCGGTCTCGCCAACTGGTCGTTCTCCAACCCCAACGCCGGCGCAACCTACGGCCTCGCCACCGACACCGCCCACACCGGCTCCAACTCCGCCCACTTCGGCCCCGCCGCCGGCCCATCCTCGCTCACCCAGACCATCGCCCTCCCCGCAGGCGATTACGAGCTCTCCTTCTGGGTCCTGAACTACGGCGTGGAAAACGACCTCCTCCACGTCACCGCCTCCGACGGCATCAACTCCTCCACCATCTACGGTGGCGGTATCGTCCTCACCGGACTCGAATCGTGGGAACTCGTCACCCAGCCCTTCTCCCTCGCCGCACCCGCCTCCTCCATCACCTTCGCCGGCTTCGACAACAACGCCGCCTTCTACATCGACGACATCTCCCTCACAGCGATCCCCTCCCCAGCCTCCCTCGTACCCGCCGCCCTCGCCGCGGCCCTCCTCCGTCGCCGCCGCTGACTCCCATCCCACAGATCCCATAGACTCCCTCACGCACCCGCCGGCCGGAGAGGCCGCGCGGGGCGTTCGAGGTTTTTCATGAATCTGTCCCTCACCTCCCGTCGCGCACTCGTCTGCGGCTCCACCCAGGGCATCGGCCGCGCCGCCGCCTTCGAGCTCGCCTCCCTCGGCGCCTCCGTCACCCTCATCGCCCGCAACCCCGATCAACTCAAGGCCGTCGCCGCCGACCTCCCTCGCCCCAACAACCAGACCCACGACTTCCTCGTCGCCGACTTCGCCGATCCAGCCAACGTCGCCGCGGCAATCGCCCCCACCATCGACCCCAACCGCCCCTTCCACATCCTCGTCAACAACACCGGCGGCCCCAAGGGCGGCCCCATCGCCGCCGCCGGCGCCGATGAGTTCCTCGCCGCCTTCAAGATGCACGTCCTCAGCAACCAGGCCCTCGTCCAGGCCCTCCTCCCCGGCATGAAAGCCGCCAAGTACGGCCGCATCATCAACGTCATCTCCACCAGCGTCAAAGCCCCCATCGAAGGCCTCGGCGTCTCCAACACCATCCGCGCCGCCGTCGCCAACTGGGCCAAAACCCTCGCCACCGAGGTCGGCCCCTTCGGCATCACCGTCAACAACGTCCTCCCCGGCTTCACCGACACCGCACGCCTCGACTCCCTCTTCGCCGCCAAGGCCGAGAAACTCGGCAAGTCCAAGGACGACGTCCTCAAGGCCGCCATCGCCACCATCCCCGCCGGCCGCCTCGGCGAAGCCGCCGAAATCGCCGCCGCCGTCGCCTTCCTCGCGACCCCCGCTGCGGCATACATCAACGGCATCAACCTCCCCGTCGACGGCGGCCGCACGCCCTCACTCTGATCGGAGCGTGCATGCACGACGTGCTGAACTTCATCAACGGCGAGTTCGTGCCCGCAAAGTCGGGCGCCTTCATCGACAACGTCGAGCCCGCCACCGGCAAGGTGTACGGACGCGTCGCTTCAAGCTCGAAGGACGACGTTGATGCCGCCGTGCTCGCCGCCAAAGCCTCCTTCCCCGCGTGGAGCACAACACCCACGGCCGAGCGCGCCAAGATCCTCACCAAGCTCGCAGACCTGATCGACTCCAACGCCGAACGCTTCGCACGCGCAGAGTCGATCGACTCCGGCAAACCCCTCTCGCTCGCGCGCGCGATGGACATCCCCCGCGGCTCGGCGAACCTGCGGTACTTCGCGGGCCTCGTGCAGCACACGTCCGCCGACTTCCACGACCACGACGGCTCGGGAACCCCCGCCTTCAACTACACCCTCCGCAAGCCCCGCGGCGTCGCAGGGATCATCTCGCCGTGGAACCTGCCCCTCTACCTCTTCACCTGGAAAATCGCCCCCGCGCTCGCGACCGGCAACACCGTCGTCGGCAAGCCCTCCGAAATCACCCCAGTCACCGCCGCCATGCTCGGCGAGCTATGCGAACAAGCCGGCATGCCACGCGGCGTGCTCAACATCGTGCAGGGACTCGGCACCGACTGCGGCGGCGCACTCGTGCAACACCCGGACGTCCCCGCCATCTCGTTCACCGGCTCAACGAAAGTCGGCCAGTGGATCGCGCAGCACGCGGGCCCCATGTTCAAGCGAGTCTCGCTCGAACTCGGCGGCAAAAACCCCTTCATCGTCTTCGAAGATGCGGACTTCACGAAAGCCGCCGACACCGCGGCACGCGCGGCATTCTCCAACCAGGGCCAGATCTGCCTCTGCGGCTCGCGCGTGCTCGTGCACGAATCTCGTTTCAACGACTTCGTCGCCGCACTCGCCGATCGCGCCCGCGCACTCCGCGTCGGTGATCCGCTCGAAGCAACCACGCAGCAAGGCGCCCTGACCAGCCGTCCGCACTTCGAGAAAGTCGCGTCGATGGTCAAGACCGCGAAGGACCTCGGCGGCGTGATCCACTCCGGCGGCGAGCCGGTGAGCGCATCCGAGTTGCCCGACCGTTGCCACGGCGGCTTCTTCTACCGGCCGACCGTGATCAGCGGCCTCGACCCCGCGTGCAGCGTGGAACAGGAAGAGATCTTCGGCCCCGTCGTGACAGTCCAGCCCTTCAAGGACGAAGCCCACGCGATCGCGCTCGCCAACGGCACCAAGTACGGCCTCTCCGCGACGATCTTCACGAACGACGTGACGCGGGCCCACCGCGTCGCCGCGGCGGTGGACGCGGGCGTGGTGTGGGTGAACTGCTGGCTCGTCCGCGACCTCCGCACCCCCTTCGGCGGCTCTCGCGCCAGCGGCGTGGGGCGCGAGGGCGGCACCGAGGCCACGAAGTTCTTCACCGAACCCAAGAACATCTGCGTCAGCATGTAGAACAAAGTCAGGAGCAGCGATGAGCGAGCGGATCGACAGCGCAAAGGCGGCAGAACCGGTAGGCCCCTACCCACACGCCCGGCGCGTGGGCAACCTCCTCTTCCTCGCGGGCGTCGGCCCCCGCCAGCGCGGCAGCAAAGACATCCCCGGCGCGAAGGTAGACGCCACCGGCACGCTCATCGACTACGACATCGAAGCCGAGATGCGCTCCTGCTTCGCAAACGTCAAAGCGATCCTCGAAGAGTGCGGCAGCAAGTGGGAGAACATGGTGGACATCACCGTCTTCCTCATCAACATGAAGCGCGACTGGACCACGTACAACCGCGTCTACGCCGAGTTCTTCCCCCCCGGCCCCAACCAACCCGCGCGGACGACTTGCGAAATCAGCTCGCTCCCTCAGGGCGGCAACACCCCGATCCACTTCGAGGTCAAGGTCATCGCGACGGTGTAGTTGTTCCGACCGATGCCACGACAACCCAGCTTCGGGTTGTCGTGGGAACTGTTTGTGCGCAGGTGGCCGCGGCGCCGCGGGACTCGCGTTCATGCTCGCATCCCTCGGAGTGTCGCACGGTAGTATTTTGTTCGCAATTGGGCCTGCCCCCCCTCGATGTCCCGCGCAGGCTTTCAACTGTGGAACCAAGAAAACGACGCAGATGGGTGGACGGAGCCGCCGGCGTGTGTCACTCTGAATGGTGAGACGCTCGCAAGAGGTGAGCGGTGCCGCATGGACTACCCCCGATGATTGAGGGATTCGCCAACGCTGAAAATGTGGACTTCTTCGCGAGTCAGTATGAGCAGGCCACCGTGCCAGCGGACTTCGACGGCGACGGTGCCGTGACGTCGGATGACCTCGTCGGGTTTGTCGTGTCCTACACGGAGGGCACGTGATGATCGCCTCGAAGTCCAGCGCGTCTCATGCCCTAGTCGCCGTATTCATGTCATTTGCACCCACGATTGCGTATGCGCAGCCGGGTCCTTGGTGGTATCAGCCCTCCGAGACTTTCGGCGTATCGCTTCTGGCTCGCGACGGCGATGTCGGGGTGGCATATCAACTCGCGGGCCCCGACGGCGGACACCCCCTGCTCGTTGCACATGGCCAACCGCCGAGACGCTTCACCGAGGCGACCAGTCTGTGGTCATATTCCGCGGCCGCTATGCGCGATGACGCGGACCAACTCTTGCTAACCCGCACGGTCTCGGGCTCACCTAACTTAGTGACGTCCACTTACTTGTACTCTGATACTGAAGGATTTACCCAACTGTCTCCGATCGCAGGTGCCCGCGAAATCGAGGGCCGGGCGATGAGTGGTGATGGAAACGCGGTCGTGGGCTGGTGCGACTATCAACCCGGAAACCGAACCTCGGGTCAGGCGTTCCGCTGGACGCCAGAAGGAGGCACGCAGGGGCTTGGCTGGCTTCGAGACGAGGACTTCCTGAGCGATGCCTACGACGTTTCCCGCGACGGAAGGACAGTCGTCGGGACATCGTGGAGCTTCGACACGGGTGCCGCCTTTATCTGGACCGAAGAAACGGGCGTGATGACCCAACTTCCCGGGTACGACGCTCTCGCATTATGCGTGAGTGGAGATGGTCGAGTCGTGGGCGGAAACGTGGGATGGAACGGAGCGATTTGGCGCGATGGGGTGCTCCAGGAGGTGCCGATGCAGGGAGCGGTCCCCGTTTTCACGGCATTGAGTGACTCAGGAAGCGTGGCTGTCGGTGAGACGGGAACTGCGCTCGAAGCGCTGTACTGGTCTGAGGCAACCGGGTGCATGTACCTCGAAGATTTTTTGCGCCAGAGCGGTGTGAACTTGCCGCAGAACATCAGCAGGATGAGGGTTCTCGACCTCTCCGCCGACGGCCAGACATTCTGCGGCCAGATCGCCTTCCCCGGCTCTTCGGAATGGATCGGGTTCGTCGCTCGCGTTCCGACGCCATCTTCACTGGGGATCGCGCTCGCGGCCGGCATCATCGCGGTACGGCGACGCCGGTAGTCCATCGGCGGAGGTTCCTAAACCCCCCTCAACACCGCCCGCACCGGACTCCCATCAAAGCCAATCAGCTTCAACGGCAGCGCAATCAACTCGTACTCGCCCGGCTCCACCTTCGAGAGGTCCAGCCCCTCGAGGATCGAGATGTCGTGCCGCAGGATCGCGTTGTGGGCCTCGAGATCCTTCGACGAGAACAGATCCACGCTCGGCGCATCCACCCCGATCGTGATCACGCCCCGCGCGGCCAGCGCATCAACCAACTCGATGCTCAGCCCCGCGAAGTCGTTGTTCCAGCTGTGGAAGCCCTCGAACGTCCCCGTGCGGATCAGCACGCGCGGGTGCACGATGCTCTCGATCGGCACACTCAGATCCGCCGGCTTCACCCGCGCGCCGCGCGCCGTCTTCGCGTGCACCACATGGCACGCGCCCACGTACGGCGTCAGCGTCCGCTCGCCGATCCCCGGCTCGTTCTTCCCGTAGTGATTCGGCCCGTCCGCGTGCGCACCCAGATGCACCGTCGTCCGCAGCGTGCTCAGCGTGATGTTCGCGCCCTGCTTCATATCGCAGAGCACCTCGCGCGTGATCGGCGTATCACCCGGCCACACGCCCATCTTCTCCGTGATCGAAGGTGTAATGTCGATCACCGGCCGCTCCATCGCCGCGCCGCGGCCGCCCAAGATCTCCCCCGCCCGCTTCACCACCGCCGCATGCCACAGGTCGCTGCCGAGTTCCTGCAGCCGCGCCGCGGGGATCTCCGCCACCAGCCGGTCGATCACCACATCCAACTCGCGCCCGCGCCGCTGCGCCTCCGCATACGGCACCGTCGAGAAGCTCACGAGGTTGTACTGCGGAAAGACGCGGTCCAGGTACGCGTGGTGCACCGTCTGCTCCACCTTCTTCCGATACAAGAACGCCGGCGACCCCACCTTGTCCCGCATCTCGATGAAGTTCGCCAGCGCCATCTCCGCGATCGCGTCCGCGTTGGGCTTCCGCACCGCCTCGAACTTCCGCAGCGCGCTCAGCCGATCGCCGGGAAACTCCGCGAGGCACTTCGACAACTCCAGGCAATCCTCGAACGCCGCGTTCATCCCCTGCCCATAGAACGGCACGATCGCGTGCGCGGCATCGCCCAGGATGCACACCTTGTCCTGATAATGCCACGGATAGCTCCGCACCGTCACCAGCGAACCCGTCGGATTCTTGAAGTAATCCTCCGCCAGCGTCGGCATCAGCGGCACCGCGTCGTTGTACGCACGCTCAAAGAACGCCGCGACATCCTCCCGCGTCCTGAGCCCCTCGAAGCTGTGCTCCCCCTCGAACGGCCAGAAGAGCGTGCACGTAAACGACTTGTCCCGGTTCGGCAACGCGATCATCATCGACCCGCCCCGCGGCCAGATGTGCAGCGCGTTCGGGTTCATCGCAAACTCCCCGTTCTTCGCGGGGATGTGCAGCTCCTTGTACCCGTGCCGCAGCCAGCTCTGGCTGTACTCGTAGCGATCCGTCTTCTGCAACCGCCCGCGCACCGGGCTGAACGCGCCGTCCGCGCCGAGGATCAGGTCCGCCTCCACGCGCACCGTGCCCGTCGGCGTCTGAAACACCGCCGCAGGCGCGTCGATGTCGATGTCCAGGCACGCGCGGTCGAAGAAGATCTCGACGTTCTTGTACGCCGCCGCGGCATTCAGCAGCGCGAGGTTCAACCCGCCACGCGACACCGAGTTGATCGCGTCCTTCGGATCATGGCTGTACGGCTGGAAGATCGGCGCGCTCCCGTGCGCCAGCGGATGGATCATCCGCCCGCGCATCGGGATCGCCTCGGTATTCATCACCATCTCGGCGAGCCCCGCGCCGGCAAGACCGGTGATGCCGCGGATCGAGAGCGCAAGGTTGATCGACCGCCCGCCGGCATAACCCTGGGCGCGCGGATCCGCACGCCGCTCGTGCATCGTCACGCGGTACCCGGCCCGCGCGAGGTAGCAGGCCATCAGCGAGCCCGCAAGGCCCGCGCCGACGATCATCACATGCGTGGATTCGGGGGTCTTCATGGGTGCTCACCGGAAGACGTCGTTCAGCGTGCGCGCCAGCCGCCACGCGTCGTGGAACGAGTTGTACAAGGGGGCAGGCGCAACGCGGATCACGTTGGGCTCGCGGAAATCGCAGAACACGCCGCGCTCGTGCAGCGTGCGGCTGGTCTCGCGCGTGGCGCCCTGCACCACGAGCGACAACTGCGCGCCGCGGGCCTCGACGTCGCCCGGCGTGAGAATCGTGATCTTCGCAGCAACAGGCGAACTCTTGATCAGGTGCTCGAGGTACGACGTCAGCACCCGCGACTTCGCCCGCAGCGCACCCATCGTCGCCCGGTCGAAGAGCTCCAGCGACACCCGCAGCGGCGCCAGCGCCATCACCGGCGGGTTGCTCAGCTGCCACGCGTCCGCCGACTCCACCGGCTCAAAGTCCGGCCCCATCCTGAACCGCGTCTTCGGATCGTTCCCCCACCACCCCGCGAAGCGAGGCAGCGTCTTGTCCGCCAGATGCCGCTCGTGCACGAACGCGCCCGCCACCGCGCCCGGGCCCGAGTTCAGATACTTGTACGAACACCACGCCGCGAAATCGCAGCCCCAGTCGTGCAGCTTCAGATCAATGTTCCCCGCGGCATGCGCAAGATCCCACCCCGCCACAATCCCCTTCGCCTGCGCGTGCTTCGTGATCGTCGGAATGTCGAAGAACTGACCCGTCAGGTAGTTCACCCCGCCGAGCATAATCAGAGCCGTCGACGCCGCGTGCGTATCGATCGCCTTCAGAATGTCCTCCGTCCGCAGCGTGTGCTCCCCCTCGCGCGGCTTAAGTCTCACCAGCGCATCCCCCGCGTGAAACCCCGCGTGCTTCTGGTGGAACGCGATCTGGCTCTTCACCGCATACGAATCGCTCGGAAACGCCGTGTCCTCGATGATGATCTTGTACCGCTCACGAGTCGGCCGGTAGAACGACACCATCAGCAGGTGCAGGTTCGTCGTGAGCGAGTTCATCGCCACGACCTCCTTTGGCATCGCCCCCACCACGCCCGCGAGCGTCGCTCGCACCTCTTCGTGATACGGCAACCACGGGTGCTTCGCGGCGAAGTGTCCCTCGACGCCCAATGTGGCCCAGTCGCTCAGTTCCTGCTCGAGCGCCGCGCGCGTCGCCTTGGGTTGCAGCCCGAGCGAGTTGCCCACGAAGTACAGAGGCTCCCCGCTCGCGCACGCGGGGAAGTGAAACTGCTCACGGAACGCGCGGAGCGGGTCCGAGGCGTCCTGTGCGCGGGCGAACTGCTCGTCGAGCGGGAACGCGGGGGTCGTCATGGCTCAGTGAACTCCCGTCTGTGCTTCGAGGCCGAGGAACCGCATCGCGGTGCCGCGGAGCATCATGTCTGCGTGCGTCGGGCTGATCTCGGCGTGCATGGAACGAATCAACTCGCCCGGGTGCTCTTCGCCGAGAGGGAACGGATAGTCAGACCCCAGCGCGATGCGGTCCGCGCCGAACTGCCCGAGCAACAGCCGCAGCGCATCCGGGCTGTGCACCAGCGAATCGACGTAAAACCTCGCGGCACGCCCGGGCGCGGCGATGTACTCACGCGGGTCGCGCGCATCCGCAGGGAACAAGTCCGGCCGACACGCTCGCCCGTGCGCAACCCGCCCGATCGTCCCCGGAAAGCTCCCCCCGCCGTGCGCAAAGCACACCCGCAGCTTCGGGAACCTGTCGAACACGCCGCCAAAGATCATCGAGCAGATCGCGATCGTGGTCTCCGCGGGCATCCCCACCAGCCACGGCATCCAGTAGTGCGCCATGCGGTTCACGTGCTCGCTCGAACCCGCGTTCTTCTTGTGCTGACCGAACTGCAGCATCTCCCACGGATGCACGAAAACGCACGCGCCCATCGCCTCCGCCGCGCCGAAGACCTCGAGCACCGACGCATCATCGAGGTTCACGCCGTTCACGTTCGTCCCGATCTGCACGCCCGGCAACTTCAACTCGTTCACGCACCGCTCGAGCTCACGCACCGCGACCGCGGCATCCTGCATCGGAACCGTCCCCAGCCCCGCGAACCGCGCAGGGTGGTCACGCGCGATCGCCGCGATGTGGTCATTCAGCAGCCGCGAGAGGTCCAGCGCATCCCGCGTCTTCGCCCAGTAGCTGAACATCACCGGCACCGTCGAGAGCACCTGCATGCCGATGCCCGCCGCGTCCATATCACGCAGCCGCGCCGCGGGGTCCCAGCAGTTCGCCGCGATATCGCGGAAGCTCGTCCGCGAGCCATCCGCCTCGCTCCGCTTCATGCACGCACAGCCCGGCGTGTGGTGGGCGAGTTCGATCCACCCCGAGTAGCCACTCCGCGCGGTCCAGTCGGGCCAGCGCTCGGGAAGAATGTGGGTATGGAGGTCTACCGGGCCGTGCACGGGATGAGGGTAGCGGTGCCGCGGCTTAGCGACGCGCCTTGGCCTTGGGTGTCTTCTTCGCCGGGGCCTTCTTCTTTGGGGCGGGCTTGGCCTTGGGCTTCGACTTGGCCGCGGGCTTGATCTTGCCCTTCGAGAGTTCGATCGCGCCCGCACGCTCGATCACGTGCCCACACTTGCACGTGCGGTTCTCAACCGGTCCGCCCCAAAACCCTTCCATGATGATCTTGAGGTCCTCGTCGATCTTGCGAAGCACCCAGCGGGCCTCGTGCACCAGTTCGTCGCACTTCGGGCAGTACCAGCGCAGGCCATCCTTCTGGGGGTTTCCGTGCTCGTCGAAGCCGCGGGGGAACTCCATGATCAGACCGACCGTGCCCGCGGGCCGCTGCGGGCGGTGCGGGACCCAGCGAGGCAGAAGGAACAACTCGCCTTCCTTGATGACCACATCGTGCGGCTTGCTCCCATCCAGCGGGCGAACGCGGACCGCAATATCGCCCTCAAGCTGATAGAACAGCTCCTCGGTCGGATTGACGTGATAATCGTTGCGCGTGTTCGGGCCACCGGAAACGAAGACAATCACGTCCAGCGCTTCGTTCATCAACTGCTTGTTGCTCACCGGCGGGAGCAGGTTCTTCTTGTTCTGCTTGATCCACTTGGCGAGGTTGAGCTTGGGGTAATCGGCCATGGGGAGTTTCCTTGTGCGAGGGCGGGGGGTGGAATCGCCACCCCGAAGTCCAGTATACATCCGCGAGGGAGCGGTTACACTCGGGAACGGAGTCAAAGCATGGAATCCGAGGGCAATCAGCAACGACCACCGGCGGGAGACGTAACCCTGTTGCTCGAAGCCGCGCGGGAAGGGGCCTCCGGCGCGCAGGAGCGGCTGCTGGAGCTCGTCTACGAGGAGCTCAAACGAATCGCCGCCGGGCAGATGAAGGGGGAGCGTGGGGACCACACGCTCGGGGCCACCGCGCTCGTAAGCGAGTCCTACCTCCGGCTCTTCCGGGGGGTCGGGGGTGAAGCCGCGGCAGGAGGCACATTGCCCTACGGCCATCGCCGGGCGTTCTACCAGGCAGCATCCACCGCGATGCGCCGCATCCTCGTCGATCACGCCCGCAGCCGCGGCGCGGTAAAGCGGGGTGGCCCGAAGCGGGGAGTCGACATCGACGTCGGGTCGTTCTCCGCGACCATGGGCGTAGATCCCGCAGATTTGTTGTCCCTCGACGACGCCCTCATCCGCCTTGAAGGTGAGGACGAGCGTGCCGCAACCGTGGTCCGCCTTCGTTTCTACGGCGGACGGCAACTCGAAGAAGTCGCCGAGTTGCTCGGGGTCAACGTGCGCACCGTCAAGCGAGACTGGGAGTTCGCCCGGGCGCGGCTTCAGGAACTGATCGAGAGTGATGCGTGATGAACGACTCAACGAACACCTCCGGCAGTGGATCGCACGACGCGGGGGTGCGTGAGTCGGTCAAGGACGTCTTCGCCCGCGTGCTCGAATGCCGCGAAGCTTCGGATATCGAAGGAGCCAGCGAGGAGTTGGCGAAAGCCGGCCCCGAAGTCCGCGCCCAAGTCGAGCGTCTGCTCGCGGCCCACAAACGCGCAGAAGGACTGCTGCACGAAGTAGGGCCGGTCGACTCGGGTCTTCGGATCTCGGGGTACGACGTCGGCGCGGAAATCGGTCGCGGCGGCTTCGGCGTCGTCTACGAAGGCCGCCAGCGCGTGCCGGTCGATCGACCGGTCGCGCTCAAAGTGCTGAAGGTCGAGCGGTCGACCCCGCAGGTGTTGGCACGGTTTCGCGAGGAAGCCCGGGTGCTGGGACGGCTGGACCATCCGAACATCGCGAGGATCCTGGATGCGGGACTGGACTCCGGGCAACGCCCATACGTGGCGTTGGAGTTGGTGCGAGGCGTGCCGCTGCTGCGGTACTGCGTGGAGCATGGAGTGGGGCTGAGGGCGCGGGTGGAGTTGATGGCGCAGGTCTGCCGCGCCGTGCACCATGCGCACCAGCGCGCGGTGATCCATCGGGATCTGAAGCCCGCGAACATCCTCGTGGAGGAAACGGAGCAGGGCGCACGGGCGCGGGTGATCGACTTCGGAATCGCGAAGATCGTCGAAGAAAGCGATGAGGAAGGACTCACGCGTGCGGGTTCGCGCCTGGGAACGCCGCGATACATGAGCCCCGAGCAGCACCAGGCGGGAGAGATGGCCGACGTGCGCAGTGACGTCTACTCGCTGGGCGCAGTGATGTGCGAGGTCTTGGCGGGCGCGTTGCCGATGGAGGCTGGGTCGATGAGACCGAGCGCGCTGTCCAGGCCAGAGCAGGCCGGCATGCCGCGCGGGGATCTGGAGGGGGACCTCGATGCCATCGTGGCGCGGGCAACAGCGCCGGAGCCGGATGATCGGTACGGATCGGCCGCGGCGATGGGGCAGGACCTCGAGCGATACTTGGCGGGAATGCCGGTTGCCGCGGCCGGGTTGAGCCGGTGGTATGTGTTGCGGAAGTTTGTGCTGCGGCATCGGTGGGCCACGGCGTTTGGAGTGGTGGCGGCGGTGTCCCTCGTGAGCGGCGCGGTGGTCGCGGGGATCGCGGCGCGGGAGTGGGCGCGCGAGCGGGATCGGTCGGAGCGCATGGTGGGGTTTGTGCTCGAGGACATGATCGACGGGCTCGACCCGGACAAAGCCGGCGGAAAGCAGGCCTCGCTGCAGGAAGCGCTCCGGACTGGCGCGGTGCGGGCGGGTGAGCGGCTCGGCAGCGATGCGGAGTTGGTGATGGAGACGCTCGAGCGGATCGGACGCGCGCAGATCACGCTGACGGATCACCTCGGCGCGGCGTTGACGTTCGAGCGGGCGGCCCAGGTGGCGAGCAAGTCGCTCGGAGCCGAGGCCGAGCGGACGCTGTGGTTCGAGTACTGGTGGCAGAAGAGCGCGTGGCGCGGCGGGATCACCGATGGGCGCAAGCAGGCCTTTGGTTCGCTGCGAGAGCGAGTGGTAGCCGTGCTGGGCCCGCGCCACCCGCTGTCGCTGCAAGTTCGGACAGACGCGTCGCACATCGTCGGAGGTGCGGGGTGGTTGGATGAGCTCCGCGCGGTGGAGCGAGAGTGGGAAGCGATCGGGATGGGCGGAACCCGCGAGCACGTCGAGACGCTGGGAACACTCGGGCAGGCGCTCAGACAGCTCGAGGATCCGGGAGCGCTGGAGGTACTGGAGCGGGCGGCGCGCGTGGCGACGGACGGGTTAGGAGCGGAGCATTCACTGGCGGTGATGCACCGGCTGGCGCTGGCCCGCGGGCTGGAGGCGGCCGAAGAGGACGAGCGTGCAGAACCCGTCTTGCGTGAGGTGATGGAAACGGCGGCCCGCGTGCAGGGCGACGCGAGCGTGACGCGGCGGGTGGCGATGCAGTTGCTGGCGGAAGTGCTCGGAAGGCGCGGCGCGTACGAGGAGGCCAAGCGGCTCGCGGCGGAGCACCTCGAACTGACGTCACGTGCATTCGGCGCGGAGTCGGTGCAAGCGATCGTGAGTCAGCGCCTCATGGGTGATCTGGCAGCGGGGACCGAAGATTGGCCCGCGGCGGAGATCGCGTACCGAGCGGCGTTGGAACTGGGTGAGCGGCACTGGGGCAGGGGACGCGCAGGGGTTCTGGACAATCGAGTGCGACTGGCGGGCGCGGTGTTCAAGCAAGGTCGGGCGGACGATGCGATGGCCCTGTTGCCCCCGGTGGTCGACGGCCTACCCGCGGGTCACACGGTGCGGGTGAAGGCGGTGGTGCTGATGGCGGGCGCGATGCCAGATCGAGAAGCCGCGGCAAGACTCCTCCGCGAAGAACTCGCCCGAACCCCCGCAGGCGAAGGCCGGGACGAGTTGCAGCGGAAGGTGGAAGAAGCGGCGAAGTAACGAACTGCTCCGTGAGGTCCCACCAAACCCGCCTCGGTAGCTTTGGCTTCCCAGCCAAAGCGTTCCCGCGGCTTTCCAGCCGCGTCTTCATTGTGCCTACGACCCCACAACGCATCCACGCCCCTCAACGCTCCCACCGGTGCCCCCAAACCACCTCGGTCTCAGTGCGAACTCCCCACGCCGTGCCCACGCGGGGCTCTGGGACCGTCTCCGGCACGCACTGCCGGGCAATGCTCTGCTCCCCAAGCCCGAGGACTATGACACGTTTACCCCTGCCGTGCCGCTGCCGCAAAATCGACACACGTGGCATGACGATGGGTTGCCCACGTTCCATAGCATCCTGAGATCGAAGCTGGCGCCGATCCAGCCGGGCAGCGCGAACGAGGCGGCGCTCGTGCGAGCGGCGCTGAAGAACACTTATGTAGAACTGCAACGGCGTTACGGGGCCGCAAACAGCATTGATTACAATCGGATTGGGGATGCCATGGATAAGTTCCTGGCCGATCACGGAGTGCGAGGTCTATGAAAGTGATCCAACTGTGGCGACTTGGTATGCCTTGGTCGCTCGCGGAGATTGTGTCGGCGGGAGCAGAGGCGTCGATTGAAATAACGATCGATACGTGCATTAACTTTGAACTCGACGCAAGCGATCCGCGTTCTGCTCGCCTGCGCGAGGCGCTTCTCCGCCGCGGGGCGAAGGAAGGAGGCATGGAGGGCTTCAGCTTTCACCTCATCCGCCGCTTCGACCCGGAAGAAATCGACGACGCGCCGTATCTTCGTTACGCCTCAGCGTTCGCGAACCACGCGCTAACCGCACGCGGTACGGAAGGCCGGTCCCTGGAGGGCAATCTCATCCTCGAAGCGCGCTGGTGCGAGGATGAACACGGACTCTACAAGAGGCGGCGGATCAATGTTTGGAACCCTCAGTCAGATGGTTTCATCCTCCGCAATGCGGCGTTGAAGGCATTTGACCCCGCCTGGTTCGGTCCTGTCCAGATGAGGCCCGTGTTCATTCTCGGCGATGACCGCCCGATTCCCAAGATGATTGAAGTGCGGGCCGTCACCGAGCTGCCACCGCTGGCCCCGGGCACTGTCATCCGTACCCAGGAGCCAGGGGCCCCGCCGATCCCCGAAGGTGCGCCCGGCCCGGGCGGCATGCGCTCACCGGGATTCGACGACTTCATCCCGTGCTACAGACGTGCGGAGTTCGAGGCACTGGGCCGCTTTCACATTGCTCGCTCTCGGGAATACAAATTAAGCTGGGACCCGGAGGCTCGGTTCGCGGTGGTTTCGCAGGAGTTCAGGCGATTCATCGACGCGAACGCTGGCCCGGTGGAAATCAAGTGGACACCGGTGACGTTGGTGTAGGTGTGGCGTTGCCGCCGAGCGATCGACAGGCCACAACTCCGGGAGACCCCGCCCTAGCCGCGATCACGCGGTGCGATCGTCACGCCCCCTGTACCCATCCGCAACCGCCCGCTCAAGCCGCTGGATCTCGTCATCCGTCAATCGTCGAAAGTGCGACTCCCGTTTCTTCTCAGACAGCTTGCCCCCGTTCTGAAGACAGAAACGAATGAACAGGTCAATGTCGCGATCGGGCATGTCGACGATGGACTGCGCGGCACGCTTGGTGTCGTCGTAGGCCGCGAGAAACGCCAGCTCTTCCACGAGCTCGGTCTCGATCGTTTGTTCGACAAAGCGGAACAGGCTCTCCACTTGTGTCGTCATGTCCGGGTACCTGTACCACACCCCCGCGTCGTTGTGGACCGTCATGCGCCCTTGATCATCGAGCGAGTATTCCACCAGCCCAAGAAGTGGCCGTGAAAAAGCCTCAAGCGAAGCGTCGTACGCGGGGGCCGTCTTGAGCATGACCGCTGACACCGGGAAAATCACCCCTTCGGGCGCAAAGCCCCTTCGACTCAGAATGTTGTGGATCAGCAGCCGGTGAATTCGGCCATTCCCGTCCTCGAACGGGTGGACAAACACAAACCCATATCCCGTGATCGCGGCATGAACAACGGGATGCACCGCCCCTCGCTCCATCCGCCCATGTGCCGCGATGATGCCCCCCATCAGGCCCGCCACGTGCTCCGGCCTCGGGCAGACGTAGTGCACCCGCTCCCTCCCGGTCGACACGGTCTCACCGACGTAGTTCTGACTCGCGCGGTAGTCGGCGTCCTTGAACCGCGGGTCGACGATCTGGTTCTGCAGATCGATCAGACGCGCCTTCGTGCACATGTCTTCTTCCATCGCCACCCGCAACAGGGCGATGAACCGTTCAGTTCTGTTCGCGTCCGGCTTGATGTTCTCAATCTCGAAGGATGATTTCGTCTCCTTCGTGTACAGGTAGCTCATCGCTCTTCGCAGCAGTTCCGGTGAATACGACGAGATCAGCGTCTTGCACCGCGCGGAGAGGTCCTTCGTCATGTACGCGGCGATGGTCTTTGTCTTGCGGACCATCGGACAGTAGTGTGTTTCTCCAAGCAGGTTGTTGTTGATGCGCTGGCGCCGAATCGGCTCCGCACGCTCACACGTGTAGTGCTCCTCTCTCTCCAGGAGGTCCACATAGTTCCCCTGCGAGAGGTCTGGCAGTGGGAGTGCTTCTCCCGTCAGCATTTCATAGAAGTACCAGATGCGACGCGCATACTTCCCGTGCGGCTTTGAAGCGATGTACGCCGCAAGCTCCTGCGCACCAACCGCGGGCAGAATCGCCGCCAGCAAGGCAAGGTTCAGCCCGTCGTACTTCAGGGCAAACTCGAGGTGGTCCGTCGAACGCTCCCCCGGCCAGTACGCAGCCGGATACGTCTCGACCACATCATCCACCGTCGCGTCCGTGCGTCGCGTGCCGCCTTCCGATACGACCGACCGATGCCAGTTCAGCACCGCCGGAATCCCGTAACGGTTAAGTAGGGCCGTGTACCCCGCCGGCCTCGTCGTCGTCTTCGGTTGGTCCATCCCACGCTCCCCAAAACGTTTACGGCCTCGCCAAAACGGTTACTCATGCGTAGTTGAGCACCGAAACGATTACGAGATCGCCCATAAATGGGTAGGTTTGTAGTCTGAATGGTATGACGCCACCAAAATGATTACCACTCCGTCCCCACCCCGGCCTCACAGGTCCCACCGACCCCGCCTCGGCTCATTGAACTAGCCCCCCCCCAACCACAACGCCCGCCGCCCCCACCACGCCCCACCGTGCACTTTGCCACTCCCCCACTCGGCCACTTCTTCCACATTTTTCCTTCCAAAACCCTTGACGAACCCTCCCTTACACCGTACATTGCCGCCATGAGCACCAAACAAACACCGCTATATCCCGCCCCCGTCACCCAAACCCAAACCAACCCCCCAGCACCCCTCGTCGACACCCTCGTCGAACTCCTCTTCACCCCCAACAGCACCCCGTTCTCCGTCGCCGCCCATCTCCAACTCTCCCTCCTCGCCCTTGCCCGACTCGTCGCCACCCCCGACGTCCAAGCCGCCATCGCCCTCGTCGAAGCGCTCTTCCGCCGCCACGCCTCCATCGACGCGCTCGATGCCCTCCGCCGCTCCCTCCACACCCTCGACGCCCTCACCACCCTCCCCGAATCCCCCTCCCCCGCAGACCGCGACCGCGCCCGCCGCGCGGCAGACGCCACCCGCCGCGCCGCCGACCTCGTCCGAAAGCTCATCCTCCCACCCCCCACCCCCAAATCCAAACCTTCCGCCGATCCGGCTTCCGATCCCGCTACCCAATCGTTCATTCCCCCTTCCACCCAAGCACTTCTCGACCTCGCCACCCCGTCACTTGACCACTCAACCACTTCTTCCCCCGCGACTCCGTCGCCCGATCACTCGACCACTTCTTCCCCCGCGACTACGTCAACTCTTCACTTTGCCACTCCGGCACTTTGCCACTCGACCACTTCTTCCCCCGCCACTCCGTCACTTTGCCACTTGGCCACTTCTTCTCCGGCCACTTCCTCCTCCGACCCCGCCGACATCAACCTCGATCACATCAACCCCAACTCCCCCGAGTACTGGGACATCCTCCTCTGCCTCCAAACCGCGCACCCCGACCTCCGCACCAAACGCCCCGACCTCTTCGCCCCCCGCACCGCCCTTCCAGCCTCCGCCTGATCCCACACAAAGGGGATACTGCTTGACCAAAATAGCTAGATTGGCTAGACTTTTAGGCCGATGGACCTACGGGAGGTACGCCTCATGAACTGGAACGTTGCCGACGCAAAGAACCGACTGAGCGAAGTCCTCGACCGAGCCCGGCGCGACGGACCGCAGACCATCAAACGCCGCGGCGATGCATTCGTGCTGCTGCCAGCCGACCAGTACGAACAGTTGACCGGAAAGAAGCCCAGCTTCACCGACTGGCTCCTCGATGGCCCGCGCATCGACGACCTGGAGTTGCCGCGGCGTGAGAACGGGCCAATGCGCGATGTGCCGCTCTAAAGCAACCGCCCGAGCGGGGACGAGGACGACACATGAAGACACTCATCGACACCGACGTGCTCTCCGAGGCCCGCAAGCCCGATGGCAACGCGATGGTGAGACAGCGGCTCGCATCCCTCGAGCCAGCGGACTTTTTCATCAGCGTGATCTCAATCGGCGAGATCACCCAGGGTATCGCACGTCTGCCCGCTGGGTCCAAACGCCGCGAACTTGAGGCGTGGCTTGGCGTGACGGAACGCCACTTCTCAGATCGCATCCTTCCGATTGACCGCGACACCGCGCAGCTCTGGGGTGAGATCACCGCCAAGGCCTCCAATGCCGGGCGAACGCTCCACGCCGCCGACGGCCTCATCGCCGCCACCGCCCTTATCCACGGCCTGCGGATCATGACCCGCAACGTCAAGGACTATGAGCCCACCGGAGTACTCACCTCGAATCCCTGGGAAGGCTGATCCGCTGGGGATCCGACCGGTACCGGGGTCGTCGCCTAATGCCTAATGCCTGGTGCCGAATGCCGCTTCTTCACTTTGCCACTTGTATGTTTACCATCGAGCAGACCGCCTCGTCGGCCCGGCGCCGGGACTAGCGGGGCGATGAGGCGGTCTGCGGCCGGTCGCGTGATCGATCTCGCCACTAG
>VYLF01000102.1_pt1 | contig 37682 bp, 37 predicted proteins | sample 5114371 | NCBI WGS metagenome assembly VYLF01 (sample SAMN12291773, study PRJNA351875) | freshwater metagenome | isolation source: freshwater lake | place: USA: Michigan, Kent Lake | collected 2013-08-15 | reverse complement strand
CGCACCGATCTCACGGGGCAGGGCACCATCCTGCTCGTCGAGGACGAGGAGGGGCTGCGCGCCCTCAATGCCCGCGGCCTGCGCTCGCGCGGCTACACCGTGGTGGAAGCCGAGAACGGCGTCGAGGCGATGGAGGTGCTGGAGGAGCAGAGCGGCGCGATCGATCTCGTCGTGTCCGACGTCGTGATGCCGGAGATGGACGGTCCGACGCTGCTCAAGGCGATGCGCGAGAAGAATCCGGACATCAAGTTCATCTTCGTGTCCGGCTACGCCGAGGATGCCTTCGAGAAGAGCCTGCCGGAAGGGCAGCAATTCGACTTCCTGCCGAAACCGTTCACGCTGAGCCAGCTCGTGGCGGCGGTGAAGGAGACGATGGCCAAGCAGGGGTGAATCCCGCGGCTGCCACAGATGCCGGTAACCGGCGACCATGGTTCCGCCCAGCGGCCGGCCAAACCCTCGTCAAATATGGGCTTTTGCCACATCCCCGCGACTGAGGGCCGCAGCACTGCGACCCCGACGCGTCTTCACTTTTCGGGAAGTCTGCCCATCTTAGGGGCACTTCCCCATGCCGGGGATCTGGGACACGCACATGACTTTCTCGCAACGTAGCCGCAGGTTCTTCAAGACGATGGCCGTCATGCTGGCGCTCGCGCTGCCGACCGCGCTCGTCATTTCGTCCGCCGATGCCCGCGTCGGCGGCGGCTCCTCGTCGGGTTCGCGCGGCTCGCGGACCTTCTCGGCCCCGCCGTCGACCACGACCGCGCCGGGCTCGACCTCGCAGTTCAACCGCACCTACAGCCAGCCGGGTACCGGCATGAATTCGGCCGCGGCTGCGCCCGCGCGCGGCGGCCTGTTCGGCCGTGCCGGTGGCTTCATGGGCGGCCTCGCGGCCGGCTTCCTCGGCGCCGGCCTGCTCGGCATGCTGTTCGGCGGCGGCCTGTTTGGCGGCCTCGGCGGCCTGTCGTCGATCCTGGGCCTGATCATCCAGATCGTGCTGGTGGTGGTCGCGGTGCGCCTCGCGATGTCGTGGTGGCAGCGCCGTAACGCGCCGCAGGCGGCCTATGCCAATGCCGATGCCAACAATGCGCCGGGCCCGCAGCCCGCTTATCGCAGCGGTCTCGGCGGCGGACTTGGTGGTGGACTTGGCGGCGGCCTGGCCGGCGGTCTCGGTGGTTTCGGCTTCGGCGCCAACAATGCGCCGCTCGAGATCAAGCCGGACGACTATGAAGCGTTCGAGCGGCTGCTCGGCGAGATCCAGTCGGCCTGGTCGAACGAGGACGTGGCCAAGCTGCACACGCTCGCGACGCCGGAAATGGTCTCCTATTTCGAGCAGGATCTCGGCCAGAACCGCGCCCGCAACGTCGTGAACAAGGTGTCCGACGTGAAGCTTCTGCAGGGCGATCTTGCCGAAGCCTGGCGCGAAGGCGAGACCGACTACGCCACGGTGGCGCTGCGCTTTGGGCTCACCGACAAGACGCTGGATCGCAACACCGGCGCCCTGGTGGCCGGCAGCGAGCAGCCCACCGAGGCGACGGAGGTCTGGACCTTCGCGCGTCGTCCGGGCGGCGCCTGGGAATTGTCGGCGATCCAGCAGACCAACTGATCCCGGCGGATCGAGATGTGAAGGCGTCGTGCTTCGGCACGGCGCCTTTTTCGTTTTTCTGCGCCAACTCCCGCCTCCGTCCCGGCCGAGTGCGGGGCGCCGTCGTTCCATCCCTGGCTGACGGACTGTCGGGCTTGGTGCTACGCTCCTTGCAGCGCCAACACACGGATCTCCCCCATGACCTATGATCTCTATTACTGGCCCGAGATCCAGGGCCGCGGCGAATATGTGCGGCTGGCGCTGGAGGAAGCTGGCGCGTCCTATGTCGACGTCGCGCGCGGGCCGCGCGGCACGGCCGCGATGATGAAGATGATGAATGCACAGGACGGCACGCCGCCCTTTGCGCCGCCTTTCCTGAAGGCCGGCAAGCGCGTGATCGGCCAGACGGCGAACATCCTGCTCTATCTCGGCGCCCGTCATGGCTTGATGCCGAAGACGGAAGCGGGCCGGCTCTGGGTTCACCAGCTGCAGCTCACGATCACCGATTTCGTGGTGGAGATCCACGACACCCATCATCCGCTCGGGCCCTCGCTCTACTATGAGGACCAGAAGGCTCCGGCCCGGAAGCGGACCGCCGAGTTCTGGGACGAGCGCGTGCCGAAATATCTCGGCTATTTCGAACGGTTGCTCGCCGGGAAGGGCGGCGTCTTTGTCACCGGACGTCGCCTGACCACTGTCGATCTCTCGCTGTTCCAGATCGTCGAAGGACTGCGCTATGCCTTTCCCAGGCGCATGAAGGCGTTCGAGCCGGAGATACCCGGCCTCGTCGGCCTGCATGGCCGCGTCGCCGCGCGGCCGAACATCAAGGCCTATCTCGACAGCCCGCGGCGGATTGCCTTCAACGAGCAGGGCATCTTCCGTCGCTATCGCGAACTCGACCGCTAGTATCCTGCCGAAGAATCCCTCCGCCACGGGAACGGTTTCTCGAAGCGAAGATCGGGAACGGGCAGTCCGTTACGGGCGGCTTAATTCGGTCCACGACAGCATCGGCCGGATCATCTGCATGGCTTAACCACCCAATAGGCATCTTCGTTGGATGCATGGTCGCTGTTGCATGGATGACGGGATTTTTAGGCGACCTCAGGCTCCTAAATATATAGTTCAATCGGAACAAGACTTTCGGAGCGATTATGAGTACCGAGCACGACGAAGCTGAACGGCTGGATGCTCTGAGACGGCTGAGGTTGCTCGATACGCCGCCAAGCGAAACGTTCGATCGAATAACACGTACGGCCAGCAAGCTGTTCGATCTGCCGATCGCTGCCGTGTCGCTGACTGACAGCGAGAGGCAGTGGTTCAAGTCACGGGTCGGGATTCAGCACGACACGATCCCGCGCGACAAGGCACCATGCGCGGAGGTTGCCGAGACGGCCGGCGTTGTCGTCATTTCCGACCTCCTGAAAGACTCCTGCTATTCGACCAGCCTGTTGGCTGAACAGGGAATCCGGTTTTACGCTGGTGCGCCCCTCGTCACCCGCGACGGGCATGGGCTGGGCGCGCTGTGCGTTCTCGGTGTAGAGCCGAGAACGGTCCTCGACTCCGAGCTTGCGGCGTTGAAGGACCTGGCCGAGATGGTGATGGCGCAGATCGAGCTGCAGCACGCTTTCGGCCGGATCGACCCGGTGAGCGGTCTGCCCAACCGCATTCAGTTCTTCGACGATCTGACGGATCTCGCACGCGATCATAAGAATACCCCGCAGATTGCGGTTCTCGTGGATCTCGCGGAGATCGAGCAGATCAGCAACGGTACGCGCGTCATGGGCGCCAACTATGTCGACGAGATCGTTCGCGTCGGTGCCCGGCGGGTTCGCGAGGCGCTGGGTCCGGATCGGATTGCCTACCAGGTCGGTGCAACACAATTCGCCTTCCTGGCGCCCCCGGATGCGGATCCCTCAGTCTATCAGCAGGATGTCCAGGCCGTTCTGGACAGGAATGCAGGACGATCGCCGACCGGCTTCATGATTACGGCCGCTGTCGGATTGGCGCCGTTCCGTGCGGGCGAAACCGCGCCGTCCGACATCCTGAGAATGGCGCACAGCGCCGCACTGGAAGCGCGAGGATCGCTGACGTCAGTCAGGATATACTCGTCCGAAGAAGATCGTATTCACGCACGGCGCTTCAGACTTCTTGAGGACTTTGCTGCCGCACTGCGCGATGGCGGCGACCAGTTCCACCTCCTGTTTCAGCCGCGCATCGACATACGTACCGGAGACTGTGTCAGCGCCGAAGTTCTCATGCGGTGGACTCATCCCCGATTGGGTCCGGTCCCCCCGGGCGAGTTCATCCCGATCGTCGAGCAGACGACTCTGGCCCGTGACACCAACCATTGGGTGCTCGAAAACGCGATACGGCAACTCGGACATTGGCACGCCGGCGGGCGACGGCTGTCGCTCTCGGTCAATCTCTCCGCGGCCAATCTGGAGGAGACGGATCTCGTTCAGCGCATTCAGCTTCTGTTGTTGAAGCAACGCGTTCCCCCGAACTTTCTCGAACTGGAACTGACCGAGAGCGCAGTGATGCGGGACGGTGAACGGGCGATGTGGCAATTGGGTGCGCTACGTTCCGCGGGCATACAGCTCGCCATCGACGACTTTGGGACGGGGCAAAGCAGTCTGTCCTACCTCCAGAAGCTGCCCATGGACGTCGTGAAGATCGATCGGTCTTTCGTCAAGGAGCTCGGTGCTGGCGCCCGACCCAGGTCGCTGGTCAGCTCCATGATCACTCTGTCGCACGAGCTGGATTACCGAGTGGTCGGCGAAGGTGTCGAGACCGCCGAGATTGCCGATATCCTGGGTGAACTGGGATGTGACGAGGCGCAAGGCTATCTCTTCGCCAGGCCGCTGGCGCCGTCGGAGTTCGAACTTTGGTTGTCGACCTCCTCCGGGCGAATGTCACATCGAATTGCGTCCTAGAGGACATGGTCGTCGAAGGCGCTAACCGGTCCGGGCAACGGCTGGCGGCAGCCGATGCTCCGGACCGGTCGTCCCGGGCGTGGTGAGCCGCCCGAACGCGTGGCGGCCGCTTGTCGTGCTCGACGCTTCGCGGCCTGAAGGAACGTCCGAGGTCTCGGGAGCCGGCATGACGTCGTCCATGTCGGGACAAGGCGGCTTGCAGAACATCGTCGCGTCTCCCGTTGTGTCGGTGCGCGTTGATGTAGCGAGCTTCGCGCGCGGCGACGTCACTCAATCGGAGGAGAGGGCGCGATTTTCCGGACTGCGTCAGGGGCGGCGTCAGACCTTGATGGGCGGCGAGAAGGCCGCCAGGAGCCGAACCAGATCCGCCTGTCGCTTCGTCCCGGTCTTCATGAAGACCCTGGCCAGATGCGTCTTGATCGTCGTCTCGGCGACACCCATGCTTCTGGCCACGTCCGGAACCCCGCCGACCTCGACGATCGCCAGCAGGACGCGAAGTTCGGTCGGCGTCAGCTTGAAGAGTTTCCGGATGAGGTCTGGCGCCACGATCGTATCGAGCGCGGCCTTGCTGACAAACAGGACGGCGCTGGCCTCGTAGCAGGCGGCGAACGTTTGCCGGCGCCCGGTCGTCAGCGGCACGAGATGGCCGACATAATGGGAACCGTCGTGAGCCGTCAGATGCAGCGAGACACTCGCGCTCATTGTCGCCCGTTCGCCGAAGGCGGTATCCGCCAGCGCCTGCCGGAGCACACGGTCGGCACTCAGGTCGGACGGCACAAGCCGGCCCCGGACCGAGCGAAGCACGTCGGCCTCGTCCAGGATGTCCCGCGCGCTCGTATTGGCGTGCGTGATGAAGCCGTCGGAGTCGAGCAGCAGGACGCCCGTTCGCAGCGCGTCGAGCGTGCGCGCCGAGACCTCGTCCAATGCGTTCTGCCGCTGCAGCTTCTGCCTGACCTGCATGGCCCGTTGCACGTGCGGCGTGAGGCGGGACATCACCCGATACATCCTGCGATCGACCAGGCCGCCGCCCTTCATGATCGACAGGCGCGAGGTTCCGTCGGCGGATTTGCCGAGCAGGATATTGGTGGCGTCCTCGAGACCCTGCGGCTGCGCCCATTCGTTGTAGAACGTCGTGGCCCGGAACTCTTCGATGTCGAGCCAGTCCTGCGACGTCTGGATCTGACCGACCGGCGCGTGCAGCATGCTGCGCGAGGGGTCGAGGGGCTCGTAGGTCTCGATGTAGGAGCGGACATAATCGGGATCGACCCCGACGGAGTGCGAGATCATCGCCTCGCCGTCGGCGCTGGTCCAGACCAGGCCTCCGCCACGGCCGCCCGCCAGCTCGACGATGCCGCCAAGTGTCGACGTCCATCGGGAATCGTCGAGCGACGCATCGTAGATGTCCGACACCAGCGAGAGCAGCTTTTCATTCGGTATCATTGGCTAGTCCCCTGGACGCATCGAAAGGCCTGTTCGGTCTTACGATACCGACCGGACTGCGCAGATTTGATGAGCCGGATCACACTTGGCCGAACCTCTCCGAATGGAGGCCATGGGCCGTTGAGACGGCATGGTGCTTGACGGGGAGTCTGGCCAGCCTTCGGGAAGGTTCAACGACGCGCGGCAGGCGCCGTCGCAAAACGTGCGGCGATGGCCTCGTGCCGAGCCATGAGAGGCGCGCCGTGGAGAGGGACAGCCGCGCGCGAAATCGATCCTGGCATCCGGCGAAGCTGCGCGGGCAACGCGAAAAGCCCGATCGACCGGATCGGGCGCTTCACGGCAGTCGGTCAGGGATCAGGCGAGTTGATCGATCCGCGTTCCCTGGCCCGGCGGCAGCGGGGCGGGGGGCGGCGGCTGATACGGCGGCTCCCGGTCCTTGATCTTGGGCTGGTCGTTCTGCTTGGTCGCATCGTAGCTCGGCACCACGACAGTGACCGGTGGTGGCGCAACGCTGGAAACACTCATCCACAAATCCTCACAGATTGAAACAGCCAAGCCTGACCTGCGAGGGACGAAGCTTCCGTCAAGCCAATCGTTAAAATGCGAGGGATCTGGTGCGTGAGGTGAGCCGTGTTGCGCTCAAAACGACGTTGCGGAGTGAGCTCTCAGACCTCTTCGCGTCATTGCGAGGAGCGAAGCGACGAAGCAATCCAGGCTGTCTCCGCGGAAAGATTCTGGATTGCTTCGCTGCGCTCGCAATGGCGAAGGAGGCAGCCGAGCGTCAGTGGCCGGCCGCGACCAGCGCCTATTCGTCCTTGCCGCGCGTGATCGCGATCGAGGCCTCGGTCTTGGTGCGGTTGCATTCCATGTTGAGCCGACGGTAGCGCATGGTGATCTTGTCGCCGCGCAGAAGGCCCATCCGCTTCAGGCAGCGCGTGGCGCCCTTGGTCGTATCGTCCTTGGTCACGGTGAAGACGATGGCCGCGGCGGATCCGACGAGGTCGTAGAACTGCTGCGTCGGCTTGCGGTCGCCCTTGGCATAGAGCTCGATGGAATATTTGTCGCCGCGGCAGGCCACCGACAGCTCCTTGGCGGCCGGGTGCGTCAGATAGACGACGTTGGCCGCGCGGAAGTTGACCTTGAGGCGATCGATCTGGTTCGCCAGCTCCTTGGCGCTGTCGTCGCAGCGATCGGCATGGGCGGGCGAGACGAGGGCCGCAAGGACGGTGATTGCGGCGGCGACGAGCATCGCGCCGCGGATGGTCAGTGTCGAAATCATGATGAAAAGCCCCTTAAGGGGGCGCATTCAACAGTTGCCGCGACCGGAGCGCAAGGGGTGCCGGGCGACTGTCCGGCTCCGAATTGGCGACCGGCCATCCGCGGCGGGGGAGGGTCGCAAACGCCCCACAAGCCGGCGAATCGGGATGCCCCGGCATTCCCCGGGGCGCCTTCCCTTTGCGGCAAAAATGCTTAGAACGCTTCTACGCCGAGAGCCCGCCCGAGGCCTCCAACCCCGTGGATTCGCCATGAACGCTCCCACCGCCTTTCCCGACCAGTCCAAGCCCGTTCCGCCCTACAAGCACACCCCGCTGTTCCCGCTGGGCAAGGACGAGACGCCCTACAAGAAGATCACGGCCGAGGGGGTCAGGGTCGAGAAGGTGCTGGGCAAAGACATGCTGGTGGTGTCGCGCGAGGCGCTGCGGGCGCTGTCCGAGGTCGCCTTCGGCGAGATCAACCACTACCTGCGGCCCGGCCATCTGAAGCAGCTCCGCGCCATCCTGGAGGACGGCGAGGCGAGCCCGAACGACAAGTTCGTCGCGCTGGACTTCCTCAAGAACGCGAACATCGCCGCTGGCGGCGTGCTGCCGATGTGCCAGGACACCGGCACCGCGATCATCATGGGCAAGAAGGGCTGCAACGTCATCACCGACGGCGAGGACGAGGCGGCGCTGTCGGAGGGCGCGCGCGACGCTTACTTGCGCCGCAACCTGCGCTACTCGCAGGTCGCGCCGCTCTCGATGTACGAGGAGAAGAACACCGCCAACAACATGCCGGCGCAGTGCGAGATCTATGCCGAGGGTGATGACGCCTACAAGTTCATGTTCATGGCCAAGGGCGGCGGCTCCGCCAACAAGAGCTTCCTGTTCCAGGCGACGCCCTCCGTCCTCACCAGGGACCGGCTGCTCGCCTTCCTGAAGGAGAAGATCCTGACGCTCGGCACCGCCGCGTGCCCGCCCTATCACCTCGCCATCGTCATCGGCGGCACCTCGGCCGAGCTCTGCATGAAGACGGTGAAGCTGGCCTCGGCCCGCTATCTCGATGCGCTGCCGACCCACGGTTCGCCCGACGGCAACGCCTTCCGCGACGTCGAGATGGAAAAGGAAATCCACAAGATGACGCAGTCGCTCGGCGTCGGCGCGCAGTTCGGCGGCAAGTATTTCTGCCACGACGTGCGCGTGATCCGCATGCCGCGGCACGGCGCGTCGCTGCCGATCGGGCTCGGCGTCTCCTGTTCGGCCGACCGCCAGGTGCTCGGCAAGATCACCAAGGACGGCGTCTATCTCGAGGAGCTCGAGCATAATCCGGCGCAATATCTGCCGCAGGTCGAGCAGTCGCTCGGCGGCGAGGTCGTCAAGATCGATCTCAACCAGCCGATGAAGGACATCCTGGCCACCTTCTCGAAATATCCGATCAAGACGCGGGTCTCGATGAGCGGCACCATGATCGTGGCGCGCGACAGCGCCCACGCCAAGCTGCGCGAGCGGCTGGAGAAGGGCGAGCCGCTGCCGGACTATTTCAAGAATCATCCGGTCTATTACGCCGGCCCGGCCAAGACGCCCGAGGGCTACGCCTCCGGCGCGTTCGGTCCGACCACGGCGGGCCGCATGGATTCCTTCGTCGACCAGTTCCAGGCCGCCGGCGGCTCGATGGTGATGGTGGCCAAGGGCAACCGCGCGCCGGCGGTGCGCGAGGCCTGCAAGAAATATGGCGGCTTCTATCTCGGCTCGATCGGCGGCGCCGCGGCGAACCTCGCCGAGCACTGCATCAAGAAGGTCGAGGTGCTCGAATATCCCGAGCTCGGCATGGAAGCGATCTGGCGCATCGAAGTCGTCGACTTCCCGGCCTTCATCATCATCGACGACAAGGGCAACGACTTCTTCAAGGAGTTGAACCTGGGCTGAGGTTGCGATGCCATGCTCGCGCGTGGCGTCGTGCAGATGCCTTTCAGGCAAGACCGTCATGCCCGGGCTTCTCCCGGGCATCCACGTTCTTCGTGACCCTTCAAGGCGTGGATGGCCGGGACAAGCCCGGCCATGACGAGGCTGAGGCGTCAGCGCCCTAGACTAGCTGCAATTCGTGACCTGGTTCGAGCACAGTCCGCGCCACCAGCCGCGAACGCCGTCGTGGCTTTCGACGAGGCCCCAGAGGCCGCTGCACGCGAGGATGCGTTTCGGGCCGCCGTCGGTGTCGATCGCGCCGCCGAGCTCGCGCTGGGCCGGCATCCATCTGGCATCGACGAAGGGCGCCTGGAACAATCCGCCCATCCGCGTGTCGCCATTGGCGTAGGCCGCGCCGACCTTGTTGGCCGCGACCCAGCCGCGCCCGGCATAGGGCTTCGGCGCGTTGCGGGGATAGCGCTTTTCGTCCTCGTAGTCCTTGCCCGGCGGCCTGGCGCCGTCGATCAGGAACCAGCCGTCGCGAAAGCCGATGATGCGGAATTCGGTGAGCCAGCCGCCGTCCGGCGTGTTCTCGGCGCCGCCCATTTTCAGCCGGTAGGGCGGCGGCAGCGTGCCGAGCACGCGCGCTTTCACGCCGGGTTCGGCCCGCACGTTGAGGCCAGCAGGATCCTTGTCGATCGACCAGGCGCCGAGATCGCAGGGCTCGGTGCCCGCGGGCAGGCTCGCGCGCTTTGCGGCGAGGTCGGCGTGGACCTTTGCAGCGTAACCCTCGTCGTGATCCGGATCCGGCCCGGTGCGCGGCTGCAACGTGGCCGAGATCGCGCGCGTCTCATCCGGTGTCAGCGTGACCACGAGCGCCTGGCGCGCGGCGAAGACGCTTGCGGGCGTCCTCGGATCGTTCGATGCCGCCGGATAGACGGCGAGGGTGCCCGTCGCACTCTCGGTCCGGGAGGCGGCGCCGGCGACGAAGCCGTTCGGCACGAGGGCGAGCGCGCTTGCGCGCCACGCCGGTTCGGTGTCCTCCGCGCGCGCCGCTGGCAGGCTTGAAAGGCCCAGGATGGTCGCTGCGATCAACGCGAGGGAACGCACGGGGCGAGGTCGCGCCTTAGGCCCGCGCGCCCGTGAACGGGAAGCTGCCCATCGGGCCGATGCCCATCTCGCCATTGATGCTGTCGCCGGCGACGGTGCCGGTGAATTCCAGCGTGAGCGGCATCGGGCTCGTGATCGAGACCTTCCAGGAGACGTCGTTGCCGTTGACGGTGCCGTCGAAAATCTCGGCGGTATTGCCCTCGGCGCCCTGCGTGCCGGTGAGCGTGCTGCCCGCGGCCTTCAGGCTCAGTGTCGCCTGGCGCTCGCCCATGGGCGTCGTCATGGTCAGGTTCCAGTTGCCGTCGACGGCCATTCGTGTCTCCCAAAATCGCGGCGGCTGCGACGATCCGCAACCCGTCCCGGCCGGAGCGTATAGCGCAACTCGCGGAAGCTGGCCAACGCCGCGTGGGGCGGCGGCTGGAGCGTTTTCGAGCGAAGTGGACACCGGTTCGCGTGAAGAAAACGCGTCGAAACAAGAATCTAGAGCCTCGGTTCTGATTCAATCAGAACCGAGGCCCTAGGCGCGGGCGGCGGCGCGCTTGCGGCTGGTGACGACCAGCCGCAGCACGACATATTGCAAGGCAAAGGCCGCGATCTTGGAGCCGCCGGCCCCGAAGGCGAGATAGAAGGCCCAGAGCTTCAGATCGCCCGTCGAGGCCACCACGACCATGCCGGCCGCGATCACGAACATCAGCGCCGACCAGGCGTAACCGGCGGCGATGACGTATTCCGGCACGGTCTCGACCACCATGGGCGGCATGTAGCGCAGCATCCAGCCGCGCTTGAGCATGACGAGGCCGATCGCGACATGGGCGATCGCGGGCTTGGCCAGCATGAAGCGCGGATCGTTGGTCAGGAGGGTAATCAGCCCCAGCACGACCACGATCGCCAGGCTGGCATAGGTCATGAAGCTGAGCGGCTGTCCGGACAGGCGCGAATAGACCACCTGCCCGATCGCCATGGCCACCGCCACGGCCGTCGCCAGAACGACGTTCTCGGTGATCCAGTAGATGATCAGGAAGACGATGGCCGACATGAAATCGGAAGCGAGGCGGGCGAAAACGTCCTTCATTTTCGATCCTGTTCAGTCGATCCTGTTCAACGGGCGTCGGGGAGGGCGCCGGCGAGCCTACCGTACTTCAGGCGGCAATGCTCGGGATACCATTTTGTAAAGTACAGGGCGCAGTTGCGCGCGGCGAAGGCCACCGCAAGGCTCGACCAGAGCGGCAGGCCCGGCACGTAGAGCAGCACGAGATTGGCGACGGCCATCGCCAGCGCGGCGGCGGTCCAGGCCGCCGTGATCATGTAATTGGCGGTCAGGAAGCCGGGTATCGCAGCGGTTTCGGCCGGAACCTCCTCGAGCGCATATTGCAGCGTGAACGGCCGGCGCAACAGCATCGATCCGAGCGAGATCAGGAAGATGCCGATGTCGACCGCCAGCTTGACGCCGAGCGTGCCGATCGCGGCATCGGACAGCACGAGGACGAGCCCGATGGCGGCGAACAGGATCGCCGAGCCGGCGGCGAGGATCTTCACCGACCGGCCGCGGGCGAGGTCGATCGCGACGGTGGCGAGGCAGATCGCCGAGGCCGCGAACACGCTCACCGTCGCCGACGTCGCCAGCATCAGCAGCGTGTAGGCGCCGTAGGGAGCAAGGATCAGGAAGAGCGTCATGGTCGCCTCGAAGGCTCAATCTTTACGATGTAAAGATCAATAGTTCAGGGGCCAGGCTTGGTCAAGCCAAATCTTTACAGTGTCAAAATCGTGAAGGCGGCCTGGACGAGTTGAAGCGCTGCGAGCGCCTGCTCGGAGGCCTCCTCGGCGAGGTCGGTCCAGGTCAGGTCGGACAGCAGCGGCAGCGCCGCGACGAGCAGCAGGCCGAGCGCGAGGAGGAGGCCGGTCTTCAGGCCGGCATGGCCGGGCCGCGGCCGCCGGATGATCGCCGGCGGGAGGGCGGGCGAGGTGATCGACGGGATGAGCATCTGCGCTTCTCTTTCAATCATTGCGTGACGCGCTCCCGCGCCCCCACCCAATTGCCGTGGAAACCGTCGGGCACGCGGTGGCCGAGCTGCACCAGCGCGACCGGGCCGGCCTCGACATCGGTGGCGTTGAAGATGGCGAGATCGCTGCGATTGTCGCGGGCGCGCCAGACCATCGCGAGCAGCCAGCCATCGCCCTCGGGCGCGTCCGTGGATCGTTCCACGAACACCGGTTCGGAGATGGTGTCGCCGGCCGGCAGCAGATACTGGCCGAGCCGCCTGCCATGGCCGTCGACATGGACGATGCCCGACAGCGCGCCGAACATCGGTAGCCGCGGATTGGCGCAGGCGTACCAGCCGTGGCGGTTTTTCAGCCCGGCGCGGCGGTCGTCGATGCGCGGGAACTCGCCGGTGAGATCGTCGAGATAGGTCTGCTGGAAGCGGTCGGTCTTCCCCGAAAGATCGAAGCTCCAGCGGCAGAGGCGGGCGCGCGACTTCTCGGGATCGGTTGGCCGGCCGTCGGGATGCGGGAACAGCGGGGCTTCCTCGAACTGCATCACGTCGGCGACGATGCGATGGCCATCCTCCCACGCATTCATGACGTGGAAGACGTAGCAGGCCTCGGCACGGAACCAGACGATGTCCTTCGCCGTGCCGCTGCGCTTCATCACGCCGACATAGGCGCCCTTGTCCGGCTCCCAGGCATAAGGCGGCCGGCCGCTCATCGCGCGCGCCATGCTGCCGGTGAGGGGCAGGATCGGAAACAGCACGTGGGTCTCGGTGACGATGAAGTCGTGCACCATGCTGGCATAGGGCGCCTCGAAGCGCTCGAAGCGCGTCGCCTTGCCCGCGGCATCGATCGATCCGAAGGAGAGGGCGGGCGTCAGCGGTCCCGCGGCGTTGTAGCCGAAGAACAGCATCTCGCCGGTCACGGGATCGATCTTCGGATGCGCGGTGAAGCTGCCGGCGACACGGCCCTGGTAGTTGTGGTAGCCGCGCGTCGCGAGCGTGCCCGGCTCGATCTCGGTCGGCAGATGCGCTTCCTCCAGCGCGAGCAGCTTGCCGGCATGGAAGATGATGTTGGTGTTGGCGACGCCGCCGTCGGTGAGGTCGGCCGGTGCGTCCGGCAGCCTGCGGCCGAAGCCACCGAACAAGGCGCGGCCGGCATCGTGCTCGGCGAGCCATTTCGGCGTGCGGACCCAGCGGTTGCGATAGCTGGCGCGGCCGTCCTCGAGATGGAGGGCGTGCAGCATGCCGTCGCCGACGAACCAGTGCGCGCCGGGGAACGAGAATTGCGGGTTGGGGCCGTTGCGATACAGCGTCCCGTTCAGCTCGCGCGGCAGCTCGCCGACGATCCCGAGATGGGGGGCGTCGGCCTCGAACGGGATCGGCGCGAGATTGTTGCGGCGCTCGGCGGTCGCAGCCTGCTGCATGGCGTTCCCCTGTTTATCTTTACATCGTAAAGATGAAATAGGGCGGAACGCGCCGTTCGTCAAGCGAAATCTTTACACTGTCAATATTGCGTCATATAGCTTGCGGATGACCAGGATCGACACCAAGACCGAGCGCCGCGCGCGAAGCCCGAAGAAGACCTCGCCGGCGGCGACGCGTCCGTTGCGACGGCTGCCGGGCGCGCGGAACGAGACTCCCTATCATCATGGTGCGCTGCGCGAGGCGCTGCTCGAGGCCGCCGAACGCGTGCTGGAACGGGACGGGCTCGCCGGCCTGACCTTGCGCGCGGTGGCGCGCGAGGCCGGCGTGTCGCATGCCGCGCCGACGCATCATTTCGGCGATCTCACCGGGCTCGTCAGCGAGCTCGCGGCGATCGGCTTCCGCCAGTTCAACGCCGCGATGGCGGCTGCCCTGGAATCGGCGCCGACGCCGCTCGAACGCGCGCTGGCACGGCCGAAGGCCTATGTCGCCTATGCCCAGGCGCATCCCGGCATGTATGGATTGATGTTCCGCACCGAGCGCCTCGATTATACGCGGCCCTCGCTGCACGAGGCGGCGGAAGCCTCCTTCGCGGGCCTTGCCAGTGCGATCGGCGCGATGCGGCAGGAACAGATCAGCGGCGATGCCCTGACGCTGGAGCAGGCGGCCGCGATCGCACGGGCCTGGTCGATGGTGCACGGCTTCACCATGCTGCTGCTCGATGGCCGGCTTGAGGATATTCTCAGCCGGCTGCCGGCGGGCACCACGACCGAGCAGCTGTTCGAGACGATGCTGAAATCGATGGGCAAGCCATCGGTCTTCTGACCGGTCGAACCGTTGCGGTCGTCATGCGTTGTCCGCGCATGGCAAGAACGCCCCGCACACCCTGGAAACGCCAGAACCCGCGCAAGCGTGCCGGCAAGGCGCCGAAGCATCTCACGCCGGCGCAGAAATCCGCCGCGAAGGCGCGGGCGCGCCGGGCCGGCCGGCCCTATCCCAACCTCGTGGACAATATGCGCATGGCAGCGAAGAAGAAATCGAAGGCCAAATCGTCGAGGAAGACATCGTCCAAGACTGCTCCCAAATCGTCCCGCAAGCGCACGACGCGGAAGACCACCAGGACGACTACCGAGAAGAAGAAAAAAGCCCGCAAGCGCGCGCCATCGGCGCCCGACAAGGATCCGCGCGGCGGACTGACGGCGGCAGGCCGCAAGGCCTTCGCCCGCAGGCAGGGCTCGCATCTGCGGCCCGGCGTCACAAAGGCAGAGGCCGACATGACGCCGCAGGAGATGCGGCGCAAGGGCAGCTGGGCGGTGCGGTTCTACGGCCGCGCCAAGCTGCCGCCGCTGGTGGATGCGAACGGGCAACCCACGCGGCACGCCCTGTCGGCCCATGCCTGGGGCGAGCCGGTCCCGAAGACCGTTGCCGCGGCCCGGCGCATCGCCGCCAAGGGTGAGCGCCTGCTGGCGCGCTACCGGCGGATCAAGGCGCGGGCCTGACCTCGCTGATCGGTCAGCGCGCCGTCGCGAGTTCGACGGCGCGGCCACGCGCGCCGACGATCTTCACCTGATCCTTGCCGCAGTCGAAGCCACGCGCCAGGTCGTCGGCCGCCTGTCGAGCCAGGTCGTTGGCATTGCCATTTGCGATCGCATCGATATAGGCGACATGGCACACGGCGCCCGGCGGCAGCCGGGTCACGACCAGCATGGCCTTGGTGCGGGGGCGGTCCTCTCTGTCACGGTCGGCGTGATCGGCGATGTGCCAGCGCTGGATCATTGCAAACGGCCTGGCGCCGAGGCTGCGCCACTCGATCGTGGTCTCCGACGAATTGAAGGGACCGAACCACACGTCGGAGGCGGGCTGCCGCGCGGCATCGGCCCGATTGCGGCCCACCGAAACGGTTTCGCGCAAATCGTCTTCGGAGATCAGCACCACGAGATTGTCCTTGCCCCGGCAGAGCCTGCTGGCGCTTCCGTCCAGTTCGCTTGGCTTGCCGAGGGGCCGGCAGTCCTTCGGCGCCGTCGAGGTGTAGCTGCTGCCCACCGTTTGGGCTTCGGCACCGGTGAGGCTGCCAAGGCCCAATACGGCGGCGAGAAGGGTGGCTTTGATGCGGATCATCCGGGTCTCGCGCAGTGGAACTCCCCCATCTGACGTCATGACTGTGGGCAAGGTTCACGAGGGGCGCGTCCGAGGCCTGACAGCGGCGCGGAATCGTTCTAGAAGAGCGCCTTCGCCCGGGTCCCGTCGGCCCTCTTTGCGTTCTCCTTTTTCCGATCATGCCAGCCATCTCGTCGAACAAACCCTATCGCGTCGGCCGCTCCAAGACCGGGCTCGGCCTCTTCGCCACCAAGCCGATCAAGAAGGGGACCCGGATCATCCGGTACTTCGGACCGATCCTGGATTCGCGCATCCCCGCCCACGACGAGATCGAGAACAAATATCTGTTCGAGCTGAACGGCCGCTGGACCATCGACGGGTCCGTGCGCAAGAACCTGGCGCGCTACATCAACCATTCCTGCCGGCCCAACGCCGAATCCGACGTCCGGCCACGCGAGCGCAAGGTCTTCATCCGCGCCATCAGGAACATCGAGCCCGGCGACGAGATCAACTACGATTACGGCACCGACTACTTCAAGGCCTATCTGAAGCCGATCGGCTGCAAATGCGATTCCTGCGAGAAGAAGCGCAAGAAGCTGCGCGCCGAGGCCCGCGTCGAGCGCGCCAAGGTGAAGGCCCGCGCCGAGCGCAAGGCCGCGAAGGCGGGTGCGAAGACCACGTCAGCGAAAAAGAAGAAGCTGAACGGCAAGCACTTCGCCGGCAAGGTGGGCCGGACGAAGGGGTAGCTGCCTCGTTGGCGGCGCGCGCCTTTGCTCATGGGGGCCACACGCCACCAGTCGTTCCTTCACTGTCATTGCGAGCCACCGGGTCCGCGCGCAGCGCGGCCCGATGACAGGCTCCGCGAAACAATCCAGACGCCCTCCGCGGATACATTCTGGATTGCTTCGCTGCGCTCGCAATGACAGGTGACTTGGCTCGCCGCAGCCGAAAATTATCCTAAGCGTCATTCCGGGATGCGTGTGCCAGCACGCAGACCCGGACTTCATCGGATCCAGTTTCTGACGCGGGATGGATTGGTTCGCGTTGCGCGCGCCCCGGAATGACGGCGGCGAGGTTTGGACAGGAGCGGGCGAGGCGTCGGACGAACCCCCGACACACCCGGTCAATCCCTTCCCGCAAAAATATTCCACTTTCCCGAATTTCGGATTTATGGCATGGTTCGCGCATCCCGGCCCTGCCAGAGGGGCGCTTCGCGATCGTCACGAGATGCGGGCCGGGGTGCGGTGGACGCGGCAGCGCCGGCGCGGCAAGGCGGTGACAGGGACGGCGAAGCCGTTGAGTCATGCGCGACGCGGGACGACACGGCGATTGTCACAGCGGCCAGGTTGATCGTCGGTGGTGCGCACATCGGGCCCCGGCGCGAAGGCCTCGCCGTCCGCGGACGGAGAAGTCGTGTGGTCCTGACGTCCGGTCGCTGGCGTCAAGTCTTCGCGGTGATGCGGCGGCCCGACCGGGTGCGCGCATCGACAAAACCGCGAGGGCGACGGGGGCAAGAGTGCATCGCTCCCCGGGGAGAGCACGAAGGACACCGTTAAAACCAGCCGCGCAGGGAAGGCCGGGCGACCGGCGAGACCTGGAGTCCATCCCGTGTGCAATCCATTGTGCACGGACTCGGGTGCCAGCCGGCGCCCGGCCTTCCCTGCGCCCTCTGGCAATTCGGGGCGCAAGACAGGCAGCACAACTCGGGCGAAACGCGCCGCGGGATCGCGAGAGTGTGTCTGCGATGAAGGTCTTCATTCAGAGAGCGATCCAGTGCCGCAAATTCCGTCATTGCGAGGAGCGCAGCGACGAAGCAATCCAGAATCCTTCCACGGAGGCAGTCTGGATTGCTTCGCGGAGCCTGTCATCGGGCCGCGCTTCGCGCGGACCCGGTGGCTCGCAATGACGATTGTGGAAACAGACGTGCCACAAACCTACGCTCTCGTGCCCCGGACGAAGCAATTGCGATCTGCGCTCGCAATGACGATTGAAACAGCTTTTGCGGACAACGACGTTCGCGTGTCTCGGACGCGGGGCTTGCCGCCCGCGCCTCACGCCTCGCGCAGTTCGCTCGGCGTCGCGCCGAAGCGCTTGCGGAAGGCGCGGTTGAAATAGGACAGGTCGGAGAAGCCGGAGGAATGCGCGATGTCGCTGATCTTGCGGGCCCGCGCGCGGGGATCGCCGAGCAGTTTTCGTGCCAGCAAGAGGCGCTGCTCGAGCACGAATTCGGTGAAGGTGGTGCCGGCCTGTTCGAACAGGCGCTGGGCCTGGCGCGGGCTGAGACCGGAGCGCGTGGCGATCTCCGACAGGCAGAGATCGGCGCGTCCGAGCGCCGCCATGACGTCGGCCCGCATCAGGTCGAGGCGCGCGGCAGCCTGGCCGCGACCGCGCGCCAGGCTGGCATGCTCGGCATCGGTGCCGAGCAGCAGGCCGACGAGGTCGACCATGTGCTGCGCCGTCAGACGCTGGCCGATCGCATCGAGATGCGGCGCATGATTGGCCGCGAGCGCGTGATAGCGAAACACCGTCTCCGCGACCGCGCCGTCGGAAAGCACCAGCGAGATTTTCTCCTCGGCGCGCGGACTGATCTCGAGCAAAGCGCGGCGCGGCATGCGGATGGACGTGAAGCGGTCCGCGTCGGTATGACCGACCGTGCCGGTGACGCTCATGTCGACCAGTACCATCTGCGAAGGTTCGAGTTCGACGGTGTCGCCGTTCTGCCCGACCTGCACGCGGCCGGCATGGGCGGAGATCAGGACCAGATCGTCGCTGCCGTCGGCAAGTCCGACAGGTGTGCGCGAATATCGCGCGGACGAACCCTGAGGAATCGCCAGCGCGATGTTGTCGACAATGCTGACCTGAAGCCTGCAGTCGATGCTGTCGCCGCGGCTCGGCCCAATGTCGATACCGCAGCTGCCGAAGGTTCTGTCGCGCCACGCCTCGAAGGCCTGGCCCTGCGGCAGACCTGCATATTGGTGAATGAAGATGCCCGGCGTCTTCGCTGCATCCATGTGAGTCCTAGCCCCTCTCCGGCGCCGCGAACGGCGCCGCCTGCCTTGATTTCCGGGGATTGGACGCCTGCGATTGCTGACAGGTTCAAAGCGGGAGCGGATCGAGGCTGTCGGGAGGCGACAGTCGCATGGACCACGACGACAGAACGCGCGCCCTTGCGGCTTTTCGCGTCAACGAGACGCGCTCGGGCTCGCATCGGCCGAAGCACGGGAAAAACAGGCAAGACGCAGACCGACCTACTTTTGCGCGGGGGCCCGCGGCTGCGGCGCCGGCGGCACGGTCTCGATCAGCTTGCCGGAAAACACCGGCGCGGAGCTGGGCTCGCCGTTCGGCGAGCCGCCGGCCTGCTCCACCGTGACGGCGTAGGTCGCGCCGTTGACGACGTCGGGATCGTAGGACGCCAGAACCGGGCGCGCGGTGAAGTCGCCGCCGCCGATGACGCCGAGCGAGCGCGGGCGCGGCAGCTTGTCCGAGATCAGCCAGAGCTCGAAGCTCTTGCCGGGCTCGGGCGTCGCGCCGACCTTGCGCACGGTGAAATTCCGCGTCGCGCCGTCGATCGTCATGATGAAGGCAGGACCGCCGCCCTGGCCCTGCAGCAGCGCGACATATTGCGCGGACGCCGCGAGCGGCGGCGGAGCCTTGACCTGCACCGTCTGGATGCGCGGCGGCGGACGCAGCGCGCCCGGCAGCGCATCGGGCTGGAGGATCTGCAGCGTCAGCGTCACCAGCAGCGCAGCCGCGAGCGCGCCGATGGCGGACGCGACGGTGCGCCAGCGCTTCACGCGGCTCTCGAGCTGGATCACCCTGGTGTCGTCGACGACAGGCGCCTGCTGCTGGATCGGCCTGACGCTGGGGTCGGGCGCGTGCGTCTGCGGAACGAATTGCGGCGCGATGTCCGGGATCGCATCGCCGCCGGATGGCGGCGGTGCAGGCTCCGGCGATGACGGCTGCGACGGCTCCGCAGCGACCGGCTCCGGCGTCGCAACCTCGGCCGCGGGCGGCGGCGCTTCCGACGGCCCTTCCGGCGGATCGGATGACAGCAATGGCGGCTCGGACGACAGCGGTGGCGGCGATGCGATGCGCGCGATCTCGCTCCTGATGTTCTCCCACACGATCGGCCGCGGCTCGATGGTGCCGACCATCTGGTTGAGAACGCCGAGCCGGAATTCCCACGCCTGCACGACCTCGGCGAAGGCCGGATCCACCGTCATCATGGTCGCGACCTGCGCGCGCTCCTCGGCATCGAGGGTGCCGAGGGCGTATTCCGCCGCGAGCGCGATATGGTCGTCGGTGTAGGCCATCAGCTTCCTTCACCTCTCCCGAAGGGAGAGGTCGATCTGGATCGGGCGTGGCGAAGCATCGCCCGATCCAGATCGGGTGAGGGGTTCAGGTCCCATGAGAGAGCACAGCCCCTCACCCGGGTTGCATCTTGCGATGCAATCCGACCTCTCCCCATGGGAGAGGTGAAGCAAGAGCGCCGCGCCATCAAAGACTCTCTCATCTCAAGTCCAAATTCCTCTACGGTCCAGGATCCTCTACAATCCGAGGCACTCCCGGATATCCAGCATGCTCCGTCGCAGCCACGTCTTCACGGTGTTGACGGGCGCGGCGAATTTCTCCGCCAATTGCTCGCGGCTCCACCCGTTGTAATAGGCGAGCAGCACGAGCCGCTGACGGTCCGGCTCGAGCCGGCCGATACATTCCAGGAGCCGCTTCAGCTCCTCGGTCATTTCACGGCGCGCCAGCGGATCGGGGCTGTCGGCCGCGACCTCCATCGCCTGGGGCTCTTCCTCGATGGAGACTTCCGATTTCTTGCGCACGATGTCGATCGCACGGTTGCGCGCAATGGACGCCATCCATGTGATCGGCGAGGACAGCGACGGGTTGAACTGGCCCGCACTGTTCCAGATCTTGACGTAGGTCTCCTGAATGACCTCCTCTGCGAGATCCTGCCGACGCAAGATACGCAGCACGACGCCATAGAGTTTCGCGCGCGTGGCGACGTAGAGGCGCTCGAACGCGGCCTGGTCGCTCCGCGCGACCGCCTCAATCAGCCCGACCAGCTCCGCTGGCGTCAGCATTCAGCCCCCAATGCGCCGTCCTCTTCACCTCTCCCCAACGGGGAGAAGTCGATTTGCGCAGCAAATCGGGTGAGGGGGCTTGGGGCTCGCGTTGGACCGGATCCCCTCACCCGGCGCTCCGCGCCGACCTCTCCCGACGGGAGAGGCGGACGCCTCCGCCGCTGGCAACACTTTCGTAACCACCACCATAGCGCGTGGCGCAGCCCATCACCAAGGGGGCTGGCCGCCATTGTGGACAGCCCAAGCGAAAACCCGGGCCTTGCGGGCCCGGGTCTTGCGAAAGTCGCGATGGCTAAAGCGGCCCGCCGCTCAGGCGATGGCGCCGATGCGGGCGCGCATCAGGCCGATACTGTCGAGATCGGCCTGCTCGCGCGCGTTCTCCTCGGCGCGCTCGCGGGCCTGGTCGCGCTCGTCGAGCAGTTCGACCTTCTTGAGTTCCTCGAAGGCCTCGGCCAGCGCGGCCTTGGCCTCGTCGAGCTGGCCCTTGAGCTCGTCGGCCGAGCGGGTCAGGTTCTCGCGGCGCTGGATCGCGGCCTTGGCATAGGTCGGATAGGCGAAATGCGAGGGATCGTTGATCCCGGCGCGTTCCTGCTCGGTCGTGATCTCGCGTTCGAGATCGGTCGACATCCGCTGGAAGTCGGCGATCATCGTCTCGATCTGCGTGACCCGGCGGCGCTTCTCGTCGACCTGGAACTTCTTCAGGCGGATCAGGGTATCTCGTGACTTCATCGACTCGTACTCCCCAGAAGTCCCCTCGCTGCAAGACACGCATGAATTGGGACGACACCGGTCTCCCCACAGGCCCGAACGGGGCCGAGACCGGCTTTGCTACTCTGTGGGATCGGATGATGACCTGACAAAGTTAGCGTTCCGTTTCCAAACTGCCGAGGATGTGCGCCAACTGGCGGTAGCCGTCCGCCAGCGATGCACTTTCATCCTTGCGCTGGCGCAGGAACGCCTCGAGCGGCTCGTGCAGGCGGATCGCCTCGTCGACCTCCGGGCTGGAACCGGCCCGGTAGGCGCCGAGCCGGATCAGTTCCTCCATGTCGGCATAGGTCGCCATCACCTGGCGGGCGCGCTGGATCACCGGCCAGAATTGCGGGTCGGCCGATTTCGGCATGGTGCGGGAGACGGATTTGAGGATGTTGATGGCCGGATAGCGGCCGCGCTCGGCGATCGAGCGCTGCATCACGATGTGGCCGTCGAGGATGCCGCGGACGGCGTCGGCGATCGGCTCGTTGTGGTCGTCGCCGTCGACCAGCACGGTGAAGATCGCGGTGATGGCGCCGACGCCGAGGCCCGGGCCGGCCCGCTCCAGCAGCTTCGGAAGCTCGGTGAACACGGTGGGCGTGTAGCCCTTCGCGGTCGGCGGCTCGCCCGCGGAGAGCCCGATCTCGCGCTGCGCCATGGCAAAGCGCGTCACCGAGTCCATCAGGCAGAGGACGTCCTTGTCCTCGTCGCGGAAGTACTCGGCGACCGCGAGCGTCAGATAGGCCGCCTGCCGGCGCATCAGCGCCGGCTCGTCCGAGGTCGCGACCACCACGACCGAGCGCGCCAGGCCCTCCTCGCCGAGGTCGTCCTGCAAAAACTCCTGCACCTCGCGGCCGCGTTCGCCGATCAGCCCGATGACGCTGACATCGGCATCGACGTTGCGCGCCAGCATCGAGAGCAGCACCGACTTGCCGACGCCGGAACCGGCGAAGATGCCCATGCGCTGGCCGCGGCAGCAGGTCAGGAAGGTGTTCATCGCACGCACGCCGAGATCGAGCGGGGCGCCGACGCGCTTGCGCGAATGCGCCGGCGGCGGCGCGTTGCGGAACGGCATCGGCGAGGCGCCCTGCGGCAGCGGCCCCTTGCCGTCGATCGGCTCGCCGAGCGCATTGACGACCCGGCCGAGCCAGGCCTGTGATGGGCGCACCTGGTTGGCGGCATTGGCGATCACGGCCTTGCAGCCGCGGCGCACGCCGTCGAGCCCGGCGAAGGGCATCACGACCGCATTGTTGCCGGAAAATCCGATCACCTCGCAGGGGATCGACCGGTTGGCGCCGGTCTCGATCACCAGCCTCGCGCCGACCGACATCGCGTGGATCGGACCGGCCACCTCGACCATCAGGCCGCGCACGCCGACCACCCGGCCGTAGATGTTGATGCCGTCGATGTCGCCGATCTGCTCCGCGAGTGCTTTCATGGGCGGGCCTTCATCAGGGGCGCATCCGTCACGGTTTTGGCCTTCGGAACGCGAACCTTAAGTTTCGCCATATTTCTGAACGCCGCTTAACTTCGTGTTTACCCGCATCATTAATCATTGCGTCACTGTCTTTGTGACTGAGCGCGACTCCCCTTCAGAAGAAGGCTGAGTCGCGGGAGTCGGTTAGGCCCGTCTCTTAAAGTGGAGCTTGAACAGGACCGGGTGACGAAAGCTGCTTGCGGCCAAGACCTTAGGGCGATTCGACAAAAATTGCACCCTGGGGACTTGCGTTCCAGAATCAGAGTTTGTTAACCATCTGTTGTCAGGATCCGAATCAGTTGTTCAAAGGCGTTTTGTTGAGTGCCGCGAATGCGGCCGACCTGACGCCCAGGAGCGGCGACTATGGGGAACTGGCATGCGCGTTTTGCTGATTGAAGATGACAGCGCCGTCGCGCAGTCGATCGAGCTGATGCTGAAGTCCGAAAGCTTCAACGTCTACACGACCGATTTGGGGGAAGAAGGCGTCGATCTCGGTAAACTTTACGATTACGACATTATCCTTCTCGACCTCAACCTGCCCGACATGTCCGGTTACGACGTGCTCAAGCAGCTCCGGGTCTCCAAGATCAAGACACCGATTCTGATCCTCTCCGGCCTCGCCGGCATCGAGGACAAGGTCAAGGGTCTCGGCGTCGGCGCCGACGACTACATGACCAAGCCCTTCCACAAGGACGAGCTGGTGGCCCGCATCCACGCGATCGTGCGCCGCTCCAAGGGGCACGCCCAGTCGGTCATCCAGACCGGCGATCTCGTCGTCAACCTCGACACCAAGACGGTGGAAGTCGGCGGCCAGCGCGTGCATCTGACCGGCAAGGAATACCAGATGCTGGAGCTGCTCTCGCTCCGCAAGGGCACGACCCTCACCAAGGAAATGTTCCTCAACCACCTCTATGGCGGCATGGACGAGCCCGAGCTGAAGATCATCGACGTCTTCATCTGCAAGCTCCGCAAGAAGCTGGCCAACGCTTCCGAAGGCCGCAACTTCATCGAGACCGTGTGGGGCCGCGGCTACGTGCTGCGCGAGCCGCACGAGGCCGACGAGCGCATTCCCGCCTGATCCCTGGGTTTACCTGGCGAGCCCGTCCGGCTCGCGCCTCCCAGCCTGGACCCCGCCGCAAATGGCGGGGTTTTGTTTTTTGAGGATGCGCCCGGCCGAGGCCCGCCTCACGCCGCCGCCAGCACCGGACCGGCCTGCACCGAACGCCTGACCGCGCTTCGCGACGCCGCCTCGCGCAACCGGCCGATCATCGCATAGCCGATGATGAAGCCGAACAGGAAGGTCGGGACCACGAAGGACACCACGAAGGCCCAGCCGGTGACGCGGTCGGCGATCTCCATCACCGGCATCCCGACGATGCCGTGGATCACCACCAGCATCCACAACATGACCGTCATGCCGCCACCGAAGACGAGGCCGTCCCGGATCTGCCGCGTCTGCCGCGACCGCGGGCCCCAGGTGGAGTCTTGCACCAGAAGCGCCGTCATCGCGCCGATGCCCCAGGGGAAGATCAGCAGCGGCAGTTCGCGCAGGACCACGTCGAGGTGAGGCCGTTGCGGAAATTGGTAGACGTCGAACGCCGCCTGCACCGGAAGGAAGATCAGCGCGCTGCAAAGGCCGACCGTCAGGATGAAGCCGACCGGCATCCGGCCGAAGATGGTCTCGTTGGCAAAGGCGTATTGCCGCTTGACGTGATAGACCAGCCAGAAATTCACGATGAAGTAGAGCGGCGTCACCAGCAGCGTCCTCAGCATGCCGACGGCCTGCTCGCCGGGAATCTGCACGAGCTTGCCCGACAGCAGCAGCCAGGACAGCGACCAGACGAAGGTGAATGCGGCCACGCCGCCCACGAATTTGAAGATGCCCGGAGACGCCGGATCGAGCGTGAAGCCGATGGCGCCGAGACGCCGCTTGCCGCGCGCCAGCGTCCATTCGCCGGCGAGCGCCCCGCGGGCTGCGAACAGCAGGAGGTTGCCGAGCAGCGAGTCCATGTCCTTGCGCAGATCTTCCAGCATGCATCCCGCCGCGGTCTGGGCGGCCAGCTGAAGCTGGCTGACGACGTTGTGGCGGGTCGAGAGCTGGTCCAGCGCCTGCCAGTCGTCCGGCTCGACCTGGCTGTCCTCCATGATCGCACCGTAGATCTCGGCGCTGCTCTTGAGGACGCGCACCGTGCGGAAGCACAGCGAATCGTAGACCGCGAGCAATTCGGCATGGAGGTCCGCATTGCGCTCCATGAAGGCCTCGCGATCGGCGGCCCAGCGCTCCAGGTGCAGCATGAGCGCCGATATCTTCAGGAAGCGCGACTGGATCGCGGTCGATTGCACGGCGCGGAAATCGTCGATCTGATAGCCGATCCGGGACAGCTTGCGCTGCAGGCTCGGCATGTCCTCCCGATTGACCTGGAACGGCGCGGCGACCAGCGCGTCGCGGAGGGAAAGCGCGCTGACCGGAATCCCGGCGAGCTCCTGGCAGAACCGCCGCCATACCGCGGGTACCACCGGAACCAGCCAGGCGAACATCAGAAGCCAGACCGAAGCCAGCGGCGACAGCTTCTCGGGCAGCATCGCGTAGAGGATCAGGAACGGCGCGATGAACACGGCGAGACCGAACGCGAACAGGGGACGCGTCGTGAAGGACCGCGTCCCTTTCAGGGTGTGAAACCTGAACCAGTAGAACAGCACGACCAGCAGCGGTCCGCCGAAGGATTCGAAGACCGCGTTCAGGGGCTCAACGACATGGGCGAGCGACACGATGAACTCCTATCACGGGGCTCGTTATTGGCGGCGTCGGCTGCAGCGGCCTCCGGCTCCGGACTTCAGGGAGCCTGAGCCACCATCTTGGCCTTTTGAATCAAGAGGTCGATGTTGTCGGGCGCGAGCGCAATCGCATTGTCCATGTCGGCCAGCGCCCTCGGCATGTCCCTGATCTGGGCGTAGGCGTTGGCGCGCGACACGAGATATTTCAGCTCGTCCGGTCGCAGTTCGGTCGCCCTGCTGAAGGCCTTGACGGCCTCCTCGAGATAGCCGCGCTTGTCGTCGGTCCCGGCGGCCGTCATGCTGACGATGCCCTTGATCCAGTAGAATTCGGCATGTTCGGGCTTGAGCTTGATCGCCTCGGCGATGTCGTTGAGCGCGTTCTCGTACAGGCCGACGGTGACGTTGAAGTTCGCCCTGCGCACGAAATAATCCGGCCGCGTCGGATCGAGCTTGAGCATGTAGGCGAAACTCGCGGCCGCCTTCGGGATCTGCTTCAGCTTGTGCTGGAGCGTGCCGAGATCGAAATAGACCCTGGCGAGACGGACCGAAAGCTCGCCGTCATCGGCGAGCAGGCCGTGCAGCTCCTGTCCCCTCCGCGTCAGCTCCTCCAGCGCCTCGATGGTCGGTGGCGCGAGGTCGATCGCGCCGATCAGTTCATCTCGGCGCTGGCGCAGCAATTCCCGGGAGAGCTGGCCCTGCGCGAGCGGGCCCGGTGGCGGCTCCGGCGTCTCGACGTCGAAGATGCGGCCGTCGGAGGAGCGCATATAGAGGACGGGAATTCCCCATTCGACCCGCGATTTCTCCTGGATGAATTTTCGCGCGAGCGTGACGGCATCGTCGATCGGGCGGTTGCCGGCCAGCGCCGCATAGAATCCTTCGGACATCGAGATGGCGGCGTTGTCGGTGATCGGAAACTGCATCGCCACCACGGCCGGCAGCCATCCCGTCTTCATCAGCCCGATCGCCGGATTGCCGAAGCGGTCGCCGACATTGATGCGGGCGCTCTCGCAGCAATTGAGCACGATCAGCCGCATGCTCCGCTTCGCGCCCGTCAGCATCATGGCGAGATCGGAGGCGAACTTCTTCACCGGCCTGCCGTCCTCGTCGACCATGACGACGAAGCCGCTGGTGCCGGTGCCCGGCGCGGCTTCCTCGACCCCGCCATGCCCGATGAAATGAAAGATGTGCCACTCGCCTTCGAGCAGCTTCTTCATCAGGTCCTTTCCGGTCCCGCCCGGGACCCATTGGAAATCGACCTTGCCCTCCCGCTGGAGCGCATCGATGCCCTTGTTGATGCGGTCCCGCTCCTTCACGACGTTCAGCCTCGGCCATTCGCTGGTCGAGGGATCGGCGATCATGCCGAGGATGCGCAGCGGACCCTTGACGCCCATGCGGCCGACGCTGCCGGCCGTCTCGAGATAGCGCACGATGGGGCGCGTCAGGCTGACGAAGCCCGGCATGTCGTCTTCGTCGTAGAGATATTCCCAGGGCAACCCGGCCAGCTCGGCCGCCTCGATGCGCAGCTTGATCCTGAGATCCTGCGCCGCGCCCTTGCTGCGTTCGTAGATCTTCTGGATCGGCGGCACCTCGGCGATGACGCTGCGGAACACGCCGCGGCCGAAATCGCGCAGCACCTGCTCGCCGCGCGTGGTCGGGCCCTGCCGGCTCTTGTCGTCCACTTCGAGGACGGCGCTTTCGAGCTCGCCCCGCAGCTTCGCGAGTTCGCCTGGCGCCGAGAACCAGAACCTGACGAGGCTCTTGGGCGCCTCGCCCGCCGGCGACCTGACCACCCTGCCGTAATATTGCGAAGGTCCGCCGCCCGCCGGCAGATCGGCGCCGATCTCGAGTTCGAAATCTTCGTATTCGGCAGCGGGCATGTCGAGCCTCACTCAACCAGGAATTTTGTCGGAACCGCGAATTCCCCAAGGTCTGCAAATCTGTCGCGGCGCGTTCAGGCCGCCTTCCAGCCGACGATGACGGCGATGGATCCATGATGGCATGCAACCTCGGAGCGCATTTGTGAAGCATGTCTCACGGAACAGGATAAAGTTGCAGGCGCCTCCGCCTGGAATTCGCATCTGGACATCGAACGGATGCGACGCGTAGGACGACCAAATCATCGTCGGAACTTGCCGTAACGCCGGACCCCATCAGCCATGATCCTGCAATCCCTCGCCGGCCTGCCCGCCTTCCTGGTCTATTTCTGCACGGGACTGATCGCGATCGTGGCGTACCTGTTCGTCTATACCCGCATCACCCCGCACAACGAATTCCAGCTGATCCGCGACAACGAGCCGGCGGCGGCGATCGCGCTCGGCCTCAGCCTGCTCGGTTTCGTGGCCCCGCTGGTCAGTGCCATCGCGCATTCCGCCAACGTGCTGGACTGCCTGATCTGGGCGGCCATCGCGCTGATCGTCCAGATCATCGTGTTCTTCCTCGTCAAGGTCCCGGTGCCGAACCTGTCGGCGCGGATCGCCGCGGGCGATATCGCGCCGGCGATCTGGCTCGGGCTGTCGTCTCTCGCCGCGGGTCTGCTGAACGCGGCCAGCATGATCTACTGACATGAGCAACACGCCCTCCTTCAAGGATTTCGGCAAACGCCGGCCACCCTCCCTGCTGCCGCCGAGGCAGCAGCCGGCGAAGCGCTCCGGCCACGTCGCACTGCTGGTGATGGGCACGATCGCAGTCGGCACCACCGCGTACACGCTGATGCCGCATCAAAGATGCGATCCGCCCCCGGCCGGGACCACGGATCAGGCGCAGACGAGCCCCAATTGCAGCAGCAGCTCATCTGGCGGCCACGGCAGCTCGCACGGCTGGTCGCGGTCGAGCTTCTTCAGCGGCGATTCCTCCAGCCATTCGTCCTCCACGACGTCGTCGCCATCGGTTTCGCGCGGCGGCTTCGGCTCGTTCGCTCACGCGTTCGGGTCCTCCGGCGGCGGCTAACTCGCTCGGGCTTGAGACACGTCAAGTGGCGACGCGCGGAAGGTCGTTATCCTGCAGCCTTGATGACACCCGGCAAGGGCGTCAGGGATAGAGGTGCAAGATGCGCGGGATCGTGACGTCGACACTTGCCATCTTCGCGTTGGTATCGCTGGCCGCCGCCGCAGAAGCTGCATCCTGCCCACCCGCCATGGTGCAGGTCTGCGACCCCGGGCCGCGGAACCGTCCACCGGCCACGCCGGCGCGGTGTCACTGCGAAAATACGCCGGGCAGCGGGAATCTGGGTGGCGGTGGCAAGGCGGAGATTCACAAGAAGAACGTGCCGACGGTGAAGCCGAGCAAATCGCCCGGTCCCAACAATTGAGCCTTGATCAGGCCGCAAGGCCCGCAGGCGCGAGATGGAACGAGGCACACCCATGCGCATGATGTTGACGTCGGCACTGGTTCTCCTCGGGTTGACATCGCTGTCAGCCGATGCGGAAGCCGGACCCTGTCCGCCAGGCATGGTCAAGGTCTGCCTGCCTCCGCCGCAGAACAATCGTCCCCCGAACACCACGCCGACGCCGTGCAAATGCGAGAGTCAGCAGGGCAGCGGAAACGACAGTGGCGGCGGCAAGGCCGAGATTCACAAGAAGAACTTGCCTGCCGCGAAGCAGAACAAATCGCCCGGCCCGAACGACTGACGCGGCCGCAGGAGTCTGAAGCGCGATGACAGAGATGTCATCGCGCTTCGTGTCTGCTGGGTGATCCCGGCGACCGCGCGTCGCGAACGACGTTTGCGGATCGTACCTACTTCAATTTCTTCGTCGTGTCCGGTCGCGGCGGCTCCGGCTGCGGGTTCAGCCAGTTGTTTCCCTGCACGGGCTTCTTGCCCGACATCGGCGGCTCGGGCTGAGGATTGAGCCAATTCGCCTTGGGATGCTCGGCCTTCAAACGCTTGGTCTTCTTCGCAGGGTTTGGCGTTGGCACGGCAGCTTGCGCCAGCCTGACCGGTTGCTGCGCGCCGGCTTGCGCCGCGGCGCCGGTGGGGCTGGCCGCGCTCGCGAGGTTAAGGGCCGCGACGCAAGTGAGGCTTGCGATCGCGAGTGTCGCTGACATGTGCTTTCCACGCATTATGAGAGGTCTCCCTATCGTTCGATCTGCCGACGGATGGGCGGCCGGACCGGAATCGGCCGATCGACCGGCCTTGGCGTGAAGCGCTTCGGTGGTACGACCCTCTTGGGCGGCGCCGGAACGACGACGACCGGCGGACGCGGCGGCGGTGGCGTGACGATCCTGCCGCGCTTGCCGGGAACGAGGATCGGCGCCGGCAGATGCGGCGTGGCGGGCACGAAGGTCGTGCCTCCCGCGGGGACGCATTTGCGTTTCTCGGCGTCGGGCCTCTGGCCGGCCGGGCAGCACTGGCCGCCCGCCGTAGCCCGGCTTTCGAGACAGCATGATCCGTTTGGCAGTTGAGTATAGCCGGCGAAGCACGTGCCCGTGGTCGGAGCTGCGTTCACGACACATTTTCCCTCGACCAATGATTGTCCCGTCGGACAAGCACATGCCGCCTTGACGCCTGCCACCGCACTGGCGCCCTGACAACACTCGCCGGTCAACGGATCGGTGGTCGTTCCCGGCGGACAGCCGGCCAACGAGCCGCACGTATTGTCGTTCTGCGGCTTCGTACCGGGCGGGCAACAGGTGCCGTTTGGAGTCAACTGTTCGACCTTGCAACCCTTCTCGAGCGGTGGCTTGCAGCCGCCGTCCGGCTGCGGTTTGAGCCCAAGCGGGCAACACTGACCGGTGGATGTCAGCTGACCAGGCAGGCACCCGCCCTGCTGCGTGCCGCAACTGCCGTCTGGCTGCGGCTTGATGCCGGGCGGGCAGCACTGACCGCTCACCGACAATTGCTCGGGTGGACACGGCTTCTTCATCGGGGAGCAACTGCCGTCCGGCTGCGGCTTGATGCCGGGCGGACAGCAGATGCCCTTCGAGGACAATTGGCCGGGTGGGCAACCTGGCTGCTGCGGTTGACCGCACTTGCCGTCGGGTCCGGGCAACACGCCGTTCGGGCAGCATTGGTTGACCGCAAATCCCCACGAACCGCTCGGGCATAGCTGCTGGCAACTGCCGTCGAGGCCCGTCTGAGGAATGATCGGCCATTGCGTCGACAGACACGCTTTTTGCTGAGCCGTCGGCTTGCAGCCGAAGAAGTCGACTGTCGGATCAGGCTCGAACCCGGCGGGGCAGACCGGCGACTTGAAGGTGGGACAATGGTAGCCGTTGCCGTCGTAGACCGCCTTCGAACCGTCGAGGCAGGTCAACTTCGACATATCGTTGGGATCAAACGTGCTCGGATCAAAGCCTTGCAGGCAGGCCTCCAGCTTGCCGGGATCGGTTGACCCATCCGGGCACGGCGATATGCACTGCCCGTTGGGCCCTGCGTAAGTTCCGATCGGGCAGCATTGGAAGCCAGGCTGTTGTGTGGTGCCTGGCGGACAGGCGCATTGATTGCCCGAGCCCGGCGGGCAATCGAGCAGCGGCGGCTTCTTGCCGTGCAGGCGATACCAGAAGAAGCCGGGATAGAGTTCGACGCGCGGCCGATACCAGCCCGGCAGATTGAAGGCAGTCCGGCCGCAGATGCGCAGAATCGCGATATCCCCGAGATGTCCGCGCGCGGACGGATCCTGGAAGCGGTCGTCGTAATCGATGAAGTAACTCTGCCACGGCGGCACGTTGGCCGGCACCACGGCGGTGATGTCATTCCCCTGCACACCATTCACGTCCGCCGGGCCGCCTGCAGCGAGCAGCGCAGCGACCGCTGGATCGATCGCACTCCGCAACTGATCGCCCGTCGACCACAGGAACTGGCCGCAAGCGGCGCGGTCGATACGGCCCTGCTCGTCGTAGTTGAAGCCGATCGCCACGCCGCCATTGCCATTGCGCATCTGGCGCGCGAAACCGATCGCATATTCGTCAGCCTGCGGCTGCCATTGCGGCCCGGAGGTGCCTGGCGGGACCGGCAGGTAGCGCAGTACGCGGCCGGTCGCCTCCGACGTCAGCACGTTGAAATCATAGGCTCCGCTCGGCGCACCGCGCTCGGCGAGCAGCATGCGGCCCTGATCATCGAAAGCGATCCTGGAAATCTCGCTCGGGCCCGGACCGGGCGCGACGCTGGCTTCCAGTCGCGGATCGGCACCGAAGGTCGGACCGATTGCAACCGACCAGATCTGCAGATCCTTGGCGACAGAATAATAGAGGCGTCCGTTGCGGACGCCGAGACCGAAGATCAGGCGTTGCGGGTTCGCATAGCCCCAGGTCGCGACATTGCCGGGCCGAAATTTCGGACTCGCAATATCGAGACTCCCCGCGGGATCGTACGGGATCGGCTGCAGGCCGGCAGCGCCCCGTCCCTGCACGCCGTGATCGTAACGGCCACGCTCGTTTCCAGACGCATCGAAGGCATGGATCATGCCGGTGGCACGATCAGCCACGAACAGCGTGTTCGAGGCCGCATCAAAGGCAAGGCCGCCGAGCGCAGGACCGGGATTGGCTGTGCCTGCGAGCGTGACATTGGCGAACAGACGGACTTCACCGGTCAGGCCATTGATGCGCCAGATCGAACCGGGTCCGCCGCCAAGCTGCGGCGGTCCGAACAGCCCCGGCATGAAGGCCGCGCCGGGTGCGCCCTGCTTGGCGCGATTGAGCTGGCCTGCACCGCCTGGAATGACGATCGGCAAGCCATAGACCGACGTTGCCGCGACGAAGATGTTCGGCGGTGTCGCGTTGTCGAGCACTACGCCGAACAGCTGTCCGGTCTGGCTGGCGGTCACGGTGAAGGGCTTTGGCGTCGTCAGCAGTTGCGCCTGCGGCGGCGCGCCAGGCGCCTGGAGATCGAACACCCGGGCCGAGGGACCATCTGTATCAATGAAGGTCTTGTCGGCTGGATCGACGCCCGGCGCGATCATGGCGGGTGGCAGTGCCCCTGAAAACCCCGAGACCACCGCGTTGCCGTTGCCGACGATGCCGGCTGGCTGTGCCAGGACTGCATTGAGGTCGCCGCAGGCGACCCATGCAAAGACCATAACGACAAGCGCGATGGCCGCATGTCTCAGCTTCACATGAATTCCAAGATTGCTCCGCCTACACCGTGTCGATGGATGCGCATCGGGTCGCATGGGCAAGACCTCTCTGGAGCAATGCAGTCGGTCTGGGACCCGATCACCACAAACTTGATCGGGACAAACGAGCGCAACATTTTCGAGGTGCGACACGGCCAGCCACACAATTGCTGCGGTGCGCTCGGCCGTTGGAACTGATCACAGTGACAGAGAGGAAACGTCAGGTCGTTGATGCATATCAATACATGCATTGGATGCGCAGACATTGTTCCTCGGCTTCGCGAGGAACGACGCATGAGACGGAGGAGACCCATGCCGCATGCGTTCGTGATTCTTGTCGCACTGGTGCTGGCTGCAGCGATCCCGAGCAACGCCTACGCAGTGAAGGGGCACTGCGAGGGCAATACGCATTGGCACTGCACCACCTACACGACATCGAAGGAAAACGGCGCGTGGTACGATTCCAAGACGGGACAATGGTACAACAAGTCCTGCAGCTGTCGGGAGAACAGCGGTCCCAACGGAGCCGTTGGCGACTACGGTCACGCCGAGATCCACAAGAAGAACGTGCCGACCGTCAAGCCTTCCGGCGCAGGTCCGACAAATCTTGCCCGCCCGCCTTTGGGAATGGCTCCCCGCATGCCCGTGCGCGGCGCTCCGCCGACGACCCTGCGACCTGCACGAACCTTTTGACAAGCGGCCTTGCCGACCCGGGAGTACGCGGAAAAATGCAGTGAATTGCCAGGCTTTCGCTTGTCTGTGGGCCAGCAGGTGATGAAGACTGCCAGCCAGGTTCGACAGCAGGAGGCTGCAACTCCATGAAACGCTCGCGACGGGTCGTACTCACCTTGATGGCCGGCGCCACGAGCGACGTGGTCTCGACGCAAATGGTCCGGCACCGGCCGTGCCGCGTTCACAGCCATAGCGGCCGCTGACACATGCGGCGCATCGCCTGCCCGGAGCGCGACGATTGGCGCCAGACCGCGGAGCGATGCGGCTTCGCGTTCCACACGATCGATGGCGAGCGCTACTGGGACGAGCGCGCCTATTGCGGCTTCACGCTCGATGAGATCGAACGCGGCATCGAGGCGCCGACCGGAGAGATCGAGGCGATGTGCCTCGAACTCGCGGGTCGCGTCATCGGCGACGAGCGGTTGCTCCGGCGCCTGAAGATCCCCGCGGCTTTCTGGAGCCTGATTGCCGACAGCTGGAAACGGCGGGACCGCAGCCTTTATGGCAGGCTCGACCTCAAATTCGATGGCGCAGGCCCGGCCAAGCTGCTCGAATACAACGCGGACACGCCGACCTCGATCTTCGAAGCCGCGGTCTTCCAATGGACCTGGCTCGAGCAGGCGATCGAGCGTCGCATCATCCCGGCCAGGGCCGATCAGTACAACTCGATCCATGAGCGTCTGATCGGGGCATGGAGGGAGATCGGCGCCGGCCGCCATCTGCACCTCACCGGCCTCACCGACAATCCCGAGGACGCCGGCACGCTGGCCTATCTGGAAGATACCGCGCGACAGGCGGGGCTTTCGACCACCCTGCTCGACATGTCGGAGATCGGTTGGCGCGGCGAGCCTTCCGGCTTCGTCGACCTCGAGGACCGCGAGATCGCGGTGGCTTTCAAGCTCTATCCCTGGGAATGGATGTTCCACGACAGCTTCGGCGCCAATCTCGCCGCTGCGCCGACGCGCTGGATCGAGCCGCCATGGAAAGCCGTGCTCTCCAACAAGGGCATCCTGCCGCTGCTGTGGGAGGCGTTTCCGAACCATCCGAATCTGCTGCCGGCGTTCTTCGAAGACGATCCGCGCAGCGCAGAACTCGGCAGCTCCTATGTGCGCAAGCCGCTGCTGTCGCGCGAAGGCGCCAATGTCACGCTGGTCTCTGGCGGCATGCCGCTCGACGAGCAGGCCGGCCCCTACGGGGCTGAAGGCTTTGTCCGCCAGGCTCTCGCGCCGCTGCCGAATTTCTCGGGCTTCTATTGCGTCGTCGGCAGTTGGCTCGTGAACCACGAGCCCTGCGGATTGTCGATTCGCGAAGACGAGAGCCCGATCACCGGCAACAGCTCGCGCTTCCTGCCCCACGCAATTCTCTAGAGCAATTTCGGTTCTGATTGAATCAGAACCGAGGCTCTAGATTCTTGTTTTGACGCGTTTTCTTTACGCGAACCGGTGTCCACTTCGCTCGAAAACGCTCTAAACGTCGGTCGATCAGCCAGCCGGACGATCTGCGACCGAATACCGCGTCCCGGCGAGGTCCAGATGAGCAGGACAACGGCGCGCCGTCGCTTGTCGCGCCATCAGTGCTTGGCTAAGCTTTTTGCCATCAATTGGAATGCTGGACGTCGTGTCCATGTTTTTGCGGTCTGCCGCCTCCCGCCTTGTCGAGGCCCTCTCTCCAAAGGACCATTCAGCGATCGCCCCGGAGAATCTCGTCTACGGCTTCGTCACGAGGGGCTTCGAAAAGGCATTCATCCGCGCCTGCCGGCGCCTGCGCGTGACGCCGCTGTCCGATCGGCTTCATGGCTTCAACGCGAAATCCTGCGGCGGACTCGTCAGGTCGGCGGACGACAGCCTGCAATGGCTGAAGCTCTCGGGCGTGCCACGGGGCACGACGAACACGCGGCGCGAACGCGAGAAGTCGATGCCCGTTCTCGACGGCCTTCGAACACCGCAGGTGCTGGCGACCACCACATGGCGGTCCAGAGGCGTCCAATGGTACGCGGTCGCCATGACGCCCGTGTCATCGCCCACGGTTCGGGATTTCCTCGACGGCGGCGGCTCGCTGGCCCATGACGAGGACTGGCTCGGCAGGCTCCGAGCGACGCTCGGGCAGCTCGCGAGCATCCCCACCACGCATCGCTGTCTGAGCGAGCCCTATGTCGCGGCAGCAATCAGGGAGCGATTCGGCGCCGAGGCCCCGACCGTTGCAACGGAATGGCATACGGCGCATGGCGACCTGAGCTGGGCAAATCTGACCGTTCCGGATCTCGTTCTCTACGACTGGGAGACATGGGGCCTGGCACCGCGCGCCTATGACGCCGCCTACCTCATGGTGCAGTCCATCTGGAACATCGATCTCATGCATCGGCTGGAGCATGAGTTCAGGGACGAGTTTGCGACGCCTTCCGACTGCGTCGGCCTGCTGGTCGCCTGCGCGGAGATGCTGAACTACATCGAAGCCAGTGGCATCGACCCGGCCCACGCCCGCCGCGTCGAGGCCATCGCGCGCCGCGGCCTCGAGCGCCACGCCGCGGCACGATCCGTCGCGCCAACCGAGCCAGGTAAGCCGACAGCGCCTACAGCGACGCGGCAACCTTCAACGGCTGCGGCATCAGGCCGCCCATGGGACGGCCGGACCGCGCCGGGTTGAGCTGATACAGGCCCCTTCGATCGGCGATCGGCCGAAACGCATCGGTGATGCCGACCACGGACTCGGCGGCGCCAAGCAGCAGCGTGCCGTCGGCTTCCAGCAGTCTCGCCATGCGTTCGAAGATCGTGGCCTTGGTGTCCTGATCGAAATAGATCAGCACGTTGCGGCAGAAGATCACGTCGAACGTGCCGAGATGCGCGAAGTCCTGCAGCAGGTTGAGCTGCCGAAACTGCACCATCGAGCGGAGATCGGCATTGAGCTGCCAGATTTCGCCGGACTGCTTGAAGTACTTGACCAGATGCTGGATCGGCAGACCGCGCTGCACCTCGAACTGGCTGTAGACGCCCGCCTTGGACTTTTCCAGCACGTCCTGCGACAGGTCGGTCGCCACGATCTCAACCCGCCAGCCGGCGAGCGCGGCGCCCATCTCCTTCACGCACATCGCGATCGAATAAGGTTCCTGTCCCGTCGACGAAGCCGCCGACCAGATCCGCAGCGATTTGCGCGCGGCCCGCGCCTGGATCAGGCCGGGCAGGATAGTATCGCGCAGATGGTCGAACGGAATCTTGTCGCGAAAGAAGAAGGTCTCGTTGGTGGTCATCGCCTCGACCACCTCGGTGGCGAGGCGGCCGTCGCCGCTCCGGATCTTCTGCACCAGATCGGGAATGCCGGTCAGGCTCGCCTTGCGGGCGAGCGGGACGAGACGGCTCTCGACAAGGTACTGCTTGTCGGCCGAGAGATCGAGGCCGGAGCGTTCCTTCAGAAACTTGCGCAGAAACTCGTAATCGCCTGGCGTCACGCGCGATCCCCCGCGAACAGGCGGTTGACCTTGGATCCGATCTGATTGAGCGGCAGGATGGCCGAACAGATGCCGGCCGTGGCGGCCGCGCCCGGCATGCCCCAGACGACGCTGGAGGCTTCGTCCTGCGCAATCACGCTGCCGCCGCCGGCGACGATGTCCTTGCCGCCGCGCATGCCGTCAGAGCCCATTCCGGTCAGGATCACCGCCAGGATGCCGCCGTGCCAGATGTCGATGGCGGAGGTGAAGAGCGGATCGACCGCAGGCTTGCAGAAATTGACGGCGGGACCATCGTCGAGCGCGATCGCGGCGTCTGCACCGTTGCGCACGACCCGCATGTGCTTGCCGCCAGGCGCGAGATAGATGCGGCCCGGCTTCACCGGCTCGCCGTGGACGGCCTCGGCCGCGGGGCGGCGGCTCGAACGCGCCAGATGCTCGGCGAGAATGGTGGTGAAGGTCGGGGGCATATGCTGGGTGATGAGCACCGGGAAGCGGTCGATCACCGTGCCAAGCTCGGTCACCAGCGCCATCAGCGCCTGCGGTCCACCGGTCGAGGAGCCGATCAGAAGCACCTTGGGCGCTTGCGTCGAGAACGGACGGAGGATCGACGGTGCAGGCGCGGCCGGTGCTTGCAAGG
>VYLF01000095.1_pt1 | contig 40791 bp, 38 predicted proteins | sample 5114371 | NCBI WGS metagenome assembly VYLF01 (sample SAMN12291773, study PRJNA351875) | freshwater metagenome | isolation source: freshwater lake | place: USA: Michigan, Kent Lake | collected 2013-08-15 | reverse complement strand
AGCCGGTCTTGATCGGTTCGGACGTGGTCAGGGAGGGGGTCGATACGGTCTTGTTCACTGTCTTGCCTTTTGAAACGGTCTTCAGAGTTGGGCGAGATGATCGGTTACCTTGACCGGCTCGGGCAGGATCTTGCGAGCCACGAGCCAGTCGGCGGCCTTCTGCAGTTCGCCCACGAACTGCTCGTCGTTGACCGCGAAGTAGCGGTAGTTGCGCTTGAGCGCGATGAACCGGTCGCGGACCTCGTCGCTGTACTTGCCGGCCTTCTGCGCGATGTACTCGGCGTCCTTGCCGTTCTCCGAAATCCACTTGCCTTCGGCGCGGAAGGCGGCGTTCACGGCGCGAACCAGCGCGGGATTCTCGGTCGCGAATTTGCGGGTGGTCAGATACGAGGTGTAGTCGATCTGGAAGTCGAGATCGCGGCCTTCGAGGAAGATGTCATGGGCCTTGTATTCAATCCGGGCGATGTCCACGCCGGGGCTCCACATCGACCACGCATCGACCTTGCCGGACGCAAGGGCCGGCGCGGCGTCGGGCGGATTGAGATAGATGAACTTCACCGCCGAGCGGTCGACCTTGTGCTTCTCGAGCGCCGCGACCAGCAGGAATTCGCCGAGACCGGAGCGGTTGACCGCGACGGACTTGCCGACCAGATCCTCGATCCTGTCGATGCCTGAGCCGTCCTTGGCGATGATCGCCGTGGTGCGGGGCTCGTAGACCACGAATTGCGTGAACACCAGCGGGGAGCCGGCGATGATCGCCGCGAGCGCGGGCGTCGTGCTGCCGCCGAAGCTGAAATCGGCGCTGCCGCCCGTCACCGCCTGCAAGGTCGGCGCATGGTTCGGGAACGGTCCCAGCCACTCGACCTTGATGCCGTCCTTTGCAAGCGTCTTCTCGAACTCGCCGCGTTCCTTCGCGATCAGGTTGAGCCCGCCGAGGCCCCAGGTGAGGCGAACCGTATCGGTGGTGCGGCCGGGCGCGGCCTCGGCGAACTCGCTGATATTCAAGCCGGCAAACGCGCCGATGCCGAAAGCGGCGGAGCCGAGGAAGCTGCGCCGGGACGGTTTGGCGCCTGATGAACGGGACATGTCGGCCTCTTGGTCAGTCAGTTGGACGAAGGGGGGCGCACCCCGAGCTCCGACAGGAGCTCGGCGCGCGAGATCTGGTCTGCACCGCCGCGCACGCCGCGGTGCTCGAAGGCGATGGCGCCGTTGCGCATCACGAGAATCCGGTCGGCCAGCGCGATGGCCTCGTCGACGTCATGGGTGACCAGCAGTACGCCCGGCTGATGGTTGGCGACGAGTTCGCGGACGAGTTCGTGCATCCGGATGCGGGTGAGGGCATCCAGCGCGGCAAACGGCTCATCGAGCAGCAGAAGCTCGGGCTGCTGCACAAGCGCGCGGGCGAGCGCGACCCGCTGGGCCTGGCCACCGGAGAGATTGCGCGGCCAGTCGTCGAGCCGGTCGCCGAGACCGACCTCGGTGAGCGCTTCGGCGGCGCGCGCGCGGGCGTCGTCGGCCTGCAGGCCGAGCGCGACGTTGCGCCAGAGATTGTCCCAGGGCAGCAGCCGGTGCTCCTGGAAGACGACGGCGGGCCGGCGGGGCGCCGAGATGCGTCCGCCCTGGATCGGGTCGAGCCCGGCGAGCGCACGCAACAGCGTGGTCTTGCCGCACCCGCTCTCGCCGAGCAGGGCGACGAATTCGCCGCGATCGATGCGCAGGTTGAGCCGCTCGATCACGATACGGCTGCCGTAGCTGCGCAGCAGATTGCTCACCACGACGGCAGGACCTGATTCAACCGACGTCGGCGACCGTGGTGCGACGTGGAGGTTCATCGCCCGGCTCCATAGTTCGGATGCCAAGCGAGAAGTCGCCGTTCGAGCAGGCGGGCGATCGCATCGGCCGCGACACCGATCAGGGCGTAGATCACGATCGTCAGGACGATCACGTCGGTGCGGAGGAATTCGCGCGCATCCATCGCCAGAAAGCCGATGCCGGACTGCGCGCCGATCGTCTCGGCCACCACGAGGGCGAGCCACGCCGTGGCGAGGGCGTAGCGCACGCCGGTGAGGATCGATGGCAAGGCGCCCGGCAGGATGATCCGGCGTATCAGCTGGAGCGAGCCCAGGCCCTGGACCCGGCCGAGTTCGAGCAGCTTGGGGTCGACCTGCCGGATGCCGAGCACGGTGTTGATGTAGATCGGGAAGGTGACGCCGAGCGCGACCAGGAAGATCTTCTCGGCTTCGCCCACGCCGAGCCAGACGATGACCAGCGGCAGGGCTGCGAGGAACGGGATGGCCCGGATCATCTGCACGCTGCGGTCGATCAGGGCTTCCGCGATCCGCGAGAAGCCGACGAGAACACCGAGTGTGGCACCCACCGTCGCGCCGATCGCGAAACCCGCGGCGGCGCGCAGCAAGCTGACGCCGAGATCGTTCAGGAGGCTTCCGGTGGTCGCGAGCTTGAAGGCCGTTCGAAGCACCTTGCTGGGGGCCGGCAGCACCTGCGGCGACAGCCATCCCGCCTGCGCAAGCGACTCCCAGACGATGACGAGCAGTACGGGCGCGATCCAGGACAACAGCTGCAGCCCGCGCGCACCGATCCTGCTCGGCGGCGGCGCCAGCGGCTTCGTGCTGCCTTGCGGATGCGACGCGCTGCCCGCGCCGATTGCCGTCTGGCTCAGTTCGATATTGCTCAAGGCGTAGGACCTCGTTTCGCATCCTGCATTCGGCGCAGGCGAAGCGACAGCATTGACTTCTCGTGAGCCGAAAATGTCCCACGAAATCGCGTGGACCGAAATAGAGCGCTATTTCATTTGTCGCGCGCTCCGGAGTGATCTGCTGTCGTGAAGAGTGGGGATGCGACAAAGATCATCTTTTGAGACGCGCGCGCTTGATCTTGTGCCGGCCGTTGGTGACAAGTTGTCCGATCGACGCCCAACCAACCTTCTATTCACGGAGCATACGATGACATCTGCACCTCTGCGCTTCGGCATATGGGCGCTGGTGCATGGCCCGCGCGCTGCACATCAGGATCCGGAGGAGCCCTATGACGCATCCTGGGAACGCAACCGCGATCTCATCCTCGCGGCCGAAGATCTGGGCTATGATTCGACGCTGATTGCACAGCACACGATCAATCCGCACCAGGAAGACCTCGATCAGCTCGAGGCCTGGAGCGCCGCCGCCGCGATTGGCGCGCTCACCAGCCGCATCGAGATCATCGCCGCGATCAAGCCGTATCTCTATCACCCCGTCGTGCTGGCGAAGCTGGCATTGGGGATCGAGAACATCAGCCGCGGCCGGTTCGCCATCAACCTCGTCAATGCCTGGAATCGTCCCGAGCTGGAGAAGGCGGGGATCGGCTTTCCCGAGCACGATGCGCGCTATGCCTATGGCCGGGAATGGATCTCAGTGGTGTCGCGCCTGATGGCGGGCGAGCGGCTCAATCACAGCGGAGACCATTTCAACGTCTCGGACTATGCGCTGCGTCCGACCAGCCTCTATCGCAAGCGGCCGGCGATCTATGTCGGAGGAGAGTCGGAGCCGGCGCGGGAGCTCGTGGCGGCTCATGGCGACGTCTGGTTCATCAACGGCCAGCCGCTCGACGACGTTGCCGGCCTGATCGCCGATGTCGCGGCAAGGCCGCGCGGATCGGCGCCGCCGTTGCGGTTTGGTCTGTCTGCCTTCGTCATCGCGCGCGAAACCCGCGAGCAGGCGCAGGCGGCCTATCAGCGGTTGCTCGATCTTGCCGCCAGGGACGCGCCGATGAAGGCGATCCAGAAACAGAACACCGATCCCAAGGTGGTCATGATGCAGACCATGCAGAAGACGGCGCGCGTCGGCAGCAATGGCGGCACGGCGGCAGGCCTCGTCGGCAGCTATGACGAGATTGCCGCGCGTATCGAGGCGTTTCATGCCGCGGGGATCGAGCTCTTCATGCTGCAGTTCCAGCCGTTCGAGGCGGAAATGCAGCGCTTTGCGCACGAGATCATTCCCCGCGTTCGTGCGCGCCAATCGACCGGGCTCTCAGCGCGATTGGCCCAGTCGCAGGGGTGATGGTCGCCAGCTCAGGCGGATGCAGCTTGGGGAGCAGGCTTCGCGAAGCGGCTGGCCGGACGCGTCAGACCGAAATGGTCGCGTAGCGTCGTGCCGCTATACTCCGTCCTGAACAGGCCGCGCTTTTGCAGGATGGGCACGACCGTGTCGACGAAGGTCTGGAGGCCGGTCGGCAGGACATCCGGCATCAGGTTGAAGCCGTCGGCGGCACCGGCCCGGAACCACGCCTCGATGTCGTCGGCGATCTGCTCGGGCGTGCCGACGATGATGCGATGACCGACGCCGCCGCCGAGCGCGCGGATCAGCTGCCGGACGGTGAGGTTGCCGCGCCGCGCCAGATTGACGGTGCCCTGGAACATGGTGTGATTGGCGTTGACCGGCAGCGGCAGGGGATCGGGCAGCGGCTTGCCGAGATCGAGCAGGGCGGGGTCGATCTGAAGTGTTCCTGCAAGGCGCGCCAGGCTGTATTCGGTCGGCACGAGGTCCCAGAGGTCGTCCTGCCGCCGTTTTGCCTCCGCCTCGGTGCTACCGATCACCGTCGCAAGTCCCGGCAGGATGACGATGGAATCGCCGGACCGCCCATAGGCCGCGGCGCGCGTGCGCAGGTCGCGCGCATAGGCGACGCCTTCCTCGATGGATTGCGCCAGCGTGAACACGGCCTCGGCATAGCCGGCCGCGAAATCCCGGCCGTCGTTCGAACCGCCCGCCTGGACCGTGACCGGGCGACCCTGCGGGGAGCGCGGCACGTTCAGCGGCCCTGCCACCGAATAATGCGGGCCGCGGTGAGCGATCGGATGCACCTTGGAGGTGTCGACGAATCGGGCGCTTGCCTTGTCGCCGACGAAAGCGTCGTCCTCCCAGCTGTCGAACAGGGCGTGGACGACGTCCGTGAATTCCTTGGCGCGCTCGTAGCGCGCCTTGTGCTCCAGTGCCGCAGAGAGGCCGAAATTGCGGCTCGAGGCCGCGTCCGCCGTCGTCACCGCATTCCATCCCGCGCGTCCGCCGCTGGCATGGTCGAGTGTCACGAAGCGTCGCGCGATGTTGTAGGGCTCGTTATAGGTGGTGGACACCGTGCCGATCAGCCCGACATGGGTCGTTGCGGCCGCAACGGTGGCCAGCACGATCGTCGGCTCAAGCGACGTGAACGACCGGTAGTCGATGCGGTCGTTCACCGCCGGCGAATCCGCCAGGAAGATGGCGTCGAACTTGCCGCGCTCGGCGATCTGCGCCACGCGGACATAATGACCGAGATCGAAGAACGCGCGCGGATCACTGTCCGGCAGGCGCCAGGCCGACGGATAGACGCCCGAGTGAAGCAGGTTGACGTTCAGGTGCAGTTGGCGTGACGGCATGGGATGTCGCGATCATTCCTGTGGGGCGGCCGCGATGCGCAACAAGCGGGCAGCATCGTTTTGCCGGTTTGGTGTTTGCGGTCGTCGATTTCATCCATCGCAGGCGTTGGCACGCGAATGATCTTTCAAACTTCATCTGTGACGATCGATCCGATCGTTTGCGTGTTGCGTTCGCGTGTGACGACGAATTACATCGCGATGCATCAAGAGATAACGCCTCGCGTCGTTCGAATGAAGCGCAAACGCGCATCGTCTCCAATTTGGCGATGTTCGATGCGTCGACCACGCGGGCGGCAGCAGAAACCAGCGCGGGTGATACGGATGAAGAAGAATAATTTTCTGATGAGCGGTGTTGCGATCGCGTTGCTCGCGTCGAACGCCGCATACGCAGAAGACAAGCCCGTGTCCGGCGGCGCGCTTCGGTGGGGCGTGACCACCGAGCCGGTCTGCTTCGATCCGCACCGCGCATCCCAGCAGGCCGCGTTCTTCGTCGCGCGCAACTACATCGATTCCCTCGTCGTGAAGAAGACGGACGGCAGCTTCGCGCCCTGGCTCGCGACCGAGTGGTCGATTTCCCCCGACGGCAAGGAGTATACCTACAAGCTCCGGGAAGACGTCGTCTTCCACGACGGCGAGAAGTTCGATGCAGCCGCGGTGAAGGCCAATTACGACTTCGTCAAGAAGCCCGAGAACGCCGTGACGGCGGTCTCGCTGCTGCAGGCCTACGACCACGCCGAGATCGTCTCGCCCCATGTCGTGAAGCTGGTGTTGTCCACGCCGGATTCGAGCTTCCTGGAATCGACCTCGAACGTGAAGCTCGGGCTGATCTCGCCGAAGGCGCTGGAGAAGGGCGATCTCTGCGGTGGTGGGCGCGCGCTTGCAGGCACGGGGCCCTTCATTTTCGAGAGTTACACCCGCGGACAATCGGCCGTGTTCGCGCGCAACCCCGCCTATAATTGGGCGCCGGGCAATGCGGCCCATAACGGGCCAGCCTATCTGGATCGCGTCACCTTCCGGTTTCTGCCCGAATACGCCGTGCGGACGGGCGCGCTGACGTCGGGGCAGGTGGATCTGATCGAGGGCGTGCAGCCGACCGATGCGCCGCTCTTTGCCGAACAGCCCGGCTTCAAGCTGCTCACCGGCCCGTCCGGTGCCAGCACGTCGTTCACGTTCAACATCAACTACACCCGGCCGCCCGCCGATGACGTTCGCGTGCGGCGCGCGCTGCGCGACGGTTTCGATCTCGAGCCGATCGTCAAGCAGGTCTATCTCGGCACCGTGCCGCGAGCCTGGTCGATCATCGGTCCGGCCAATCCAGCCTACAACAAGGCGCTTGTCGGCTCCTGGGGCAACGACATCGCCGGCGCCAACAAGCTGCTCGACGAAGCCGGCTGGACCGGTCGCGATTCCGAGGGCTTTCGCACCAAGGACGGCAAGCGCCTGTCGATCGAAGTGGGCTATCCCCAGCCCTATGTCCGCGACAACCGCGACATTCTGATTCAGGGCGTGCAGGCCGCTCTGCGCAAGAATGTCGGCCTTGATCTCAACCTGCGTCTGATCACGGCCGGCGAATATGCCAAGAACAACGCCAACGGGACCTGGTCGATCTATCCCAACACCGACAATCCATCCGATCCGGCGCGCGAACTGTGGGACATGCTGGGATCGAAGGGCTTCCTCTATTCCAACATTCCCAATCCTGATCCGGAGATCACCGGCCAGATCGACGAGGCGCTGCGGACGACCGATCCCGTCCGCAAGCGGCAGCTGACCGATGCCATCCAGAAGCGCGGCGTCGATCAGGCGTTCATCGTGCCGCTGTTCGCGCCGAGCTGGTTCCTGGCGGCGAAGAGCAACGTCAACGGGCTGGGATTCGAGGCCGGGCTTGATTCGCCTTCCAGCGCCTACGATTTCTGGATCGCGAAGAAGTAAACCGATGTGGTCCCGCATTCTGTCCAGGCTGGCAACCAGCCTGGTGGTGGCCTGGGCGAGCGTGACGGCGACCTTCCTGGCGCTGCACGCCTTGCCCGGCCGCATTCAGGACATTCTCGCCGGTGATCTCGAATATCCCGGGCTGCGCGAGGCCATTGCGGCCGAGTGGGGCCTCGATCGTTCCCTGCCGGCGCAATATGTCGACTTCCTGCTCCGGATCGTCCGTGGGGATTTCGGCACGTCCTATGTGCTGCGCCAGCCGGTGATCGAGGTGGTCGGATCGCAGCTGCTGCCGACCGTCGAGCTTGCGCTCACGGCCGGCGTGCTGGCGATCGTGCTGGCGGGGCTGATCGCGCTTCTGACTGCCGGACGCGGGCGGTTCTCGCGGGACCTCGCGTCGTTCGTCGAGCTGGTGTTCGCATCGACCCCGGTGTTCTGGCTCGGGATTCTTCTCTTGATGGCGTTTTCCTTCAATCTGCGCTGGTTTCCCGTCTCCGGCGCCGAAGGCTGGAATTCCCTGGTGCTGCCCGCGATCACGCTGGCGCTGCCGACGGCGGGCCTGCTGACCCAGGTGCTGCGTGAGGCCATGGAGAAGACGCTGGACCAGCCCTTCGTCACGACGGTGCGGTCGCGCGGTGTCGGCGAGTTCGCCATCCGCTGGCGGCACGTGCTGCGGCACGCCCTGCTGCCGGCCGTGACCCTGGGCGGCTGGCTGATCGGCGGCCTGCTCGGCGGTGCCGTCATCACCGAAAAAGTGTTCGGCCGGCCGGGTCTCGGCACCGTGACGCTCGGCGCCGTTCTCACCCACGACGTGCCAGTGGTTCTCACCGTCGTGCTGCTCGCCGCCTTCATCCACGTGGCCGCGTCGACGGTGCTCGATATCCTCTATGTGCTGATCGATCCGAGACTGAGGGCTCAATGACCGCGTCGTCCCATCGCTCCTTCGGCACCGCCGTGCCGCTCGATGCTCCGCAGGATCTCGTCGGCCTCGGCGCGTCGTCTTTGCCGAGCCGCATCGGGGTTCGCCGCCGGCTGCCGCTCGGGCTCATCGTCGCCTCGGTGTTCGTCGCCTTTCTGGTCGCGGCATCGATCGCGCCGGCGCTGTTCACGCATTTCGATCCGCTCGTTGGTGATTTCAGCGAAGGCCTCAAGCCTCCCGGCTGGGCGCATCTGTTCGGGACGGACCGTCTTGGCCGCGACGTGTTCGCCCGAACCGTGTTCGGCACCCGTTACTCGCTCCTGATCGGCATCGGCGGCGTTGCCGTTGGGCTCGGCGCGGGAATCGTCCTCGGTATCCTTGCCGGGCAGCGCAGCCGCCTTCTGGACGAAGCCGTGTCGCGTCTGTTCGACATGCTGTCCTCGTTTCCCGGCGTGCTGCTTGCGATGCTGATCGTCACCTTCCTCGGACAGGGCATGCTCAACATCGCCATCGCGGTCGGCATCGCCGGCATTCCGAAGTTCGGCCGCGTGGTGCGGGCGCAGACCCAGCTGATCCGCGATGCGGACTACGTGACGCAGGCAGCGATCTACGGATTGAGCCGCTGGCAGGTATTCATCCGCCACGTCCTGCCCAACGTGCTGGTCGCCATCCCGATCATCGCCACCGTCTATCTCGGCAACACGATCCTGATCGTCTCCGGCCTGAGCTTCCTCGGGCTCGGTCCGCAGCCTCCGACTCCGGAATGGGGCGTGATGCTGGCGGAGAGCCGGGACGTGCTCCGGGTCGCCTGGTGGCCCGGCGTCTTTCCGGGCCTCGCCATCACCGCGACCGTGATCGCCTTCAGCGTGATCGGCAACCACCTGCAGCAGAGATTTGAAGGACGGCTCGCATGAGCGATACGCGCTCGCAGAAGGATCCCATCGTCGAGGTGCGAGGTCTGAGTATCGGCTTCGCCGGCGCCAATGCGGGCAATCCGATCGTGGCCGGTGTCGATCTCACCGTCAGGCCCGGCGAGTGCGTTGCGCTGGTCGGCGAGTCCGGCTCGGGCAAGAGCATCACGGCGCGCAGCCTGCTCAACCTCTCCGGAGACGGGGCAAGGATCGCAGCGCAGCGTTTCGAGATCGGCGGGCGCGACGCGCGCGGCTTCAGCGAAGGCGACTGGCGCACGCTGCGCGGCACTTTCACGGGGTTGGTGATGCAGGATGCGCTGGTCTCGCTCGATCCGCTCCGCACGATCGGCCAGGAGGTCGGAGAGGTCATATCGAGCCATCGGATCCTGACCGACGCGGATGCCATCCGGAGCCGGACGCTGGAGACGCTCGGCAAGGTCGGTATTCCCAACCCCGCCGACCGCGCGCTGCAATATGCCCATCAATTGTCGGGCGGGCTGCGGCAGCGCGCGTTGATCGCATCGGCCATCGCCGCGGATCCCGATCTGATCATCGCCGACGAGCCGACTACATCGCTCGACGTGAGCGTACAGGCGCAGGTTCTCCAGGTGCTCGCCGAGCGCGTGCGCGAGGGGGCTGGCTTGCTGCTGATCAGCCACGACCTCGCGGTGGTCGCCGGCATCGCCGACCATGTCATCGTGATGCGTGACGGCAGGGTGGTGGACAGCGGGCCGACCCGCGACGTGCTCACGCATCCGCGCCATCCCTATACGCGGCAGTTGATCGCGGCGGTCCCCTCGGTCCAGTCGCGCGGCTCGAGGCTGGCGTCCGCCCGGTTCGAGGCGAGTGCAACCGGTTCCTCCCATGGCAGCGCGATCGTGCGGGAGAAATTGCCCGCTCGACAGGCTGTCGGAGAGGTCGTGCTCGAGGTCGAGAACATCACCAGGAGCTTCACGTCGCCGAAGACTGCGGGGCGGACCAGGTCGGTCGTTCTGGCGGATGTCAGCTTCGACGTTCGGGCGGGCGAGGTCGTCGGCATCGTCGGCGAGTCGGGCTCGGGAAAATCCACCTGCGCCAAGATCGTGCTCGGTCTGCTGCCGCCGGACGAAGGGGAGGTGCGGCTGCTCGGTGAGCCCTGGTCGTCGGTGCCGGAGGCCGCGCGTCGTGGTCTTCGCCGCAAGCTGCAATACATTCCGCAGGACGCACTGAGCAGCTTCGATCCGCGCTACCGGGTCGGCGACATCATCGCCGAGAATCTTCCGGCCTCGGACAGCCGCAACGTCCGCCGGCAGCGGATCGCCGCGCTGCTCGAACTGGTCGGGCTGAGCGGAGAGTTCATCGACCGCCGGCCGAGATCGTTGTCGGGCGGGCAGCGCCAGCGCGTGTCGATCGCGCGGGCACTGGCGGCCGATCCGGCCATCATCGTCTGCGACGAGCCGGTGTCGGCGCTCGACATCTGCATCCAGGCTCAGGTGCTCGATCTGCTGGCCGAACTGCAGTCGCGGCTCGGGACGGCACTGCTCTTCATCTCGCATGATCTCGGCGTCATCGAGCATCTCTGCGACCGCGTGCTGGTGTTCCAGAACGGACGGATCGTCGAGCAGGGGGCTGCCGAGGCCGTGCTGGGATCACCGCAGCACGCCTACACTCGGAGCCTGCTGGCGTCCGTGCCGGACATCCAGCGTGGCCTCGGAAGCGGCTCTGCTGCGGCCTGAGCGCGATTCGCTTCAGGACCCCTTCGGCGACCAGATCTTGATCGCCGTGGTGTCGAGCTTCACCGGGATCAGGCCTTCGGCGTGGAAGGCATCGGCAATGCGCTGCTGTTCCGACAGGCCGGGACCGGTCACCGCGCCGACCTGATAAGAGCGGTGGCTGTTGGCTTCCTCGACGGTTGCGGCATCGATGCCCCAGAGACCGGCCAGCAGTGCCGCGGCGTCCTTCGGCTGCGCCTTGACCCATTTGCCGGTCTCGGCAAGCTTGGCGAAGATCACATTGAGTACCTCGGCATGCTTTTCGGCATAGGCGGCCGAGGCGAGATAATAGCGCTTGTAGCTCGCCAGCCCATTGCCGCCATCGGCCAGGATCCTACCCTTCGTCTGATGAAGCGCGCTGGTCAGGAACGGATCCCAGGCCACCCAGGCGTCGACATTGTTGCTCACGAACGCCGCGCGCCCGTCGGCCGGAGTGAGATAGGCGGGTGTGATATCCTTGAAGTTCAGCCCGGATTTCGCGAGCGCCGCGAGCAGAAGATAGTGGCTGCCCGCGCCCTTGGTCACGGCGATCTTCCTTCCCTTCAGATCGGCGACGCTCTTGATGGGCGAATTCTCGGGGATCACGATCGCCTGCGCCGCCGGCGAGGCGGCTTCCTCCGCGACATAAGCGAGCTTGGCGCCCGCCGCCTGCGCGAAGATCGGCACGGTGTCGGCGACATCGGCACCGAAATCGATACTGCCGATGTTGATGGCCTCCAGCAGCGGCAGGCCGCTGGTGAATTCGTGCCACGACACCGTGACGCCGAGCGGCGCCAGGGCCTTTTCGAGGGCCCCGTTCGTCTTTAGGATCGCGGTCAGCGTGGATGACTTCTGATAGCCAATGCGCAATTCTTCGGACATCGCGGGCGTGGTCGTCGCCAGACTGAGCAGGCCGAGCGTGGCGATGGCGAGGCTGCGCAGTCTTGATGAGAGATCTTGCATGTCGTGAGGTCCTGTTCGGTGCGGCTGTTCCTGCGGTCGGGCCCGCAACTTGGGAAAGATGTCCGCATTTGCGGCCAATCGCGGCTGTGTTGCAATTTCGGAGTCTGGCGCGATCGGGAACGAAATTCCTGCCGCGTGAACCGGATTGAGAAAGACATTCTTTTTCGTGACCAAGATCGTCCGGCGAGTCGGCTCTTTCCTCCGACAGACCGCAGCAGGGCTCCTAAGCCCTCGCCGCCGTGGCCCGGATCGCAGCAGCCAGCGATTTCAGCGCGTGTCTGGCCTGTGGGTCGCCGGGGCTGGCATGCATGACGACGTCGCGCGGCGGAAGGGCAGGCAGGCCGAGCCGCGCGCCGACATCGATCGTGCCGGTGGGTGCGACGCGCCGGCCGAGCGCCGCGACCGCAAGTCCCGCCGAGATCGCCGCGCCGATGGTCGCGACGCCGCCTCCGACGAAGACTTCTGTCCAGGCGATGCCCGCCTTGTTGAGAGCATCGATGGCCATGCTCCGGACGCTGCAAGGGTCGGCCTGCGTGGCCAGTCGCAGCGGCTCTCCTGTGTGATGCTCGAACTCGGGCGAGGCCATCCAGCCGAACGTTTCCTTCAGGATAACCTGGCCGCCGCGACGGCGGTTGTCGTGACGCAGCACGATCGCGGCGTCGATGCTGCCGCGATCGAAATCATCCAGCACGTCGCGCGATGTCGAGACGCGGATCTCGAGCACGAGTCCCGGATCCGCCCCCTTCATGCGCCGGAGCAGGATCGGCAGCTCCGCACCGACGATGTGGTGACTGATGCCGACCACGAGCCGGCGGCGCTTCAGGCCGAAGCAGTTGAACGCGCCGAGGTGAGCCGCGAGCAGGGCTCGCGCCGGCGCGAGGAAGGCATCGCCGTCGGCCGACAATCGTACCAGCCGCGGCGTGCGATCCAGCAGCCTGCGCCCGAGTTCGTCCTCCAGCCGCTTGATCTTGAGGCTGACGGCCGATTGCGTCGTGTCCATTGCCTCGGCAGCGCGGGTGAAGCTCTTCAGGTCGGCCGTCAGCACGAAGGCCTGCACGGCCTCGATGTCCAGCGTCCTCATCTCAGTCATTCCAAATTGAAATCACTGAAACATCATTTCATGTCGTTTTTAAATGATCAACAGGTCGCTATCGTGCATGTGAGCGTCACCAAACACGACGAGAGATGCACGGATGACCATTGCCCATTACGTCCACCGGCTTCCCGCCGACTACGACATCGGACTCATCCGCAGCCGCGCCAGGGAGCGCGGTGCGCTCTGGAACGATATGCCGGAGCTGTACTTCAAGGGGTTCCTGCTCCGCGAGCGGGGCCGCTTCGGCGCAGACGCCAGCAGCTATTCGTCGCTCTATCTCTGGCGAACCGACGACGCGTTCCGGAACTTCCTGGTAAGCGGCCGTTACAAGGTCGTCACCGACAGTTTCGGACGCGCCGAGATCGAGACGCGGTTCACCGTCGATGCCCGGAAGGGCCCGGCAAGCCGCGCCCTTTTCCTCTACAAGGAGGAGCAGTCGATCCCGATCGATGCCGATATCTCCTCCGTTCTCGCGGCCGAGATCGCGCGCAACCGGCGGCTTGCCGAGCGGCCGGATACTGCAGCGGCGGTCGTCGGTATTGATCCGGCGAAATGGATCATCGCTCGTCTGCTCCTGTCCACACAGGAGCCGGGCGGCGAGGGGCGGGGTGTCGCCTATGAGGTGCTTCACCTCGCCCAGCCGCTCCTGGATTCGCTGCCGATAGCGGACGCCCGATGAGCTACCGGTTCGAAGCCGGGCGTCTCTATCGGATGCCGACCCATTTCGGGCCGGCGCCGGGTCCGCGCCAATTGCCCGCCGATATCGTCGTTGACCGCAGCAGAAGCCCTCGCCGGCTCTCGGTCGCGGCGAGCTTCCTGACCGATGAAGCAAGACTCGAGCGTCATCTGCCGGAAGGCTTCTCGCTAGCGGCCGAGCCGGTCGTCACGGTCGAGTTCCATTATATGACGGAGATCGACTGGCTCGCCGGTCGGGGCTACACCATGATCCACGTCAGTTGGCCCGCGCGCTTCGACGGCATGCGGGACCGCGCGACGGGTCGCTTCCTCGCGGTGGTCTGGGAAAGCCTTGCAGACCCCATCATTACCGGGCGCGACGAAATCGGCCATCCGAAACTCTACGCCGACGTCGATGCACCGCGGCAATGGGACGGCGCGCAGATCTGCTCGGCCGGCTGGATGGGCTTCCGGTTCCTCGAACTCTCCGTGACGGATCTCTGCACCGCGCCGATCGAGCAGGCGGCAGCCTCGTCCGACGGAACGCTGATGCTCAAATATGTGCCGCGCACCGGTGCGTGGGGTGAGCACGACGTGCGTCAGGTGACGCTGACGCCTTCTGCCGATCCCGAACTCGTCGTTGAATCGCGCCAGCTCGGCAGCAGCGCCGTGCGCTTCAATCGCGCTGCGTGGGCCGATCTGCCGACGATGTACCACGTCGTGAACGCACTGGCGGATTTGCCGGTCATCGAACCGCGCGGCGGTCGCGTGCAGCGGTCCAGAGGCGGAAAGACCTATCTCGACCAGCGCGTGCTGACCTGACCGCCTCATGGTCGCGCGCCGATGCCCGGCTGCCCCAGGATGTTGGCTAGTCCTTGAAAAGCATCTTCTCGAGCTGGTCAATCCGCTCGATGCGGATCGTGCTGCCGTCGATGGCGATGATGCGCTTGGCCTGGAAGCGCTTCATCATCATCGTCACCCACTGCCGGGTCGAGCCGACCATGGCCGCGATCTGGTCGTGCGTGACCTTGCGATTGATGACGACGGCCTCGCCATCGGCGATCCCGTAGAGCTCGGACATGTTCAGCAGATATTGCGCGAGGCGCTCGATCACGGAGCGGGTCCCAAGCATCTGCGCCATCGAAGAGTAGCATTTGCCTTTCGCGATCAGGCCGTCGATCATCGCCAGCGCGAAGCTCGGCATTTCCGTCAGAAGCCTTTGCAGGTCCGTGCTCGGCAGGGCCTGGATCTCGCAATTCTCCATCGCGATGCCCGACCACATGTGGGGGCCGCCGCCGGTGATCTCGGGGCCGCCGATGAAATGTCCCGGTGTCCAGTAGGCGAGGGTGATCTCGCGCCCGGAGGGGGAGCTGTAGAACACGCGGACCTGTCCACGCCTGATGATGAAGATGCCGTCATGATGCTCGCCCTGCCTGAACACCATGGCGCCGCGCTTGACGGCGAAACTCCGCCCCGTGGTCTCGATCCTCCGCTTTTCGGCCTTGGAAAGGCGGTCGAGAAAGTGCGCGCCGACGTTCAGTCCGTCGATCGTCTCGCTCATGAACAGCGCTGAAGCCGCGTCGGCCGTCATCCTCGCCGTCCTGGGTTCGGCAGGATAGGCGAAGCGGACGATCGCATCGGCCGGTTTGAGAGCCGGAGAGTCGCTGAAAGTGTCCTTGAGTGTTGCCATGGATCGGTTTCATTCGCGGCTGCGGCGTCGATAAGTAAGGTGCGCGCCGTCGCAAAGTCCACTGATTTCACGGCGATATAGTGCAGTTAGTAAACCTCGCTTGGACGACGCCCGTCGTCCGAAACGAATCTTCTGGCGGGCGGGCATTCGCGAGAAAATCATTCGGAGTGGCGGCCGGTCTCCATTCATCGCGTGCGCGGATCCCGACGCAAATAATTGCTTCATTGCAGCCGGCGCCGACCGGATAGTTGCATCATGTGTTGTGCTGCACTGACCAATCAGCAGAGATTTCGGGGAGCATCGATGATCAGTTTTGTATCCATGCGCGTATCCGCCTGCGTTGCAGCGGTCGTGCTCGGCCTTGTCGGACCCGCGTCTGCGGAGACCATTCGCGTCGCGGTGGGAACGCAGGATACGACCATCAACTGCGCGACCGGCGGATTGCTGATCCGCGAGTTGAAGCTGTTGGAAAGATTTCTGCCCCGCGACGGCAAATACAAGGACGTGACCTACGACATCCAATGGCGGAACTTCACCAGCGGCGCGCCGCTGACCAACGAGATGGTCGCGGGCAAGCTGGATTTCGGCGCGATGGCGGATTTTCCGGGATCGCTGAACGGCGTGGCGTTTCAGAAGGCGGGACGCCGGAGTCTTTTCATCAGCGTCCTGTCGGGCAGCACCAAGGGCAGCGGCAACGGGATCGTGGTTCCGTCCAACTCCAAGATCCAGTCGATCGCCGAACTCAAGGGCAAGACGATCTCGGTGCCTTTCGCGTCGACGTCGCACGGCATGCTGCTGCGCGCGATCGAGGCGCAGGGGTGGAATCCCGAAACCGACGTCAACATCATCACGCAGGCGCCCGAGGTCGCAGGGCCTGCCCTGCAGGCGAACAAGATCGAGGCGCATGCCGATTTCGTGCCGTTTGCCGAGCTGTTCCCCTGGCGCGGGTTCGCGCGCAAGATCTACGACGGCTCTCAGGCGAATACGCCGACGCTGCACGGCGCGCTGGTCGATGGCGAATATGCCGAGAAATATCCCGAGATCGTCATCGCCTATCTGCGTGCTGCGCTCGAAGCCGATCGCCTGATCGCGGAGGAGCCGGAGACCTATAGCGAGCTGATCGCCAAGGTCACTGGGATCGAGGCTGAGGTGGCCTATCTCTTCCATGGCCCGCTCGGCCTGCAGACGCGCGACGTGACCTGGAAGCCGGAATATCGCCAGGCGGTAGCGACCTCGATCAAGACGTTGAGACTGCTGAAGAGGGCGGACAGCGATCTCGACATCAACCAGTTCGTGACCGAGACGTATATCCGTGCAGCTCTCTCGCAGGCCGGACGCGACTACGACACCGAGCTGAAGAACTATGGCCAGCTGCCGCTCCGGGCTTCCGATGCCGGGGCAGGTGGGCCGATCTCGGACTTTAGCCGGGTCGCGCAGATCTGGGTGAAGGACGAGCCCAAGGTGCGGCACTATGCGTCGCCCGAAAGCGCGTTCAAAGCCCTGGCCGGGCTGGAGAAGGACGGCAAGGCCGTTCGCGTGGTCTATGCGCAGGACCGCGATAGCGGCATCAAGCTGTTCGCCAGTCAGGCGTGGTTCGTGCGCTCGGACCAGGGGCAGCTGAGCGCGTTCCTGCTCAAGGACGGCGCGGAGCGGTGGGCGAAGGCGCACGGGGGAGAGGTGCTGGACTATGCCGGCGCGCGTCAATCCCTCGTCGCGAGCCGGTAGGCCGTGGCGGCCGACAGCGGGAGAGGGCGGCCGCCGGCCATCCGTTGGCTGATCCGCGGTGTCTCGGTTCTCGCGTGCGTGGCGCTGTGGCAGCTCGCCTCCAGCCTGCACGCCAATCTGGGCGTGGTGACGTTTCGCAACGTGCCGCCGCCGACCGAGGTCGCGCAGTCTGCCGTGGCCCTGCTGAGATCACCGAAGTTGCTGGCGCATATCGGCAGCAGCCTCTGGCGCGTCTTCGCAGGCTATGGCGCTGCCGCCGTCGCGGGCATTGGCCTCGGCTTCGCGATCGGCCGATCCAGGACGGCGAGCGACCTGCTGCTGCCACCACTGGAACTGCTGCGCCCGATCCCGGCGGTTGCCTGGATTCCCCTGTCCATCCTGATCTTCCCGTCGTCCGAGCTTTCGATGATTTTCATCACTTTTATCGGCGCCTTGTTTCCGATCATCCTGAACACGGTTCACGGGGTGGCCAATGTCGATCGCCGCCTGGTGGCCTCGGCGCGCAGTCTTGGCGGGACGCCGCTGGCAATCCTGCGCGAGGTCGTACTGCCTGCGGCGGCACCGAGCATCGTCACAGGTCTTGCGATCGGCATGGGGACATCGTGGTTCTGCCTGGTGACCGCAGAGATGATCTCCGGCCAGTTCGGCATCGGCTATTATACCTGGGAAGCCTACACGCTGCAGAATTACGCGGACATCATCGTGGGCATGCTGGTCATCGGCGTGCTCGGGATGGGCAGCTCGTGGCTGCTGACGACACTCGGGCAGGTTCTGATGCCGTGGCACCGGCCGGCGGTGGCGCGATGAACATCCGCGTTTCCGATGATCTGGTGCACGCGGTGGGCCGCATCGATGTTACCCGTGTCTCGATCGCGCTCGGACAGGGTGCGGACGCATTCGAGGCGGTGAGCGATCTCAGCTTTGCCGCCGAGCCGGGCGAGCTCGTATGCATTCTCGGTCCCTCCGGATGCGGCAAGTCGACGCTTCTTGGTGCGCTGGCGGGACATCTGAAGATCTCGGGCGGACAGCTCAGCGTGGACGGCATGCCGGTCGTCGCGCCAAGCCCCGATCGGGGCATCGTATTCCAGCAGCACACGCTGTTTCCGTGGAAGCGCGTGCGCGACAATGTTGCCTTTGGTCCGAAGATGCGCGGTGTCGGCAAGTCCGAACGTTACGGCGCGGCGGATGCGATGTTGAAGCTCGTCGGTCTCGCAGGTTTCGAGCGATTCTATCCGTCCCAGCTGTCCGGTGGCATGCAGCAGCGTGTCGAAATCGCACGCGTCCTCGTCAACCGTCCCCGCGTTCTCTTGATGGACGAGCCGTTCGGCGCGCTCGATGCGCAGACGCGCAGCATGATGCAGGAGGTGCTGCTCGACATCTGGACCGAGATCCCGACGACCACGGTGTTCGTGACACACGACATCGACGAGGCGCTGTTTCTCGCCGACCGGATCATCGTGATGAGCGCGCGGCCGGGGAGAGTGATCGAGGATCTCCGACTGCCGTTTGCGCGTCCCCGCTCACCCGATCTGGTCACCGAGCCCGAATTCGTCCGCCTGAAGCGCCACGTGCGCGGCCTCCTGAGGCAGCCGGAGAAGGCGGCGCCGCTGCCGCGACTGTCTCCGTTGGGCGTCTAGCGCACGGACTTTCCTTCAACCGGCCTTGCGAGATGTGGCTCGGCTTTGGCAGGCCACGTGAACAGGCCACAGAAGTGTCTCGCCGTCTATTCGGCGGCGTCGGTCCTACGGAACTCCCCCGCGATCGACGGGTTGTGACGGAACTCCACGCCCGGATGCGTTGCGTGCAGCTTCGGGCCGCGGCCGGGAAACAGCTTCTCGCGGAGCGTGCCCTCGCGATAGGCGGTCTTGTACACGCCGCGGGACTGCAGTTCCGGTACCGCAAGGTCCACGAAGGCGTTCAGCGATTCCGGCACGACCAGCCTGAACAGGTTGAAGCCGTCGACGTCGGTGTCCTCCGCCCAGCCGATCAACTCGTCCGCGACGTCCTGCGGCGAGCCGACTACGAACGGCGAGCGGGCGCCGGCCCGGCTCAACTTCGCGAGGTCGCCCACATGCACCGGCCGGTCGCTGCGCACCGTGAAATTCTCCACCATCGACTGGATCGCGTTGCTTTCGACATATTCGATCGGCTGGTCCGGACGATAGGTCGAGAAATCGATGCCGGTCCAACCCGAGAGCAAGGCCAGCTGGCCGGTCTGGTTGACGTGGCGTGCATACTCCTCGAGCAGATCATTGGCTTCCGCACGGGTGGGCGCCACGATGACGGTGGCGCCGGCGAACAGGCGGATGTCGTAGGGATCGCGGCCGACATCCCTGGCCGCGGTCCGGATCTCGCGGACGGCGCGGGCCAGGATCGGTTTGGTCTGGCCGTTGAGAAAGATCGCCTCGGCGTGCCTTGCGGCGAAGGCACGGCCTCGCTTCGAGGTGCCGGCCTGGTAGAGCAACGGTGTACGTTGCGGCGACGGTTCGGCAAGATGAATGCCGTCGACCTTGAAGTAGCGCCCGTCGTGCCGCACCCGGTGCAGCCTGGCCGGATCGGTGAAGATGCCTGAGGCGCGGTCGCGGCGCACCGCCTCGTCCTCCCAGCTTCCCTCCCACAATTTGTAGGCTGCGGTGAGAAAATCCTCGGCCGCGTCATAGCGATCGTCATGCGCGCGTCCGGCCGCATGGCCCATCCCGCGCGCGCCGCTGTCGAGGTATCCGGTGACGATGTTCCAGCCGATTCGTCCCTGCGTCAGGTGATCGAGGGTCGAGAAGCGGCGGGCAAGCTGATAGGGGTGCTCGAAGGTCAAGTTCGAGGTGATGCCGAAGCCGAGATGCTTCGTCACGAGAGCCATGGCTGAAACGAGCAATGTCGGGTCCGCATTGGGCAGCTGCACGGCATGGGCGGCGGCGGTGTCCGCAGTCCCGCCATAGACGTCGTACACGCCGAACACGTCTGCGAGGAAGATGCCGTCGAGCAGGCCGCGCTCGGCGGTCCTCGCATAGTCGACCCAGTAGTCGAGCGTGTTGTAATCGATCGACGCATCGCGCGGGTGCGACCACAGGCCCGCCCAATTGTGGCTTGGCGCGGTCATGTTGAAGGCGTTGAACAGCAACTCGCGTGCTTTCGGCATATTCGCTCCCGTCCTCATTCCGCACAAGACGCTTCGCATCAAGGCGAGTGTTAGCATTTCGGGCGAGAGGGTTTGTTTCCAATTCGGCGAATGATCTGGAAGAAACGAATTCCGGAACGGTGGTGATGCAGCACGCGCATCGCTATTTTCCCGACCCGCTCGACACTGCGGGAATCCGTAAGCATCCTTTCCTTCCACACAGACGGCGCGATGCCGTGTGCGCGATCTTGACGAGAGGGGAGTTGTTAGATGGCTTTGGAAACCCGGAATTTCGAGACGCTGGCCTTGCACGGTGGATCGTACCGTACGGATCCCGCGACGGGCGCGGTCGCGGTGCCGATCTATCAGACCACGTCCTTCCAGTTCGATAACACCGATCACGCCTCGCGACTGTTCGCGCTCGAGCAATTGGGTCCGATCTACACCCGTATCGGAAATCCCACCCAGGAGGCGTTCGAAACCCGTCTCGCGGCGCTCGAGGGCGGCGCTGCCGCGCTGGCGGTGGCCTCGGGTCAGACCGCGACTGCATTCGCGATCTTGAACATCGCGCAGGCCGGCGACAACATCGTGTCGTCGACCGATCTCTATGGCGGAACCTGGACGTTGCTGTCGCAGACCTTGAAGCAGTTCGGCATCGAGGTGCGCTTCGTAGATCCGGCCGATCCCGAGAACTTCCGCCGCGCCACCGACGCCAAGACGCGCGCCTATTTCGGCGAGACGCTTCCCAATCCGAAGCTGAACGTCTTCCCGATCAAGGAGGTCGCCGATATCGGTCGCTCGCTCGGCGTTCCCCTCATTCTCGACAACACGGCCTCGCCGCTGATCGCGAGACCGTTCGAGCACGGCGCCGCAATCGTGGTCTACTCCACGACCAAATATATCGGTGGCCACGGCACCGCGATCGGCGGCGCCATCGTCGACGGCGGCAATTTCGACTGGGCTGCGCATGCCGAGCGCTTCCCGCTCCTGAACAAGCCGGACGAGGCCTATCACGGCGCGATCTGGACCGAGGCAGCAAAGCCGCTCGGCCCCATCGCCTACATCCTGCGGGCGCGGGTCAAGCTGCTGCGTGACCTCGGCGCCTCGATCGCGCCGCAGAACGCCTTCCAGTTCATCCAGGGACTGGAAACCCTGCCGCTGCGCATCCGTCAGCACAACGAGAATGCCGTCAAGGTCGCGAACTTCCTGGCCAGGCACGCCTCGGTGTCGAACGTGATCTTCCCCGGCCTGCAGAGCGGCGAGAACAAGCGCCGGGCAGACACCTATCTGAAGGGCGGCTATGGGGCGCTGGTCGGCTTCGAGCTCAAGGGCGGCGTCGAGGCCGGAAGGCGCTTCATCGATGCGTTGAAGCTGTTCTACCATGTCGCCAATATCGGCGACGCGCGATCGCTGGCGATCCATCCCGCCTCGACGACGCACCAGCAACTCACGGCGGCCGAGCAGCTCGCTGCGGGCGTCACGCCCGGCTACGTGCGGCTGTCGGTCGGGATCGAGCATCCCGACGACATCATCGCGGACCTCGGACAGGCGCTGACGGCGGCGGACACCGGCGCAGCTGCGCGCAAGGCGGCGTGAGATCGATCACCAGAAACGGAATGGATTTGATACCATGAGAATGCTTCTTCGTGCCGCGAAGGCTGCGGGCCTGTGGCTTGCATTGACGGCTGCGGCCGTCGCCGACGAACCCCTGAAGATCGCGACCAGTGCCGGTCCGGTCGGTCAGCTGGCCGCCTTTGCCGCCAAGCTCGCCAAGGAGAAGGGACAGGACGTCAAGATCGTCGAACTCTCGGACTGGGTGGCGTTGAACGAGGTCGTGAACAGCGGCGACGTCGATGCCAATCTGTTCCAGCACGCGACATATCTCGCGCTCCAGAACAAGCAGCGCGGCTTCAACCTGGTGCAGGTCGACAAGGTCGGCGTGATCGCGCCGGTCGGCCTGTTCTCTCGGAAGATCAAGAAGCTGGACGAGATCAAGTCCGGCGACAGCGTCGCGATTCCGAACGAGCCGCTCAACGGCGCGCGTGGCCTGATCCTGCTCGAGCGGGCGGGGCTGATCAAGCTGACGCCTGGCAAGGGATTTTCGGTCAGCAAGTTCGACATCACCGACAATCCCAAGAACCTGAAGATCGTCGAACTCGATCCGGCGCAGACCTACAGGTCGCTCGACGACGTGACGCTTGGACTCGTCAACATCACCTATCTCATTCCGGCCGGCGGGGATCCGAAATCGGCGCTGATCGTCGACCGCACCGTGGATGACGCGCTCGTGCTGCGGTTCACGGCGAGGGTCGACAAGAAGGACGATCCGCGCCTGAAAGCCTTCATTCAGGTGTTCAACTCGCCCGAGGTGAAGCAATTCATCGAGGAGAAGATCCCGGCCTTCATTCCCGCGGGGTTCAGCAGCTAGCCGAGACGCTCAGATGGTCTATGTCGTCGACGTGGGCCAGATGAGCCTCGCGTTCGAAGCCGGTACCGATTCACACGCCGCGGAGATCGCGGTCGCGGCCTGGTTCGTCCAGGCCGTCGATCGGCTCCGCGGCGGCGTTCCCGGGATGGAGCGCCTGGATCCAGCTCCCCGTGCCGCGACAGCCCGCGAAATCGTGCTATTTCATGATATGGCGGACGAGTTCGCCGAAGTGGCGCCGGCGTTCCTGCTCGCGCGCGTGGGCTAGTGGCCGAGATGAAAGAGTTCAGGAGAGACCCGTGAGTGATGCCGAGACAACCCTCAAACTGGCTGCGCAGCCGGCCGGAACCGATGCGGTTTCGCAGGCGCTGACGGCGCGCTACGGCAACGATCTGCCGGAGGTGGGGGACGCCTGGAACGGGGTGCTGGCGAACCTGCTGACGCATCGTTCGGTGCGGGCCTATCGCCCCGATCCGCTGCCGCCGCGGACGGTGGAGACGTTGGTCGCGGCCGCGCAGTCGGCTCCCTCGTCGTCGAACCTCCAGACCTGGAGCGTGGTCGTCGTCGAGGATCAGGCCCGGAAGGCGCGCCTTGCCGAGTTTGCCGGTGGTCAGAAGCACATCGTCGAGGCGCCGCTGTTCCTGGTCTGGCTCGCCGACCTCTCGCGCGCCGAGCGTCTGGCGGCTCGCTCACGGCACCCTGACGAGGGCCTGCGCTTCCTCGAGACCTTCCTCGTTGCGGTCATCGACGCGGCGCTCGCCGCGCAGAATGCGGTGGTTGCGGCGGAGTCGCTTGGGCTCGGATCGGTCTATATCGGCGCCATCCGCAACAAGCCGCGCGCGGTCGCCGAGGAACTCGGACTGCCGCCGAACGTCGCTGCCGCGTTCGGCCTGTGCGTCGGCTATCCCGATGCCGCGCGGCCGGCGCAGGTCAAGCCGCGCCTGCGTCAGCAGGTCGTGATCCACCACGAACGCTATTCCGACGCGGCGGACGAGGCCGGCATAGCCGCCTACGACGAGACGCTTCGCGCCTTCCAGCGGAGCGAGGGCGTGCCCGCGATCGGCTGGAGCGAGGCGGTGCTGAAGCGGCTCGGCTCGGCCCGCGCGCTGAATGGCCGGGACCGCCTGGTCGAGGAGCTGCGCGCACTCGGATTCAAGCTCGACTAGAGCGTTTTCGAGCGAAGTGGATACCGGTTCGCGTCAGGACAACGCGGCAGAACAGGAAGCGAGAGCCCCGTTCCGGGTCTACCGGAACGGGACTGGCTCGAGGGCTCTAGGTCTGCACCTTAGGTCTGCACCTTAGGTCTGCACCTGGCCCCAGCGCTGCACCGTGAATCGTGTCAGGGTCCGAAAGATCACGCCCTCCACCAGGAGGCCGATCAGGATCACCGTCAACAGGCCCGCAAAGACGCTGGCCGTCTCCAGTTGGGCCCGGCTGGTGTAGATGAACCAGCCGATGCCGCCGGACCTCGCGCTGACGCCGAACACGAGTTCGGCCGCGATCAGGGTCCGCCAGGCGAAGGCCCAGCCGATCCGCAGGCCGGACAGGATCTGCGGAAACGCCGCCGGCACCAGGATTTCCACGACGAAGCGGCCGCCCGACAGGCCGAGATTGCGGCCGGCCATGCGCAGCGTCGGCGGCACCGCGAGAAAGCCGCCATGGCAGGCCAGAGCCACCGGCCACAGCACCGAATGGACGATGACGAAGACGAGGCTCGGCGTACCCACGCCGAACCAGAGCAGCGCAATCGGGAGCAGCGCGATGGCGGGCAGGGGGTTGAACATCGAGGTCAGCAGGCCGAGTGCTTCGTTGCCCCAGCGAGACAGCGCGGCGAAGGTCGTGAGGATCGCGGCAATGGCGACGCCGAGCGCATAACCGCTGATCAGCACCCGAAGCGAAGTCAGGGCACGGTTCGGCAATTCGCCGGACAGGATGGCCGACCACAGGGCGGACAGGGTCGCCCCCAGCGTCGGCAGCAGCAGCGCATTGTCGAGCCAGCGCGCATAGAGCTCCCAGGCGAGCGCAAAGCCTGCGAGGATGACGACCCGGCGCCAGGGTGTTCCCTCCAGCGCGCGCCGCAATGCGGGTGCGCGGACCAGCTTCGGAGCCGCAATGTCAGACATGGTCGGTTTCCGCGCCGGCAAAGACGGTGCTCTGGATTCGGCGCTCCAGTTCGGCGAAAGCAGCCGTGCCGCGGTTGCGGGCCTCGACAGGCACGTTGAAAATGGCTGCGAGCCGCCCGGGATGTGGCGTCAGCGCGAGGATGCGGGTCCCGACGCGGATGGCCTCGTCGATGCCATGCGTGACGAACAGGGTGGTGTTGCCGGTCTCCTCGCAGAGCCTGAGCAATTCGTCCTGCATCTGCCGACGCGTCAGCGCGTCGAGTGCGGCGAAAGGCTCGTCCATCAGCAGCAGCGCCGGTTCCAGCGCGAAAGCCCGCGCGATCGCGACGCGCTGTTTCATGCCGCCGGACAGGGTGTGGGGGAAGGCATCCACGAAGTTCTTCAGCCCGACGCGCTCGAGCCAGCGGCGGGCAATACCATCCGCCTCCTGGCGCGGCAGCGACCTGCCGCGCTCGAGCGCATAGCGGACATTGCCGAGCACGGTCCGCCACGGCAGCAACTGGTCGAACTCCTGGAACACCGTCATCCGATCGGGGCCGGGCGCCCCGATGCGGTGGCCGTTCATCCGGATCTGACCGGCGCTCGGCTTGAGAAAGCCGCCGACCGCACGCAACAGCGTCGACTTCCCGCAACCGGAGGGGCCGAGCAGCACCAGCCGCTCGCCGGTTGCGATCGCGAAGCTGACATCCTCGACCGCAGTGAGAATGCCTTCGCGTGTCGGATAGCTGATGCTGACGTGATCGAGTTCGAGCAGCGCCGTCGACGCCGTGTCGCCGACGAGCCCGGCCAATCGCGGAGCCACGTTCATGTCAGCTTCCCGGCTTCTCTCCGAGCCCGGACCAGAACAGGTCGCGCCACGAGGCCGGCGCCTGCTTGATCAGGCCGACCTTGGCCTCGAAGTCGGCGAATTTCTGCGCGCCCTCGGGGACGGTGGTGAAGTTGACATCCTTGTCGCGAATGATGCTCTCGACCAGGTCCGGCGTGAGCTTCGATCCCTCCGCCTTGATGTAGAGCGCGGCTGCGTCGGCGGGATTGGCCTTGATCCAGGCGTTGGCGCGGTCGAGGCCGCGGACGAAGGCCTGGATCGTCTTCGGGTTGTCGGTGATGAACTTGGTGGTGGAATAGACGACGTTGAACGTGTGGGGCCCGCCGAGCACGTCGTAGCTGTTGAGCACCGGATGCACCTTGCCGCTCGCCAATTGCTGCTGCGAGAACGGCGGCGAGGTGAAGTGCGCCGTGATCTCGGAACGGCCAGAGAGAATCTGCGCCGTGGCGTCCGGATGCGGCATGCTGACGGTGAGTTCGTCGAGCTTGTCGTATTTGCCGAACGCCTTGTCGGCCGCCATCTGCAGCACGATCGGCTGGAAGCCGACCTTGACCGAGGGAAGCGCAATGCGGTCCTTCTCGGTGAAATCCGCCAGCGTCTTGATGTTGGGGTTGTTGGTGGTGAGGATGTTGGCCATCGATCCCAGCGCCGCGACGCCGATGATCTTCGCGGTGCTTCGCGTCTTGTCCCAGGTCAGGATCATCGGCGCGATGCCCGCGGTCGCAAAATCCAGGCCGCCCGAGATCAGCGCTTCGTTCATGGCGGCGGCGCCGGACAGCCGCAGCCATTCGATCTTCGGCGGCGTGATACCGAGCGCCTTGGCCTCCTCCTCGATCAACCCCTTCTCGCTGGCGACGATGAGCGGCAGATAGGCGATGCCGAATTGCTGGGCGATGCGAAGCTGGGCAGTTTCAGCGCCGGCAGCGGTCGCGCTACCTGCGGCTATGGTCAGCGAAAGTGCTGCCGCCAGCACGAACTTCGATCCGGTCATGCGATGTCTCTTGAATTCCTGTTGGTCAGAGCGGCTCATCCCGAGCCTTGGCGCGCACACTTCAGGAAATCGGGCTGGTGGTCCAGTGCAGTGATGTCGCCACGTCATTTTCGAAACAAACGCGCCAGGGTTTGCGCTCGATGTAGGCCAAACATTCTGCGCGCGGTCCTTTTCCGGGAAGTTCCTTTTCGCCGCGCGGCGAATTCGAGTGCTCGATGTGGCGCTTGATGGAGGAGCCTGAGCGCGCCGCATTCTTCGGCAGACAGATTTGCGGTTCGTGGGACGAAGGAGCGCAGTGCTGCCGGACCGGCAAAGCCGGGAAGTGTTTGCTACGCAGTCGCGTTTTACAGAGCGCGTGTTGTTTTGTTCGACGACAACTTGCCGACAACGGATGAGCATCTAAGATAGCGGATATTGGATCGCAGCCTGGATTGAACACGGTGACAGAAGCAGACCATTCGGCGCGGATCATCGATCTGGCGGCCTATCGATTGAAGCGCGGCCAGCAGAAGGCCCGCGCGGGTGCGGCATTGCATTCGAATGCCGCTGCCGTTCACGCCGTTCCCGGGTTCGCGATGCCGTTTCTCTGGTACTGGCCTAGCTGGGTCTGGGTTGCCGTGCCGATGCCGGCTGCAGCCGCCGTGCGTTGGGATGCTCTATGAGCGGCGGCAACGTCGCTTCATCGCCGGACGAGACAAACGCATCCCTCGCTGACCCGGAACTACCGGTCGTCCTCGGGCGCAATTTGCGTCGCCTGCGCGTCAGCCGGGGGCATTCGCTCGAGCGGCTCGCCAAGCAGTCCGGCGTCAGCCGGGCGATGCTCGGCCAGATCGAAACCGGAAAGAGCGTTCCGACCATCGCGCTGCTGTGGAAGGTCGCCAACGCGCTTCATGTGCCGTTTGCCAATCTGCTCCAGACCGACGTTGCGCGGGGGCCGGTCGTCCTGCGCAACAGCGATGCCAAGCTGCTGTCGTCCAGCCAGGGGCAGTTCACGTCGCGCGCGCTGTTTCCGTTCGACGGCAGCCGACAGGTCGAGTTCTACGAACTCAGGATAGGGCCGCTCCACCGCGAGGCGGCGGAGCCGCATGCCCCGGGCACGCGCGAAAATCTGTTCGTCGCCAGGGGCGTGGTGGAGGTGACGGCGGGGCTCGACAAGCCGCAGACGCTCGCCGAAGGCGACGCCATTCTGTTCGAAGCCGATGTACCGCACGTCTACAGGAACCTCGTCGCCAGCGAGGCCGTCCTCTATCTGGTGATGACCTACGCCGAAACTGTCGGCTGAACGGAAAAGGGCCGGCACGAGGCCGGCCCTTTGGGGCGGAGGTCGATAGGTTGGCGCGATCAGGCCGCCTTCATTGGCATGCACATCATCATCATGCCGCCGCAGCACATCATCATGGGCATGCCCATCTGCATCATGTTCGTCATGCTCTCGCAGCACTTCATGAACATGTCCTTCATGGCCGGATCCACCGGCATCATCTCGCAGGTCATGCCGGTGGGGGTCATGGTGTACTTCATCTGGCAGGCCATCATCATCGGCATGCCCATCATGTTCATCATCGGCATCATGCTGCCGGCCATGGCGGGGTTCATCATGCCGCCCATCATCATGGGCATCGGCATCATCTGCATCGCGGTATTCATCGTCATTCTCCGGTTCGAGAGCAGGACTTACTCGTCTGCGCTGCTCCTAGAGATAAAGTTGCCTGTTCCGAAAGGGAAATGGGAAATGTTCTGCTCGTTCGCTTTCGTCCAAGAAGGCGGAAGCGATGTGAAGCATGCGGCGCAGGGTGTGCTGCAATAACGGAAATGCATCCGTTATATTGGATGGAGATGAGCGGGCGCTGTTGTGGGGCGAGGTCCGCCGCGACGAGGATTTGTCTTCCGGTCGGTCCCCCGCAGAGAAATGCATTCTCTGTCGAAACGCGTGTTGCTCCGATGACGCCAGAGACGGCGAAAGTCGTTCGCCGCGGGTCACCAAAAGAGTTTTGTCTTTCATTGACGTCCGTTGGAGCCGGTCCAAACATGGCTCATGGGCGATGATCCATCGGCTATCGACAGATCTGCCCTGGATGGATCGGGGTAGGGATGATGGTGTCATCGTGCGACGAACTCCGGCTGACGGCGGACGTGCTGATCGTCGGCGGCGGAATGGCCGGCGCGTGGGCCGCAACATCCGCTGCCGAGGCCGGCGCAAGGGTGATCCTCGTTGACAAGGGCTATTGCGGAACGAGCGGCGTCACCGCGGCGGCCGGCCCGGGCCATTGGTGGGTGCCACCTGATCCTCCTGCCGCGCGCGATGCGGCTGTCGCCAATCGCGTGGCGACCGGCCTTGGTCTCGGCGAGGCCAACTGGATGTATCGGATCCTCGACCAGACCTGGCGCAAGCTGCCGACGCTTGGGCGGCACTACAAGTTCGGTATCGACGACGGGGGGCGAGTGAACCATCGCGCCGTGCGCGGGCCGGAATACATGCGCGCGCTGCGGCAGCACGCGCTGGACCACGGCGTCACCATCCTCGACCACTCGCCCGTGCTCGAACTTCTGGCGCGCTCCGATGGCTCGGTTGGCGGCGCGCGCGGCCGGCGTCGCCAGGACGGCGGGAGGGTCTACCAGGTCGAGGCGGGGGCGGTGATTCTCGCCGCAGGCGGCACCAGCTTCCTGTCGCATCTGCTGGGCTCGCGAACCAATACGGGAGACGGCTATCTCCTGGCGGCCGAAGCCGGCGCGGAGATGTCCGGCATGGAGTTCACGGCGGCCTACACCATCGCGCCCGCGCATTCGACGATGACGCGCAGCATGGCGTATTCCTTTGCGACCTATTACGACGCCGATGGCCAGGAACTCGACATTCCGTTCGCGCCGGACCAGACGATTCGCCTTGCGCGTGCGCTCCAGCGCGGTCCAGTGTTCTGTTCGCTTCAACGTCTGCCCGACGATATCAAGGCGCGGCTGCACACGATCTCGCCGAACGTCCCGCTGGTCTTCGATCGCTGGCGTATCGATCCCTATCGTGATCGTTTCGAAGTGACCCTGCACAATGACGGCACGATACGCGGCCTTGGCGGGGTACGCGTCTTCGACGTCGACGGCACGACGTCAGTGCCGGGTCTCTTCGTTGCCGGTGACAACGCCTCGCGCGAGAAGGTCGCGGGCGCCATCTCCGGCGGCGGCAATGTGAATTCGGCGTGGGCCCTGTCGTCCGGCGTGCTTGCCGGTCGTGCCGCTGCACGTGCGGTCCGCGGCACCGCGAGCGGAAGCCGGCTTCGTCCGCTGGGCCGCGTCGGGACTTCTCAATCCCGACAAGCGAAGTCCGGTGATCTCACGGCGATCCGGGATGGCATCCGGGCCGAAATGCATCCGTTCGAGAAGAATCTGTTCCGAACCGCCGATACGCTCGCCGCATCCGCGCGCGTGCTCGAGCGGTTGTGGCGCGAACTGGACCAACAAGCCGATCCAGGCTCGCTCGTCGCGCGCGAGACGGCCGCGTTGCTGGCAACGGCGCGTTGGTCCGTCGCTGCCGCCGCGGCGCGCAAGGAGAGCAGGGGTCTCCACCGCCGCGAGGATTTTCCTGCGCAGGACCCGGCACTTTCTCTTCGCCTGCTCAGTGGCGGTCTGGATCGGATCTGGGTCACCCCCGATGCGCCTGTGGCGCATGCCGGGAATGACAGTCTGGAGGCGGCATCGTGATCGAACTCATCGTCGCCGAGCGCTGCACCGATTGTGGCGCATGTGTCGAGGTCTGCCCGACCAATGTGATCGATCCGGGGCCGGACGGCCTGCCGGTTCTTGCGCGCGTCGAGGATTGCCAGACCTGCTTCATGTGCGAACTCTACTGCCGGGCGGATGCCATCTACGTCACGCCGGACTGCGATCGTCGCGTGATCGTCACCGCAGACGAAGTCCTGGCCTCTGGCCACCTCGGACAGTACCGGAAGCACTCCGGCTGGGATGAGTGGGCCGATCGATTTCCGAACGAGCAGTGGCTGATGGAGACCGTGTTCCGCCGCGCCGGCGAGGCGGCCACAGATCGAGGCATCGCCCCGATCAGGGCAGGCCAGACGCAGGATCCGGTCGCCCATGACCGTTGAGCGGGGCTCGGGACAGACATGGTCCGGCGCACGGCTCGCTGCAGTCCATGGAGAGACGAAAGCTAATGTAACCTCTGCGCGTGCCGTCCGGATGTTGCAAGGTGCCGCCCATCTTTGAAAAGACTATCTTGCAGGGTGCGCCTAGCATGTCGGTGTGCTTGCCATCGTGAGCTGCCCGACACATGAACACGCCTCGAATTGAAAGCCGGCGCGCATCGACCAGCGTCAAATCCCCGATCCTCGTCAATCAGCTCGGTCCTGACATCCGCGCCGTGCTGGCCGATCACTGGTCGCGGCCGCTGATCATCGATCATCCCGCCGATCGCGTGCCGTGGGAAATCGCTCCCGAAGCGGACGTGCTGCTGACGCGGCCGCTGGCGGGCTGGCACAAGGCGCCCGCCCGGAAGCCGGCCGGCTGGCCGTTCGGCCTGCGCTGGATCCAGACCGCATCGACGGGCGTCGATTTCTTTCCGTCGTGGCTGCTCGACGGTCCCGTGGTCACGGTCGGCCGCGGCATCTCGGCCGATCCGATCGCCGAATATGTGCTGGCCGCAATCCTGGATTTCGAGAAGCGCCTGCACGACATCCGGCCGCGCAACCGCGCGGAGTGGAAGATCACTCAACTCGGCTCGCTCAGCGGCAAGACCATCGGCATCGCAGGCTTCGGCGCGATCGGCCGCGCCATCGCGGAGCGCGCGAAGCCGTTCGGCGTCAGCATCAAGGTCTTGAAGCGTTCGGCCTGGCCCTATGTTCCGCCGGGCATCCAGCCGGTCGAGAGCATCACGGAACTGGTCGAACTTTCCGATCACCTCGTTCTCGCCGTGCCTGCGACGACGAAGACGGCGCATCTGATCAATGCCGACGTGCTCGCCCGGGCGAGGCCGTCGCTACACCTGATCAACGTCGCGCGTGGTCGCATCGTCGATCAGGGCGCCCTCCTGAAGGCTCTCGACGAGGGACGTATCGCCGGCGCCACGCTCGATGTCACCGATCCGGAGCCGCCGCCCGACGGCGATCCCATCTATGACCATCCCAAGGTCCTCCTCACGCCGCACGTATCGTGGACCGGAGGCGAGGATGCCAGGCGGCTGGCCGACAAGACCCTGGTCAATCTCGACGCCTATGCCCATGGCGTGGCGCTGGCCGATGTCTTCGACAAGAATCTCGAATATTAGCGCAGGAGCCTCAGTCATGAACAAGGTCGTCGAAAAGCCCAAGAAATACTCCCTGGTCGAGCGCACGCCGGCGGCCACGTTCGAGGAAGAGCGCCTGCACCGCAAGCAGCGGCTCGCTGCGACCTTCCGCCTGTTCTCGCGCTTCGGTTTCGACCAGGGGCTGGCCGGGCATGTCACGGTGCGCGATCCCGAATTCGCCGATCGGTTCTGGATCAATCCGCTCTCGAAGCATTTCAGCCAGATCAAGGTGTCGGATCTGCAACTCGTCGATCACGACGGCAATATCCTGATCGGCGACAAGCCGATCAACCAGGCGGGCTTCGTGATCCATTCGGCGATCCATGCGGCGCATCCCGAAGTCATCGCTGCCGCACATACCCATTCGACCTACGGCAAGGCCTGGTCGGCCCTCGGGCGTCTGCTCGATCCGCTGACTCAGGATTCCTGCGCCTTCTACGACGACCACGTGCTGTTCGACCCGTTTTCGGGCGTCGTTCTGGAAGCGGAGGAGGGTCGCAAGATTGCGCAGGCGCTTGGCACGAAGAAGGCGGCCATTCTGCAGAACCACGGGCTGCTCACCGTCGGCCCCACGATCGAGGCCGCGGCCTGGTGGTACATTGCGATGGACAATGCGGCGCGCGCCCAGCTGCTGGCCGAGGCCGCCGGAACCCCGAAGCCCATCCCGCACGAGATCGCCAGCCTCACGGCGCGCCAGGTCGGCACCCACAAAGGCGGTTATTTCAGCTTCCAGCCGCTCTGGGATTGGATCACGGCGGCCGAGCCGGATCTGTTCAACTAGGTCGCGCGCGGGCCGCCGAGATTGTTATCGATGGCGCCGCGGATGGCGGCGCCATCAGCCGCATATCAGGCCCAGAGGTTCGGGACGGTCCGGTTCGAATAGCCCGAGATGAACTCGCGTTCGGCGCCCGTGGCTTCGTCGAAGGTCGCGCGGCGGATACGGCCGATATTGCCGCCATAGACATGGATGCTGATCGAGGACTGCTCCGGCAGCCCGTTGGAGATGGCGTGGATGTCGCCGATGTCGGGCGAGACGGCCGCGACCGTGCCTTTCTGCAGTCGGGTGGCGGGACCTGCGCGCAGTGAGCCGTCGGCGTTGCGGTCGTAGCTGACCGAACGTTCCTCGCCCCTGAGTACGCCCACGAGGCCCCAGACGCGATGATCGTGGATCGGTGTTCCCTGTCCGGGACCCCAGACGAAGCTGACGATCGAGAAGCGGTCGAGCGGATCGGCATAGAGGAGATACTGACGGTAGGCCTTGCCGTCGGCGACGGCGAAGCTGTCCGGAAGCCAGTCGTCGATCGCGACGAGATCCTTCAGTTTCGGCGTGAGCTGGGCGACGACCTCGGCCTCTTTCGGCCCGGTCTCGATCAGCCGGGTGACGTCGGCCACGAAGTTTCGAAGTCTGGAGATGTCGCTCATGTCTTGCCCTCCGGGCGGTTGTTTGGTGTGGGGTGCCGGTCCGACATGCCGAACATTCTCGATGAGGGGCGCGGCATCCATACCGGTCAAGAAGCGTGTGCCGCCCGAACCGGAAGCGCGCGGCCGTGCGGCGGCACGTGGAGATCGGCTGCGGCACCCGCCGGGATCGATGCCAGCAGAGACCTCGTATAGGGTTCTCGGGGATCGTTGAAGATCTCATTGACGGTGCCGTGCTCGACGATGCGTCCGCGATGCATCACTGACACTGTATGAGCAAGCTGGCGCACCAGCGCGAGGTCGTGCGAGACGAAGACATAAGTCAGGCCCAGCTTGACCTGGAGCGAGAGCAGCACTTCGACGATGTCGGCCTGCACGCTGACGTCGAGCGCGGATGTCGGCTCGTCGAGCACGATGACGTCCGGCTCGAGCACGAGGGCGCGGGCGATCGCCACGCGCTGGCGCTGGCCGCCGGATAGCGCGCCCGGCTTGCGTTTCAGCAGATGCTCGCCGAACCCGACGGCGGCCAGGGCCGCGCGCACGCGCTCACGCCGCTCTTTGCCGCTTCCGACCGCGAATCGGTCGAGCGGTTCGCGCACCAGTCTCTCGACGGTCCAGGTCGGGTCCAGCGAGGTGAACGGATTCTGATAGATGAGCTGGAGGTGACGCCACGCCGATCGCAGCGAGCCCTGTGCGCGGCCGGTGATCGGTTCGCCCGCGACCGTGATGGTCCCGCTGTCCGATTGCTCCAGCCCGAGCAGCAGCCGGACCATCGTGGTCTTGCCCGAACCGGACTCGCCCACCAGCGCATGCGTCGTGCCGGCGGTGACGTTGAAGGAGACGCCATCGACGGCAGTCACGATTCTGTGGTCGACCGCGAATGATTTTGTGACGGCGCTGACCTCGATCTTGGCGTTGGTGCCGGCTCTGGCGGCAAGGCGCGCGAAGCCGTCGTCGCGGCGATCCGCATAGCGATCGGGGTTGAGCGAGGGTACGTCGGCGTGCAGCTTCCTCGCATAGGTCGAGCTTGGTGCCGAGAAGACATCGGCCGTCCTGCCGGACTCCTGAACGATACCGTCCTGGAGCACGACCAGCGTATCGGCCCGTTCAGCCGCGATCGCGAGGTCATGGGTGATCAGCAGCAGGCTGATCTTCAGCTCCTCCTGAAAGCGCGACAGCAGATCCAGGATTCGCTTCTGGATCGTGACGTCGAGCGCGGAGGTCGGTTCGTCCGCGATCAGCAGGGCAGGGCGCGGAAGGATCGCGAGTCCGATCAGAACGCGCTGTAGCATGCCGCCGGAGAGCTGGTGTGGGTACGAATCGTAGACGCGTCGCGGATCGTCGAGACCGACCAGCGCGAAGGTCTCCAGGATCAACTCCTTGCGGATCGCTCCATCGGGCTCGTCGAGCAGCGCAGCCGCTTCCTGTGCCTGTGCGCCGATCTTTCGCACCGGATTGAGAGAATTGGCAGGGTCCTGCGGCACGAAGCCGATGGCCCGCCCCCGCAGCGGACGGAAGCCGCGCTCGGACAGGCCGAGCACCTCCTGGCCGTCGAAAGCGACGTGGCCCGTCGCGCGCGCGCCGCCCGGGAGCAGCCGTAGCACGGCGCGGGCGATCGTCGATTTGCCGGAGCCGGACTCGCCGATCAAGGCGAGGCTTTCGCCGCGGTCGAGCGAGAACCCCACCTGCCTGACGACGTCTTGCGCCCCGTAGCGGACGGAGAGGTCGTGGACCTTGAGAAGTGGCAGCGCGCGGAGAGGTCTCAAAGCGCCTGCGTGCGGACCTGCTGGACTGATGGTCAGTCCGTCTTGCGGAGCCATCGGCTGATCCTGTTCACGGAGAGGACGGTCGCGATCGTGACGAAAGCGGGCGCATAGACCAACCAGGGCCATTTCAGGTAGTCCTTGCCGATCGAGATCAGCAGGCCCCAGTCGGAGGCCGGCGGTGGATCGCCATATCCGAGGAAGGCGAGGCTCGCGATCACGAGGATGGACAGGCCGAATTGCAGCACCGCGAGCGGGAGCACCGAGCGCGATGCGTTGGGCAGCACGTGCCGCAGCAGGATGTGCCAGCGCGACCCTCCCATCAGGAAAGCGGCTTCGACGAACACGGCTTGCCGTGTCTTGATCACCTCGGCGCGCATCACTCGGGCGAACACGGCCACTGCCGACACGCCGGTGGCGATCGCCGCGTTGGTTGTATCGAATCCGATCGCCGTGACGACGATCACGGCCAAAAGGAAGTTGGGAATCGCAAGCAGTACGTCGACGAGCCGACCGAGCACGATATCGACCCAGCCGCCGAGAAAGCCTGCAAGCAGGCCGATGAGGCCGCCCGCCGCTGCGGCAATGCCGACGGCGATCAGCGAGCTGGTCACCGATGAGGCGGTGCCGTGGACCACCCGGCTGTAGAGGTCGCGGCCGAGGTGATCGGTGCCGAACCAGTGCGCCGCGCTGGGGCCGAGCAGCTTGTCGACGGGAACCCCGCTGACCGGGCTCTGGCTCGTGAACAGGCCCGGCGCGAGCGACCAGGCGACGACCAGTGCGACGATGAGGAAAGAGAGCACGACGCTGGGGGGCGCTCGAACGGCGGCCAGCCGGCCGAGCGACGTGCTGCGCGAGGCCGATGTGAAGGATGTCAGCGTCATGACGTCACCGCAGCGGCGGTCGTGGCGGCCGCGCCGTCGTCCGCGGTGGTCGGACGGAGCCTTCGGCTGCCGACAAGCTTCACGCGCGGATCGAGGAGGGGATAGACGAGGTCGGCGACCAGGTTGACCAGAACGAACACGACAGCCGCGAGAGACACCACCGCTTGCAGCACCGGCAGATCCTGCGTGCTGACCGAGCGCTGAACCAGGCTGCCGATCCCGGTGCGACCAAACACGGTCTCGGTGATCAGCGAGCCGCCCAGCAGTTCGCCGATCGCAAGCGCGATCACGGTGACCACGGGAAGTGACGACGGCTTGAGCAGGTGACTGGCGAACAGCCGCATACGGCCGAGACCGCGGCCGCGCGCCACTGCCGCATAGTCCTGCTCGGCCTCCTTGTCGAGATTCGCGACCAGAACCTCTGCGATCCGCGCGGACACCGGGATCCCGAGCGCGATGGCGGCGAAGAACGTCGCCCAGAAACTGTTCGGCGCGATCACGCGGAATAGGCCAAGCTGGAAGCCGAAGATGTGGATCAGCACGAGGCCGATCACGAAGTTCGGCACCGAGAGGAACAGCGACGGCAGGCCACGCAGCAATCCCTGTCCCAGCTGCTTCGGCAGGACCTGACTGCCGTAGCCGATCGCCGCCGCCAGCAGCACCGCCGTCGCGAAGGCCGACGAGGCGAGGATCAGCGTCGATGGCAGCACTTCGGCGATCAGCGTCGTCACTGGCCGGCTCGAACGCATCGACAGGCCGAAATCGCCGGTCACGAAATGACACAGCGAGCTCCAGAGCTGAATGAGCACGGGCTGGTCCAGTCCCTGCGCCGCGATGATTGCCTTGATCTGCTCCTCGGTGAAGCCGTTCTGCGGATCGCGCAGCACGTTGGTGACGGGATCGCCCGGCAGAATGCTGACGACCACGAAGGTGAACACATAGGCGAGCAGGATCACCACGACGGCCTGGACCAGCCGGTTGAGAGCATAGCGGAGATACGCGCTGGTCATCGCTTCGAGCCTGGTTCGTCTTGGCGGCCGTGCCCCGTCACTCGCTGATCGTCGCCTTGTAATAGCTGGCGTAGGCGATGCCGTTGTAGACCTCGCCTTTCAGCTTCGGAGACTGCACGTAGATGCGCTGGACGATTTGGGTCCGGGGGATGAAATAGCCCTGGTCGAGCACGTAGCGTTGCAGCTGGTCCAGGAGGGGATTGCGAATCTCGGCGGTCGGAGCGCGCGCGATGCTGTCGCGCAGTTCGTTCAGCTTCTTGTCGCTGTCGCCGAGGTTGAACCAGTTCTCGCCATTGTTTGCGTCGGTGAGGATGCTGGCCACCGTACCGGCGTCGATGAAGCTGCGCGTGACCTCGTAGGCAGGTACGGCCGGACCGCCGAACCTCACCTTCTCGCCGAACGTCACAACGTCATAGGCGCGGATGGCGACCTTCCAGCCGATCTTGCCGAGCTGCTGGGCAATCAACTCGTCGATGGATTTCGCTGTCGCGAGATAGGGGTTGGGGTACAGAGTCAACGTCAGCTGCTTGCCATCCTTGGCCCGAATGCCGCCCGCGCCCCTAGTCCAGCCGGCCTCGTCGAGCAGCTTCTCGGCTTTCCCGGGATCGTAGACCAGGAGATCGCTGTGGTCGGTCGCCCCCGGCACGTTGCTCTGGATGAAGGACGTCGCGAGCTTCCAGTCCGGCGTATAGACCGTATCGATGATCTCCTTCCGGTTGATGCCGGCCTGGAGTGCCTGGCGCACTCTCACGTCATTGTACGGGTCGAGCCTGGTGTTGACCGCGAGGCCGTTGACGAAGCCGAGGTAGCGCGGGGTTGCAACGCTGAAGCCCGCTTCCTTGAGTGATTTGAGTTCCTGCGGCGAGGCGTTGTAGGCGACCTCGGCCTGGCCGGACTGTACGGCGGCGACGCGCAGCGACGGTTCTGATACCAGCTTGTAGGTGATCGAGTTGAGATGGGCCGGGCCGGTATGGCCGACGGCCGCCGGACCCCAATTATAGTCCTTGCGCTTGACCAGCTTGACGAAGTCGCCCTCTTTCCAGGACTCGACCACGAACGGACCGCTGCCTGACGTTCTGCCGAGATCGGCCTGCTGGGCGGCCGGTTGCGCCAGCGTCTTGGGCGAGATGAGGATCGAGCCGTGGTAGCCGAGAGTCGGGATGAAGCCGAGCGTCGGTGCCTTGAAGATGACCTTGACCGTGGTCGCGTCGATCGCTTCGGCCCGGTCGTAGGTCTTCGGGAAGAGCCCGACCGGGTTGATGCCTTCGGCCTTACGACCAGCATACCAGATGTCGAGATTGGCGACGACGGCGGGGGCATCGAGCGGAGTGCCGTCGGAGAATGTCACGCTCTTCTTGAGGTGCAGGGTGAATTGGGTGGCGTCCGCGCTCTGCTCCCAGCTCTCTGCGATCCATGGACTGACCTTGCCGTCGGCGTCGACATAGACGAGCTTGTCGGTCACATGGCCCCAGATGTGACCCTGAAAACTGGAGATCGAGCTGTTGTTGGGGATCCAGGTGCTACCTAGCGAGTCGATGAGAAAGGTGATGTCGCCCCCATTGGGGGGAGCACCGGCGCTCCGCGCCGGAAGCGGAGCGGTGATCGCGCTCAAGGTAACAACCACGGCGCTCGCGACGAGCAGGCGACGGCGTGAGAGCAAGAACGACGAGAAGCTTGCGATCATAGGTGGCCCCTGACGATTGATGGCGCCGATAGGCCTTGATGGGATGCCATCGTCACGACCGACGCCTTCGTACAGGAGAAGCGAAACCGGCCGGCCTTGCCATTCCAAATTTGGCCGGAGATGAACAACAAATCCCCCGCATCGCGGCAATCGGCGCGTAACTCGTTTCATCGATTCAGCTGCGCCTGTGTCTGTTGCCTGTTCGGATCCAGCACCGACAGCTCGCCGGACGTCGGAAAGCCATACCGCGCGGCGGCATGTTGAAAGGACATGCTGCAAAGACGTCGGCGCCGTAGAACGGCAATGGCGCCCGCGGACGAAAAACGAATTTTGCTTCCATCGAATTCTGCGCGGGAGTTTGCGAATGTGCCGCCGTCTCAGGTGAGACGGAGCAAACTCGATTTCATGACGGACGCCTCGTTCATTTCCCAGTCGGCCAGCCTCACGCCGGCACATGCGACCGCTCGCACGCACGCGTCGGTCCGCGCCGGCGAGGACGTCGTCACGATCGTCGCCGACGTTGCCGCCGCCTCGGATGTGTCGTCGGTGCGCGCACATCGCCTGACATTGCGCCCGCTGCTTCTGCCTTGGCTCCTGCCGGTTGGCCTGCTGGTCGTCTGGCAATTCCTCTCCGCCAAGGGGATCGTGTCCACCGCGATCGTGCCAGCGCCGTCCGATATCTGGGACGCTGCGCGGCAACTGGCCGAGCGGGGCGAACTGCAGCACGACATTCTCGTCAGCCTCCGCCGGGTCGCCATCGGCTTCAGCATCGGCGCCTTGGCCGGTCTCATCTTCGGTGTGGCCGTGGGACTGTTCGAGCTGGTGCACGAGCTTCTCGACCGCTCGCTCCAGATGATCCGCACCATCCCGCACCTTGCACTGGTGCCGCTGATGATTCTCTGGTTCGGCATCGGGGAAGAGCCCCGGCTCATCCTGGTGGCGATGGGGTCGCTCTTTCCCGTCTACATCAACACGGTCGGCGGCATCCGCAACGTCGATCCCAAGCTGATTGAACTCGGGAAATCCTACGGGCTCGGCCGCGCCGAACTGGTCTGGTCGATCATCCTGCCCGCCGCTCTGCAGCCGATCCTGGTCGGTATCCGCTATGCGCTCGGCGTCGCCTGGCTCACGCTCGTCGTGGGCGAGACCATCGCGTCGCGGGACGGCGTCGGCTATCTCGTGCAGAATGCCCGCGAGCTGCTGCGCATCGACATCATCGTGCTGGCGATCATGCTCTATGCCATCGCGGGCTGGCTGTCCGATCTCGTCACGCGCCTGATCGAACGGCGGCTGTTGCGATGGCACCCGAACTATGCGGGTGGAGCGAAGCCATGACCGGAGCCAGCGTCAGTCTCCGCGCGGTCGGGAAATCCTTCGCGGGCCGCACGGTTCTCGACGGCGTCGATCTCGACATTGCCGCCGGCCAGTTCGTCTCGATCATCGGGCCGAGCGGCGCCGGCAAGTCGACGCTGCTGCGTCTCGTCGCTGGCCTCGATGCGCCCTCGCGCGGCCGCATCGAACTGCGCGCAACAGGACGCAAGGCGGATGTGCGCCTGATGTTCCAGGAGGACCGCCTGCTGCCGTGGCGCACGGTGCTCGGCAATGTCCTGCTCGGCATCAAGGGGCGACGGCACGACGCGGCGAGCATTCTCGCGGCCGTGGGCTTGCAGGGGCGCGAAAGCGAATTTCCCGTCGGACTGTCGGGCGGCCAGCGCCAGCGTGTCGCGCTGGCGCGGGCCCTCATTCACGAGCCGGATCTGCTGCTGCTGGACGAGCCGTTCGGGGCGCTGGATGCCATTACCAGGGCGGCGATGCAGGTGCTGCTGGAGCAATTGCTCGCGGCGCGGCCGCGCACGGTCGTGCTGGTGACGCATGACGTCGAGGAAGCCCTGCTGCTGTCCGACCGGGTGTTGCTGGTCAAGGACGGCGGCATCGCGCGCGACCTGATCTTCGATCAGCCGCGTCCGCGGCATCGCGGCGATCCGGTGCTGTCGGCTCTGAAGGAAGAATTGCTCGACGGCCTGCTGACCGCCGAGCGCGACCTTGCGGTCGCATGACAAGACGAAAGGATGACGATATGACTTCAAACGGATCCACGTGCGGCAAGTCCGGGATTTCGCGGCGCAATTTGCTGTCGGCGGGCGTGGGATTGGCCGCCGTGTCGGCCGGTGTGGCCGGCCCGCGGCGCGCGCGGGCCGGCCACACCGGCCGACACG
>VYLF01000255.1_pt1 | contig 41685 bp, 32 predicted proteins | sample 5114371 | NCBI WGS metagenome assembly VYLF01 (sample SAMN12291773, study PRJNA351875) | freshwater metagenome | isolation source: freshwater lake | place: USA: Michigan, Kent Lake | collected 2013-08-15 | reverse complement strand
ATTAATAGAGACGATTCTCGTTTATAAGTTACCGCTTCTCAATCGTCGGGAGATAGAAACTATGTTTAGTTTAGATGAATTAAAACAAACTCAGTATTTTCAAGATGTGCGCGAAGAAGCGCGTCAGGAAGGTCGTCAGGAAGGTCGCGAGGAAGGTCGCGAGCAAGGTCGTGAGGAAGGTCGTGAGGAAGGCAGACTAAACAAAGCACTAGAGGCGGTTCCTCGTTTGTTGGCCTTGGGGTTAAGTGTTGAGCAAGTCGCATCCGCCTTAGAATTAGAGGTTAAACAGGTTAGAGCTATACAAAAAGGGACATAATACACAAGGCCTGCTGAAAAAGTTTGTTGGTCGGGTTAGGAGTCAGCCTTGAATCAGTTATCAGATGTGAGTTTTCAGTTCACTGTTCACTGTTTACTGTTCACTGAAAATACTCCCATCTCCTTGGGAAAAATCCCACGGTTATAGAAATCTTGGCGGAAAAGTCTCTACAACCGGGTTTTTCTAGGAATATTAGGAAAGGAGATTGCCGCGACTACCGTTAGGAAGAATAGTTTCTTCGAGGGAAGCGGAAAGAAGATTATTTTCGGTTAAAATCGCCCCAATTAAGTTAGCTCGTTTGAGATTAGCTCGTTTAAGATTGCTTCCCACTAAATAACTCAAGAGTAATCCCGCTTGGTGTAGATTAGCACCAGAAAGGTTAGCGGAGGCTAAATTCGCGCCGAGCAGATTACAACCGGTTAAGTTAGCCTGGCGAAAATTGGCTTTATTAGCGTCAGTTTTACTTAAATCGGCTCCAGTTAAGTTAGCCCCCTCAAAATCGCTACAATTGAGGTTAGCTCCCGTCAGATTAGCACCTTCGAGGTTAGCACAACGTAAATCCGCCCCCCGTAAATCCGCCCCGCGCAAATCGGCATAGCTGAGGTCGGCGTATTGAAGATGGCAGTTTTCCAGATTAGCTTGATAGAGATAGGCTCGAATTAGGTTAGCCTCTTTTAAGTTAGCATGGCTAAGATTAGCAGAGCTAAGAATAGCACGAGTGAGAATGGCCCGTTTTAGGTTAGCTTTCTCCGCCATGGCATGGGTTAAAGTGGCTGAGGTGAGATTAGCCGCTTCGAGATTCGCTTTCAACAGTTGGGCAAAAAGTAAGCTACTGTGAATTAAACAGGCAGAACTTAAATCAGCCTTTTTGAGAACAGTATTACTCAAAATCGCGCCGCTTAGTTGACTTTGGCGCAAATTTGCCCCAGAAAGGTCGGCTTTAGTCAGGTTAGCATCGATAAGACAAGCTTTGCTTAAATTAACTTCTTCGAGGGAAGCGTCCTTGAAATTAGCGTTAATTAAACAAGCTTCGGCTAAATTGGCTCGTTTTAAGTAACTATGACTTAGGTTAATCTGGTTTAAACACTGTCTCTTTAAATTGACTCCGCTAAGTCTGACTTCCGCAAAGTTGCGTTCACCTCGATTATACAGTTCGATTAGATGTTCACGATTGGTTAAGGCATTGCTACTCATAAAATAACTAAATTGTTCTGGAAGGTCATTTCCAGAGAATTGGTTGGGGAAAATTACTGATCATGAAGTCGATCTCTAGGATTAGTACAGGGAGCGACTGGGAATTTTTGCGAATAAATAGAAATTTTCAACCAATTACGGGCTTAAAATCCCTATTGGCAATCACTAAAACCGGTAAAGAACGAAAAGAATCGGGGTTCAATACCAAAAACAGTCTCTACCTAAACCCGCCACTTGTTGCCAGCCAGGTCTAGGCATTAAATTAGAGAAGTCTTGTGCGTCAGTTTTTCTGACTGAATCTACTGCCTCGCCGATGTCTTGACTCGGTATCATACAGTTGAATTTGTTAGGTCTGCTTAGTCAGTCCGGTAGCCAAGAGGCTAAAACTCTTAATCACCAGATTTCGGGGACTCTCCAGTTGAGCAAGCATAAAACTTTGTAAAAGTCAATCCCTCTTAGGGATGAACTGCCCAATTCTATTCCCTGAAGCCTTGGTTTATTGAGTCTATCAGGTTGTGGTCTGTTTTGGCAAGAGGGGTCAATGGTTTTTTAATCAATTCGCCAAAAGGCTTGATTTTCCGTAGGGGATAATTGTATAGACTGGTCATCTAAATATTGTCTGAGACTGGGGGAAGGATTGAGGAGATAAATATCGGTAAATTGATTTTTTAAGGATGGGATGGAAACTCTAGGGTTCGACGGAACAAATAAATACTTTGTCTTAGCATCAGTAGTATGGATAAGGGGCAAGGTATCTAACCAATGTTCTGAAATAATTAGAGGTTTTTGACTGCGATTAATCATTGTATAAGCGTTGGGAATATTACTACCATAACCCACATATCTAGCTGCCGGCGGTGGATAGGGAATTTTGGCAATTAATCCGAAAACTAGCAATAATATTAAGAGAATTTTTGCCCAGCCTTGGCGCTGCTGTAATCCGTTGCTTAGTAAAAAGGTAACTGCCAGCAGCATACCGAGAAAACTCGGTAAGTAAAATCTGCCCACAGCCGTGTAGCGAAATCCTCTGATTAGATCCCACGCTAAAAGAGAGAAAAAGGGGATAATTGTCAGGAGAATGATCAGGGTAAAAACTTTTTTATCGGCTTTTTTGCCCAGATAAATAAAGGAGATGATGACGAGGATAATTAGGCAGTATTCAATAATAGGGTTGATGGTGGGATTGGCTAAACTGAAATTATAAAATAAACGAGCGATCATTCTTACCCATCTTTGCCAAAGTACCTCTAGGGTTAAACTGCCTTTTGACCATCCAAAGATAGTAAATCGACCAGTAAAAATCCGGGTTAACCAAATTGAATAAATCCACAGGGAAGCAAGTAAGCTGATGCTATAGTATTTTTTGGTTAAAAAGTTAAAATAATTCAGCTGTAGCAGAAAATATAGGCTATGAACCACTAAAACAAAGATAAAGAAAACATGGGTATATAAACCAGCAATTAGGGATAAACTATAGAAAAACCAATCTTTTTTCGGTTGCGAGGAATCAATAGCTTTGAGAAATAACCAGCTAGAAAGTATCGAACAGAAAACATATAGTCCGTATTCCCAAATTCCTAGAGCATAACCAGTAAAACGCGGGGAAAAGAAGATAAGTGTAGTGGCGATTAAAGCGGCGTTTTTATTTTTAAATAAAGTCAAAGCTAAATGGTAAAAACTCCCTAAAATACCAAACCAAATAATTACCGAAAATCCTCTTAAGACTAAATAAGAATTGCCTAATAATCTTCCTAAAAACCAGAGGGAACTGTAATAGAGAGGTAGATCATAATTTGAGCTAGTATAAAGAGAGGCTAAGGTATCAGGAAAACCTTTCACGGAATTAACCCCTTGAAATTGCCAGAGTTGTTCTGTAGATTTAATTTGTCCATCGAACAGATAGTTAATTAACTGTTCGGGTGTGTAACCAGAAAGATGCAGTAAGACCAAAGATTCATCGTGCCAAACATAACTATAGTAGGCGAGATGGACAAAATAGAAAATATTGAAAATAATCAATAAACCTAAAGCAAATCTAACCCCAGATTGACGAGTAAGCATAATTATCTCGATCCTGTTAAAAATCACTGATTACTGTTGACTAACTCCTGCTTAATCACTCTAAAATTTTGATGGGTAAGGGGTAAAGTAAACCAAAACTGTGAGCCAACCCGCGGGGTACTTTTTACCCCAATTCTCCCAGAGTGAGCCTCGATTATTTGCCGACATTGGTAGGAACCTAAACCGATTCCCGTTAGGTGTTGATTATGAAGATTTCTTACATATAAATGGAAAAGATGTTGACATTGTTCCTCATCCATGCCAATGCCATTATCGCTTAAAGTGCAGTAGAGCATATCTTGGTCAATACGAGCATCTAAAGCTAATTGAATTGGTGGAGGATTATGTTTTAAGGCATTATTTAATAATTGTTCAAAAACACTTCTTAGCTGACAAGGATCGGCATCAATAGCGGGTAAGTCATCGGGGAGAAGATTAATAAAAGTAGCTTGATATAAATCAAAATCTTTTTGCCAATCTTTCAGCCAAATTTCCACCTGTTTTTTTAGAGATAGAGGTTGACGATGCAAGATTAAAGTCCGTTCTTCAGCAAAATGATTTTCTGATAAAGCATTAATTAAAGTTAATTGTCGCTCGCAACTACGCACCACCTTATCAAGCATTGCTCGCGAGATAGTTACTTTTTCTGTTTGCTGACACTGTAAATTTTTTAATAACATCACTAATCCCATAATCGAAGTGCGAAGATCGTGGGATACTGCCTGTAAAAAAACCGTTTTCATTTCGTATAAACGCTGAATTTCCCGGACTTTTTCCCGCAGTTCCAGGGTTCTTGCTGCCACTTCCCGTTCTAAATTATTATTCAAGCTTTGCACCCTCTGATATAGTTGCGCTTGGCCGATAGCAATACAAACTTGGGTGGCTAACTGTTCTAATAATTTGACCTCGCTTTTTTGCCAATGACGAGGATGGGAATATTGATGGACAACTAAAGCGCCTAAATGTTGATTATTAACCGTTAGAGGTAAAACTAAAGAGGATTTAACTTGCAGGTATTCGTAATAACCCTTGAGAGTGGGCAGAGTTTGCACCTTAGCGGTATTATCAGCAATAATTAACTTATCTAAAGAAAATAATTGTCCCAATTCTTCCAGTAATTCTGGTTCGGGAAACCAACCCATCAGCGAGGGAATCTCGGGACGACGGGACTCAGCGATTACCTTAGACCAACCCCGCTCTTGACAGTGACCGATATAGACTTGATCGGCATCGAGAAAATTTCTGATTTCCTCAACAATGGTATTTAAAACCTGATCTATATCTAAAGATTGATGGACTTTTAAAGCAACTTGTGTTACTAAATGTTCTCGTTCTAAGGTTTCATTTAAAGCTCGATCGATCTGTTGTCTTTCGCTAATCGCCGCCGATAAAAACAGAGAAGTTGACATGACAATGACTAAAAAGATTTGTAAGATCAAGACACCTCTGGTATAATCGGGAGCCTGTAGGATAAAAGGGCTGATTCCCCTGGCCAATCCCATCAAAGCTAAAATAGACACCAAAAAATTCGCTATTACCGCTCCCCAGGTCTGAAAACGCATGGCGGCCCAAACCACAAAAGGAAAAGGCAGATATTCGAGGTACTGCACCATACTCCAATCGGGGTTAAGAAAATTCTGTTGACCACCAAAAACCACGGAAGTCACCCCCGTTAGCAAACTCAGACAAAGTAACGCCTCGCCAAGGCGTTGGGGTTGCCGTGGTTCCCGGAGGGAGTGACGATGGAAGAAAAAACGCAACAGCAGCGGCGTGGTCATTAATATCCCCGTACTATCTCCGAGCCAGATCATGCCCCAAGACTGTCCAAATTGCCGCCAATCCCAAGTATTTAGCCAACTACGGGCAAAAGTATCGATAGTGGCATTGACTGCCGAGGCTAATAAAGCCGCTAAAAATACCAGTAAAAGGATATCGCGAATGCGCTGTAAAGTGCCGGAAAATCTCAGATAATGCAGGAATTGCGCCCCTAACAGAGCCGATAAACTGCTGCCGAGCGCCGAAAATAGAGCTATGGGCCAACTGGCCGCTAAAAAGAAGGTAAGAAGCAAATCCCCGATAAAAACGCCTAAAACTAGCCTTTTTCCCCCTAAAAAAACAGCAGTCAAGCCAATACCAGCACTCATCCAAATCGGGGCAGGTCGCGACCCTAAATTTAAGCAGAGATAGCCTAGCCAACCAACACCCAGATAAACTAGGGCAACAAGCACAATTTTAGATCGATCTGATGAAATACGCAGCATTTTCAGTTATCAGTTATCAGTTATCAGTCATCAGTTATCAGTTATCAGTTATCAGGTTTAAGTTTTAAGTTATTAGGTTTAAGTTTTCAATTTTCAATAAATTTAGTATCTTTCACTGGTCGCTGGTCACTGGTCACTGGTCACTGATCACTGGTCACTGTTAATCTATTTCCAGATTGCCTAAACTAGGAGTAGTTCTGCCTCATGCAGATGGGTGAAAACCGTACATTTTCCCGTTAGGAATCAAAGATCATGCGGATTTTAATTGTTGAAGACGATCCTTTAATGCAGTTAGGTTTAGAACAAGCGCTCAGTGAACAGCCGGATTTTGAGATTGTCGGTCAAGCTAGTGATGGTCTAGCGGGGGTACAATTAGCCCTATCCCTACGGCCGGATTTAGTGGTCATGGACATCGGTTTACCCCGTCTCGATGGCATTGCGGCAACTAAACAGATTAAGGAGGGTTTAGCTAATGTTCATGTGGTCATGCTCACTTCCCACACTCTCCAACAGGAAGTGATCGCAGCTCTGGCTAGTGGTGCTGATGCCTATTGTATCAAGGGAGCCAGTCTCGATCGCCTTTTGGCCGCCATTGAAGCGGCCAAGGATGGGGCCACCTATTTAGACCCCCAAATTGCCCGTTTAGTCATGGATAATCTCAAACCGCCGGCAGTGCAACCTAATCCCAATCTAGCACTTTTATCGGAGCGAGAAATGGAGGTTTTAAAGTTAATTGTTGAGGGCAAAAGTAACGCTGAAATCGCCGAACAACTCTATTTAAGCACCAATACGATTAAAACCCATGTGCGGGGAATTATGAATAAATTAGCCGTGGACGACCGAGTACAAGCGGCCGTAATTGCCCTGCGATCGGGTATTGTTTAAGGAGAAAATTGCGATTTACCTTAAATGTCGGTCAGGGTAAGCGCATCTTAACAATCCTTGACATCAGGCATATTTGAGGAGAATTTGCCATCTCAATTGTTAAGCAAAAATCGACCAAATGGGTCGATTTCGTAACTATTCTGATTGACTGGTATCACTTGAAATGCCCACGCGGATCACAAAATTGACCAATTGTCAATAGCGTTTGAGATGCTCTCACCCTGGATTTGGACATCGGGAATATAAGCGTTTACTATGGTAATCATAGCAATTACCGTAGGTTGGGTTGAGCGAATAAATAGGTTGAAGAAAAACCTCTCGCTTCTAAGGGAAAGCGAGACCCAACACCCAACACCTAAATCCGTCTGAATCGGCGCTCGATCTTCCCCTCCTCTCATTGCTTTTTGTTGGGTTTCCTTGCGTCAACCTTTGCTGAAAAAGTTTGTTGGTGGGGTTAGGAGTCAGGAGTCTCCGAGTCAGTAGCCGGTCGTTTCAGGCTTTGTTGCCCTCTTTTTTTGTACCAGTTTATGTACTAAAAGAAGGAGAATGCCAGGTTTTTGAAGGTCTTAATCCTATTTTCGCAGCATGAACATCGGATTTTAACAGGTCAAAAGCCTTATTTTAAAAGGGTTTTACCATTATTCAGCAAGCCCTAGTTAATCAGCCTTCAAGAATAAGTAAAAATTATAACTGTAAAATAAACAATTAGAATATTTAAATATTTGGGGCGATTAGTTAAATGTAACAAGTAAGTTACAAGATTTTGATTTTCCCAGAATTTGCCAAAATTTAGCTGTAAATCGGGGTTGCCTACATTTAATAATATGGTATGATCGTGGTATGCTGTGGGCTTAGTTTAAGCATTAAACCTTAAATCAACGGAAAACCAAGGCAATCAGGGGACTATATCGATTCTCTTGCCCAAAAAAAGCCGCTAGTGATGAGATTTTTTTATGTTGCAATTTTTGAAGTTTTGTAAAGGCTATTGACTTAAAGCCAGAATTGTGTAACTCTCCCCGCTCCCAAGTCCGGCACTCGCAGACAGTCAACAGCTAATCAAGTTGGGAACTAGGAGGAGAGGTCAACTCCTAGTCCCCTGTTTTTTGGGACATCAATTCCGCTTAAGGTACTTCAGTCCAGCGCCTAAGCCTCCTAGTACCAGCAAACTCAGCACAGTTGAGGGTTCGGGAATCGGGGCAGAAAAGTTAGAAATCGTCACACTAGCCCGTCCAAAAAGGTTGTCGCGAGTGAAAATACGGAAACCAAAGCTGTCGCCAGCTAGGACGTTAAACGTCGATGTCCCGTTTTGGACAACACCTCCCCCATTATTAGTTACTTGGGTGAAGCTGCCGTTGAGCAGATATCCGAAGGGATCCCAGAAAGGCTCATCAGCAGTCGAATAGTTCCAATCAAACGTCACCGTCCCAGCCGCAGCCGCAGTGGTGGTGTAGTCTGTGGTTCCAGAACCGCCAGAACCATTGTTCCCCCCAGTCAGGCTAATAGACGCGGGAGCGCCGCCGGTATTGACGAACCCGTCGGCATTACTATTGGTAAATGTCCAATTAATGGGAGCGTAGGGAGTTTGGAAACCGAACACTGTCGCGGCACTAGCACTAGAAGCAGCGGCTAGGGTGAGGCTAACAGTAGTGACAGTCATTGCGGTCTATGACCGCAATGACTCGAATAATTTTGGCGATTTGCTGGCCATGGCCCTAAAAATAAATTAATTTACGACTCTACCTTACAATCGAGCAAAATATTTTTCCAGAGGATTTTTTATAGAAATATTACGATCATATCTATATAGATAAGTAAATGGTTGGTTCTCTTATTCTTTGTGTGATCAGTTTAACTTATATAGTAGCGATCGATCTTTGTGTCCTCTGTGTCTGGAGTGGTTCTTTCCACTCATTCGCCCGCAAATCTACTCGAATCTGGCGCTGCTGATTTTTTATCTCAGTTTGAAGATGGGCTGAAAACTGGCGCAATGTGGACATCGATCGAAAGACTAAGCTAAACTGGTAATGACTATGTATTAGGGCGGAGGTCAACGGACGCAACTATGGACAATTTGGAGGTAAAACAAAAACCGATCCGGTGTTTAGAAGATGCGATCGAAAGGTGTCAAACTTTAGGAATGCGGGTTAGTCGTCAGCGTCGCTATATTTTAGAATTGCTGTGGCAAGCGCAGGAACACCTATCAGCGCGAGAAATTTATGATCGTCTCAATCTGCAAGGAAAGAACATCGGTCATACCTCAGTGTACCAAAACCTAGAGGCTCTATCGGGTCAAGGCATTATCGAATCTGTGGAACGCTGGGACGGCAGACTCTACGGCAACATCAGCGATTCCCACAGTCACGTCAATTGTCTGGACAGTCAACAAATCATCGATGTGCATATCCAACTTCCCCCGGAATTAATTAAACAGGTCGAGGCATCGACGGGGGTAAAAATTACTGATTATCGCATCGATTTCTATGGCTATAAACAAAATAAATGAGCCAGATAACTGTATAATTGACCCTGTGAATAGTATCCGTTGACAGGCTGCAACTCTTGTGATCGATCGCCCTCTCACCTTAATTATCATCGATAATGACCCGATTTTCCGCTTGGGTCTGGTGCAGGCCTTGTCGCAGATAGAAAATATTAGTATCGTCACCGAAGGGGATTTAGAAACAATTTTCGCTTTGACTCTTAATCCGGCCGCCGAAATTATCCTCATCGATCCTCTTTTTGATTGGTCTTACTGTGAAATTCTCCACTCTCGCTATCCCGAAAGTAAAATTGTTTTATTAACCTTTCCTCTCGATTCCAGACAGCAACTAATCGCCAGAGAATTAGGCATAGCAGGTTATATTCCCAAAGGCACAAACCTAGAGCAATTTATCATTATTTTAGGGCAAATTTCCCGAGATGAATCCCCAGATGTTGCCCCTTCTCCTCTCACCATTGCTACCCGTCCAAGTTTAGCCCCTAGCCATTGGTTAATCACTGCCGGAAAAACGGGATTAAATCGCATCGAAAGTGAATTACATTTAATTGATCTCCATCTCAATCAACAGTCTTTATCTGGCTTTGATCGCTTTTATTGGCAGGGGAGAAAACGAGAACTTTTAGCGGCTCTATGGCTAGTCAGAAAACTAATTCCTCTCGAAGGTAGCTATTACAATTCACCTTCAGCGACACCTCCGATAATAATTAACAATATCGATCGAGAATTACCAATTTTAAGCCGCGAGCGTCCCCTCTGTGTTTCTGCGGTTTTTGAGTCCACTTTAGCGGTCATTCGATCGCCTTTAATTAATAGAACAAAGATTAGTTTTGAAATTGATGTTTTACAGGATAATCGGCAACGGGAATTATTGTATTTAGTTCTCGATGAAATTCGTAAAAATGTCGATGAAATGAGATATTTACAGATTAGCAGTGGGGAATTAACCAGTCGCTTAAATCTGATTATTTATGATATCTGGGAGAAAGTTACGCGTAAATTTTTAGAAATTAATGCCTCGGTTTATGATGAAATTAGTAAAGGCAGACTTAACGAAATTATTCTGGAAGAAAGAGAGGCAATTCAAACAGAAATCCTCAATAAAATTCCTTTTACTCTTGACTTATTTTCCTATTTAGTGTACGAAAATAGTTTAACTATTGACGGAGTAGGATACCGAGCTAATGCTCCTGAAACCATCGCCAGAGCCGAAATTCTCCTGCAAAATCTCATTCATAATATTGCCAATGCAGTGACAGTAATTATTCTCAATAACTTCTCGGAATCGGAAAGAATCAAACAAAAACTTTACCGTTCAGAATTTCTCATCGCCAGAAAATTAGCTAAAATCCGCAATGAATTATCTTGGAAATACCGACGGCAACAATACTGGCAAGAACCCAAAGATATCTTTGAAAGTCAATATCAATTATTTCACTATAGCGAGGGACAAATCAAATCTCTGGCCATTTATTCCCCCCGACAGGAAGAATTAAACAGTTTAACAGGCATACCCTGGTTAGTTTCGATCGCCTTAGAATTAAGAGACTCTTTATCTCCTCGTTTACGCGCTTTTTTTCGGGTGGCAGGTAAGGGAGTAGTCTATATTCTTATCCAAGTTATCGGTCGCGGTATTGGTTTAGTAGCTCGCGGGGTTTTACAGGGAGTCGGTAACACTTGGCAGGAAGTCAAAGGTAAAAAGTAAGTGACTAAGAACAAGAGGTAATACTAAATCCCTGTTTAAAAGGTATAGGAAAGTGGGGAGCTTTTTTCAGTGATCAGTAAACAGTAATACTAAATCCGTTGAGTATAGGCTACATATCAAGACAGGCAAAAGGCAAAAGGGGGGATAAATAATCATTATTTAATAACCGGATTTAGTATAATCAGTGAACTGATAACTCACTTCTGAAAACTAAAAACTCATAGCTGATAACTGGTAACTGATAACTGATAACTGATAATCCGTTAGCCTCTTAACCAGTCAAATAATTGACCGAGGGTGATTTGAAAACCGATCGCAAAAGCGGGGACGGGTAAAAGAGCATTTTCTGATTCAAAGATAGCGATAGTTCGATCACTAAAATAAACAAAGATAATTTCTTCTTCGGGGTCGATTAACCAACCCATTTGAGTGCCGTTATCTAGACAATAAAGAATATTTTTAACAACTTTAGTCTGATTTTGATCGGGAGAGAGAATTTCAATTAACCAGTCAGGAGCGATTGCAAAATTATTTAATACTTTTCCCTTGGCATCGCGGGGAATATTTTCCCAGAGAAAAACTGAAACATCAGGAACTAGAGAACGACTGCCAAAAGTACAACGCAATTGAGGATAAGCACGGGCAATTCGTTGGGGTTTTAGACTGGCGTTAATAGCTGGAACTAAATCACCTTGAATAGTGCTATGTTTACCTTGGGGCATGGGTTTGGCAATAATTTGACCGTCAATAAATTCCTTGGGGGGTTTAGTTTCTGGTAATTGCAGAAATTCCCTTAGTGTCAGGGAATTATTAACAGTTACAACCATAAAATTTTTTTATTGATCGCTATGATCGTTAATTTTAACGCAATTTTTCAAAGCCGACGGGATCGGCAATACTCGCCCCGCTACTATATTACAAAGTATTAACTTCTCTCTCAGAAACGGGACAAAAGGCGGGTAGGTTGCCTATGCTTGCAAAAACCCCAAGCACCGACGAGTATATGTTTCAGCCCTTCCTCCACTACCTAGAGCGAGAACTATTCGCACGCTTCCCGTTACAGACTCGTCCGATTCTGCCAGAGTTGGAATTTCAAGTTAGTCAACGGGGGAAAAATCCGGCTATGATTGAAAGCTGGTGCTATCAGTGTCCCCAATTCCGCAAAATTCGTTACACCTACATTAACGCGGGGGAAACAGCCCAAATCTTTAATAGTGTCATTTACCCTAGTTACAATTACGATTTACCCCTGCTGGGCATTGATTTTTTGTCGTTTGGAAAAAAGAAAATATTGGTAGTTCTCGATTTTCAACCTCTTTTTCGCGACCGAGATTATTTAATCAAATACATCGAACCCATGCGATCAATCCGGGATAAATACCCCGATTTAGCTCAAGATTTGCCGATGAAATACTACGACGCTAATCAGTATTTTTCCCCCTATCTGCTCTTCGCCAAAACCGATGCGGAGACGGTAGTTAAACAACTTTTCCCCGCTTATCAAGAGTTTATCCAACTGTATTGGCAACTGTTAGAAAAAGCCCAAACCCTAACCAGCGCAGCCGCTCAAGAACCGATTATCGCCGCCCAAAAAGACTACGATCGATATAGTGCCGAACGGGATCCCGCTTCTGGTCTATTTAGCAGTTATTTCGGTCAGGAATGGTCAGAAAAATTCCTGCACGAATTCCTCTTTGAAGATGCCATTGCCACCGCCATCCACGCTTAGAAAAAAGCTTGCTCATGTCCCTTTATCAACCCTTTTTAGACTCCGCTTTCACCCTGCTGTCAGAACATTTGTCCCTACAACCCTATCCCATTCCCGCCGGCTTTGAACGGAAGGAAACAGTTACAGGCAAGGGAAAAAGACAGGAAACGGTCATTACCACCAGCTACGCTTGGCAATCCTCAAAATTGCGGCAAATTCGAGCCGCCCACGTTTGCGGAGGTGATTCCCTTCAGGTGCTTAATTTTGTCATTTTTCCCCGTTTAGAGTACGATTTGCCCTTTTTCGGGGCGGATTTAGTCACCTTGCCAGGGGGTCATCTGATTGCGATCGATCTGCAGCCACTTTTCCACGATCGCAATTACCAAAAAAAATACAGCGATCCAATTATGCCGATTTTCCGCTCCTATCAGGCTGATTTGCCCTGGGGAGGCGACTTTCCCGAAGAAGCGAAGGGCTTTTTTTCCCCCGCCTTTCTCTGGACAAGACCCCCGGAGACGGAAACCGTGCAAACGCGGGTTTTAGGGGCATTTAAGGACTATCTACAAGCTTATTTGACTCTGGTAGCTTCATCGGCAGCGATTAGCGATCGCCAACAATTAACGGCGATCGAAAAAGCCCAATTAGCCTACATTAACTATCGTGCCGCTAAAGATCCCGCTAGGGGAATGTTTACCCGTCTCTACGGACAGGAATGGACAGAAGAATATATTCACGGTTTCCTGTTTGATTTAGAGCGTCAATTGGCGATAATTGGTTGAGTTTTCCCGATCAACCCCGCTATGATTAGCGGTTATCAAGACAAAAAAACTTCCGTGGTAAGTGTACTATTGATCATCACTCCCAAGATTATCTATCTCGGTCTGGCCGGGATAGCGGTCTTGGGAATTTATTATTTATTGCAGAGTCAGATCGCCAGTCGTCGTCAAGTGGAGATAACTTTACGACAACAAACCGAGCGGGAGCGTTTAATCAATCAGATCGCCCAAAATATTCGGCAATCCTTAAAATTAGGGGAAGTTTTAACCACCACCGTCGCCGATGTGCGTCAATTTTTACTCACCGATCGCGTGTTAATTTATCGTCTCAATGACGACGGTACGGGTAGCGCCATTACCGAGTCAGTTTTGCCGGAATATCCCGCCATTTTGGGGCAAACTTTCCCCCCCGAAGTCTTTCCCCCGGAATATCATCAGGCATATATCCAGGGCAAAATCCGGGCAATCGCTGATGTTAACCGAGAAGATGTGGAACCCTGTCTAGTAGAATTCCTGGCCCAGTTCCGCGTCCAAGCTAAATTAGTCGTTCCCATTATCCAACAGTTCCGCGAACAGGATTCATCTACCCCGCACCTCTGGGGACTGTTGATCGCTCACCACTGCCGCAGCCAGCGACAATGGCAACCCCTAGAAATCGACCTGATGAAACAGTTAGCCACCCAAGTGGCGATCGCTATTCAGCAATCGGAACTCTACGAACAACTGGGACAACTAAACGCCGAATTAGAGGATCGGGTGCGTCAACGTACCGAAGAACTAGCCCGGACTAACGACGCACTAAGAGAAGAAATCGCCGAACGTCAACGCACAGAGGTGGCCCTGCGTCATACCAACCAAACTCTACAATCTTTGATCGCCGCCTCTCCCCGGGCAATTTTTAGCCTCGATTTACAGGAAAGGGTGAAAATGTGGAATCCGGCGGCCGAAAGAATGTTCGGTTGGACGGAAGCAGAAGTGATCGATCGCCCCAATCCCGTCATTTCTAGGGAAAATGAACCGGAGTACGAAAAACTCTGGCAGAGCGTTTTAGCGGGAATATCGCCCCCTAGTCTGGAAATTGGCCGTCAAACTAAGGACGGAAAAGCGATCGAGATCGTCTTTTCTGCCGCTCCCCTCACCGATAGTGATGGTCAAATCGACGGGTTAGTGGCAGTGGTGGCCGATATCAGCGAACAGAAGCGACAAGCGGAACAGGTGCGTCTTTTACAGTCGGTGGTAGTCAATACCAATGATGCGGTAATTATCACCGAAGCCGGGCCGATCGAGCCGCCAGGACCGCGGATTCTCTACGTTAACCAAGCTTTCACCACCATGACAGGCTATAGTCTTGAGGAAGTGCTGGGCCAAACCCCACGCATTTTTCAGGGACCAAAAACCGATCCCGAAGCTGTTAAAAGAGTGCGAGATGCCTTCTTGCGTTTGCAACCTGTCACCGGGGAGGCGATCAACTATCGCAAGGATGGCAGTGAATTTTGGGTGGAGTTTAGTATTGTGCCGGTGGCGGATAAACGGGGAAAATATACTCACTGGATTTCTATTCAACGGGATATTAGCGAACGCAAACAAACAGAGGAAGCACTGCGACAGAGTGAAGAACGTTTTCGCTCCCTGATCGAGAATGCCCTCGACATTATCACAATTATCGGTTCTAACGGCACGATTTACTACGAAAATCCCTCCGTCGAGAAGGTTTTAGGCTATTCTCCCCCGGAATTAATCGGTCAAAACTTTTTTTCCTATATTCACAAAGATGATCTGGCCGATGTCTGTTCCCTGTTAAGTCAATCTCTCAACAATAGCGGAGAAACCCGCTCGATCGAGTTCCGTCGTCGTCATCAGGATGGCCAATGGCGCACTTTTGAGGCCCTGCCGAAGGCCTTAAGTTTTAACGAAACCGGGGAACTAGCGCTCGAAGGTGCTGCTTCCCCGAAAATTTTTATCAATTCTCGCGATATTACCGAACGCAAGCGCCTTGATGAGGTGCGGATGGCCCTGGAACGGGAAAAAGCCCTTAGCGCCCTGAAAACTAACTTTTTTTCCATGGTTTCCCACGAATTTCGCACCCCTTTAAGCACGGTGCTGGCCGCGTCCCAGTTGTTGGAAACTTCCCCCGGCGCTTGGGAAAATCCCGAAAAAAGGGAACGGAATCTGCATCGCATTCAAGAGTCAGTCCGCAATATGGTGCAGTTACTCGATGATATTCTCACTATTAATCGCGCCGAAACTGGTAAGTTAGAATTTAATCCCCAATGGTTGGATCTGGAGAAATTTGGCCGTCATCTACTGGAGGAAATGCAGTTGAGCGCCGGCAGTCAACACACGCTAATTTTTGTCTGTCAGGAAACTAATACTAGCGCCTACGTCGATGAAAAGTTATTGCGATCGATCCTAGAAAATCTGCTCACTAACGCGATTAAATATTCACCCACCGACGGACAGGTCCACTGTTCTATTACTTTTTTGGAGAAGGCTATTCAATTACAGATTCGCGATCGGGGTTTGGGCATTTCGATGGAAGATCAAAAACAGTTATTTGAACCTTTCTATCGCGGAAAAAATGTCCGTCACATCGCCGGGACAGGGTTGGGTTTGGTGGTAGTGCAGAAATGCGTGGAACTACACGGCGGTTCGATCGAAATTGCTAGTATCCCCGGTAATGGAACCACTGTCACGATTCTATTACCGAAAGTGACCTGAAATTAAATAAATCGGAGCGAGAATCATTCTCAATGAGCGGAAAACTTCTGGGGAAGAAATTAGGAAACACCACCCAGACGGGCATATTCTAAAATTGACCGGCTGAGAGCATCGCGATCATCGCGGGTGAGATAATAATTCCGGCCGCCGATATCATTGAGAAATCGCAGTAGGGCAAGACAAGCAGACTCTAGATCCGCTCTGTGTCGGGCAGCCGCTAAAGCTTGTTCAGAGGTGGCATAAACTAGGCAATCGCTAATTCCTTCGCTGCCATCCACTCGCCAACATTGAAAAGAATAACCCTGCATTTCTAGGATCAATTCAATCTGCCAGCCGTGATAGTCAAATCGCGTATAAATCATTTCAAGCAGCCCCTTTTAGGAGAGGAGAGTCACAGGTTTGACCGCTCTGATTGTCTAGAAGCCCTGCACCTGTCTAACTTTCTAATTTAACGGGTGATTATGGAAACCCTCTGCAAACTTTGTGCAGATTTCGTGCAGAAATGATTTTGTCTACTGTCCCAAGGCAGATATTACTTTAAACGATAACCGAGACCGTGAACGGTTTCAATAAAGTCTTCCGGCGCACCGAGGGATTTTAGCTTGTGACGAAGACCGCGAATATGGGAAGTAACGGTTTCCTCGGCCGGAGAATCGTCCAAAGACCAAACTCGCTCAATAATACCCGATCGACTTAAGACCCGGCGCCCATGGGTAACAAGTAATTCTAAGAGAGCGAATTCCTTGGGGGTGAGGGAAAGAAGTTGACTGTTATAACTGGCCTCGTGGGTACTGGGATTTAACTGCAACCCCCCCCAAGATAATAAAACACTGCTGGTGCTGCTGCCGCGTCGGATCAAGGCCCGAATCCGCGCCATTAATTCGCCCAAATCGAAGGGTTTAGTGACATAATCATCGGCCCCCGCGTCTAATCCGTCGATTTTATCGATTACCGTATCCCTTGCGGTTAATAATAGGACGGGAACGGTGGCATTAGCAAAGACGGGATGATGGGATTCCGCTCGTCGCAGACGTTGACAGAGCAAAGTTCCGCTTAATTTTGGCAGGGTGACATCGAGAACTAAAAGATCATATTTGCCTAATTCTAGCCAATTCCAGCCTTCTTCTCCGTCTCTAGCCACATCGACAACGTATTGTCGCTCGCTCAATGCCTCTCGCAAAATCTCGGCTAGTTGCATATCATCTTCTACTACTAAAATTCGCATGGTCTAGATATAGAGTAAGCTGGAAATAGCGTCGGTTAACTCCTGATGAATTGGCTCAAACAAGGAAAATGGATCGCAGGAGGTTTCGGGCTAACTGTCTTACTGATGGGAACTATTAGCCTAGTTTCCTATCGCAATACCCTCGCCCTGCGTCAGCGCGCTGCCGAGGTGGAAGTTACCTACGAGATCATCGATAATCTCAGTAATCTTTACGCTAACATGGCGGTGGCCGAATCGGGAAGACGGGATTATATCAAAACTGGCAGCCCTAGGGAATTAAGCCGTCATCGTCGGGCGATCGCTTTGATGAAATCTAACTGGCAACTCCTGGCTAAACAATTAGAAAACGGCACGGATTTCGAGCAGGAAATGGTGACTGAGATCGGGGATTTAATGTATCGGCGAATTGTCCTATTCGAGCAATCGATCGCTACCTATACATCCGCTCGATTCGATGATATTTCTCAAGATGCAATCACGGTTAAAAGTGTCGAGATCCGGGATAAGTTTCAAAATCTTCTTACCTATTTACAAGCTAGTCAGAAAAGGAATTTAAGAAGTAGCATCGCTAGTTCTAGGGATAGTATCCGCGAAAATTCTCTGTTGGGTTTACTGGGAACTTTTATCAGTTTTGGGATTATTTGCGGAGTTTATTTTTTGATTTTTTGGCAAGATAAACGGCGACAAAAAAGTGATGAAATTCACAGGTTATTACTACAGGAAAAAGAACTTTCCGATCTAAAAATTCAGCTTTTTTCAATGATATCCCATGAGTTTAGAACCCCTTTAACCGTGATTTTTTCTGCCTCGCAGTTATTAGAAAATGGCTTAAAAGATGCAGATCAATCGAGCAGAAAAAACCTATATAGAATCCAGTCTTCTGTCAAGCTAATGAATCAATTCTTAACAGATATTTTAATTTTAACAAGGGCAGAATCTGGTAATCTCAGTTGTCGGCTAGAGCCGCTCGATATTGAAGCTTTTTGTTTAAATTTAGTCGAGGATTTTCAATTTATCAATAAAAATAATACGCCGATTAAATTTGTCAGTCAGGGATTGATGATCCGTCCTTATCTAGATGAGAAACTGCTCTACTCGATTTTAAGTAATTTACTCTTAAATGCGATTAAATATTCCCCCACGGGAGCAGGGATTAGTTTGATTTTGTGGCAAGATAGCGATCGCATTGTTTTTCAAGTCCGGGATCACGGTATCGGCATTGCCGAGGAAGATAGAGGTAAGATCTATGAACCCTTTTATCGGGGTCAGAATGTGGAAAATATTATCGGCACGGGATTGGGGTTAGCAGTGGTTAAAAAATGCGTCGAACTCCACCGTGGCGAAATCACCCTAGATAGCCAAGTGGGTAAGGGAACAAGCTTTACCGTCAAACTGCCCATTTCACCCTAGTTCCAGCTTGACGGTGGGAGTATGTCAAGAAATGTAACTTTCTTTCTCAGAAACGGGACGAAAGCAACGGCGAATTTTTATCTTCTAGAATAATCGATCGCAAAGTCCAATGTCGATCGACCCTGAAACCCCTTCTATTCATCTCAATTTGAGGAGAGCTTCATGCTTGACGCTTTTTCCAGAGCGGTAGTAACCGCCGATAGTAAAACCGCTGCCATCGGTGGTGCCGACTTAAACGCGCTCCGTAGCTTCATCGCCCAGGGCAACCGTCGTCTTGATGCCGTTAACGCGATCGCTAGTAACGCTAGTTGTATGGTTTCCGATGCCGTTGCCGGGATGATTTGCGAAAATACCGGCTTAATTCAAGCTGGTGGCAACTGTTACCCCAACCGTCGCATGGCAGCCTGTCTGCGTGATGCGGAAATCATCTTACGCTATGTCACCTATGCGCTTCTCGCTGGCGATGCTTCCGTCCTCGAAGATCGTTGCTTAAACGGTTTGAAAGAAACCTACACCGCTTTAGGTGTACCCCTACAATCCGCCGCTCGTGCCGTAGCGATCATGAAAGCGCAAGCCGCCGCCCACATTCAAGATACCCCCAGCGAAAAATTCGCCGGTGCTAAACTTCGCAAAATGGGTTCCCCCGTTGTTGAAGATCGTTGCGCCAGCTTAGTGGCAGAAGCGAGCAGCTATTTCGATCGAGTCATCGCCGCTCTCAGCTAAAACGAGACTAAAACTCGCTTTCGGGCTGTTATTTCCGCAAAAATCAGCCAATTAATTTCTTCACTCAAGTCAAACTTAAAAATAGTAAAGACATGAAATCAGTAATTACTACTGCCGTTGCTTCTGCTGATGCGGCTGGACGTTTCCCCAGCACCTCCGATCTAGAATCTGTACAAGGCTCGATCCAACGGGCCACCGCTCGTCTGGAAGCCGCCGAAAAACTGGCTGGCAACCTCGACGCTGTGGCCAAAGAAGCTTATGATGCTTGCATCAAAAAGTATCCCTACTTAAACGAAGCCGGGCAAGCTAACTCCACCGATACTTTCAAAGAAAAATGTCTCCGGGACATCAAACACTACCTGCGTCTGGTTAACTACTGTTTAGTAGTGGGTGGCACCGGTCCCCTCGATGAGTGGGGTATTGCCGGACAACGGGAAGTTTATCGCGCCCTGGGATTACCCACCGCTCCCTATGTAGAAGCTCTCAGCTTTGCTCGTAATCGCGGTTGCGCTCCCCGCGATATGTCGGCTCAAGCTCTCACCGAGTATAATGCCCTTCTCGACTATGTGATCAATTCTCTCTCCTAGAGACAGATATCGATCTCGTTCACGACTGGGGGACTCGCAGTTAATTGTTTGCCTATCATGGGGGTAAGCGAATAACTAGGAGTCCCTCGGTTATTGGCAGATTTTTAGCCGTCGGTCGTCAGTCAGGAGTCAGGAGTCAGGAGTCAGGAGTCAGGAGATTATTTTTATTTATTCTCCCCACTTCCCCACTTCCCCACACCCCACACCCCACTTCCCCACACCCTACTTACAGGACTTTTTAACAGCACCATGTCCCAAGAATCTTTATTCGAGCAGTTAAAGCACCCCAATCCGCACCTACGGGAACAGGCAATCTGGGAATTGGTGGAAACTCGCAACGAAACCACGATCGAGCGCCTGATGGCCATTTTAGATGAAGAAGATACCACCTATCGCCGGGCTGCCGTCAAAGCTCTAGGCGCGATCGGTGTGGATACGGTTCCCCTTTTGCTGGTAGGGTTACTCAATAGCGATAATGTCACCGTGCGCGGTAGTTGTGCCAAGGCCTTGGCCCAAGTAGCGGTGAATTATCCCGATGTCCCCTTTCCAGAGGCGGGAATCGCGGGTTTAAAAACGGCACTAGCAGACGCGAATCCGGTGGTACATATTGCGGCGGCTATGGCCCTGGGAGTAGTTGGGGTTCCAGCATTGGATAGTTTATTGGAAGTGTTGCAAAATACGGAGAATTTGGGGTTAGCCGTGTCGATAATTAATGCTGTTAGTTCGATTCCAGATAATCTATCTAAAGAGGTATTGACAGCCATAGCCAATGATGATAGGGCGGATAGCTACCTTCGGGAAACCGCCACCAGTGCCTTATCGCGGCTGGAATTGCTCCAGAATCAACTCACTCCAGGTTGATGGCATCGCAACTTTTAGGCAAAAATAGCGCTTTTGAAGCCCAAAAACCCTATATTTTGGCTATTTACCCCTGATTGACCCCTGACTAAAGGAAAGATTTTTGATTTTTGCAGCAGGTTGACCGCCATGGGGAACTGGTCACGGTTTCCTGATAGGATAAGGTGACTTGGGATTAACTTATGGTGTTGAAAATATGTCTCTAAAACCTTACATTTCTCGCTTATTAGCTTTGGTTCTCGTCCTGGTCATCGGATTGATGGGTTGTTCTAGTAGTTCGGGGTTAACGGGCAATTATGGAAAAGATACCCTGACGGTGATTGAAACTTTAACCACAGCCCTTGATTTAGTCAAAGATGACCCGAATAAAGCGGCAGTTGAGTCGCAAGCAAAGGAACAAATCAACGATTACATCTCCCTCTACCGACGAGATAAAAAATCCGGGGGTTTGCGTTCTTTCACTACTATGCAAACAGCTTTAAACTCTCTAGCTGGTTATTATACCGCCTACGGTTCCCGTCCCATCCCCGACAAACTCAAACAGCGTTTAAAACAAGAATTTAAACAGGTGCAATTCTCTCTCCAGAAAGGAATTTAGATACAGTTATCAGTTATCAGTTATCAGTTATCAGTTATCAGTTATCAGTTATCAGTTATCAGTGTTATCAGTTATCAGTTATCAGTTATCAGTTATCAGTTATCAGTTATCAGTTATCAGTTATCAGTTATCAGTTATCAGTTATCAGTTATCAGTTATCAGTTATCAGTTATCAGTAGAACTCGACCGAATATGGCTCTTCGGTTTGTGTTATGCAATGGACGAGGGTTATAAGGGATGGAACCTTTATGTAGAAAGGCATTTGGCGATTTTTGTCAATTGTTTTTGATCTAGAGCGAACTAATCAATTAAGTCTCTTGCCAGATAAGGATTTAGTCGATTTATGCCCCCCTATTGAACCATACCAAGTAACGAAGAACCCCGAATATTATAAGCTGTACTGAATTTAAACTGCGTATTAGAAATTTTAGTACAAATGCTCGAACTTCCTCTCCCTACTCCCAACTCCGGCACTCCAGTGCAGTCTTAACGAGTAATTTAGATAGTCAACAGATTGGCGGGATTGTTAAGTGACAGGTATTAGGTGCGAGTAACAGTGCTGTCTTTTCCCTGATTACTGATGACTGATTACTGTTGACTGAAATGACTCCTGTAAAAATCAGGCCAAATCTGGTTAGACTAGAAATACAAAGCGTATTATAAAAAACTACAAAATTGATTCAAGACGAAACCCTAGAATTATTGGAATGGCCGCGGCTATGTCAACACCTAGCTACTTTTGCAGCGACTAAACTCGGTGCGATCGCGATTCGTCAATTGCCGTTACCGGAAAGCAAAGAGGAAAGTTTAAACCTACTCTGCCAAACCAAAGAAGTTTATAGCTTAGAACAAAAATTAGATAGTCGTCTTTCCTTTGATGGGATTACCGACATCGGTGATGCCCTAGAAAGGGCGCATCTGGGGGGTTTATTATCGGGACAGGAACTTTTAAATATTGCCACGACTTTAGCGGGAGTGCGACGTTTACGCCGTTTAATTGACGAACAGGAAGATATACCAGTTTTAAAGGAGTTAGTAGCGGAAATTCGCACCTATCCAGAGATAGAACAGGAAATACACCGTTGTATCGATGAAGATGGCCGGATATCCGATCGCGCTAGTCCCCAATTACGGGAAATTCGGGGACAAATGAAGGTGATTAGAGAGCGAATTTACCGAAAATTACAGGATATCATGCAAAAACAGGGCGGTGCTATCCAAGAAGCGGTGATTACCCAAAGAAGCGAGCGCTGGGTGCTTCCCGTCAAAGCAGCGCAAAAAGAGCAAATACCAGGGATAATTCACGATACTTCCAGCACAGGGGCGACTTTTTACATTGAACCTCACTCTATCGTTGACCAAGGCAATCAACTACGGCAATATCGTCGTCAGGAACAAATCGAAGAAGAAAAAATCCTGCGGCAGTTAAGTAATACAATCGCCGAAGCCTTTGAGGACTTAGAATATTTACTAGCGATCGCTACTAGGCTCGATCTGGCCACCGCCAGGGCCCGTTACAGTTTATGGTTAGAGGGTAATCCCCCCCACTTTATCGATGGTTCGGAAACGATTACTTTGCGGAATTTGCGTCATCCTTTGCTCTGGTGGCAAAAACACCACGAACAGGGGGGGGAGGTCATCCCAATAAATGTGCAGATTAGCCCAGAAATTCGCGTTGTTGCCATCACCGGACCAAATACCGGCGGAAAAACCGTTACTTTAAAAACCCTCGGATTAGCGGCTTTAATGGCGAAAGCGGGCCTGTTTATTCCGGCGCGGGAACCAGTAGAGATACCCTGGTTCGATCAGGTTTTAGCCGATATCGGGGATGAACAGTCTTTACAACAGAGTTTATCGACTTTTTCGGGTCACATTCGCCGGATTGTCCGCATTTTAGCGGCTTTAAATTCTCGTTCCTTGGTTTTACTCGATGAGGTGGGAGCAGGTACGGATCCGGCCGAGGGAAGTCCTTTAGCGATCGCTATTTTACAATACCTCGCCGATCATAGTTTACTGACGGTGGCTACCACTCACTACGGGGAATTAAAAGCGTTGAAGTATCGAGATTCTCGCTTTGAAAATGCCTCGGTAGAGTTTGATGATCGCACTCTTTCCCCTACTTATCGACTATTATGGGGCATTCCGGGGCGTTCTAATGCTTTAACTATTGCCCAGCGTTTGGGATTGAATCCCGAAATTGTGGCCGAAGCGAGAAATCATCTGGGGGGGTTATCGGAGGAGATAAATCAAGTAATTGCTGGTTTGGAAGCGCAAAGACGGGAACAGGAATCAAAAGCTAAGGAAGCTAGTCAATTACTGCAACAAACGGAGAAATTTTATACAGAGGTGTCCACGCGGGCTAATTCTCTACAGGAGAGAGAGCGAGAATTAAAGCGTTATCAAGACCAGGAGATACAAAAGGCTTTATTATCGGCAAAAGCAGAGATTAATGACGTTATTCGCCGATTGCAAGCGGGAACAAAAACTGGTAAAGATGCCCAAAAAGCCACAGAGGAATTAACTGCGATCGCAGAAAGGTTATTACCAAAAACGGAAAAAACTAAGGTTAATTATCGTCCGCAAGTGGGGGAAAGGGTGCGCTTGCCCAATTTGGGACAAACTGCCGAAGTTTTAGCAATTTCACCGGAATCAGAGGAGATTTCCCTGCGTTTCGGTATGATGAAGATGACCCTACCCTTAGATCAGATTGAGTCTTTGGATGGTCAAAAAGTGGAAACTGCGCCAAAACCTGCCAAAAATTTGCCACAAACTCCCACAAAACCCCAGGAGACTCCTTTAATTCGTACTGCTAATAATACTGTCGATATTCGCGGTTCAAGGGTGGCAGAGTCAGAAACGGATATCGAACAGGCGATCACCCGCGCCACCCCATCGGGCATATTATGGATTATTCACGGTAAAGGTACGGGGAAATTGCGTCAAGGTGTTCACGATTTTTTATCCCGTCATCCCCAGATAAAACGCTTTCAATTAGCACCCCAAAATGAGGGAGGTTCGGGGGTAACTATCGCTTATTTAACTTAGGGTTTGCGGCAAAAAGTTTTTTGTCGGGTTAGGAGTCAGCCTTGAATCAGTTATCAGTTATCAGATGTGAGTTTTCAGTTCACTGTTTACTGATCACTGAAAATACTCCCCACTTCCCCACTTCCCCATTCCCCAGGGAGCATCTCATTTATACAAGTGAGTAATTATACTTGTCCCTCAAACTGGTTTCTAGTAAGGCTTTCAAAATAGTTTGACATAAAACCTGATTTAGGGGTTACAAAGGTGAGATGCTCCCCTTCCCCACTTCCCCACTTCCCCACTTCCCACTCTACAATAACTACTGGCAGCCAGAAATACGTTGGTTTCCTATCATACTTTGTGTTTTTTGTCAAAAAAACTTTTTTTTTGCAATAAAACTACACAAAAAAAAGATCATCGTTGTGGGTGAAATTGACTGATTTACCTGTCTTAATTAGGATCACCTTGTAGGTGTGGCAAGGGTTTGAGCCATTGCTGCCCAAAAAAGCACATAATAACCCACTATGAAATTCTATCAAATCGCTGTAACCATTGTAACATCGTTGTTAAATAAAAATCTTTCTCAATAAATTCTTAAGAATTTATAAATATTGCGGAATGTTAATTTAAATATTCTCAAGTTTTGGGAGTCAATAAATAATTTTTGCTTATCTTTAGCCAACATTGGGTTAGGAGACAGTATTCTCCGAGTCAGGAGACAGTATTCTCCGAGTCAGGAGTCAGGAGTCAGGAGTCAGGAGTCAGGAGATAGGAGATAGGAGATAGGAGTCAGGAGATAGGAGACTTTTTTTATTTATTCTCCCCACTTCCCCACTTCCCCACTTCCTCACTTCCTCACTTCCGCACTTCCCACTGTCCAAGAAGATTATTTTCTGGAGAATAAAACGTAAAAACAGGGAATAATAAACAGAGTTAACAGAGTTGCTAAAGACAAACCCGAAAAAACGACAATTCCTAAAGGTTGCAGGAATTCTCCCCCCTCTCCTAATCCTAAAGCGAGGGGAAATAAACCTAAAACCGTGGTCACGGTAGTCATTAAAATCGGTCGTAAACGTTGGGGAGCGGCCTTTAAAATGGCTTGTAGCCGGGTAAAACCGAATTCTTGCCGCAATTGATTGGCTAATTCCACCATAATAATCCCGTTATTAACCACAATCCCCACCAATAAAACCACCCCGACGATGACAATGGCATTAATCGGGGTTTTAGTCAAATATAGTCCGAAAATTCCCCCCGCTAGGGCCAAAGGAACGGTTAACATAATCACCAAAGGGTCTATGAGTGAGTTATACTGCACTGCCATGACCACAAAGACTAAAAATACTGATAAACCCGCTAATAAACCCAAAGAACCCTGAATTTCTTGATTAGACGTGGCGGCAGCACTGGGTAAAATGCTGATACCATCCGGTAAGGGAGTGGAATTTAAAAGCGATTGTACTCCCGCGAGTGCGTCACTTAATTTCGCCCCTTCGACTAAACTGCCGATAATAATAAAAACTTGACGCTGATTGATTCTCTGGATGACTCCGGGGGTTTTTCCCGCTTCAATCCGGGCTATATCTGCTAATTTTAAGTCTTCTTGTCTATTGACAAAAATAGGTATTTGTGAGATGTCACTAATTTTTTGCCGCGAGTTGGGGTCCAATTGCACTCGGATATCGATTAATCTTTCTCCCCGTTGCAGTTGGGTGGGGATCGATCCTTGAATAGCGGTCCGTAGCGTTTGTCCCACTTCCAGGGTACTCAATCCCAAACTATTTAAGCGCGTCCAATCGGGTTTAATCTGGATTTCTGGTTGTCTGGGGTCAGCATCGGGACGAAAACGCGCACTAGGGACTTTTTCATCGAGAATACTGAGGATTTCTTCACCAGCTTGCTCTAAAGTTTTCCCATCGCGTCCCTGTAACATCACATCCACATCGGCACCAACGGAGGGAGAGTTATTCAGAATAATACCGCGCACTTGACCGGGGGTGAGACGCAAACGCACGTTAACGAGGTTTAATTGCTCTAGTGCTTTGCTCATGCGTTCGATATATGCTTCTGTATTAGTGCCTTGTTTGAGATTAATCGTACTAGAAGCACGCAAAATATTTTCATTGGTAGTTGTGCCAAAAAGAGAACCGCCACTGGTAGTAAAAACGTACTTAGTCTCTGGTTGTGATAATAAAATCTTTTCTACTTCCCGCATCACCTGACGGTTAGTATTTAAATTGGTACCCGGGGGAAATTGGGCAAAAACGTTCACCTGTCCGGTTTGAATACGACTAAAGACTTCTTGGGGGATATATTGCCAGAGATAAAAACTACTTCCCCCTAAAATTAAAAAGGCCAGCAGGATAACAGGTATTCTGTAGCGGATGATTTTAGCTAAAAAACGACCGTAGAGGATGGTTAAACCTTCTAGACGTTGACTAAAGACTTTTAAGAGCCAAAATCGCTGAATGCCACTATAAACCCGCATATTTAACAAACGACTGGCCAACATGGGAACAACGGTTAACGCACACAGCAGAGAAGCAGCCACAGCAAAACTGATAGTAAGGATAATCTCGTTAAACAGTAGGGAAATAAAACCACCCAGTAGTAAAAATGGCAGGATAGAGACGAGATTAGTCGCAGTGGAGGCCAATAAAGCAGATTCTACCTCTCGGCTGCTATTCCGGGCAATTTCTAAAAAATCTCGCTTATTTTGGTTTTGATTAACTTTGAGGGCAATATTTTCCAGCATGACAATGGAATTATCCACCACGATACCCACCCCTAGGGCCAATCCTCCCAAACTAAACACATTTATCGATAACCCGAATAACTTCATACAGATAATTGCGACGAGGGTAGAAAGAGGAATCGCTAGGGTAATGATAAAAGTCTGTCGCAGGGAACCGAGAAAGACGAATACAGTCAATCCTGCTAGAATTGTCCCCGCTAGTCCCGACGAAACCACGTTATTGACCGCGTTTTGGATAAATACAGACTCATCAGTAGTGGTGACTACTTGCATTCCCCCGGTCATTAACCCGGATTTTTTTAATTCTGTAATGCGTTTTTTTACCCCTTCTACCACAGCAATCGTGTTCGCATTCGGTTGTTTTTGGACGCTAACCCTCACGGCATTTTTTCGATTTAGGGTGACAAAAATTCTTTGTTCTTCTGTCCCATCGATAACTCTGGCCACATCCCGCAGATAGATTTTTTCTTCGGGATTATTACTATCGGTCAGTGCTAAATCTTGGATATCGGCTACGTTTTTAAATTTCCCCACCGCACGGGTTAAAGGTTCCCCGGTTTCTCCCTGTAGTCGGCCCCCAGAGATGTCCTGATTGCGTCTTTTTAGGGTGTCTAAAACCTGATTTAATCCCACTCCTAAAGATTGTAATCGCTGCAGGTCAATATTAACTTGAATTTCTTCTCTAACTCCCCCAATCACGTCCACCACTGCCACTCCTCCCACAAATCCTAATTCTCTCCCTAATTCTTCATCGGCAAATAATCTTAAATCTTTTAGGGGTAGGGTATCAGAAACGAGAGCGAATTCATAGACGGGTAAACGAGAGGGTTCAAATTTATTTAAGCGCGGTTCCTCAATAATATCGGGTAAATTTTGTCGGACACGATTAAAACTTTCGGTAGCTTCATTTAAAGCTACATTTAAGTCTCCCCCCGGTTGAAAAAATAAATCTACTCGCATCCTTCCCTCGCGAGTTTCTGAATAAACTTGCACTACTCCCTCGGTGGCACTCATTCCTTCTTCCAGGGGTTTAGTTACTTCTTCGAGAATGACTTCCGGGGAAACTCCAGGTACATTCATCCTTAAACTAATGCGGGGATAAGTGATAGAAGGAAGCAAGTCCACTTCTAAACGATTTAGAAAAAAAAGACCGATGATGATAACTGCTATAGTTAACATCAATACTCCTATGTGACGACGAATTGACAGACCGCTTAGGGAGATGTTTTCTGACATGATTACCTATGGGGGAGAGTAAGGAGTGAGGAGTTAGGGGTTGGGGTTTTGGGGTTTTAGGGTTTTAGGGTTTTGGGGTTTTAGGGTTTTGGGGTTTTGGGGTTTTAGTTGAAATTTCCCCATTTCCCCATTTCCCCATTTCCCCATTTCCCTGATAACTGATTAATTGTGCATAACTCGACCGAAACTCCATAATTTTTGATAATAATGACGACTAACGCTATCCCTATCATCAGTAAGTAGATTTATAGCGATACCATTGTTACCTGTTTCTTTTCCTGAACTGTGGATATATTGATTATTTCCTAGATATAACGCCACATGATTAACTCTTTTATCACCAAAAAAAATTAAATCTCCTGGGAGTAATTCCTCTCGGTTTATTTTTTGACAAAAAGCCTCCTGTTGATAGGAATCCCTCGGCAACCAAATGTCAAAGGTGGCAAAAGCAGCCTGGATTAATCCTGAACAATCGTAATTAGGTGCAAGGGTTCCACCCCAGAGATAATGATTGGTACGGTTCCTTGCTTCCTGAGTAAAAGAGATAATCTCAGGAATATGTTTTTCTATGTCGGAACGAGTTAGAGGAATTTTTTGATAAGCTGTGGTGGCCACCGCAATTGCATCTAAATCTTCTCCGCATAACCAAGCTAAATAATTATCTTCCCTTAGCTGAATTTGTAGCCCTTTTTCGGTAATTTCTAGGGAAATAAATTTTAATTGTCTTCCCTGTTGTGCTTGGGTTGCTAACTCTTGACAACTGGGAGAATTGTAGAGATTTAAGTCTCTTATACAGAGATATTCTTGGGTCGATGATGGGGGAATAGAGATGATTTTCATAAAAAATAGATCAGAATTATATTGACAGAAACAAATGCCCAACTAGCCAAAAGCTAAGGGATAAAAACAAGGAGAATAACCTTAGTTCTGTCATCTTCAAGTTTCCACCTCTCTTAATTCTTGGCCACAGAGATAATTTATAACCGAACTGAATCCCTCAAATTCCTCTTGCCTAATTAACTTTTCAGGGTTCAAAAACGGCAAAAATAAGGATTAAATAGCATAAAATCTGTGAATAGAGCATTTAATTGCTTATTATTCATTCTTAATTCTCCTGACTACTGACTACTGACTCCTAACCAACCAAGACAAATTTTGATTTTTACAACAGGTCTATTATAGCCGGTTCCTTAACAATATGTTACAATAACCGGCGAGGGGGAGTAGCCAATATTTGGAACTTTTGGGCTAGAGATAGATTCTATCGATCAGCAGTCACCTCCTAGAGTAAGCTTTTAATCAGATGTTGAGGTTAGTCCATGGCCAATGTTTCCGGGCGGTTTGAAAAGCAAGAATACAGCCAAAACTCAGAAAATACCGTCACGGTGGTCAGTTCGGTCATGTCCGGTTTAAAAAAAGCATCTCCCCTGCAAAAGGGCTTATTTTGGGGAATAACCCTCAGTTTTACCGCCCTAGTTTCCGCCACTGTTGGGGCTGCCGTTGCTCTAATTAGTCCCTTACCCGCACCAATTGGGGCTATCTTCCAAAAAACGACTTTTCCCACCCAAACAGACATCCTTGAGGCCCAAGCTTGGAATAGCTTAATTAACCAGCAGCTTTCTCGTCCTGTTAATATTTTAGTTATGGGCATCGATCGAGTTTTAGATGCCAAAAACAGCGACGATGTATTTAAAGGTCGCAGCGATACCATGCTCCTAGTGCGCTTCGATCCTAGCGATAAAACCGTGAGAATGTTGTCTATCCCTCGCGATAGCCGCGTCAGAATACCTGGCCACGGTTTCACTAAAATTAACGATGCCAATGTTCACGGTGGACCAACTCTAGCGGCGGAAGTGGTCAATAATACTTTAGGGGATGTCACCGTTGATCGCTATGTGCGGGTGACTAGCGATGCCTTTAAGGAATTAGTCGATTTAGTCGGGGGTGTAGAGGTTTATGTACCCGAACGAATGTATCATAAAGATGTCACCCAAAAATTAGAAATTGATTTACAAGAGGGTTGGCAAAATCTCAACGGCGACCAAGCAGAACAATTTGCCCGTTTTCGTAACCCGCAATACGGCGATATCGGTCGCGTGCAAAGACAACAAATTTTATTAAAAGCACTACAACAAAAGATTTTTAGTCCGACAATTCTCCCCAGTCTCCCGAAAGCAGTACAGGTTTTACAACAATATATCGATACGAATTTATCCGTCGAGGAAATGCTGGCTATCGCTAATTTTGGCAGGGAAATTAAACAGGATGACTTAAGAATGATCCTACTCCCCGGCCGGTTTAATAACATCGAGGAATACGATGGTCGCAGTTATTGGATTTTGAACCGTCGCGAAATTAGAACCATTGTGGCTAATAATTTTACCGATAACTATTCGCGGGGAGAAACCTCCATTTATAGTCTGCGGATTGCCATTCAAAATGCCACCCATACCAAAGGTTTAGCCCGTCGTACTCGTAATTATCTGGCCAAACAGGGCTACACAAATGTTTATATTAGCGATGACTCCTCCCAAAAGCTAGAAACCACGGCAATTATTGCCCAAAAAGGTGATGTTCAGTCCGCTAACCTCTTGAAAAATCAATTGGGAATCGGTAAAGTAGAATCATCCTCCACTGGTGCTTTAGACTCAGACCTAACTATTCGGGTGGGTGATGATGCGGCCCAGTTTTTCAACGCTCAACAGTAACAATGTTGAAAAAAATTTTCAGTCTGGTTTTAATTATTTCGCTGGCGATTCTTTGGCTACTTTTCGCAGCCCGTCCGGTAGCTTTAGCCCAAGATAAAACGATTAACTATAGTTTTGCCCAGCTGCAAGATCGGGATTTTTCCCATCAGGATTTGCGCGGAGGAGTTTTCGCAGCTGCTGCTATGCGGGGAGTTAACCTAGAAAAGGCCGATTTATCCTATAGTATTCTCACCGAGGCTGTCCTCTTAAAAGCTAACTTAAAAGGGGCCGATTTAACCGCCTCTTTGGTAGATAGAGTTACCCTCGATTTTGCCGATTTAACTAATACTATTTTTACCGATGCGATCGCTACTCGCAGCCGTTTTTATGACACAATTATTACCGGGGCCGATTTCACTAACGCGGTCATTGATAACTATCAGGTCAAGTTAATGTGTGAACGGGCCGATGGCATTAATCCCGTCACAGGAGTGGCCACCAGAGATAGTTTAGGCTGTAATTAGCAATTCCGGGCAGATTCTAGCTGACGGCTCAAAAATAGCCTACCCCCTACACCCCGGCTATCTCGATCGAGACAGTAGGGATGTAGAATAAAAATACTGAGCGAGGCTAGAGAAAGGAGAGAGACTCTTGATAATCGTCATCGATAACTATGATAGTTTTACCTACAATTTGGTCCAGTATTTGGGAGAATTAGCCTCCGAGTTCCCGATCGCCGTGCCGATCGAGGTCTATCGTAATGATAAAATCGATCTGGCCACGATCGAACAAATGCGGCCGGATGGAATTGTTATTTCCCCCGGTCCAGGTCGTCCGGTCGATGCGGGCATATCTCTGGAATTAATCGCCAAATTTGGCCCCTATATGCCGATTTTGGGGGTCTGTCTCGGTCATCAAAGTATCGGTCAGGTATTCGGAGGGGATGTGGTCTGGGCCCCAGTCTTGATGCACGGCAAAACTTCGCCAATCTATCACAACAATGAAGGGGTATTTCAAGGGTTAGAAAATCCTTTTACTGCCACCCGTTACCATAGTTTAGTGATCGAGCGCTCCACCATGCCAGATAATTTAGAGATCACGGCCTGGGTGGAAGATGGCACGGTCATGGGAGTCCGTCATCGGGATTACCCCCACATTCAAGGAGTACAATTTCATCCCGAAAGTATTTTAACCACTGCTGGCAAGGAACTTTTAAGAAACTTTCTGCGATCCCTCTAGTGTTTGCTAATCCCCAACCCCTGAAATTAACCTTAACTTGATTAATTCTGCATCTACATTTATGAAAAGGCGAGATTTTATCTTATCGGCGGGGGCAAGTTTCTTAACCGTGGCAGTAAGCTCAGTTTTAGCGGAAACTAAACCGAAACCCACTAACCCCACTTCCCCCCAAAAACCCGATAATTCCCTCTTAGTTCAATGGTTGGGTCATAGTTGCTTTTTATTCACCGGAGGAGGGCAAAGAGTCCTCGTTAATCCTTTCCGGGCGATCGGTTGTACGGCGGGTTTTCCTTTGCCAAAAGTAGAAGCAGATATCGTTTTAATTAGTAGTCAACTGTGGGATGAAGGGGCGGCCGAGGGTTTACCCGGTAATCCGAAAATTTTGTTTGAGCCGGGGGCTTATGATCTGGGTAAATTAAAATTACAGGGCATTAGTATTGCCCACGATCGCATGGGGGGGCAACGTTTCGGTATGAATGTGGCCTGGCGTTGGACCCAAGCGGGGATTAGTATTGTCCATTTAGGGGGGGCAGCGGCCCCGCTCGCATTAGAACAAAGAATTCTCCTAGGTTCCCCGGATTTAGCTTTTATTCCCGTGGGAGGTGGTCCAAAAAATTATAATCCCCAAGAAGCAAAACAGGCGATCGAAGTTTTACAACCGCGAATTGCCGTCCCGACGCAATATTTTACCAGTGCCGCCGATAAAAATGCCTGTGAATTGGTGTCTGTAGATGAGTTTCTCAAGTTAGTCAAGGATAAAAATATCCGTTTGATCGAGGACAATAAATTACGGATTCGTGCCGCCGATTTACCCAAAAAAGGGACGCTCATTCGCGTGTTTGACTACCGCAAACTGTTAGAGAAATCCTAATTTTTAGGAGCCAATGACCTAGGCCTATTGATTAGCTAATTTTACTCGATAGACGGTGCTGTAGATCATCTCCTAGTTATGCTTACAGAAGTTGTTTGGTTTTGAAGAACTATTTTTGGGAGGTGCAGAAACTTTTCTAGGACTTGGTGGTTTGCTCGATTTTCTTGGTTCTGTAGTGTCGATCACTGATGGGATTATGGCATTTAATAAAATGACTAAACAACAAGAAATAAAAGAAAAAGTAATTCCTGCCAAAATTACGGAAAGAGGAAGAGGAAATTGCAGCATCTAGTGAAATCATGAAAAATTTGCTGGCCATTGAGAAAAAGCTGCAAATTGTCAGGCGAGATCTGGCTAGTATGAGCAGATGAACATTTTATATTATTTGAGATGGTAAAACTTTACTATCGAGGCATGGCAGAGCAGAACGGCAAACCCAAAATAGGTCGAAGTGCTAGACTGCTAGGCATTAGACCTAGTATTGATATAAACATTCAGCAAATGCCAGTAGGTTGCCTAGATGAACAAAGCTACTTGTTACCAGAGCCACAGCGTAAGTTGCACGGCGATCTTGTAGCTGTTGCCATGAGAGACACCAAAGGAATGTCTGTTTCCCTATCCATCGAAGGTTTACCCGCATTTCGTAAACCAGTGAAATTTGGCGGCATGGGCAAAGATCCTTTGTGGCAGATTGATGACAGCATTATTACAGGAGATTTACAGGCTGTCCAAGATAGCCCAACCCACGTTAGCATCATGCCAAGAGTTACAATGGCTCTAGAAAGGTACGAAGCGGCATTGGCAAAGACCCAAAAATATTGGGAAAAGGTGGATTAGTGGCATACACACAATAGGAGTCTATGAAAATGGCATGGATATTTAGTTTATCCGCAGAATGTGGTTCTGATGAGAGCAAGGCCGATAAATTTGCTCAACATTTTCAGGGAATGTCATTGTTGCTGTCAAATGGTCGCCAGTGCCAATGTCGCACAGACACATTCCAAGACATAGAAGAAAATTGGTGGTGTCGCGTTTCACCAAATAATCTTAGCGAAGTGGGAATAGACAGCCCTGAAAGTGCCTATTCAATGACAGAGTTAGGTATTTTACTCTATCAGTCCCTACGATTTGCCCCCACCTTCCGTTATGCACTGGTTGGTGTTGAAGTCGATGAATTTAGAACATACACTGAGCTTATCGAAGAATCATCCAATCTATCTATCCCAGGACTGGTTTTAGCGAAACCACTTGCAGGCGAGCTAGGAATATTGCCAGTCTTTCGCTCCTTTAGCCCTAGTTATGTTTGGCAACCTTACGCAGGAGAAGTTTACAACCCGCTGATGACATCGCCAAATCTGAAAAACAAGCTGAATGAACTGCTGGCTGTAAGTTGACCTCACAAGCGAAGAAGGCATAACTAGACCGTTCTCTAAAAATTGCTTTAACAATCTTATTAAAAATGTTTTTGCTGAAAGAATCTCGCTCTTTTTTTAGACAGGGATGGACAATTGCGGTTTTACTAATTGCCCTGCTTGTGTCCCTGCCGATTTTATCGGTTGCCAGTAGTTTATTAACTAATTCTAGTCAAGTCTGGCAACATCTGATCGAAACTGTTCTCTGGGATTATCTAGTTAATTCTTTTTGGTTAATGTGCGGGGTGGGCAGCGGCGTTTTAATCATCGGTGTCGGCACAGCTTGGTTAACAACGATGTGTCAATTTCCCGGTTGTCAACAATTTCAATGGTTATTATTACTACCCCTTGCCGCTCCTGCCTATCTCTTGGCCTATACTTATACCAATATGATGGACTATTTTGGTCCGGTGCAGACGTTCTTAAGAAGTGTTTTCGGTTGGAATAGTGTCGAGGATTATTGGTTTCCTAATATCCGTTCTCTTTGGGGGGGGATTCTGATGTTAATACTGGTGCTTTATCCCTACGTTTATCTGTTAGCAAGGGTCGGTTTTTTAGAGCAATCTGTCTGCACGGTGGAGGCAAGTCGCTCCTTGGGATGTAATCCTTGGCGCAGTTTTTTTACTGTCGCTTTACCCCTAGCAAGACCGGCAATTATGGCGGGATTAGCTCTAGCTTTAATGGAAACTCTTAACGATTTTGGTACGGTGCAGTATTTCGGAATTAATGCTTTTACCACGGGGATTTATAATACTTGGTTCGGTATGGGCGATCGCATAGCGGCGGGGCAGTTATCAACAGTTTTAATGGTATTTATCCTCGTTTTAGTTTTCCTTGAACAATCCTCCCGTCGTCAAGCTCGTTACTATGAAATGACCAATCGTTTCCAGTCACCGACTAAGTACGAACTAGGATTTGTTCGCAGTTTTTTGGCAATAATCTCCTGTTTTTTACCAGTATTTCTTGGGTTTATCGCCCCTGCTTTCTATCTGGCCTATCTAGCCTTTAATCATGCTCAAGAAACTTTTAATAATGACTTTCTTAGTTTATCGATAAACAGTTTTTTTCTGGCTAGTTTAAGTGCAATTATTGCGGTATTTTTAGCTTTAATTCTCGCCTACGGGGAAAGACTTAATCCGAATAAAACTCTTAAGGGTTCTGTGCGGATTGCGGCGGCTGGTTACGCTATCCCCGGCATTGTTATCGCGGTGGGGGTTTTAATTCCTATCGGCAAATTAGATAACTTTTTCAATCAAGTATTAAATATCAATTTAATTCTGAGCGGCACGATTTTCTGTGTGATTTTTGCCTATATTGTCCGGTTTTTAGCCGTAGCTTTTTCCACGTTAGAATCGAGTTTAAGTAAAATTAAACCTAGTTTAGATGATGCTTCCCGCAGCCTTGGCTATGGCACTGGTGCCACTTTAATTAAAGTGCATATTCCCCTTTTGTCGGGGGGATTATTGACGGCAGCTATGTTAGTTTTTGTCGATGTGATGAAGGAATTACCTGCTACTTTGGTCTTAAGACCTTTTAATTTTGATACCCTAGCGGTGCGCGTTTATCAATACGCCAGTGATGAACGTTTAGTGGAAGCGGCGGCACCGGCCCTGGCCATTGTCTTAGTGGGATTAATTCCGGTAATTTTTTTAAGTTGGCAAATTTCCCGACGGGCGATCGATTAAAGTGGCGTCTGATTCCTAGGCAAGTTGGCGATCGGCCAAGAGCTTAGTTCTATAGTCTAGTACAAAATAATGTTACAGTTCTTGACAAGACTACTAGAGAGAGGGGGTGTCAGTGATAGGATTCCCTAAAACCCCTTTTGTTTATTTTTGTAGAGAGAACAAAATCCTATGACAGAACTTTCTGGAAAAGCTCCTAAGTTCGGTGGCAGCACGGGCGGTTTACTCACCAAAGCCGATCTGGAAGAAAAATACGCCATCACCTGGACCAGCAGCAAAGAACAAGTCTTTGAAATGCCCACCGGTGGCGCCGCTATCATGAACGAAGGCGAAAATCTCCTCTATTTGGCCCGCAAAGAACACGCGCTCGCTCTTGGTACCCAATTACGGACGAAATTCAAGCCCAAAATCGAAGATTACAAAATCTATCGGATTTACCCCAGTGGTGAAGTGCAGTATCTCCACCCTGCTGATGGTGTCTTCCCCGAAAAAGTTAACGCCGGTCGTGAATTTTTCGGCAAAAAAGACCGCAATATCGGCAAAAACCCCGAACCAGCGACAATTAAGTTCTCTGGTGTCACTCCCTACGAAGCATAAATAATCCCTAAAATCGAGAGTGGGGAGTTAGATTAAGAAGCTATTTAGCCCCAAGATTTAACTTCTGACTCTCGATTTCTCTTATCGCAATCGGCAATTAATTGCTAGTTAGGGTTTGCTGAAAAAGTTTTTCCTGGGGTTAGGAGTTAGGAGTCAGTATTCAGGAGATAGGGTGGTCACTGCGTGCGCGTTGCGAGGGGTTTTGGGGTGTTAGGGTGATGAGACAACTTCCCCACTTTCCCACTTCCCCACTTCCCCACCTCTCCACTTCCCCACTTCCCACTCCTTCATAATTCATAATTCATCATTCCGTTTTCTCCCCTACAAGTGTTGTGCTATCCGTTTCCTGAACCATCAAAATATGATCTTCCCCGACTTCGATCGCTTTCGTCAACTCGCTGGCCAAGGTAACTTTATTCCTGTCTATCAAGAATGGATCGCTGACCTAGAAACGCCCGTTTCCGCTTGGTATAAAGTTTGTGGCGATCAAGCCTACAATTTTTTATTAGAGTCGGTGGAAGGGGGCGAAACCTTGGGACGCTACAGCTTTTTAGGAGGCGATCCCGTCTGGGTATTAGAAGCGCGGGGAAACAGCACCACCCAAACTTTTCGCGATGGTTCTCAAGAGATTTTTTCGGGGGATCCTTTCGAGATTTTAACCCGATGTTTAGCCCCGATCGTACCGGTTAAATTGCCGCAATTACCCGCCGGAATAGGGGGGTTATTTGGTTTTTGGGGTTATGAATTAATTAATTGGATCGAACCGCGAGTGCCTATTTATCCCGCTACCGATGCCGATCTACCAGATGGTATTTGGATGCAGGTGGATAATCTGATTATTTTCGATCAAGTTAAACGGAAAATCTGGGCGATCGCTTATGCCGATATCCGGGGTAAAAATCCCGATTTGGCAGCCGCTTATCAAGCGGCCTGCGATCGAGTGACACAGTTAGTTCTGAAGTTACGATTACCCCTACCAACTAATGCCAAAACCCTAGAATTATTACCGGTTGGTCAGGGAAAAGAATTAGTCTATGAAAGCAATACAACTCAGGAAAAATTCTGTCAAAATGTCCTGAAAGCCAAGGATTACATCAAAGCGGGGGATATTTTTCAGGTGGTTATTTCCCAGCGTTTAAATGCCAATTATCAGGGTCATCCCTTCGATTTATATCGTTCCCTGCGTCTGATTAATCCTTCTCCTTACATGGCTTTTTATAACTTTAAGGATTGGCAGATTATTGGCTCTAGTCCTGAAGTGATGGTTAAGGCAGAACGGGACGAATTAGGTAAAATAAAGGCTACGGTCAGACCAATTGCTGGAACCCGTCGCCGGGGACAAAACTTGAGTGAAGATCAAGCTTTAGCAACGGATTTATTGCAAGATCCCAAAGAAATTGCCGAGCATATTATGTTAGTGGATTTGGGGAGAAATGATCTAGGTCGGGTGTGCGATCGAGGTACGGTCAAAGTGGATGAATTAATGATAATTGAACGTTATTCCCACGTTATGCACATTGTTAGTAATGTGGTGGGGGATTTAGCAACCAATAAAAGTGCTTGGGATTTATTAAAAGCTTGTTTTCCCGCGGGAACCGTCAGTGGGGCCCCGAAAATTCGCGCCATGGAAATTATTCATGAATTGGAACCCTGTCGTCGTGGTCCCTATTCAGGGGTTTATGGTTACTACGATTTCGAGGGACAGTTAAATAGTGCCATCACAATTCGTACTATGATTGTTCGTCCCCAAGGTAATCAAAATCATCTGGTTTCCGTGCAAGCGGGAGCAGGGTTAGTAGCCGATTCTGAGCCGGAGAAAGAGTATGAAGAAACCCTCAACAAAGCGAGGGGTTTATTGGAGGCAATTCGCTGTTTAAGTTAGATTTTTTAGCTTGGGATTCAGTTAAGGGGATTTTACCATGATTTCTGAGAAGTAATAGGGTTAACTAACCAGGATAACATCGAGGTTCCAGCTTATTGCCATAAGTTTAGCGAGGGGTAATAGTTACTAAAACCTGATAGGAGTTTTCCGGACTCGTAAACTCAAATAAAACTTGGTTATTATCAAGATTTCTGGGTGAATCGCTGCTATCAGAGGTATATACCCTTACGGTTTGATTCAGACTCGGGTTCCAATAGAAATTAGACATCTCCTCATTCACATCAATCCTAATGCTATCTCCAGCATTTGCCTGAACAGTTGAAGGCATAGCAGCAGTAGCGTCTCCTCTATCAAGCCAACCATCCTCTTGGGGACCTGTAGTAACAAAACAGGAGGAACAATCGAGTCGTTCAATAACTTCAGCTGTAACATTTGCTGCCACGGTAAGGTTGGGTACAACTGCATTATCAGTGTCCCCATCTCCAACCGGCAGATCAAAAGGACGAGGAGCTTGAACGAGGCAAAAATATTCTCCACAATCTGCTCTGGTAGCTCTCGGGAAAACTCTGGTACTGACAGAGTATTCAACTTCATCCCTAGTGGTCATCTGTACCTGAGCGTTGGCATTCAAAATGACTTGATCACCATCTTCGTGAACACAGGCAAAAAAACCGTCCACAGTAGTGCCAGGGGCGACGATTAGGGTAAAACCCGCAGGACAATCGGGGTTATTAGCAGTCGGTGCTAACAACATATCGGTGACGGGGGAATGTTGCCAAGAATCAATATCTTCGGGGGTGGTGTAGTTGCCAGATTCGTCCAATTCTGGACCATAGCGCCACAAGACTCGCGGACCGGTCAAGCTATTTTCATCTTGAGGGTCTGCGGTATAGTAAACGATCTGGGGCAGCGGATTGAGATCGTTGGGGTTAGGAATTTGGAAAGCAAGAACTACTCGCGCTCCTGGTGTTTGCGCTTCTTCGGGTACTTGATCCGCCATGATCTCAGCTTGAGAGTCAGCGATTCTACTTGCTCTTCTCACCTCATCTGAAACAAACTCTAGAGTACGATTAAGATTATTTTGGATTTCACTATCGGCATTAGCTCGATAGTTACTTCTGAGCAGGTTAATCACGCCAATTCCCGACACCAAGACGGCAATCAGCATCATCAAACCTGCCAGTAAGACTTCTGTAATCGTGAAACCCGCTTGCAGACGACGATGAGCGGATTTTTTCTGTAAACGACCTAAGTGATTGATGCAGCCTAAATAAAAACGCATAGATTTAACCTATCCCGATTCCCATTTTATATACTTGCCTAAATATTTAACATTTATTATAGTCCCAGAGATTTTATTAAACGGCCAATTCAAGTCGAAAGGAGTTTTCGGAAACCAGTGAAAATTTACCACTACCCACTTCCTTAACAATTCCCCTAGAAAACTCCCGCTCAAGAATGTCTTGACCTAACTAACTTCACCAGTAACTACACAATAGACCAAGAAAATCTTCTAGATTGTGATTTAGGTCTAACCCGATAGGGGATTTAGGTCACAGCCACTTAATCGCTTTGGGGAGTAAGTGATTTTACTGGTGAGTTTTTGGTTCATTTGTATTAGTAAAATGTTGACCCTCAAGGATATAAGAAGGCACAAGGACTGGTTACAATCAAGGATAAGTAATTTTTCGATCGATGTCATCTAAAAATAATCATGCGTCTCTTACACACCATGCTCCGGGTCAATAACTTGCAGGAATCTCTACAATTTTACTGCGATGTGCTAGGAATGAAGTTACTGCGCCAGAAAGACGATCCCAATGGTCAATTTACCCTCGCTTTCGTCGGTTATGGCGATGAAGCTCATAATGCTGTCATCGAACTGACCTATAATTGGGGAGTCGATCGCTATGAAGTCGGTAATGCTTAAGGTCATATTGCCCTAGGCGTGGATGATATCTATCTCAATGGAGCGAGAGGACTCCCTTCTTGGTTAGGATAGGCACTCATGCAAGAGGCAAAAGGCAAAAGCTTGATCGAAATGTGTAATTAATTTTGCTTAGGTACTTAACTCCGCCACAACTAGCCACGAAATAAGCTCCCGTCCAAAAATAAGGTTTATTGTCGAAATACTTGGCCGCCAAATCCGGAAATTCCTTTCTAATTAAACGACTACTAACTGTTTTAAGGTTAGCGATTAATTTGGATAAAGCGATGTCAGGCTTGTCATCGATAATCAGGTGAACGTAATCTGATTCACCGTTGAAACAAGCAACACGCTTTCCCATTTTGTGAGCGTTGATACAAAGATTTCTTTAAGTCGGGCTAAGATTTCATTGTTAATAACTTTTCGTCGGTATTTGATGACGAATACAACGTGGGCGGTAAGTCTATAAACGGAGCAAAATCCATGATTGTAATTAGTTGATATACTATGCGGTAAGTGTTATAATCTAATTTTACATCACGAAACGAACGACAGTGATAACGCTTACCTACCAGTACAAACTAAAGGTAAACAGACAACAGGAACGGGAGATAATCCACATTCTTGCTGTTTGCAAAAGCGTTTACAATTACGCACTCTCGGAACGGAAAGATTGGTTGAACTCTCGAAAGTGTCTTGCGGATCGTTGTTCGTTAGTTTCCGAGTACATAATTCCTGCGGATGAACCCTATCCAAATTACTTCGTTCAAGCCAAAAATCTAACGGAAGCTAAAAAAGTTTACCCGATATTAAAGACGGTTAACGCTCAAGTCTTACAGCAAGTCTTAAAA
>VYLF01000092.1_pt1 | contig 42332 bp, 56 predicted proteins | sample 5114371 | NCBI WGS metagenome assembly VYLF01 (sample SAMN12291773, study PRJNA351875) | freshwater metagenome | isolation source: freshwater lake | place: USA: Michigan, Kent Lake | collected 2013-08-15 | reverse complement strand
CGGCTGTCCATCTAAGTGACTCGGCTTTCAAGCTAGGGGCCATCCGTGTGGGCTGGCCTCATGCGTGATTGTCCGTGTCGTTTCCTGCGACGTGTTCAAATAGTAACCCAATATATACTTAATGCAACACAGATGTTGCACTGTTTGTGCAAAGACGATTCCTAAATCGTTGCTGCTTATACACTTGCGACAAGAAAAAAATCTTTTACGATGGGTTGCATGGACCCAAAACCACGAAAACAGCACGTTACAAAACAAGACTTGGAACAGCTAAGCGAGGAGCTTGGTCGGTTTTCCGAGCGGCTTTCAAGCTTTGCGGAGCAACTGGGTAAACGTGGACCGGGTCAAACGCTCTTTGTGATGGGTAAGGATGGCACGGACCAATTTCGCGGGAGATTGGTCGGGTACCTTTCAAACATCCAAAAAGCCTTGGACATGCCTATTTCCGTTTACTCCGAGAACGTTGCGGAGAAGCCAAAGGCTTACAAAAAGCCAAGCAAGGCGAGTCGGAAAAAGGGATGAGCGACTCGTCGTGTGGGACTGCGAGGTACAGTCCGCGAGCGGATTGTATGATTTGGCGGCATTCCTTTTTGCGAATGCTGCGGTGTTCGAGCCGAAACGAATGGATTTCAGGGACGAAACGATATAGGTCGTATCTTCGCATGGTGTGTCTTCAATTGGAAATCGCGATGATTGGAGTTTTTTCGTTTTTCGGGATTCTTAGTTTTACAGAGACACGTATGGTCAATTGTTGTAGGAAATCAGTCGTTCTATGTTTGATTTTTTTGCCTTGATGTTTTGTTTTGCTGAATTAAACCGCCCGGAGTTTTAACAATGGAAGACAAAAAGAAGTTAGGGGTCGAGGATCTTGTCCAGGCTCAACGCGAGACGGCGGAGCAATTGAAAATCATAGCCGAGCGGCTTGATTGGATATGCGATGCGGAACATCAACCGTACAACTACGGGTGCGGTTGGATTTGGTGGTCGGTGATGATACTAGCACTGTTGCTTGCTGGCGGAGCTGGCGCAAATGGACGATCCGAAGCATTGTTGGGAATCATTGCGATTTGCATGGTTGTACTTGTTGGGTTCAGTCTTCGTGATTCGTCAAAAACGGCTCGCCAACAGATGGCTGATCGATGGGACTATCAACAAAGACTTAAGTCAGACAAAGACCACTTTTCCAAACAACAAAAGGAACTTGAAGAACACAAGGCGAGGAAAGACGAGGCCAGACGACAAAACGTTGTCGCTTCGAAGCCGAAAATCGAAATCAAGAAAGATTAGTTGACAAAGTCCCCGACGGTGCCAATACTTGCCCCAGCAACTCGACGCTCCGAATCCATGATGGCAATCGGAGCTTCAAATCTTATGACGAAATCTACAAGGCCGATCGGTCTCTTGAGCAAAGAGGACGCCGCGGCTTATCTATCAATCAGTGAACGCCATTTGCGGCGTTTAGTCGCTGGCGGACAAATCAAACCCAAACGATTAGGGACGATGGTCCGATTCCATATCACCGAGCTTGATCGCTTTATTGCTGACTTGCCAGAGGAGCGGGGGCTGGATCGCTTGGTCAATCATCGTTTTGTTTCTCGGGGCGTGTCTGACCAACTGGAAAGGGATTAACAATCCATGGGTACCATTTATCGTGTCGATGGACGTCGACATTGGCAAATGCAATGGATTGACGAAACCGGCAAACGACGCAAGAAATCCACCGGCACGACTGAGAAATCGGTCGCGGCTATGGTCTTGGCTGCCGAGGAGAAACGTGTCGCACTGATGCGGGCCGGCGTGATCGATCGCCGTACGGAATCGCTCGTCGAGTACCAATCGCAACCGGTTCAACGCTGGGTCGATGATTATGTGGCGTCGCTTGAGATGTCCAACGGGGCGAACGAGCATACGGTCGATACGCGGTCGAAGATTGAAAAGATTATTGCCCATGCCGGCGTAACGCGTGGTATTGATTTAGCCTCGGCCCATGTGGTGGCTTATACGACTCATCGAATGAAGGGGGAGAATATTTCGGCGAGAACGGTCCAGAGCTACATTGTGGCGATCAAAGGCTATTCGGATTGGTGTAGGCGTACGGGTCGTATGGCGAGCGATCCGATGGCGGACTTGAGATCGCCGAGCCCGTCTAAGGATCGACGATACGAGCGTCGGGCGCTATCGCGCGAGGAGTGGGGATACCTGCGGCGAGCTGCGGAAGCGGGTGACGTGGTCAAGGGGCTAATGGGACTCGAGAGGGCGGTGCTCTACGAGTTGGCGTTGGTGACGGGATTGAGATCGAAAGAGATTCAGAGTCTAAAGCGGAGTTCGTTTATCTTGGCGGATCCCGGTTGGGTGTTACTGCCTGGGGCGAATACCAAGAACGCGAAACCGGCCGAGCAACCGTTGACGCCTCGGCTGTCGACGTTGCTGGGTGAGCATTTGCGGCGCAAGATGCCGGGATCGCGGGCGTTTGTTGTTTCAAAGAGGACGAGTCTGGCGGAGCTAGTCGCCCACGATATGGAGCGGGCGAGGGCCGATTGGGTCGGCGAGGTCAAAGATGTGAACGAACGAGCGAAACGCGAGGCTAGCGACTTCTTGGCGTTAAAGGACCATGACGGCAAGGTCATGGACTTCCACGCGTTACGCTACACGTGCGGGGCGTGGTTGGCGTTGGCCAACGTCCACGCTAAACAAATACAGAAGCTTATGCGTCATTCGACGATCCGTTTGACGTTGGACACTTATGGACATTTATTCCCAGAACAGCAAGATGCGGCCATTGCTGCCCTGGTGAGGGCTACGGCGGTATGATGGAGTGAGACGCCGGTGGGACGGATTGGCGGCCAAAGGTGGCCAGTCTGTACCAATTGGCAACCGGATACAATTTGCGATAAGTCTATAAAAAAACCAGCGATTAACGCTGGTTTCCTTAGAGGCTCCGGTGGGAGTTGAACCCACGCGTGGCGGATTTGCAATCCGGTCTATTTGGTGAGATGTGCAAGGGTTTACTGTGTTTCGCTAAAGAGCGGGACGCCGGTGGGACGAGTTGGTGGAGGTGCGTGGCATGGCTGGCCATCGTGGGCCAGGGCTGGACGGGTTGACCGAGGGTCGAGGCGGCCCCCGAAACCCACCCTCAAGGGGGGTGATTTTCTAAGGTTCTCCCCCCCACCCCCACCGGGTGCAGGCGGCTCGCCCGCTATTGCGTATTTTTTTTGCGCACGCCACCCCCATTATCGGGGGGTAAGTAAGGCTAGTTTTTGGCTTTCAACCCGATTGGGGGGGTGGTGATGGAAACCAAGGAAAACGCTGGGTTTTTGCGTGGTTTAGGTGCGAATTCGGGGGATGTATCGCACAAAGTCGATGTCCCCCGAGCCTGTGACGATCTCGAATTGGGGGGCGGCGGTGGTGACGCCGGGAGCCGTCGGTAGACTGAGGGCGATTTCGGTGATCGTAGTGTTGACGTCGCGAGCGATCGGGGTGAGTTCGGGGTTGAGTTCGCGAATGAGGACGCCGGGCCAGAGCTTGGCGGTGGGTCGACGGGACGTGAGGCGGAGGATGGAGCGGGCTGTCGAGTACCATTCGTACGCTAGACGGGCGACCGTCCAAAGTTCGTCGCTGTCGTCCTCGAGTGTGATGTCGTCCGGAACGCGTTGCCAGTCGGTTTCGGTGTATCCGACGATGGTACCGGCGAGGAGATCCACGCGTCGGAAGCCTTCACCGGCCTCGAGTCGCAACTCAAGTAGGGCGTCGACGTCGGGGAGGTCGATAACGTCCTCCGGGTAAAGAGACTCGCACCGTCGATCCTCCTCGATCGCCAATGTGACCTTGAGAGTCGTGCGATCGATGATCGGAATGAAGTTGTATGGGTTCGTGAATCCCGAAAACGAGTTGAGATCGCTACCCGACATGACCCCTTGCCAAGCTCCGGAGACGTCCATTTGGAGACCGATGTAGTCGCCGTCGTCGTAGGGCTGTGGATTTATCTCGTAGTTAGGGCGGCTTGAGTTGTAGTAGAGATTGACGTGTGCACGGTTGGCCCAATCGTTGGGGGTGCTGGTGTTGGCCGGGGGACTTGTGGATCCAAATGCTTGTTGGAGTCCGTAAATGGCGATGTCTCGCTGAGGCATCGTCGACGCTCGGTGTAGGTCGTCGGCGTTGGCTGCTGTGTAGTCAATACTCCGCTTGAGCGGGAGGTCCGGTAGGATTCGTATTCCGTAGCGCGATGGCATATAGGCGATCGCGGGATCCGCGTCTTGTTTGAAAACGGGGGGCTTTGGTGTGCCTGGCTTACTGTAGTTGCTGCGGAGTTCGAGGAGTCGCATTCGGAACGCTCGGAACAGATGATAAAACCGTCCCTCCTCTAGGGCGTGGATCATCTGTTGTTGCTTTTCGAGTGTGTTAGTCGTCGAAGTGGGAAACTTGTCGATCCACGACTGAATTTCGGCGTCGGTGTAACCTCGTTCCCATGTGCTATCGATAAACTCGCGACTCAAAACCGTGATGCGTTTCGCCCCGACGGCTCGCACTCGGTTGTAGCGGGTGGATAGTGATTGCTGTACCGTGTGAGCTGTGGCGGGATCGTTGCCACAATAAAGGTCGGTGATGTGCTGCGTCGCTGCCAACTCCAATGGCTCGATCGGGTCAATCGTTATGAGGGTTGGCGTGGTGGTGTAAAACTGGACGACAATCGTGTCGGGCTCCTCCGGTATCGCGTTAGCTTCGACCCATACCCAATAGCCCATGCCGGTGGCGTTGTTGAGTATAGAATCGAGTGCCTGTTTGAGCGTTCGGTTTTCGCAATCAAGCTCCGGACGTCCCCAGTTGGGTACCTGTGTAAGCGATTCCACCCGGAGCGGAATAATCAAATCGGATCCTTCGTCAACCGGAGCTGCGGTCTCGACCAAGTATTGAACGATCTCTCGCCGGGTCCAAAATCGGACGATGTTACCGGTCCCGCCGATATAGTTGTTGGCGGCGAAAACATTGGCGTCCGTCTTACGGTTTGGCTGTTGCTTAAACCGAGTAATCAAACCGGTGTTGACGGTGACCGACGGATTGAAGTGCGGCGGCGAAAAAATGGTCCGGCGATCGAGCTTGTCGGGATCGTCGATCGAGCTGAGTGCGTGACTTAAATGATCCTTGAGAACATCGCGATCTAACGCGGCGAGCATGCCGACGCATTGCCACGTTTGCTTGCCGGTGGCGTAAGTAGTCGTACCGACCTTGACCAATCCCCCGGGCTCGTCGCCGATGTCAATGACGTATCCGTGCCAATTGCGATCGCCGTCCGGACATGTGACGACGATCTTGACGTACCATCCGCCGAGTTCGATTGGTGTACGATTGACGGCGGCGTCGTCGCCGCGATCGACGACCGGGCCGTAGCGTCGGTGGATTGTGGCCGAGCCGGTGTTCGGAGCTGCGGCCCAAAGGATTTGCGTTGCGACGATGTCGAGTCTCTCGACCCACGCGTCGGCCCATCGCTGCTTGATGTAAACGCGGGCGAACACGTCCCCCTCGAGGACGGAGCCAAAGTCGAGACGGTTGTCGGTTGGGTATAGGTTGGTCATTGAATGCCAGTGCTTGGTGCGTTGCTATCGGACGGGCCTGGAGACCCGTTCTACAGTGGAGGTGGAGGACCGGGGGGTGGCCCGCCGATTTCGAGTGCGGTATCGATCGCGACGAGGTGCCATCGGGCCTTCACGGCGAACGCCGGGGCGATGTTGACTCGGGTGAGAAACGTCGAGATGATCCGTAGCCCGGACCATGCGACGAGCGGCTCGATCGAGACGTGGATGTCGAGGACCACAAAACGGATCGTCGTGGCGGCATAGGTCTCGGTGCCTCGGACGATGTTGAGCGGGGCAAGTGTCGGGGCGTTGTAGTACGCGAGCTGCAGAGTGTTAGCGTTTACCCAACTCGCCTCGTGGAATACCGACTCGAGATAGAAATCACGGCCGCGCTTGCCAGAGGCGAACACGGTAACGCCGTCTTGGCCGGCGTGCGATTCGACCTCATTGTGGGGAGTTGGGAGAACGACGTCACCGGTTAGGTCGTCAAAGTAAACGTCTCCGAGTGAATAGATCGTCATTTAGGCAACGCTCCAAACGATCAATAGAATACCGACCCACATTAGGGCACTGATACCAAGGGTTGCCAAGATGCCCCGAGCGGTGGAAATGTCGTCTTGAATCACAATTCATACGCTCCCGATGTCGCTAGACTTGCCGATCTTGCGTTCCCGTCCAAATCAAATCGTAGCACCGGAGCAACTCGGTTATCTGCGGGTGATCCGCTACTTAGTCGATAATTGCCGCCACCGGATCCCGCTAGCGGCCCTGAAGTTGTGCCCTTGTAATCAACAAACAAAGGATCGAGCCTAACAGTTGATGACGTGCCAAACACGCTGCCGATGCCGCCGTACTCCTGCGAAAAACTAGACTGTGGACCTGGGACGCTGTTCACTGCATCGGTGAATTGCACAAAATTACCTTGGCTACCAACGCCAAACAAATTCGACCATCCACCTATCCTGCTTCCGGCGTCGGCGTAACCATCGTTTAACCCTGCAAAAATATCATGCTTAGTGTTTCGTTGGACGTAGATATTGCCAACGTCCTTAATGAGTTTTTGCGTTCGGTTGCTTGTCGGTGCCGAGTCGTTATACCAGAAATTACATCGGCCATTGGTGTAAAAGCCTGCCATCGTGTTATGCACGAAAACGCAATGCGTCATGCCAAATGGTGCATTGTCACCAGACAGACGCAAAACCGGATTTGACGTTGCCGATATGAATTCAAACACATTTTGCGAGACTGCAAAGTTAGTGATTTGCGAACTCTGATTGACCTCTAAAACCACCCCAGTCACTCGATAGAATTCGTTGTAGGCAATTATCGATCTATTCGGCGTTCTAGCACCGTGCGACAAATCGCAGTCCTGCTGGAATCTGCAACCAATTACCGACCAAGCTTCCACAATGGTCGCAACATCGGAAGTGCAACCGCGAAATCTTCTGCCTTCTGCTGTGCCTGCACCAAACACACCACTAGGACAGCTTAGGAAATCGCATCGAACATATTCAACGTAAGTCGCAGTTGATATGGCTGATGCCGTGAACGATCCACCATTGATTGAGCACGATGTAAAGCTAATTCCTGTGTTCGAGCCGGTCACGCTAAACAGCGATACGTTTGCCGTGCGTGCTATTTGCAGCCCTCGAAAATCAACGCGAGCATGCCGAGAGTTCCACGCTGCACCGAACGAGACTGTCACATCCGCAAACGCAACATCGGGATCTCGCGTGATGACAACTCCGCAATTGCTGGTGTATGTACCTGCTAGCGGCGAACCCGAAACAGTATGCGAGCCAGACATAAACCGGACTTCGCATCCATCAGTAAATCCTCCTGTTAAGTTCGTTGCTGCTTTCAGTGCATTGACAGCAGACGCGAGCGTTGCAAATGGATTCGCTTTAGCCGTGGCTGCTGTTGTCGAGACTTTAGTGATTCCTGCGGCTTGGCCATTAACGTCAACAGTCGCGTCAACGCCCGTTGTTGACACGTAAACCAATGGAGGAGTCGATGCCAGCGAAGTATTCTTAACAAACAAAAGCGGAGAAAATCCGCGAGCGTTTTCTGTGCCTGCTGCGCTGTTAGCAATTGATCCTGATGCACCGATCCACGGATATACTTTTGCGTTCGCTGTTATATTTCCAGCGTTAAGTGAAGTAATATCTAGAGTCGTGGCGTGCACAATCACAGGGTTCATGTCCCATCCGCGTGCACTGATTGATGATGCTGAGACAATTGACGTAACTGTTGTTACTCCATCAGTAGCTGTAAACTCAACGCATGCGACTTGCTCACGTGCCCTTGCGTTAAAGTGGAATGCAACGACCTCAAGGTATAGCGAGTTGCCAACAACGCGACGAGTACTGACTCCCCACTGGCAAATTGGGACTGGGCTTGTTTCGGTGCTATTGTTTGTTGCTCCACTTACCGAGTCGGTCGAATAAAGAAAATCGTTTAACGCTGCTTGGTCTGTTGTCAGCGTTGCTTGATTTGGAAACGGTTGTCGCACTCGCTTTGTTATCGTCATCGCCTCGGTATAGGTCGTGGTCGACCCTGACGTTGTGTAGCCTGCCCGCGATGCGTTAAACGTGACCGGAGAGCCTGCTGGGTCGAATTCGGTTGGGGGGCTTAGGTACGTGACTTGCCAGCCGTTTGTTGCGATGGCGGTAACTGGGGGTACGACGCTCTCAACAATTCGCCTCATTCCCGTAACTCTCGATCGGTTTCTTAGTCGCATTAGCTAAGCTCCGAGACCTCGAGGGTGCAGTTTGTCGCGGATGGTCCGTGTATCACGGCGATATTGGGACTCGTCAAGCTCGTAACGTCGAAATCTAGTCGCTCGCCGGATGCGATGTAATGGCTCGTACTCAAGGCGGTCTGTGGTGTATTACCGATTGCAAATCTAACATCCCCACCTCGAGCGAGGATCGAGACAGCTCGAATGCCTGCGGTTAGGGCTTGGTTTTGGCTAGTCGCCGTAACCGACAACTGCCTCGCGACGCCTGCGGCTAACAAGATGCCAGTTGGGAAACGTGACTGATTACTCGCGATGACAACCGGAACCGATGCGGCCATTGCCGCTTGCCCGAGTGCGGGCGTTTTGGTATTGATCGCGGCGAGTGTTGTCTCGCTAGCTCGAGCGTTAAGCGTCGTCTGATCTTCGGTGCAAAGCGCGATTGATCGACTAGCGGCGGCTGCGGCGCGTCCGTCGTCGTTCGGTACGTTGATAACGCGATCGACTCCGCCGGCGTCTTTAACTGTTACAGTGGCCACTTATAGTTCCTCGATCAATAAAGCTAGGTACATTGAGTTGTTTAAATTGGAAAAATCAAGTGATGCTGCAGAGACTCCATCGCTAAACACTAAAAACCCTCCGCTGTTCCATGGCTGTCCCGCAATCCCTGGATCGGTCGTCCGTAGGTATATCTCTTGCCAATCAACTGAGCCACCGGTCCCTGGGCCGGCGGGGCCTTGCCTAGCTCCGGCGCTAAAGTTGATAGTCGGCGAATCGACTAGACCAAACTTGATCGGCTGGGAGCTCGTAACGTTGAAATTGATCCTAGACACTTGGGGGCACTCCTCTATTCACGAGGCATGGCCCCTTGGCAATCGTGCGACGATGGCCGAGCGAATCGACTAGGATGAGATGGTGGAAATACTGACTCGCGGCCTCTTGCGGAGTCTTGCCGCATGGAATGTCGACATAGATCGATGCGTTACCCTCGCCGACCGTGATGGCGGTCCAATCGATCGTGAACGTGGCGGTGACCGTGGGCGATGTCGGGAATCGACGGATCTCCCAGATGACCTCGCATCCGGTGCAATCCATCGGGAGCTCGGGATCGGCGACCGTCCCCTCGCCGGTGGTGATGACGAACGGCATGGTGTAGTCGTCGTACTGATCAAGCTCGAGTAGCCACTCGGTTGATTCTGGATCGGAGCCTATGCGACGACACGAGGACATTTACGATTGCCGATGAAAGTAGAGCAATTGCCCCAATTGCTTGGGGTGTTAAGAGCCGCATCGCTGCGCTCGGGGCGAACGATTGAGGGCAATCGTTCTACGTTACGAATACGACATGATGATTAACACGTCGTACGCGTCGCCGTAGTTTACGACCTCCTCTTGGGGTGTCCTACCTTGAAACGTGACCTCGATCCGGTTGATGTTTAGGTACTGTGCGGAGTCGGCTAACTCGATTAGGCCAGGCTCTCCCGAGACGTCGTTCGATATGATCTTGCCAACCTCGTCGGCTGTCTTGACAAAGATGTCGGCGATCGTGGTGTCTTCGCATTGCTTGCTAAGCACGATACCGATCTCGCCGGAGCCTCGCCAACAATTCGGAGCTCCGCGTTTCTCCCATGTCATGCCGGAATCGGCGGACATGACGACGAGTATGTAAGGACGGAGGTTTTGTTGCTCGGCGATCGTGAGCTCTTGGCCGGTGCCCGAGGAGATGCCCTCGAGATAGATTTTGAGAGATGCCATCTCGACGGCGTCCGGTGATTCTGTATCAATGCCGAGCCACCGTTGTACGGGCTTGCAATTGGCGAGCATGAGGCGGACGCGGTTGAGGTGGTCGAGAATGATACTCATGGCTTCGCCGGTTCTTGGTGCTTGGTTGGTAGCCGATCTCGCGTAGAGATTGGATGATTTGCGGTGATGCGTCCAAAGTCTGGCGACTTCGGCTACTGTCCCTCGCTTGCGCTTCGGGCTTGTATTACATGCGGCCGTAGTTGTTGGAACGGTAGCCAGGGCGGGCGACCTCTTGGACTTCGCCGCGGACTAGGTGTAGCGTGGTGCGTGTGGTCTGGGCGGTAATGTGGGTGATGTTGTAGGTGGGCGAACATGCTTCCGAGCCGATGCGGATCTCGCTGTTGAGATGGAGATCGGGTTGGCTTCCGCGATCGATAAAGACTTTTCGCTCGACCACTTTCCGACTGTCGCGGTCGGTCTTTTTTTGGGTGATAAACTCGCCATGAGCGACGGCTCCGTCGAGGAGCTGCCAATTGCATTTCTTATCGCGACGAAAGTAAACGGCGTCGGGACTGTCCGCACCATTGCCAAAAACGGCCGCGTGGTTACGGGCTGCGATGGAGGCGTTGGTGCGATGGATACTCATGGCTTCGCCGGTTCTTGGTTCTTAGTGCTTGGTTCTTGGTTGTAGCCGATCTCGCCAGAGATTGGATTAGGCGTCCAAAGTCTGGCGACATCGGCTACAAAAAACTACGCGAGCCAAGATTGGATTTGGCTCGCGGCCTTGGGGCCGATGTCTTCGACGTCGTCGAGCTTCTTGCCCTCGGCTATGTACGCTTGGATCGCGGTTTTGGTGGCTAGACCCCGGACGGTAAGTACCTTTTGGATCCGGACGGGGAGTCCGTCGAGTGATGGGTCGATGGTGAGATCCGAGGTTCCTGGTTCTTGGTTCTTGGTGCTTAGTTCTGGGGCGGATGGCCTCGTAGCCTCGTCCACTACGTTGGAGCCGGACGGCTCGTCCTCGTCGGATTCGTCGTCGAGATCTTCGTCGGATGGGTCGGTGGTCGGTGCGGGTGGTTGAGTAGTGGGCTCGGCTTTACGCTTTGAGCTTGGCCGCTTTTTTTTTGACGATGGGGGGAGATCGTCGTAATCGGTCAGACTTAACATCCCGCATCGGAGCAAACTGGCGACGTGCCCCTTGGAGAACTCGGTCGAGAGCTTGCCAAGAACGCGGTCGACGGTGTCGGGTAATGCACTCTGATCGATGTCGAGCACAATCTCGTCCGAACTGTTAACTGCGAGCTGACTGTTGTCCATGTACTCGGCGATTTCGTCGAGATCCATGGCGGTGTCGATGATGGCGACGACGTCACCGCTTTCTAGATCTACCGTGTCGAGTCGTGTTTTGGTCTTGGTTCTTAGTGCGAGAGCCATAATGATCGATTTAAGATTTGAGATTGATGATTGGCGATTGAAAACAAACCCTCGCTTGCGCGTCGGGCTGGTATTGGATTAAGAATGGGGAGGGGCTGTGGATGTCGGATCGGTCGAGCCCCTCCCCACGAGGGTATCGGTCCAAAGTCTTGGCGACTTCGGCTACGAAAACGGATTAGGTACCGGCGGCGAGGACGGTGCGGTTGAGGCGAATGCGTGCCGTGGTTTGGCCGTTGAGCTTGGCTCGGACCGCTCGGCCTGCGCCGGGATGTACGCCTGAAGCGACAACGAGCTGAGCGGCGAGGTTGTAGAACACGGCGGCCCCGACGGCGAACGTGGTGGCCGAGGCACATGCGAATTCGGCCTCGATGTCGGTGGCGACTGCGACGACGTCACCGGCTACGAAATCACCGACGGACATGATGACGCCGAGCTCGCCTGTAGTGAGCTGTACAACGGTACCGGACCGACCGGTGCCGGTCATGGTGTGCTCGATGCGACCATCGATCCCACCATACTCGCGAAACATTGCGACCATGGACATATTAAAAATTCCTTAATAACTGGATTGGTTTTGTGTTGAAGAGATCAGTCCGATCGGTCGGATCAGACTGATCTCGGCTTAAATCCCTCGCTTGCGCGTCGGGCTAGTATTAGGTCTTGGTTGCTCGGACGACGCCGCGGAATGTTTTGATGCCTGCGCCGACGTCCTTGGACACGTCCCACGCAATTCCGTAGGAACCGGAACCATTTTGAAGTGAGCTGGATCGTACGCGAGGTACGCGGCCGGTGCCTCGTAGGTGTGCTCGGACTAGCGTGCGTGGTCGGCCTTGTGGTCGCTCAAACGCAAAATAGTCGGTCGTCGTACCGGCAACGAACGCCTCGGTGCGTGGGTTCTCGACCCCGCTGTCAATTCGTCCATCGCTGAACACTTGGTAGCGTCCTGCGTGTGGGTTCGAATCGGCAATGCCACCGGCTGTCGTAGCACCACTCTGGATGTTCGTCGCTCGCGTGATGGACCGAGCGTCGGGATTATCCGCGATCGATGTCACGAGCATTCCCAATTGGGAATTGAGCGTACGAGTGTTACCGTTTCGCATCGTGACCCGTTGGAGTGCCATACGAGTCGCGACGGCGGTCAATCCGGCGATCGTTAGCGGAGCGGCGGTCACGATGTTGTTTCGTGACGAGTGGAACAATGCGGTACCATCGCGGAGCAATGGGTTGCTGAGCAAGATGGAATAGATCAAATCGATCCCGATCTGACGAGCTATCTGGCCGAGCATGTCGGGAGCCTGTTGGCCGACCCCGATCTGATCGTTGATGATGTCCATCTCATCGATCTCAAACCGACCGGTGAACCGATCCACTTGGAAGAACTCGCCGAACTCGGCAAAACCAACTTCCTTGGCTTGCGTGCCCTTAACGTGGCGTCGCATTCCCTGGGTGTAGTCTAGTCCGATCGCTTCGACGGGCCGGAAGTCCGCGTTGTCAACTTCGTCCACGAACGCGGTCGTCGAGTCTTCAAGTTCCTCGTAAGCCTGGATAACTTGCAAGGCAATCAACGGACCGAAAACGCGAGGCAGGTAAAGACTTGTGAAAGCCCGGTGAACAACTTCTTCCTCGCTCATGGAGCTGTAGCGGATGCCTTCCAATGCGAGAATCCTTTCGCAGATCTTGCGAGGGTGATCGCCAATGAAGCGTTGACCCATTTCGCAGTTTCGCTCAAGGTCCGATTTGCCAGACTCGCCGATGTTGCGGTTGAATCGGCTGATCCATTCGAACCCTTCGCGGCGGAACACTTCGGACGCGTGCGGCGTAGCAAAGTGTTTGTTCTCGATCTTGGCTCCGTAGCGTGTTGCGACGGCGAATTGGAGAGCCTCGAGGGTGACTCCGCCGCGGACGTGGCCCGCTGGGGATCGGGTGACGCCGTTGCCTGCTTGTCGCATAGGTTTGTCCGATGACGATTGAAGGTGAGAAAAGAACAACGCCTTGGCCTTGGTCACCGAGTAGCCGTTGTCGATCGCTCGATTGACGACCTTTTCGGGGACGTCGTTTCCAGCTAGCTCGCGGATCCGGGCGATACGTTGGCGTTCGGCTCGGATGACCTGCGTGGTGTCGGGTGATGAGCCGGAACGCGCTAGCGTCCGGTTTTTGCGAGCGGGTAACCGTGGGCTATCGCCCTGCGGCTGATCTGCGGATCGCTGACGCTTCGAAACAGTTGAGGGCAACTGTTCTACCTTGGTCTTGGATCGCTTGGAGACAACGGGCTCCGGAGCTTCGGTGGTACGAGTTGTTTTTCCCCGACTCGTTTGTGCGGGGGCGCTGGCTTTGCGCCGAGCTTTGGTCTTCAGTCGTGGCATTGTGTGGCCCTCTGAGTGGGGAACGGAAATGGAACCGGTGCGAGTTGTATTGGTGGAATGTACGGTACGGCGACGGGCTGTCCCGCTTTCCCGCTTTTTGCTGCGGATGGTGGCCTTGGGGTCGGCTGCCTCATCGACAACACTCGTTTCGCGGCCGTACCATTTGCGGACAATCCGCTTGGCGACTTTCTTGTCGGCTCGGTACGTTACCCCGTCGACCTCTTTGGATTCGCCCGGCTCGATGCGGACGGTGTCTTTCATGTCGTAACGGGCTCCGATCGAAACCTCGTCGAGGGATCCATCGGCTACGCGTTGGTAGATTGGGTTGACGTCGTCGGCGCCGGAGAATCGGAGTGTGGCTTCGACGGACTTTTTTCCAATCTTGAAATCGTCGACGCGGCCAATGACGGACTCGGATCCCCATGTGCGGTGATCAACGCGGAGTCGCATGCGACGCGGAGCAATAAAGCCGGCGGGGACTAATACCTCGTCGATCTCTTCGTCTTCTCGCCAATCGTAGATCCGGACCGGGGTGTCCGTAGCGATCGTGGCGACGACCGAGCGGGATTCGGTGTCGAGGGACGCGGGCCCGGAGCTGCGGCGAGACTCGGTCGCGATGCGGGTGGTCTTGATCTGCCTATTGGTAGCCGATCTCGCGGAGAGATTGGAGGGTTTGCGGGCGTGCTTTCCAAAGTCTTGGCGACTTCGGCTACGGCGGGCTGGAGTCTTGGTACTCATTTACTCGGTAAACTCCGTGTCGGAGGTGATGGGGGCGGTGTCGGATTGGGAGCCGGGACTCGTAGCCTCGTCCACTACGTTGGATGGGGGCGCTTCGTCGGGCTGGGTGAGTAGTCCGGTGAGCAACGCGGGATCCGTGGGCAATGCTCCCTTTAACTCGGGCAAGCCGGCTTTCTTGAGGTTCTCGTTGTCCTGCTTGCGTTTCTTCATGACTTCCTCCGGACGTCGGCCGTCTTCGATGATCGCATCGCTGAGGCACAATGTTCCGTTCTCCAATCGAATACGTTGGGCCATCGCATCTTTCAAAGGATCGATCGGTGGTTGCTTGGTCCATTCCCAGGCGAGCCGAATGGCGGCGTTAGGGAATTCGTTAAGGATCCGCCGCGATAGCTTGCTCCGTGGGGTCGGCCCGAGGATGCCGGTGAGCTGGGCAATTCGGATGAGTCGACGAGCAATGAGGCATAAAATCCGATCTTGGAGTTTAGTATGGAAACGGTCGATCGAAAGGGCATATCGCGAGCCATCAAACCGAGCGGAGCTCATGTTGTGATTTGATGCGTCCCGTCGAAAGATCATGTGAGGTTGCTCGCCGATTGATCCGGCGATGTCGGTGTGCTTTTCCTTTCGGAAGTCTTTGTAGTTCGCGGCGGGTTGCGTTGATGGTACGGCGGTCGGTTTCCAACCGGGGGCGGCATATTGGAGCATTCGCCGCTTGCGTCGCGTGTCGGTCGGTAGCGTGGGTTTGATTAACTCTGGATCGTCGGTCGACATGATAATGGCCGCATCAGCGAGGGCTCGGGCCGCGTCCATGACTTGGTCGTCGTAGTCTCGCGTGTCGGCGATCGTCGGTAACGTACTGGCCATGGTCGGGATCCCGCGACGCTGCAGCGCGAACCGACGGTGGTACATGTGGAGGCAGAACTCTTTTTTGAGCGTCTGACGATTGGCGGGGTTGTCCGGATCGGCGACGTGATACTGAATAACTTGTTGAGCTTCGTTTAGTTCAATACCTCCGTAAATCATCGTGCTTGAAACCGACATATCAAACGATTCGGCTCCAAGGTCGTGTAGTTTGTATTGGTTGAGACGCTTACCGATGATCTCTTGGACCAGCATTTCGCCATTGAACGCCCATTGAGCGGTCCACGATTCGACGAGATCCATCAACGATAGGCCGTCTTGGTATTCGCAATTCTCCGACCATGCGTGAAAGATCGCTTCGACCTCGTCGTTCCAACGAGCGTTTTCCGTGAGGACTTGGAGCTTTGGCCCGACACGGCCGACAACGTTGGTTTGTTGCGTCTCGATGCCGGCGTCGATAACGGGATTATTCGCGGCCTCGTGTCGACAACGGGCTTGGAGTTCGCTGATTTGCGTCTCCAAAACGTCGTTCATGTTGAGCGTGACCGGTTGCCAATGGGCCTCATTGAGCCGGTCTGTATCCGCGGCCTCCCATCTGCGTCCTACGTCGCCCACACTAGGACGCGAGATGGTGAGGCCAGTGGATTGGGGAGCCGCGACGGTGCCGTTCCATGTACCGACGTCGATAGGTCCGAATAGGTTTTTATCCACGTTCGTACCTCACTGGACTTTCGGCGGGTCCGCTTTGCGAGTTGAGCATCATGCGGCAATTCTTGACGAGTGCATCGATTTGTTCGCGAGCGGATCGGCGATCGAATCGGACTTGGTCGGTAATGTCGAATTGGGTATCGGGGATACCAACGAGGAGCATGCCGGCGGATAGAGCTTTGGTGATGGCGGACTGGTAGAGTCCGGCCTCAAAGTCTGCGACGGCTGCCTCGATCTTGGCTTGTAGTTCGACGATGGTGATCATGGGAACCATCGTAGATTGTCGAGGGGAAATGTCCCGAGTTCCCTGGTAGTGGACGAGGCTACGAGGCCGGGTTTGGTGATTTACTAGCTAGCTGGTAGGCATACTGGCATGCATTGAAGATTCTGCAAGAATAGGTAGCGGATTGGTTATTTCACGTTCGTCTATGAGAGGGGTTTGGTTATGAAGTGCCCGTACTGTGGTATTCAGTTTCACGAGCAAAAGTCTTACTCGCACATGGTAGAAGACAATGCCAATAATTTTCATTGGGGCGTTGCTTATCAGCACTGCCCAAACTGCAATGATTTTATTGTGGAGATTTTTAAGTGCGGGGAGTGGGGAATTGCACCAGAATTCATTCGTGATCTCGAATTGATTTACCCTAAAAACGTTGTACCACGTAACTGCCCTACCGAAGTTCCTAGCGATATTGCAGAGGATTTTCGAGAAGCATGTTTGGTATTGCCATTTAGTCCAAAGGCATCCGCCGCGTTAAGTCGTCGTTGTTTACAAAACGTTTTATTGGATGCGGCAAAAGTTAAGGCTAAAGACCTAGCACCCCAGATACAAGAAGTTATCGATAGCAAAGCACTACCGTCGCATTTGTCAGAATCGATTGATGCGATTCGAAACATAGGCAACTATGCTGCTCATCCTAACAAATGTCAACATACCGGAGTCATTGTAAAGGTTGAACCTGAAGAGGCTGAGTGGACATTAGACGTACTGGAATTGCTGTTCGATTTCTATTATGTCCAACCGGCAAAAGCCGCTGCAGCTAATAGTGCATTAAACGCGAAATTAGCCGCGATGGGAAAACCGCCTATGAAGAAACCATAGCCCCATGGGCCTCGTTGCCTCGTCCACTACGAAAGCCGATCCCTTGCTTGCGCTGCGGGCTGGTATTACTCCGATTTGGTCGGGATAAACCCATGTCGGTTGGCGGCGCAGCAGAGATAGGCGAGGACGTCTTTGTAGTGGTTGGCTCCGGTTTGGATCCATTTGTGAGTCGTGATCCCGTCGACGAGCTCCGGTAACCATTGCTCGTTGATCTGATGTTTAGAAAATACCCGGTGGACGTTGCCTGTCCCACTAAACAAAGTAATGGCCCCCGGGGCGTCATGCGGTAAACGAAATCCGTTCTCGCTCATCCGCTTGTAGGCGTCGGCGTCCAATGTCAATTGCCGACACTTGGCCCGGCGTACGAAAGACTCGTGCCACCGTCCGTCGGGATCGATCTTGCGAACTATGGCCGACGTCTTGCCTGGGGCGTTGTAGCGTCGCCGCTCCAATTGGGTCTCGCCCCGACCGAGGATCGGGAGGAATACATCGATCGCATAATGCTCGTTGATCGTTTTGCATGCGGCAAATACGACCTCTGGCAAGTGCCCGGAGTCGATGTAACACGACCGGATGGGCATCCGCTCGGACGCTTTGTCTTTGGTGTAGCCAACGAGCAAGTTCTTCATGATGTCAATGAGACCGCTGAATATCGCTTGTTTGACGTCGACGAGTCGATTGAGTGTCTCGGTTCCGTAGTCGATGACGGCGAGTGTCCCGATCTCGCGGAGCCCTGCGACGCCCCAGTGGAGAAACTTCTCGCCGACGTCGATGGCGGCGAATAGGTGGGCGGTGTCGGCGAATGTAGTGCCGCGTGGTAGCTTGTGCCGTCGATCGGAGATGTCGGTCTCGGCTAGGATCTCCTCGTACTTCTCGACCTTAGGCCGGTAGATCTCGCCGAACACGAATTGGGCAAGCTTCTTTTCCTGCAGTTCGCGGGCCGGCGAATCCTCTGGGATCTGATGAGCGTCCCATAAGTCTTTGGCCAAATCGGCTGCGGAGAGAAAAGCGTTGTGCCAGGCCCCGTAATCGAAAAACAATCGCCGCGTCCGTGGTAGATCGCCGGTGACGTTTCCCTGTTTATCGATGGTCTGATCGCCGTGGAGGATGCGAGAATCGGCGAGGGCGGCCAGGCGGTCGTCGTTGTCGATCCCCTCTCCGCAATCGGGACAATGCCAGGATGCTCGCTCCATGGCTTCGATTTCCGTCCGTGCGTTTTCCCACCCGAGGAGATTGGCTCGCGTGGGTGCGTTCCATTTGCCGCAATGGGGACACTGTGTAAGGATCCGTGATCGCGACGATGTTTCCCAGAGGGACCATGGGAGTTCGTCGGCGATCGTCTTGGTCCCATCGATGTACGTGCGTCGCTCCTCGACGGGGACGGATCGTTGACGGGCTCGGAGCTGCTCGAGCGGATCGGCTTCGGAGGATGTCGCGGCCGCGTGGGAGAATCGGGCGGCCTCGGTGATGAGGATGGTTCGGAGTGTGTAGCCTGCTTTGGCTTGGTCGGATCCTCCGGCCGTGAGGATCTTGGCGACGGAGCCATTGGCGAACGCGACCGAGTCTCGTATCTTGCCGCCGGCGGAACCGGAGCCGGATTGGGGAAGCTGACGGCGGAGCCGGGGCGATGATAACATCACGGGCTTGATGTCGGCTCTCCATTTGTCGTCGGCCATCTCTTCCATCGGGACGCCGAATCCGACGGACTGATTGAGTTCTAGGGCATGGTAAAGCAATGGGCAAACGTAGCCGGAGAATGATTTGCCGGATTGTGAGGGGCCGGAGTAAATGAACTCGTTCCAATAGCCTCGATCGATTTCATTGGCCCAATGTTTGGTGATAGGTTGGAATCGGAATTGGTAGCGTTTGCCTTGGTGTGGTCCGCCGTCCATGGGGAGGTTGACCTCGTTTGTGAGCCACTCGGTAAACGAACGAGGAGCGGAGCCGCGACCGGCTCGGAGGGCGGGGAGTAGCAACGCGGAGAATGGTAGCGGACGGGGGCCGAGGGATTCGAGGGCGGTCGGTTTGTGTGTAGTAGCCGAAGTCGCCAGACTTTGGACGGTGCCTCCAATCTCTTGGCGAGATTGGCTACCAGTCTCTCGCTTACGCTTCGGGTTGGGATTAGAAATGGAGTTGGCCACCGCGTTCCATCTCCGTGCTTAGGTCGTCGAGAAACTCATTGACGGCATCGACTCCGTCTTGGCCGGCGAGCGAATGGATTCGCGTGCCTAACGCGCGTAGCTTGGCGGATAACCACTCAAGGCCCGCGACGATGTCGACTCGATCGACGAGTGTCTCCATTCTCTTTTGGATGTCGATGTCGAGGACCGCCGATTGGCGTTGTAGTTTGGCGATCTCTTGCTTGAGCTTTTCCCGTTCGAGTTCGATTTCGTCGAGGTCGAGATTCGTTTGGGCTTTCTTATAGAGTTCACTGGCGAGCGTGTGAAAGTCTTTAATGACGGAGTAGAGGTTTACCTTTTCCTCGTCGCATGCGATGCCGTACCGTTCGCCGAATTCGTTGACGCTTTTGACTTGGCGGCCTGCAAGCTCGCAATAGTGCTTTTTCGAGATGTGTTGGCAATACTCCTCAAAGTCAATTTCGAATTGCCGTTTCTCGTAGCTGTCGAGTTGCTTTTGTTCTTTGAGCGTGAGTTTCGTGCCTCGGAGCTGTTTGAGTTTTAGCTCGAGGGCGGCGATCGTCTCGGTGGTATCGGGAGGAGGTATTGGTGACACATGTATGGATTTGCGATTGGCGATTGATGATTGGCGATTGGGTAGTGGACGAGGCTACGAGTCCGTGTAGCCACTCTCGCCTAGAGAGTGGATGAATATCGGCGATGCGTCCAAAGTCTGGCGACTTCGGCTACGGGGTTGCGGTTGCTCGCATGCTCTTGTCGGTTAGTATCCGCATGAACATCTCGCGGTCTTTGTCGTGACTCTCGGCGATCTTGTTCAACGAGTTGCTGAGCGTCTCGGCGTTGACCTCGTAACCCTTTTGTATCTGCGTGATGTGACTCGGGACAAGGACCACGACTCCGTAGCCAATGAACCCGAGGATGCAAATCAAAAGGATCGTCGAGATCCCCTGCGATGCGAGCCAATCAAGAATCTTCTTTTTTGTAAGGTCGTCGAAGAATACCATGGTTATCTGCGGAATAAGCGGAATGGTCGAACGGTTTGATACGATCTCTGTGGGACGGGACAAACGCCACCGGGACACGATGACGATCTAACGACCGACGAATAACCCAAGGTCTGACGACTTTGGCTACGCTCGGAATCATGGATCGCATCATGCTCGGCGTAGAGCTGGGCCCGCGTCTTTCCAGTCGTCGAGACTCCATGCGTGCTAACCATGTGATCCTCGATCGTGGAGGGATGAGTCCATCGCGGTGTGTAATTCGCTGGCGTAGTGGACGAGGCTACGAGGCCCGGTTTGTAGCCGATCTCGTTAGCGGTTTGAGTTGTCGCGGGCGTGCTTTCCAAAGTCTTGGCGACTTCGGCTACGGGTGGCGGATTCTTTGATGGGCTGTCGCATGCGCAATCGTTACACTCGCATTGACGGAGCACCTTTTCAAACAAGGGTTGACGGCTGGCCCGGGGTTGCAATTTGGCGACGAGCATTTGTAACTCGCCGAGTGAGTCGTCGAGCTGCGATAGATTGGTCTCAGTCGTGGCCGATTGGTATGTGGCTTTAGCCGGGGCTGGATTCGTCGGTAAGACGTAGCCGATACTGATGCCCATCATGGCGACTATAGCTAACATTATTCGTCGATCGTTCATCACTCTGTTCCTCGCGTAAGCGGATTTGTATGGCGTCAATCATCTGATTGACTTTGTTGACCATTTCGGATGACTGCTTTAACAAGTCGTCGACTCGTTGCTTGGTGGTTTGGATCTCGCCGATCAATCGATCGTATTCGGCCTTGATGGTTCCGCCGAACATGACGGTGATCGCTAACAAGATTGGGGCAAATGTCTTTTTTAGTTTTTCGATCATGGTTTGGTAGCCGATCTCGTTAGAGATTGGAGGTTTGCCGGGGATGCGTCCGAGGTCTAACGACCTCGGCTACGGGAACGACCTACCGGAGGAGCGATCGTTTAGTGAAGTCGACTTTGATCTTGCGAGGCTTGGGGCTGTCCATGTCGGAACGTCCGACCATGACGGTCCACGCGTGCCGGATCATTTTGTTGATCGCTCGCGGTGCAACATACGCGTAACCGTTTTTGCCCCATCGTTTCGACCAACTGTTTTTGAGCAATGCCCACCAACCATCTCCCGATGGGACTCCAACGTCTGAGTCGGGTACATAACCGGCAAATGTTATGGCGTGCCCGCCTCCTCGTCCTGGGTTGAAATCGAGAATACATCCGGCGGCATTGGGCTCCATCCATCGACCCCATGCGATCCCTAGTTGTACGATCCCAACGCCCGAGCCTATGAACTGCTTGACGTGGTCGGCGTCTTGCATGGTCGTATGGGATTTGAGTTTGTAGACGGCCTCGGCGCGTCGCTCGCGAGTGAGATACGCTCGGCCGGGATAGACGGGCCGATAGGTTTCGGTCTGCTTGCGGAGCCCATCGCGGGCGGCTTTGGTGCCACCGCTAAGGGTCGAGCCATTGTCGCCGTTGATGCCGTCCTTTTCTTGGCTCGCAATGTACGCGTACATGTTATCGAGCTGCAGGACTTCGCCGGTCGCGAACGTATAGGCGAACTCGGCGCAACATGCGAGGGAGAACCCTTGGCAAGCTCCGACCGATTGTTGGTTTTCGACTTGCATGAACCCTTGGTCTGCGAGTGGGCTCGATCGCGGGTCCATCCGATCGGGGACGTCCCCCATCATGTTCATAACGGCGTCAACCTGGGTGGCGAGTAACTGCTCGCGGTCCTCGAGTTCGATCGCATAGCCGGTAAAATTGTCGTAATCCATGGTCTACCAACTCCGAGAGATTTGTTCGAGAAACTTGGCCGCGTCCTCTTCTTTGCCTGCGAACGTTCCGTCGTCGTTGCGAGGGAGCGACATATCAAACGAGACGTCGAACGGTTTGCCGGCGAGATCCCTGGCGGCTTTTAGCTGCGGGTTGATGAGTGCGTCGAGTTGCTCATCGGTTTTGATCTCTTTGGAGCGGACTTTGGTGGCCGCGTCCGAGAACGCTTTGGCAAACTCTTTTTGTTGCGTTGGGAAATAATCGCCGACGGCTTTCTCGATCGTGACGACGTCGGGTGGTGTCGGCGGATCGATGACGGTGGTCGTTTGGTATCGATACCAATAAACGAGTCCCGCGATGACGAGAACCCATGGGATGAGGGACCATAGGTTGGGAAGCATGCCGACGAGCTTGCCGAATAGGGAGGATTCGAACGATGCGGCGGCTCGCTCGCTATGCTCCTCCGCTTGTTTCTTTAGTAGTTTGTCCAATTCGAAAGACGTCTTTTTCTGTTCAAAGAGGAGGTCGTCGAGTTGCTGTTCGAGGCTTTCTTTCTCGTAGGATAGGTTTATCCTCGCCTGTTCCTTTTCGGCTAACTCGGTTTGCTGTTTTGTGAGTTGTTCGTGAGCAAACTTGACCGAGTCTGTGAGTTCCTCAAGTTCTTTCTGTAACTGTGCTTTAGTTTTTACGGTCATGGTGTGAGATGGTTCCTGGTTATTGGTGCGTAACTATTCAAACGACGGTTCGTCCTCTAGTTGCGTGACGCTGGGAGTGAGTACGTTTCGCTCGATCCACCATTTGAAAAACTGGATCGCGAGGGCTATGGCCAAGTCCATCCAGATGGAGGAGTAGCCTTGGAATCGCTTGTCGTGCCGGAATAGCATCAACGCGGCCTCGGGGTTGCCCGCTGCGGATTCGAGTGATTTGGCGGCTACGGTGCGGACGAGGAGTCGTCCGCGTGGTGTGATTCGTTTCATGTTACGTGATCGCACTCGCGTTATTGATGACGATCGGGGCGTTGGTGCCGTCGAACATGCTCGTGATCTCTAGCGTCGCGGTGCCCTCTTCGTTGGTCGATCCATCGAACATCGTTTGTGGTACGACCGTACCGTCGGTCGTGATGATCATGTGCTCGGCTGTGGCATCCAATACAAATCCGGCGACCTTGTTGACACGTCGTCGGAAACGGAATCGCGTGTTGGCGTGAGTGCATGCTCGACCGATGTCTGGGATCTGCGTGCCGGCGGTGCCAATCAACGCGGCATTCAACACGGTGACCGTTAGCTTGGGGACTAACGAGGGCTGATGGAGCCGGGTGTCGAAGATTTGGCCGTTACATGCTCGTGATTCGATCTGGATACCGAAGTCGATGCTTAACTCCGTCATGCAACCGGCGGCAATGTTGGCGATGGTGGCGTCCGCTAATGTGTGTCGTGCGAGATCTAACGCGGCTGGGAGTGCGACGTTTTCCGTGATGATGAGCGGGCTGTCGGTCCCGTTGGCCGAAAGGCCCATGGCCTCGAACTCTAGTTCGGCGTCCTCTTGGGCTCTGGCGGTGAGTCGACGAGGGACGACGCGACCGGCGGCGAAAGAGAGATGGCGGTGCACGGTGCCAGAGGCGATCTGACCATTGGCATCCATCTGGATTTCCCAGAGTTGGCATGTGACGCCACCTCCGAGAGCTAGTCCGGTGGATCCGATTTGGCCGAGTGCGGCGGCGACGTTATAGGTCGTGAAACGAAACATCGACTTGACCGAGTTGATCGAGACGAACATCGGCGTGGAAGAACCGGCGGTTGGGTCGGATTGGATGTTGGCCTGGTTCTCGGCGGACGTGGACAAAATGCCGCCGATCCAAGTGGTGCCGATCCGCATGGCGTGCGCTCGAAATCGCGTCATGGTATCTCTCTGTGTACGATTGGGTGCAGGGTCTTAGGGTGGGAGTAACCACCCGCCGCGGTCACTGTCAACCGACGGCGAGTGGTGGTCTCACACCAATAACTCAAAATGGTACGAAAGAGAGCGAGCGTGTCCCGAGTTCCCGGGTTTAAGAGATCAGTCTGATCAGTCTGATCAGTCTGATCTCTTGGTAAACGGGCCGGGAGACCCGTTCTACAAGGTGACGGGCAAGATAAAGAATCCGGGACGCTCGCCGGAGGGTGGGTTGGCGTCGGTCCATGCGGCTCCGACCTCGTCGGCTGCGGGCTCGCAATCAATGGGGATGGTGTCGGTGAACCCGGGTAGCCTCGAGACGTCGTGGTTGAATCCTCGGACGCGGATGTCGCATCGTTCGTCTTGTCCCACCGTGAAGAAACAATGGAGCGGTTGTCGGGGCTCCTGCCCGATCTCGGCGAGCTCCGGCGATTTGTAAGGTGGTGTCGATGTGGGGGTGATTGTCGGGAGGTCGTAGCGTGTTGTGGCGTCGGCGTACAATCGGCCGGTGTTGTCGGGGATGATGTAACTGTGGATGTAAGTCGGGCCGAATGAATTGGCGACGCGATACGGAAACGGGCTGTGGGTCGCTCCGAGTGGCATGGCTGACTCGGTGATGTCGAACGATCCGATTTGCTGGGCGCGTGCGAATCGCTGAGACCCGGAATCTAACGCGGCGTCTCGGACCCATCCGTAGTGCGTGGGATTGAAGAATCGACGGCGGATGTATCGGTACTGTTGGATGAGTCGGTCGGTCGATGGGCCTGTAACACGGACCTCGATCGCGAGGATCTCATGGACCCAATTGGATGCCGGCGTGATGATGAGCCACCATGACCCGGGCTGAGCCATGCGATACGTGCGATCGGCTCCGCTCGTGGCGACGTGGAGATTGATCGGAGGTGTGTAGGGGATGCCGGAACCGAGTATGGCGTTGGAAAAGATCTTAGGTTTCATGGTGGTGGGTTTTCGTTGTAGCCGATCTCGCCAGAGATTGGATTGGACGTCCAAAGTCTGGCGACTTCGGCTACGGCCTATAGTTTGACCATTGCGATTTCGTTTGGGACGGTGCGTGGGACTCCGGTGGTGACGAGAAACGGATCGGCGGCAAATGCGATGCCCTCGTCGCGATCGACGCGAGTCCCGTTGGTATTGGTGTCGGATATGCTTATGAACCCGTAGGACTGGGCCGGGGTGCCGCTGATCGTGGTGGATGTGCGGGAGACGCTGACGGTCCGTGTTCGTGTAACGAGCGGCGTGGCGTTTGTGATCCTGGGACTGAGAACGAGATACCCTCGGAGAATCGTGGGCAATGGACTTACGCGGGCGAGCGTGCGGTACCGATCGAACTCGAGCCCGGCGGCGATCATGTTGCCGTAGATGATGTCGTAGAGGGGCGGTGTGGTCGTCCGTGGTTTAAGGTAGAGCCAACCGTGCACGATAGGATTTTAGATTGGAGATTGATGATTGGAGATTGAAAACCGGGGGCTAGCGCCCTGCGGCTGATGGTTTGGGTAGCCGATCTCGTTAGAGATTGGCGGCGTCCAAAGTCTGGCGACTTCGGCTACGTTCCCAAATTCTGTTCGGCGCGAAAGTTCTTGTCGTAGGCTTTGTCGAACACTTGGCCCAATGTGATTAGCTCGGGTTCGAGTATTCGCACAAACTCGGGTTTCCATTTGTTGTGCCAGGTGAACGCTTGGATGCGGTACGTGAGCCGAGCTCCGCGACTTGTGGAACTGATGACGACGCGTCGGGCTTGGGCTTTTGATCGTCCGGACCACACGAACGGATCGCGGTGCTTTTTCTGTTTCTTCTTTTTTCCCATGTACGATTTCCAATAATCTTTGGATCCGTACGGTAGGTCGTCCCCTTTTCGTGCGGTGTAGCCTGCGGCTTTGCCATGCTCGTAGGTGAATCGCTTGGGGGTGAGATGCTCGTGGAAGTATCGAGCGGTCTCGCGATACGAGGTCTTGGCGGCCGCGTTGTGGGCCTTCAAAAGTTTGCGAGGTGTTTTGCCTCGCTCTTTGATTTGGATCGCGAACATGGCTTTGCCGGTTCTTAGTTCTTGGTTCTTGGTTTGGTAGTGGACGAGGCTACGAGTCCTGGTAGCCGATCTCGTTAGAGATTGGATGATTTGCGACGTGCGTCCAAAGTCTGGCGACTTCGGCTACGGGTTACTTTCGTTTATCGACTTGGGCTTGGATGGTGCCGGAGTTGTTGGTTTGGGTGTCCTGTTGGAGGATGTTGTTGTTGCGGCGGACCTCCTCGGTGTTGGCTTGCATGTCGCGAGATAACTGCTCGAGTCGCTCGATGACTTGCATTTGCTCGCGACGTAAAGCGGCGGCGTCTACGTTTGCCGGTGGCGGTTGATCCATTCGACGACGGGCTTCTGCTAACTGCTGTGCTAGTTGCTCTCGACTGAGATCAAGCGTTGGCTCCCTCGGTTTGTCGGTTGGTCCGCGATCTGGATTCGTGGCCGTCTCTAGGGGGCGAGGTCGTTCGCTCGGCGGCTGTATTGGTTGTACTGGAGCGGGTGGGTTCGCCGCTGGTCCGAGTATCGTTTTGAGTTGCGATAGATCGCTGGTACGCGATTGCTCCTCGAGTCGCTGAATAACTTTGATTTGTTCTCGGAGCATGTCGGCCTGACGTAGGTCTTCGGGTCTGCGAAAACCTCCGACTGGCTCGGCCTCGCTTATGATCTCCTGTAGCCGTTCGATGGCGTATCGTGCCTCGATCTGCGGCGACCCTAAACTGTCCGGCATAATTGGTCTGAAAATGTTTTCGAACAATCGACCGGTCGCGAGAAACATGCTTCGGGGGAGCGTGTTGTTAGCCTCGGCGTTGATGCGTATCTCTTTGATGGCGCGAGCGAATTCTAGTTGCGGATCGGCGACGCTGTCGACGTTCTGCAGGGCTTGGCTAAGCTGCATGTCGCGGGCGATCTGCTGTTGCGGCGTGATGTCCTGACTCTGCAATGCTTTCTCGAAAACACTGATGTCGGTCGTGATGGCCCCCTGGGCAGCGGCGAGTTTGCGTTGTTGTTCGGAGCCGGATGTAAGAAGTCCCTCGAACAATGGTTTGAAAACGGCCTCGCCGGCTAGGTTTTGTAGCAAAAAGTTTCTGGCGTCTGCGTTTTGGGCGACGGCCTGGATTCGTCCGACTGTGGTGCCTGGGTCGCTGGCCCGCATGGTGGCGATCGATGCAAATTGGGCAAGCTCTTTGTCCATGTCTGAGATCGACTGCGTTAGTCGCTTGGCTTCGGCCTGGGTGGTGCTGACCGATAACCGAGCGGCTCTCGCCTCGACGGTGTCGGCTGTGCCGAGTGCGGTGGCTTTCTTTTGTCGTTGCTCGAGCTGGATTTGTGTGCGGAGCAAATCCTCTTCGGCTCGCTCGCGTTTGTTGGCAAGCTCGGAAGCTTTCTTGTCTCGCTCCTCGGCTCCCATAGCGGAGAACATATCTCGCATCTGGGAGATCAATTGTACGGTCGCGGTCGATGCGGATTGGCCCGACGGGTCAACCTCCGATAACATCGCGAAGAGGGCGGCGGACTCTTTGGCGGCATTGATTTGGGACTGGGTGTCCGCCGTGGAGACGACGCCGGCGTTGATCGCTTTGGCGGCTCCGGTGGCGAGCTGCGGGAGGTTCTCGGGACGCGAGACGGATCCGGTCGATAGCAATAGGGCGAGGGCTTCGCGTGCATCGTTGACGCCGATAGCTTTGGTGACGTCGGCTGTGGCGGATGTGGTGGTCTGTAATTGATCTGGGGTTAGTGCGGTGAGCTGAGCGGCGGCGGATACGACGGTCTCGGCTCGATCGGACCCGATGATTGAAGCGGCGGCCCCGATCGCGGTGGTGATTTGTGCCAGGTCTGGAAATTTCGATTCGACGGCGATGCGAGGGACGGCCTCGCCAAACAACCTTTGCATTTCGGCGGGATCGGTTCCGGCTAGGTTCTTGCTGGCCTCTTGTTGGGCGGTGGCTAGGTTTCTGGCGAATCCGAGTTGTTCGCGGCCGACTTCGTTGATACGTTCGTACTCGGCTCGGACTCCCTCGAGACCGAGTTGCAATACTCCGACGGCGGCGGTGACGGATAGGACCGATGTGGCCATGTCGTGGAACCCGTCGGATGCTTGTTTGCCGAAATTAAATTCGTCCTTTGTCTTTTTGGCTTTCTTTCCCGCCTTTTCGGTTTCGTTGCCGAGCTTGGCCGCCTCGGCGATGACCTTTTGAAATGCTTCGTAGGCCGACTTCTCGTCGCCTGTGAGAGTGATGATGGTTTGAGATGACATAGCTTCGCCAGTTCTTGGTTCTTAGTTCTTGGTTGTAGCCGATCTCGTTAGAGATTGGATGGGGTTGGCAATGGCCTCGTTGCCTCGTCCACTACGGCTACCGGATGCCTAACGTATAAAACTGGAGGTCGGCCCAAGTGGGGCGGTAACTCGTCGGCTGGCCGGCGTCGACCTGTTTCGACCATCTCAAGTATTGGTACCATCGCTCGCTAGCTCTTTTTTTTTGCGGTGCCATTCCATCCATGTCGGTATGTCTAGGATGGCGTCTAATATCTGTTGCCTGGTTCTCGGGGTGTAAGCTCCCGAAAAGAACGATAGCTCGAGGTGACTAATCCGATAGTTTGTCTGTAACGCGGCCATGGCGAGTTTATCGGCGTCGGGGTCGTCGAATTGGAGCTGGCCCTGTCCGAGCATCTCCCACCGCTTTTGCGCGTGAGATTGGGCGAGATCAAAAAAGGCTTTGTACTGGGTCTCGACTCCTCCAGCGATCCAACGACCGGTCGAGCATTCGTACTCCAAGGCGATCGGTAACGCCAAGAACATTTGCTCCGATCCGCTGTCGAATCCGCGAGCGATTGGGACGAGCCAATTGGTTCCGTCGGCTAACTTCACGACATGCCCCCTTAACATCGTGGGGCGGCTGAGTTGCTGGGGATCGGGTTTGACGCTGTCTGATAGTCCGACACATAACGGAGAGTCTCCTGGGAATGGCTTCCATTTCTGGAACGGTTCGTCGAGCTTCACGAGACCGGGGTCGTGGCTCTCCATAGCGAAGATGGTGCCGGCGGGACGACCGAGGGGGCCGTGCATGACGGTTCGTTTGTGATAGGGCTCTGTGTCGGTGATGACGTACCGGAGCTCGTCGGGTATAGGGCCGTTGCCGGGGTAGTAGTAGAGAAACAAGTTCTTAGTTCCTAGTTCTTGGTGCTTGGTTGTGAGTTGTGGTAGCCGATCTCGCCAGAGATTGGATGATAGATCGGTCGGATCAGACTGATCTATTGACGGCTAACATCGCGGAGAGGTCGGGATGGTTGCGATCCTCGACGAGCTGAAGTAATGCGGACTGATCTTTACCTACCATCCGCTCGCGGACGATGTCGAGCCCCATGCCTAACATGGCGGCGATCCGCATGTCGAGCGGCATCGGGGCCGGTGGGGTTGGCGGCGTTGAGTCGATGACGGCTTTTTTGGTGTCGTCGATGGTCTCAGATGATTCAGTGGATTGAGTTTTTGCTTTTGCCATGGTTCGCTTTTGGTTTTAAGAGATCGGGTTGGGTAGTGGACGAGGCTACGAGTCCTGACGTGCTGCAATGGCCTCGTTGCCTCGTCCACTACACATTAAACCATTGGCCGGAACTGTCCCGAGTTGATATGATGACTGTGACCCATTGGCTCTCGCACCCTCGCACCAATACGAGGGTAATATGTCTAAAATCTCCCAACCGCTCCTACCTGGCTTTGAGGCTCAAGCGATCATTCTGGATGCTTATCTCTCGGATATGACGCTAGAGGAAATCTGCCGCCGTTTCCATTTCCGGAACGTGAAAGCTCTCTATAAACGCCTCCCGAAAAACGTCCGCCGGATCAAACCGGTGGCTCCGCTGACTCGCGAGGAGATTATCAATAAGGCGTCGGGCTCGGTCCGTTCGCTTGCTCGCGAGTATGGTTTCAGCAAAACGACGATCCATCGTCTGAGGACTTCGGGGGATGATCATTATCGGGATGAAGAGGATGAAGAATCCGAGGTGGCGTTTGTTCCGATCTCGTGGAGGTGTCCGGATCATGGACGGGTATCGGTGAGCCCATGCCCGATCTGTGCGGCGCGTGGGGTAACGCGGACCGCTGGTAGCCAATCTCGCGAAGAGATTGGAAAGGGCGTCCAAAGTCTGGCGACTTCGGCTACAACTACAAGAAAAATGACGGTGCTGTCATGACGCAAGGCTATCCGCTCATCTTGGCGAAACGGTCTCGCCGGCCTGACCCTGCGGCTCCATCCACTTGGATTATGGAAACTGCCGGCGATACGATCGGATGTGGGATCGAATTTCATGCGAGCAATCCGATTTTTACCAACCGGCGAGGGGTTGGGCATTTTCTATGCGTCCTGCAGTCGACTACGGAGCGGGAGGATCTTAAACTCGAGGTGACGGCTCCGACCTGGGCGGTCAAGTCGTGGAACGTGGTCGAATGCAAAAAGGTGACTTGGGACCAGATCATCTCGGTACCGGTGACCCAATCGGGGACGCGTGGATCAGTTCTAACCTTGGGGACTCCGGACACAATGGTCCGGGAGTTGGTTTGCAATTCGCATTTGTCCCTAACGTGGCTCGTGGAGCTGCAAACGGATGAGCAATGCGTGGTGACGGCGACCGGAGATCCGAATCGCTCGTGGGAGTTGGCGGTGATCCGGATGTTGCCCGAGGGGATCAATGAGGAGTTTGTCGAGCATCGGAATCTCCTTTTGAACGGGCTGCCCAATGTCACGGGGAGCGGGTTTACGATTACTCGTTTGGATTTATCGACCAATCTACGGGTGGCGAAACTGATCCAATTCGCTCGGATTGTGAATACCTCGGCGAGTCCGTTCTCGTACGTCCAAGCGATCGCGGCTCCGACTTCGTCGCCGTTTACGACGTTCGGCCATGATTTGGTTGTAAAGGTCCGCAAGTCAGCGACGCATGGCGGGGGTGGATCGATTCGGATCCGGATCCAAAACTCGGCGGGGACGGTAGATTATGTAACGGCTACGGTGGCGATCCCGACGGATGATTCGGTGGTCGATGTGGTGTACAATGGGCCCGCGGGTGGTCCGTTCGCTGGCCGGGTGACGTTCGACAACTTCGCCGTCGGGCAGCAAGTCGAAATAGGCTTGGGGCATTTCGTAGTGTCGTAGCCAATCTCGTTAGAGATTGGGCTTTTGGTTGGTAGTGGACGAGGCTACGAGGCCGTGGGCTGCTTCCTGTTCGCGATTCTAGCGGCGGTTTCGACGTCCATGACATTGATTTGATTGAGTGTTACGGGTTGGCCAAATCCTAACACGTATTTCATGACAAATTGCAAAGACGCGTTGTCCCCCTGTTTGGCCTTTTCGACTTGCCGTTTGATTATCTCCTCGACGTCGTGTTCGCTGATCGCACCAAAAATGGCTTGGCGGAGTTTGCTCTGTAGTTCAAGGTTTGTTTGCTGTTGTTCTAATTGGCCCTCGACGGAGCTGATGGTCATTCCTTTGTTCGACATGGTTCTTTTCCTAGTGCGATCATGTAAAGGTCGTGTTGGTTGCCAGAGCCTCGTAGGCTGATGGCAGATTCGAGACGGACGACGATTCCGGCTCGTTGAAGTTCGGCCATATAGGAACCGCCTGGCACTCGGCTATTAGAAAGCGAGTGTCTTGAGCCCTTCCATCGTAGTCCGACGGCTTGACAAATCTGTCGTCGTGTCATGGGTCCGTTTCTGTGTAGTGTTTCGGCTATCTGGGCGGCTCTGACTGAAAGGTTAGGCCAACCTAGATCGTCGACAAACTGACGGAATTGCTTGGCTCGAATGGCTGCGAGATTAGCGACTCCGGCTCGGCGGCATTGTTCTCGTGTTTTCTGTGAGACTCGCTGTCGGTATCGATCGTTTCGCCCATTGGCCTCGATTCCCATTCGGTTTCGCATTTCGGTCAAAGCTCGTCGATCCATACCGACTTGGTTGGCGACTTCGCTGTCGCTGAGTCCCTGGGATAACAACAAAACGATTTGTGACTTTCTGTCGTCTATCTCAGATTGGTTTCGCTCCTCGCATAGTCCGAGTGTCTTGGCCCGTTGGTAAACGCTTCGATCGGTCCGGTCTACGCGTTGGGCGATCCATGCTACACTTTTCTTTTTGTAGTGCCGCCGGATGATGGCGTCCTCTTTGGATGTCCATGGTCTACCGGCCATGATTTAGATCGGTGCTTTCCTATGTACGATGGGATGTTTGACGGATTAGGTTTGGAAACTCTGCAATGGGATTGGTGGGGCATCGGCCGGGTGCTGCTGTTTCTTGCTGTGCTGGGGATTTGGGGGGCTAAGAGACGTTCGGATTAAAAGATAAAACCAAAGAGTTGGGAAATATCTAGGTCGCTCGACTGCTTTACCGTTGCAATCTTTTCCATGTACTCTGTCAATCGCGATTGAAACTCTTGGCAGTTACCATACTGCGTCATCGCGCAAGTCGGGCGGAATCCGCGAATAGAAAGCATCCATAGCATTTCAACAAAAGCTTGGTAACTCGGTCCTAATTCTTTCGGTGAAGCATACGAGATCCCTAGAGTAATGCTGCCGTCTTCTCGGAGCGACGCATAGTCGCATATGCCTTCGTTTGAAATCTCATCCCAAAGGACGTCGACTTCAATTTCCTGTTTGGATTCGAAACAAACGGTGACTTGGTTTGAAAAACCTGGGCTAAACTGCAGCTTGAACTCCATGATCGTCGTTAACCAAATGCTCAACGAAAGATCGCAAAAGAACTCTGTCTGAATGTCATCGTCGTCTTCGGTCATTTTCATCTCTACTTTGGTCTTTGATTGAATCGAATCGCGGTCCATTTTGACTGATGGCTTTTTTTGATTGTCACCATTGATCGCCTCGTTCATTTTTTTGGCTGCATCTACGATTCGCTGGAATGCGTCGTATGCTTTACGTTCTTCGTCGTTCACGATTCGTTTTCCTTGCCTGTCGAACTGTCCGATGGGAATGGCAAAGTGTTTTTTGTCTTGCGACCGTTGATGGCTTTAATGATACCCTTCGCCCTAGTCGGTGGATTGTGATCGCCCAAGTAGCCTACAGCGTTGTTCATCGCATTGTTTATCCCATGAACGCCAAGTTTTTTTAACGTCTTTAAATGTTCCTCAACAAGCATTGTTAAGCCCGATTTTCTTGCAGTTCTTTCGACAAGACACATAGCTCGTAGCATCAAATCTGTTATCGGTGAGCCATTGTGTAATTCTGCCAACAGAGACCAAACATCACGAAAAACATCTGGATCTGCTTTGTATTCTCCCGCTAGCCCCTTAACGTTTTGAACGCCATAATCCGCCTGTCCATTCACCACGCGATAGCCAGTTGCCTCGACTATGTCACGTACTGCGAGCGCGACTGGATCATGTGCGTACAAATCTGCCTTCCATTGTTCAAGCGGCGTTATGTTTTTACGGCCCTTGTTGATCTGAGTGAACAACGAAGCCTCTTCCCTATCATTTGACACGTCGAACACCATGCAAGGAACTGATGTCATTCCAATCTTCACGGCGGCTGCTAAACGTTGTTGTCCATCAATCACAAAGAAACTGTTGTCGGGTCGGCGACCTACAGAAACTGCACCAAAAACTCTACTATCAAAATTCTTCGCGATTCGGTTAATGTGAGATGCCTTTTTGCCTCGCTGGTAACCATCGTCAATAAAAAGTTTGGAAACGTCCATCCATACAAAGTCAGCTTTCCAGCTTCTTTGTGCTGCAAATGATTCACTCATTTCAAATCCAATGCTACAATAAAAACACCCGCCCGCCGTGGATGTTTTTGGTGAAGGATTAACACCTGCGGCGGGCAGGTATTTCTCATTGGGACGCTAAAAACGCCGCGTTTAAGCAGAATTCTAAACCTGTCAAAAAAAGTGTCCCATCGTGAACGTCAAATAAGCGTTCGTAATAGAGGTGATATGGCTACCAAATTCGCTTGGTGCGTTGCTTGCCGCGGGCCGTGTCGAGCTCGCGGTGTAATGCTTCGCTCAATACGTCGTGATGCGTGGTCTTGACGGTGTCGACCTGGACCATGCCGACGATTCGCTGCGGGCGCCGTGTCCCGACCCCTACCGATAACTCGTAGCGGATGACGTCGAGCTCGGTGTGGATGGTGAGACTCTCGTCGGGACGTAAGTGCAATATGAAAGCGGTTAAACTCATGAAACGCTCCGCGTTTGTTCCTGGTTCTTAGTGCTTGGTGCTTTGTAAATGTGGACGACATAGTCTTGGCCCTCGCCGACGCAAGCAGGACCGTTCCATTGGAAGAAATTCAATACGCTTTGAATCTCTGCTTTGGTTGGGATGCGTCCGCTTTGCATAACTCCCATAACCAACGGTCTGATGGAAATCGACAAATGATCTTCCATCGCGTTATTCCGGCCGCTGGGGTCGCGGCTTTTGATGACGGAGATGTATCCTTTGTTGACTGCCCCCTCGTAACACTGGATGTCAGTGGAACCATTCTTGGTGAGTATCTCGTGGAGCTGCGGCGGCGTTGCAATTTTGTGGAGTTGGATCATGGGTTTGGTTCCTGGGTTGATTCGGTGGTTTCAAACGGTGGTTCGATTGCGATAGAATTCCCAGCGTTTTCGCCGGAGGTCATGGTTGCGAAACGTGCTTTGACCTTGCCACCTCTGCAACTTAAATCAATCGCGAATCCACCGCTAAGCGGTACGCTGAACTCGACACTGTTACATGACTCGATGTCATCTGAATCGACTGCTTTGAGAAACATTCGCAGTATGTCGACGCTTAGAAGAAACTTGACAACGCGATCCGGCTGGGGGTTAAAAACCTCGCTTGTGTTGGGAAAGGTGGATCCGTTGGTTTGGATGGCCATCCGAACTAGATCGTTTTGGGCGTACCAATTGTCACCGTCCTTCACGAGCTTCAAACCGTGTCGGCTATTTCGCTTTTTGTAAAAGTTGAAAATCCGCTCTAGATCTTCGCCGTAAAACAATGCCGAATCAAAGCTCCGCCATTCATCGGGAATCTCTAAGACTTCTCGGACGATGATTGACCCTTGAGTCGCTTCCACGAATGCGTTTTTGAAATCGACGCGGACAAAATCAATGGCGAACCTAATGCTTTGGTGGTCGGCAAATCGCCAGAGGCGTAGCAACGGCTCGGGGTAATTGATTTCGAAAATAGTTTGCGAGGTTTGGTCTTCTGTGGTTGGTTCCATTGTTGTTTCTGTGGTCATTGGTTTAATTCCTGGGTTGGTGTGATGAATCCAATCTCTGACGAGATCGGCTACGAAGAAACGGGAACGGGTTCGGGACGCGGTGGAGCTGGGACGGGGATGTGGTTGCGGAGCTGCTCCCAGGACACGCCGTGGCCCTCGTGGAGCATCTTGCGAAACGAGGCGTCGATGTACTTTTGGGGCTTGAGAACGGGGCCTTGTTTGGTGCCGTTGGCGATGGTGTACATGCAATTCTCGAGGCACTCGCGACCAAACACGCATCCAGCGAAAACGATCTGCCAAACCTCTTCCCGGGTGGCCTTGTGCCAAAACAAATGCTTGTGGACTTTGCCTTTTTTGAGGTTGGTTGCGAGTTCACAAACCTCCTTCAAAAAAACTTTATCATCAATCAATCGATCCATCCGATCCCGAGCCTTGGCCAACGGATCTGAACTGCCGTTGGGTGTCGGGCTGGGGCGGGTTGTCGCCTGGGTGCCAACCGGTTGCGGGTCGGTGGCTATCGATCGATCGATAGATCGATCGATGATGGGTAAGGTTTGGTTAGGTAAGGTTAGGTTAGGTAGGTCGATTGGCGGTCGATCGTCAACCTGTATCTGATCGATTACTGATCGATTGTTAACCGGTTGAGGATCGGGCGTTGTGTTTTGTTGGGGTTTCGTGGGTTCGGTAGCCGATCTCGCCAGAGATTGGATGGGTTCCGGTGATGCGTCCAAAGTCTTGGCGACTTCGGCTACGAGAGCGGGAGCCGGTGCGGATTCGGTCCACTCGACGAGCCAACCGATCTCGGGACGGGCAGCCCACTCTATGAGCCGGGCAAAAAGGTTCGCTGGGCGATGGCTTTTCATCTCGTAGTAAAGATGACTATATGGCCTCCCGTTGTCGTTGACTAAAACACCCCGTCGATCTTTTACCGGATTGGACGCGGCGATCCGCAATAAAGCGAACCATACCGACTCCATCAATCCAGCCTCATCGCCAAACTCCTCAATCAACGCGTAGTAATCTGCCCCAAACTCGATTGGAATAGAAATCCATGTCAACGTTTTGTGTTTGCGCGAGTCCGATGTCTCGTACTTCTCTCGCCACTTGGCTATTTGATAACGTGTGTCCATACGGGTGATTGATGATTGCCGATTGGTGTGAGTGTTGGTAGTGGACGAGGCTACGAGTCCGTGTCGGTGTCGAGGCGAGGATTAAGGACGGTGGCAGTCGGAGAAACTTGGACGCGAAAGATGCTAGTCGGTATCTCTGGACTGTCTTCGCACCGAACCTCGATGTGAAAGATGCCAGTCGATCGGACTCGACGAGAGACAACTATCGCTTGCTGCCGGGCTGCTTCCAATAAAGAAACATTTCCGTGATCGGTCCATCGTCGTTCGTCGTCAGGTGGGGCGTGCAATCGTGCTTGTCGGTTCATGGTTTGTTCCTGGGTTGGTGTGATGTGTAAATCCCTCGCTTGCGCGTCGGGCTGGTATTCTTGGTTTGCATCAATCGCAAATCGCCAATCTCAAATCGCAAATCTTTAAACGGTTCCGTTCGCGATGCACTCTCGGGTGTGACAGAGGAGACAAACTCCATCGACCCAACGCTCGGGCTTACAACCGCATTTGCAACGGCCGCGAGGTTTGTCCGCTTTTCTCGCTTCTCGCTTGGCTTTGATCTGCTTTTTCTGTATCTCTACGCATCGCTTGCGGCTGGGATTGGCAAGCCTCTTTTGATCGACGACGTAACGCTGTACGCCCTTATCGCGAGTGCCTACGATAAGACCAAACTCGCGTAGTATGTTGAGCGATTGGACGGTGGAGTGGTAATTGATGCCGAGCGGAGCTGCGATCGCTGGACCGGCTCCGTAGACCTCGCCCTTGGTCAAGATGTAATGCAATACCTGAGCTACGATCCGCCGACTGACTCGGTCGTGCGGCCCAAACTCCATGATGGTGACGGCGTGATTGACGGCCTCGTTAGGTGTCTGTGCTTGGTAGCGTGCATGCCATGCGGCTGAGTTTTTCATAAATCCCATTAGTGTGTCCTTTCTTATGATTTGGTAGCCGATCTCGTTCGAGATTGAATGAGTTGCTACGAAGGGGAAAGGACGTCGATGTTCTTTTGGAAGATGTTATTCCCCGATAGGGTCCGGATCATGACATGCACTGATCCATCTGGTAACGCGAACGCTTCTGAGACGGTTGTGACGTCGAACAACGTGCCGACGTCGGATTTGCATTTGATGGTGTCGCCGATGGAAGCGATCAAATTGAAATTGGCGGCTCGGTTCCATGCGTTGGCCATCATGGCGGCGTAACTCTGTTTGGTCATTTGGTTGTCCTTTTGGTTGGAGGTAGAAAAGACGGGCCTGGAGACCCGTCCTACGTTCAAGTCTCGCGAATATCGATGTTGTGTTGCTTCTTCATGTGTCGACGCTTTTGTAGATACTCGCGGGTGCGGTGTCCCTTAACGTCCTCGACGATCTCCTCGCCCTTCTCGTCGTATACAAAATCGGCGACATAGGTGGTCTCGATGACGAGCGGGTATCGGACTTGCCGGCGTAGATTACTGATCCTGCCGGCCTTCTCGAGGAGTTTCAATTCGAGGTACCGTTTGGCCTCGCGTTTGGAGGCGAACCGGATCCCGTCGTAAACGGTGGGCTGGGCGGAGTATTTGTGTTTGCGTTTCATGGGTTATTGTTGGTAGCCGATCTCGCCAAGAGATTGGATGGTTTGTTGGTTTGCGTCCAAAGTCTGGCGACTTCGGCTACGGGACAACCGGGGCTAGCGCCCGATCGGCTTGCGTTTTGAAAATGGGGTGGGCTTTAGTCGAGTCTCGCGGGCGGCTATGACGCCTGGCCATCCTACCCAACCGAATTGCAACCGGACGACGCATCCGTTGATGTCGTCGATGACGATCCGCTTTCGTCTCTTGTCGAGTAATCCGGCTTCGGTTAGTTGGTGCAAGTAACGTAGAACGGTGCGTCGATGAACTTTGGCGACGTCGGCGTTGTAGATCTCGTGGATGTCGGAACACGAAAACCAACCGGTAAAAGTCGATGCGATCGCGGCGATTTCGAGGGTGTTGTGGAGTACGGTTAAACGACGTTCCATTGGATTTCAGATTTGAGATTGATGATTGGCGATTGGGGTAGTGGACGAGGCTACGAGGCCAGGGTTGGACGATGGATCCAAAGTCTTGGCGACTTCGGCTACAAATCAAAACATGGTCATTTGCTTGACGATGCGAAGATTGGCGGCGATCCGTAACACGACGGACGTGCCTCCGTATTGGGTGTCTCGCTTGTCCTCGGTCTCGGTGATGAGTTTCTGTTCTTCAAGCTCGTGGACTCGGGCGCAGATCGACGAGACGGGCCGCTTTAACAACTCGGCGAGCTCGTATCGGGTTAAACCATTTGGCTCGGCATCGGCGAGGGCTAAGAACACTTGGGCCCGCGATCTCGGTGTGGTGGCCAAGATGGCATCGTAGTGGTCGTTTCGGTTCTGTTCGGAGATGCGTGCCATAACGAATTGTCTCGGTTTTCGGTAGCCAATCTCGTTAGAGATTGGAGGGTTACTGAGGTGGTGTACGATCCAATCTCTAACGAGATCGGCTACGGGAATTTCAAAAGGTACGAGCTCAATTGTTGTGCTTATTCAGAACAATCGATCGGTCAGTTTTTTTAGGAGAATGACCACACTCGTACGGTCGTAACGTGCCCGAAAAATGTGAAAGGGCGGCGGTAGTGGTTCGGTCCCTCGTTTACGCGTCGGGTTGGGATAGCTTGGCGGCTATCTCGGGTTTGTACTCGAGAACATCGCTGTTGGGATCGCATACGTTGTCGACGAGGACCGCGTAACCGTTGACGACTCGTGACCATGCGGAGTCGACGCCGGGTTGGCTCGATTGCCGACCGCCCCAGAGTGTCCGGAGGTAATGAACGAAAACGTCCTCGGTGAGAACAATCGATTCCTCCTCGAACTCGTCTGAGGGTGGGGTGTAGGTGCCGTATTCCATGTACTCTTCTATGAGTTGAAAGAATTTGACGACTCGATCGACGTCGTCTTGGGTGGCTCGGGCCATCCGGATTGGTACGGTTTTGGATTCGGTCATTGGTGCGATTGGTTTAGGGTGAAAACCCCCTCCTCCCGAGTCTATGCGCTCAAACATGCCTCGAGAGAAGGGAATCATGGATTATTAAACGCCGGGGTTGCCATCGGTACCCGGCCAAGGTAACCGTCCAATCTCTGGCGAGATCGGCTACGAAGAAACGAGATGGGTGATTAGGATTCGATGAGGGTCATGATCTGTTGATAGTTGCCGTCGGCGTGGATCGCTTGCATGATGGCGTCCGTCAACTCGGTGTCCCCGTCTGCCCCGAGCTCGGTGATGAGGTCTCGCTCGATGGCGTGCAATTGATCCTTGTAGTGTCGGGCTCGCATAATCGCGGATCGCACCGAGGAGCCGTGATCGTCCTCGGGCCGCTCGAGTGGCATCCCCTGGGCGTCGACTCGCGTGAATACTGTGGAGGGATCAAGCCGATACTCGAGATCCTCGTCATAGACGCGGGTGATCGTGCCACCCTTGACGGTGCGGAGCATTAGCTCGCCGGTCTCGACGCATTCGAACGCCTCGCATAGTTGGCCGGACGCTCGGGATTTGCCAACCGCATAACGACGACGGGGGGCAATGGGTTCGTTGAATTGATCGACGTAGTAGTGTTTGGTGTTCTTCATTGCTTCGCTTCCGTGGTTAGAGATCGTTCGTAGTGTGTTAGGCGTTGTCTATTTGGGATCGCGATGCCGTTGCGGCGAAATGCTGGGACCACCTTTGCGAGTTTTAGATAACTCCGGACCTGTTGAAACTTTGACGATTTGCTCCGCGTCAAAAGTGTGGCTGTCCACCGGTTTGCCCTCAAACAAGGATGAAGGCTGTATGGTGATGCGTCGGCATCCATTGAGCCATTCGGTGATGGCAACGATCGTTCCCTCGAATCCGGAGATTCGATCTCTGACCACGTCGCCAAGTTTGATGGATTCGTCGCGTTGAAATTTGGTATTCGTCATGCTTAACCTTTTTGTGTCCGTCATGGGTTGGTTTGCAATCGAGCGACGGAATACTCGCTTTGCAATTTGAAAAATGTCGAATGTCATTAGTGGCTTAGTTCCAATTCGAAATCTGTAATCCGCTGAGAATGAACAAGCTCGCGGCGTGGGAGATGGTGATCTGTCGGGACTCGGCGAATTGGCGGAGCTTCTCGATCTGGGGTTCGTGTAACCAAACGGGAACGGCGTGGTTGATGAGATCGACGGGCTGTGTGATGCCGTCGACGGTGCGTGTCATTTCGACCGACCGGCCAAGTATCCGGAGCATGGATCCGAGGGAGAGTAGGGTGTTTGGTCCGTCATCGGTGTGATCGCGGAGATCCATGTACGCTTCGTCGAGTGATGAGTCGACGTCGTGGGCGATGAGCCGCAAGCCGCCGGGCTCGCGGATCTCGATTCGCTCGTTGCCTATCCGTGTGGCGGCGGTGATCAACGCCGATTGAAGCGACATTAAGGTGTCGAGGTGCATTGGTGTGTCCTTTCTGATTGGTTTGGTTTGTTGTTCCAGTGCATCGGGAGGGAGTTGAACCCTCTCTGTCAAACCAAACAACCCGATGTACTGGCCGCGAGACGAGAGAGACTCGCTTTTTTCGTGTTGTTCGGCCCGCGTTTCCCACACGCCGCCGATGCAAAATGTGGCACTCTCTCCACCCGTCACGGCTATCCCCTTTTGAATCTGTACCGTTTCAACCTCAAAGCTGTGGGGCTCAGTCGACTTGCTTATCCTGCTACACAAGTCAAAGTCAGTAGTTACATCTGTCGATGGAGCCAGGATGACTATGAATCAAAAAAGCGGCTCCGGTGTTGACCCGATTGACCCTGCACCCGCAAGGACCGGAGCCGCCTTGGTTTGGAATCATCAAGCCGGTTTGAAACGACCTCACTCGACTCTATGCCGGCTCGATGATTGGTTCTTATCCCTCGCTTGCGCTTCGGGCTTGTATCAACCGGGGGCTAGCGCCCTGCGGCTGATTAGCCGAAACGCGCTAGCGTACGGTTGTGGTCTAAAGCCCCGAGAGATCCGTATCCCTCGGGGCAGCAACTCGACGCTCCATGAGAGTGCCGAAAAATCCACGCTTGGCCGGCTCGTCCGACCTCGAGCATCCGTGACGCTCCTGCCCTCGTTAGCGTGGCTGTATCTATGCCAAAACGTCGATCGTTCCGTATACAACCGACTTGGAAAGGTTTGGCGTTCCTGAAGGTTCACCAACTAAAATCCCCATGCTCATGATCAATTGCCGGGTGTACCAGATTCCATGAGGAAATCCGTTCCAGCTAATCAGTACGCTTGAGTTCTTGACCGATTGAATTTTGCCGACGAGCTTTGCGTTGCTCTTAATGCAAGTGACTGTGTCACCAACCTTAAACTTTGTCTCGATGGGATCGATAACCGTTGCCATGTGTAAACCCTCGTTTATGCCCGACGTCGTCGAATCAGTGACTTGCGGTTGGGATGTCGCTCCCGTAGCTCGTCACGTCCGAGGACTAGGCCTTTTTGAATCATCTTTCGCTCGTGTAGGTCGGCCTCCGAAATGGTCCCGAACTTGAGCGAGTCGTAAAACTCTCGTGCGCATGACTGGCATAAGCCGCGTCGACCTCCGACGGTCGAGTTGTCGCAATCGACGATCCGGGTTTCCCCGTTCTCCGTGACCTCGAATTGGTTGAGACACAATTTGGCCGCGACACGAGTCTGGACTCGGGAGGAGGTTTCTTTGGATCTGGTTAAGGTTCGGTTGAGCATCTGTATTAGTGCGTTGCGGCTGTCCATCTAAGTGACTCGGCTTTCAAGCTAGGGGCCATCCGTGTGGGCTGGCCTCATGCGTGATTGTCCGTGTCGTTTCCTGCGACGTGTTCAAATAGTAACCCAATAT